>ERZ761607.1542-NODE-1542-length-28171-cov-260.773972_pt1 | contig 28171 bp, 21 predicted proteins | sample MGYA00511164_ERZ761607 | MGnify/ENA primary metagenome ERZ761607 (study PRJEB28899, sample SAMN02445080) | bioreactor sludge metagenome | biome: EBPR sludge | place: Australia: Brisbane, Thorneside Wastewater Treatment Plant | collected 2011-06-22 ... | reverse complement strand
TCCTCAAGCGTGGTGATGCCGGCTACAATTCGGCGCATGGGCTGGGCTCCTTTCTCTCCGGGTGCTCGTCAAGCTTCCCACGATAGCAGAGGTTCTCCAGCCCTCCCTGCTCCCAAAGCGTCCCAGCCTTCTTCAGGATCTGCTCCTTCTCAACTCCTCTCCGTTCGCGGGATGAGCGAACGCCTCAGCCCTCTGGGAGAGGAAGACGGAACACGGCCGCTATCCGCTCCCCTCCGCCCAGCTGCGGTGATCTCCAACCGGATAGCCTTTACCGCTATCCAGTTCGAGGCGACAGGCGTCTGACCGACCGTGTCGGGCGGCTTCGCCTGACCCGCTCCTCTCGCGTGAACATTCGTTCACACCCGTGAGTAAGCGTTCACGGATCGGAAGAAACGCTCCCGGTCTGTGAACAAACTGCCCCTGCGTCGCCATTGAATCTTCCGCGGCACCTCGACGACCATGAACTTCATGCCGAACCGGGGTGCGGACCGATCTTCCCGCCCCCACGGCGGGGCTGGTGCCCCACTCGTCGAAGATCATGTTCCGGGAGAAACCTCATGAAACCTCAAGTCACCAAGATCGTTCAGAACCTTCGCGAAGCCCTGAGCGGCGTTGCCGCCGGCGTCGCGCCGCTGGCGACCCGCTGTGGCAGCGCCCTGCGCCATCGCAGCGTCGGACTCCTCGCTCTCGGCGTACTCGCCGGCGCCGGCTATGTCCTCTACACCCATCCGCCGATGGAGAGCATCAGCCGCGGCGAAATCGGCGTCCGCCTCAACCAGTTCACCGGCCAGTCGGTCGAAGTCCACGAAGGCGCCGTGCTCGTGGTTCCCGGCCTGCACGAGCTGCGCCGCTTCTCGCTGCGCGACCAGGTCTATCGCCCGGTTGACGGCGTCAGCGCCAGCGGCCCGGCCCCCTTCCAGTCGGTCGAGGGTCTGTCCCTCGGTGTTGACGTCTCCGTACGCTACGCGCTCGATCAGCAGCAGATCGCGACGATCGCCCGGAACCTGCCCGAGGACGTGAACGGTGAAATCGTCGAGCCGGCGGTCCGGGGCGTGCTATACAAGACCTTGGCGCGTTACACCGTGCGCGAGATCTTCTCGAGCAAGCGCCAGGAGATCCAGCAGCTCATCGAACAGGAACTCAAGCCGCGCCTCTCGTCGGACGGCGTCGTCCTCGAGTCGGTGACCATCGGCAAGGTGGACCTGCCGCCGGACTACAAGGCCGGCATGGAGAACCTGCTGGCCGAAGGCCTGGCGACCGAGAAGATGCGCTACACGCTCGAACTCAAGGACAAGCAGGTCAAGCAGAGCGAACTCGAAGCCGAGGCCGAAAAGATCCGGCGCGAGAAGGCCGCCGAGGCGGCCGGACAGGAACAGATCATCGCCGCCAAGGCACAGGCCGAGGCGATGAAACATGTCCTGCCGTTCAAACAGAAACAGATCGAACAGCGCGGTCTGGAAGCCGAAGCCGAGAAGGTTGCCCGGATCAAGAACGCCGAAGCCGCCGCTCAAGCACGGCGCATCGAGGCGGCTGGGGAAGCCGATTCACGCCAGAAGCTCGCCGATGCCGACGCCTACCGCCAGGAGCGCCTCGGCAAGATCGCCAGCGAGCAACTCGCCCGCGATGGCGCGCTGATCTCGAAGAATCCGCTGCTGATCCAGAAGACGATGGCCGACAAGCTCTCCGACAAGATCTCGGTGATCATCGCGCCACCCCCGAGCGACGGTGGCTTCATCGGCGCGACGCTGCTCGGCAGTGGTCCGGCCCACCGCGCTCACCCCACGGCGATGCCGGGAACCGATCCCATGGCCGCGGAAGAATCCGTCGAGGAGGGGCGCTGACCATGCTTGCCACCGCCCTCACCGTCATCGCCATCGTCACCCAGGACCAGGCGGTGCTGCGCGCCGCACCGCGCGAATCCGCCGCCCAGCATGCCGTGCTCTGGCAGGGCGACAGCCTCGAAATCCGCGGCGCCAAGGGCGACTACCTGCAGGTCTATGACCACCGCCGCGAGCGCGCCGGCTATCTGCGCGCGAGCCAGGTGAGGCAGCAGGCGCTCAAACCCGAGAACGCGCCCGAGTTGCTGGCCGTCGTCCGTTTCCTGCGCGACACGCCGGGCGCGGAAGCGCTGGGCATCAGCTACGCGGCAGCCTACCTCAAAGCTGCTCCGGCCGACGCGATCGACGGCGAAGTGTTCGACGCCCTCGGCACCTTTGCCGAACGCCTGGCGCGCCGCGCATCGGTCCGGCAGGGCAAGACGCCCGACACCACGGTCGGCGCGCACCTGGAAGTCGCCGCCGCCTATGGGGTCAACATGGTCAGCGTCGAGCGCGACGATCAGGTCCAGCTCTGCTACAACGGCGACGCGTTTCGCCGGGTGCTGGCGTTGCGGGCGAGCGATGTCCAGAAAGCACTGGCCGCCCTGGCACTGACCCGGCACGATTGCATCTCGCCGACGCTGACCCCGATCGAGCGTTTTGCGGTCGACAACTGGCGCGCGGAGGTGCTCGATCGGGTCGAAACCGCGCGACTCCCCGAGGTACTGAAGAGCCGCCTGCACCTGCGCAAGGCCGGCGTCTGGGCGAGTCTCGCCTGGCAGCGCGCGCGGCGGCCGGAACTCGGCGCCGCTCCGGCGGCGGAAGCCGCCACCCGGGCGCTGAGTGAACTGGCGGCGATCAACAAGAGCGAACTGGCGGAAAGCGACGCCGCGACCTACAGCGACGCAGCGGTTCGCGTCGGTGCTTCGCGCTGGGCCGCGGAACCCGGTGTGCCGGTCGCTCCCGTCAAGGCCGCAGTCGGGCTCGCCATCCTCACCCGCCCGGGACAACCCGGCGAGACCTGCATCGATCTCGTCCAGGCCTCCAACGCTGCGCAGAAGCCACTGGTTACCCGCTGCACCTATGGGACGGTGTGGTCGGCATCGGCCGCCGCGCATCCGCAGGGAACCGCCTTGACCGTCGCCGTGCAGCCGCTCGATACCTGGCGCGAGCTGTGGGTCTTCCGCCACGGGCCGGCGGGGTGGAGCGTCGACGTCGTGCCGCCTGCAACCGACCAGCCGAATCTTGGCTACATCGAGTTCGCCGGCTGGGTTCCTGGCGGTACGCAGATGCTCGCGGCGCGTGAGGCGAAGCTCAACGGTCGCTACAAGACGAGCTTCGAGCTGATCAACCTTACCACGCTGGAGGTGGAGCGCTCGGCGGACCAGCCGGCTTCGTTGAGCTCCTTCTATCGCTGGCAGAGTCCGGTCTGGAAGGCGCAAACGGTGAGTCTGCGCTGAATGGGGTGCAGCGTGGCAACGGAGCAGGCGGGAGAAGGGACCCGGGGGCAAAGGCCTCCGCGTTTGTTTCGGCAGCTTGGCTACGGGGCTGGTTCGGCGGCCACGGCGCGCTGATAGAGATCCACGATCCGGGCAGCGAGGTGGGCCGGAGAGGCGCGATGACCCTGAGCTTCGAGTACCGCCTGCACAATGCCTTCGAGCACAGCCGTTTGGAGTAGCGGGCGCGGTGATCCGTGACCAGCCGCTGCGTCACCAGAACCCGCTGAATACGCAGCTCGCTGGGGCGCGATTCGGAAGGCCTGTCCGGTCGCGAGCCAGTCGAGAGACACCCCGGCGGCGGTGGCGATGGCCAGAGCCTTGTCGAGCGGTGACATCCGGCGATCGATGAGGTAGCTGCGTAGCACGGACTCGCTGAGACCACATCGGCGTGCGAACGAAGCCACCGGCTCCGAGCCCATCAACCATTTCAAGCGGGCCGCGAGCACCGCTGGGTCGAGTTCGGGAACGACGCGCGACGTCACGTCGGGATCGGACCCGGCTGCGTCAGCAGACTGTCGGGCGCGAAGCTTCGAGTCATTCTCATGCCTCCAGGAGTGGACGGGCTGCCCGGAGACGCGGATCACGCTCCAGAGCCCGGGGAATGCCGTCCGATCGGCGCATCAGATCCGGCCAGTTCCACTGCGTACCCGCTGCAGCGTCAGCACGAAGCTCACGCCCTCCTCGGTGTTGCTGGCGAAGATGGTACCGCCCATCTTCGCCATGTACGTCTTGGCAACGAAAAGACCCTGGCCGCGGTTGCCATTGGCGCCCGCGTCGAGCTGGTTGGACACGCCGTACTCGAAGATGCGCTCCAGGAGTTCGTCGGCAATGGGTTCGCCGACGTTGTGGATGGATACCGTGGCGGCGGTGTCACTGGTCTCCAGCGTCATGGTGATCGGCGTGCCGGGCCGCCGGCAGCGCTCGGCGTTCTTCAGCACGTGCGTGAAGACATCCTCGAGCGCGTACTCGTCGGCACGCACCAGAACGGGACGATCGCCCGGGTCGCAACTCAGATTGGTGACGCCGGCGTTGTCGGCGACATGACGGAGAAACTCGGCGAGATCGATGGCCTGCACCTCGACCGCCGAGGACTGAAAGGCCTCGCTCGGGCTGGCGCTGCCGTAGAGGATACGCACCGCCTGCTGCATCCGGCTGATGTAGCGGTGGCTCGGGTCGTCGGGGTCGCCATGCAGTACCAGCAGCGACTGCAGCGGCGACATGATCTCGTGACCGACGGCGTGCCACTGGTCCTTCTCCTGCTCGGCACGGATGCGCTCGCGCTCGGCATCTTCCTTCACCCGCCGCAGGAGATCGTTCAGGCAGTTGGCGAGGATCCCGAGTTCATCGCGACCGCGCAGGTCGGCGAGATCGAAACGCTCAAGGCCCCCGGTCGTCTGGACGCTGCGCGACAGGTCGCTCGCGCGCCGGGTGAGGCGGGCAATGCGGCGGATGATGCCCGCTTCGATCACCAGCCAGGCGACGACGATCGCCAGCAACATGGCGCCGACGAACCACGACACGCGGGTGGCGACGGCGCTGAGCGTCTTGTTGACGCTGCGGGCATCGCCGCGAAGCACGATCTGGTAGCTGCCCAACGGTGTCGCGACCGCGTCGACGAGTTCGACCGGCGCATCGTAGGTGTCCACCGGCAGCTTGCGGATGAGTCGCGTGAGGAGCGGCGACGATGGTTCGAGCGCCTCGTCCTGACCGCGGAGGTGGGCGATTTCGACGTCCTTGCCGGCGACGACCTTGCGGATGCTCAGCGTCTCGCCGGGCAGCAGCAGGCTGGTCAGGTCGTTGAGCGAGAACGGCGGGACTGCTCCCTCTTCGTTGCTGTCGAACAGCGCCGGCGCATCGCCCGGCGGCAGCACCTCGATGCGCACCTGGAACTGGTCGAGATCGGGGGGCGGCCAGGGCGGACGCTTGCCCTGCAAGAGCGCTTGGCTGAGAACTTCGATCGGCAGCCGCAGCGAGAAGAACGATTTCTTCTGGCAGCCGTCGGTGTCGTCGGCGGAGTCGAGACACACGCCACTCTGCCAGACCCAGCCGCGGAATTCCTTGACCGGCTTCTGTCCGGTGTAATCCCGATCGTCGAGTTCGACGTATCCGGTGAAGCGCCCACGCGTTCCTTCGCCCCGCGGCCGGCTGTTGCCGCCCAGCGGTTCAAACGGAGCCAGCCAGCGATACGTCTCGCCGCGCAGGCTGACGGTGACCCGCAGACGATGCGCGCCATCGAGGAACTCGTCGCCGATGCGGTGTGGCACCAGCGGCTCGCTCGCGAAGGTACCGGCGGCGTAGATGAAGCCGCCCGCCCACGGGTTGTTGCCGATCGCCACACACAGGCTGCCGTAGTTGCGGTACTGCACCAGGCAGCCGGCCATTTCGACCGCGTGGCGGACCTTGTTCTGGTCGTCGAAGTCGATGCTGGAGAACGGCAGGACGACCGGGCGCAAGGGTGTCGCCTGCTCGGCACTTCGCGGGGGATTGAGCAGTGCAAGTTGCCCGGCCGGGTGGCGCAGGCGGGCGGCAATCTGTTCCTTGGTCTTGGCGAAGCTCGCCTGGTAGGTGTCGTAGCTGCGCTGCTTCTCCTCCTGCAGGACGGTGACCGCCATCGTCACGACGGCCAGCGCGAGCAAGAGAAACGCGCTGCGAAAGAGGATGCGCAGCCGGAAGGACGCCAGCCAAGCAAGCCCTGCACTCACCGGCGGGCGCTCGTCGGCTCATCCGACCAGCGGAAGCCGCGCATCGGGACGTTCTCGATGCGATCGAAGTCTTCATCGAACTCGCGGAAGGCCTCGCGGATGGCGCTGATGTGCTTGCGGATGTTGTCCCGGTTGCGACCGCTCTTCACGACCTGGAAGAACTCTTCGTAGGAGACGACCTGACCGCGCTTCTCGTAGAGGGTGGCCAGGATCCGCTGGGCGGTCAGCGGCAGATTGATCCGCTTGCCGCGCCACAGCGGCGCAGCCTGGCGCAGCGGGTCGAGCGACAACTCATCCCCGGCGGCGGGACTCGTCTTGCCCTGATCCCGATCGTGCGCGGTGCGCAGGATCTCCAGGAAGGTGTCGACGAAATCGGACTCGGAGAAGGTCGTCTTCTGGAGATAGTCCCAGGCATCGAGCGCCTTCATGATGCTGCGGTAGATCGTGGCCGGCATCGCCGAGACGACCAGCACCGGCGTCCCACGCGCCCCCTTGTTGATGGCGTTGATGATCGCGACGCCGGCATGCCGCTCGCGACCCAGCTCGATGTCGAGCACCACCAGATCGTAGTCCTCGCGAGCGATGGCGGCCTCGGCTTCGTCGCGGGTGAACCACTGCTCGACCCGGATCCCGGGTCTCGCCGAGACAATCCAATCAGCAAGCTGGTTGCTGGTGGGCCGGTCGTCTTCGATGACAGCGACTTTGAGCATTGGGCGCGCTCCCTGACGGTTTGCTCAAGTATCCCCGATTTCTCCCGGAACAAACATTCCCGCCGCGTGAGTGTTTGTTCACACGACGGAAGAAACGTTCACGCGGCGGAAGAAACACCGCCGGGGCGTGAACAAAGACACCCCACGGCGGCATTGAATCTTCCGCGGCAGCTCCGGCACGATGGGCTCAGTGGGACAACGGTGAATCGGTCGGGCTTTCGGTTCCCGGAGGCCGGGATGGGCCTCCGGCCGACGGTAGGGCGCCATGGGGAGGGGAGACAGTCATGTCCAGGTGGCTGAACAACATGAGGGAGGCGACGGGTCATGGCCTTCGCCGGCAGAGCATTGCCAGGAGGACTGTCAGCAGACGGGCCACGCCGCGAGTGGTGCCGCGGATCGAGCACAGCAAGCCGGTTGTTTCCGTGCCGCAGGTCCGAAACGCCGGGCGGCAGTCCGCCACGTTCGGCCCGGCCGCGATGGAATCGCGAGGACACCGGTGGCGACAGGACGCAGCGCCGCACGCGGTTCAAACGGTGATCCCGCAGGGCGCAATTCGGGCACGCGGGGAGGAGGGCGGTCCGTACGATGTCCCCCATGATTCCTTATTTCATCAGGATTGGTTGCCTCGCTGCCTTATGAACGAAATCAGGGGGTGCGCGACCGATGGCTGGCTGCCGGCGGAGTCGTCGGGCCGGTTCTCCCGGTCCGACGTGCCCGAGCAGACGCCGCCAGCCGTCGTTCCCGGCAGCCGGGTGCCGGCAGACCGTCCGCCGTTTCAAAAGGATTGTGTGGGGTACCAATCCTTATCTTTAAGAGGGGGCATGGACGTTCGGTGGACGCGTGGATCAGCGAAGTGCAAGCGCTGTTGCAGGGCCGCCTCCGGGAGGTGTTCGAGAACGCCCGTGATCTTGGCAATCGCTATCTGCAGGCGGTCATGGATGCCAACGCCCGCCAGGAATGGAAGCACAAGAACACGCTCCAGTTGCGGGTCCGTCAGCGTGGCAACGCGGTCTCGCTGGAGTGGTATCTCGTCGGCTGGATCGGCGGGACGGGTCCGGATCGCCGGATGCGCCGGACGTACATTCCGAAGCGCAACCCCAGCCGCCGGCGCGACGCGCAGGTGTTCCGTTATCGACTCGAGGACCTGCTTCGGCACACCTCGGGGTGGGACGACGATCTGGTCCGTGCGACCGAGATCGAAGCCAGTGAGTACCGTCGTGAGGCACACCATCTCGCCGACATGCTCGTGACGCTGGCACGCCTGCAGCGCTGCACGCCGGGGCCGACGCTGGAGAGGGCCGGGGAGGACACGCCATGAACAAGCCGCCGCGCTACCTGGTGACCGATCGCTTCGAATTCGGGATGCTCGCGTCGCTGACCGCCGAACTCAAGCTGACAGAACTCACCCTTGACGACGTCTGCCAACTCATCGAAGAGGCCGAGCGCGAGAAGCAACAGGGTCTTCATGGCGGCTGGGGCGATGCGGTCAGGGAGATGGCCGCGGTGACGCGGGTGCCGCAAGGATCGATTTGGCTGGTTGCCTGTCCCGTGGCCGGTGATCGCGGCGTCGAACTGAAATGGGCACGTGTCGAAGTCGTCGAGCGACCTCTCGGCGCCGACCGTTGAATCCACGGTCATGCACAGCGCCGCCGGATGGTCATCGCGGCGCAACGTACTGGAGAACGCCCGCGGTGCCTTGATCGTTAGCCGCGCCCCGGCCCGGACGGGTTCCGATCGAGCGAAGAAGCCAATCCGGTCTGCACCCATCGACCGAGGTGCGGCGCGCCCTCGGTGGCAAAGCCCGATCCAGCCGTCGCGTCCGCTCTCGTCCCGCCGGAGCGGCAAGGCCCCATCCCGCAAGGCTCAAGAAGCGGCTCGCGCCTCGGTCCGAAACCGTGCCCGGCCGGCCGCATTTCCACCGTTCCCACTGGAGCACGAGTGCTACAAGCTGCCGCATGTCCTGCCCGCATTCTGCTCCTCCTCCCGGCGATTCGATCGTCGCCAGCCCGAGCCCGGTCGCGGTGGAGGAGGGGGGCGCTTCGCCGGCCCGGGCACCCCGTGTCCGCAAACTCATCGCCCTGGCCTGCGACCTCGCCGATGCCGAGGTCGATGCCGGCTCGCTCGCCTTCCTCGGACAGGCGCTCGTCCAGACCACCTTGCCCCACAGTGACCCCGGGGTGCCCTGCTTTGAACGGACGAGTGGTTCGGTGTCGCTGTCGATCATTGCCAACCCGCGATTCGGTCTGCCCTTTGGCACCGTTCCGCGGCTCCTGCTGGCCTGGATCTGCACCGAGGCCGTGAAGACCCGATCGCCGATGCTGGGTCTCGGCAACAGTCAGAACGAGTTCCTGCGCAAACTCGGGATGCGGACCGATGGCCGCGATTGCCAGCGGCTTCGTGCGCAGTCGCTGAAGCTCTTCTCGTCGATGCTGTCGATCACCTATCAGAGCCAGGGACGGTTCGGCCTGAAGAACATGCCGATAGCCGACGAGGCCTTCGTCTTCTGGGACCCGCATCGGCCCGATGAGCGAACGCCATGGGAAAGCAGCCTCAGGCTCTCCGGGGAGTTCTTCCGCAACGTGACCGAAGCGCCGGTGCCGATCGACATGCGCGTGCTGCACGCGCTCTCGAGGTCGCCCCTGGCGATGGATATCTATTCTTGGCTGGTCTACCGCGTCTTTCTCCTGCGCGTCACCAATCGTCCCAGCGTCGTCATTCCCTGGCAGTCCCTGAAGCGTCAGTTCGGTGCGGATTACGGCGCCACGTCGCGCGGTCTGCTCGACTTCCGGAAACAGTTCCTCCTGCGGCTCAAGGACGCTCTGCTGTTCTACCCCGAGGCGGAGGTCTGCGGGCAGGACACGGGACTCCTGGTGGCAGCCAGCCGCCTGCGTACGCGCCACACCGGTGGCGGCCGGCTGTCCTCCTTGTAGTCTCGGCGTCCCTGTAGTCCCGGCCACCTGGTTTCCCTCGCGATCGGTGGGGACGGGATCTCGCGTGTTCCGGTCCTGATCGTCATCATCGCCGGCCCGGTGGGCTTGGTGGCCTCACGATACGGCGATGCGCGGACACGGACCCCAGCGTGAGCCGGCCGACGAACCGCCTCCTGCCGCCAATTGCCCAACGCGCCCGGCCATCCCTTTCCTGGTAGTCAGGGACTGCACCCGCGGACCGTCCGCAAGCCGATCCAGTCACAGTCCCGTCGACGCGACGCCTGATTCCTGCCGGCCATGGCGCGGGGGCCGGAGCCCGGCCTGGTCGATCAACTGCGGAATTTCCTTCTGTGGCCGATCGCGATCCAGTGCCCGCCGGGCGGTGTGCCGGGGAGTTATCCACAGGCGACGGCCCCTCTTACTTGGAAACATACTTGCATACTACTTGTTAACTACTTGGAGCAGCCCGCAAAGCCTTGCCCCGCAAGGCTTTCAGGCCGGTCGCCGAGAGCGTTTTCACGTGGCGGTGAGAGCGTTTTCACGTGGTCGTGAGAGCGTTTTCACGTGGATAACCTGGCGGGTTGGCTGGAAGCCTTGCGGGGCAAGGGTTTGCGGCCGATGGCCGGTGAGAGCGTTGTCACGTGGATAACTTTTCGGGCGGTCCGTTTCTGGGGATAACTCTTCCGGAAAAGGAGCCTCCGGGAGCCGATCTCGGGGCTTGCATTTTTTCCGGAATCCGTAGAATGGGTCAGGAGTGCGTCCGGATCGACACCACCCTTGGTCGTCCGGGATCGCACCGGGGGCCCGCCGGCGGTGCCCTGCCACACCGGCAACACGAGGTCGTACCAGCCTGGAAACGGGCGGCGCCAACACGGCAGGTCGCGTCGGCAGCCCCGCCACGAGGCATTGATCCATTGGGAGGAAGCCATGCACCACGAAGCACCGCAACGATTCGAGCCCACCAGCCTGCTGACCTCGCTGGCGGGGCATTCCTGGCGTCTGCTGACGCTGCGTGGCGACTGGAGGGCGATGCCCGACTCGCCGGCCTTCGTCGCTTTGGTCCTCGGCGTCATGGTTCTGGGCGGTCTGACCGAGCAACTGGTGCGCGGCCATTCCCCGGCGCTTGCCTTGATCAGCACCCTGCTCTGGCTTGGGGTCGTGCTCGCCGTGTCGAGCCATCGTGGGCAGCCGAACCGTCGGCTAATCGCCGCCCTGGCCCTGCTGTCGATCGGCATCGAAGCCCTCCTGATCCTTGCCACCTGGCTCCCCGCAGCCGAATGGCCGGTGGCGATCTGGTCCGGCCTCGCCGTCGTGCGCCTGCTCCAGCAGGCCAACGGGACGGGTGCCGAGGCGAGTCGCTGACGCGGCGCATCGAGAACCGGTCCGATGGCCACCGCTTCTCCCTACGACTTCGAGCTGCCCTGGCGCCCGAACTTCGAAGCGAAGATGGCGCTCGTCTGGGCCGGCGGATCGGCGCTGATCATTGCCTTCTCGCTGGCTGTCCCGCTCTTCTCCCGCTTTTCCGCGCTGCTTGCCGTCGGCTGTGCGCTGGCGGCGGCCTACCGCGGATACCAGGCCTACCAGCGGCTGGCGGACGCTTCGCGGCTGCAGCAGTTCGGCAAGGAGTTCATCGATCTCGCCGAACTGCAGGGGAAAGCCCGCCAGGCGGCCGAAGCGCAGAGCCTGTGGCTGGGGAAGGGATTCCCCTGGACCGACATCGAGGCCAGCAAGCTGCATGCCCTGATGGCGCTCGGTGTCGCCCGGACGATCGGCCCGGCCGCGCAGCATACCGAGGGCGCCTACTGGCTTCACGGCCTGGCGCGCGAAGCCGACCTCCATTCCGAACTGTCGCAGCTCGTCGGACACACCCTGATCGTCGGCACGACCCGCGTCGGCAAGACGCGGCTCTTCGACCTGCTGATCGCGCAGGCGATCTTCCGCGGCGAGACGGTGATCATCATCGACCCGAAGGGCGACCACGCGCTGGCGCGCAACGCCCGTGCCGCCTGCGAGGCCAGCGAGGCCAGCGGGGCAGGGGCGCGCTTCGTGTATTTCCATCCGGCGCATCCCGACCGCTCTGCCTGCATCGATCCCCTGCGCAACTGGAACCGCAAGACCGAACTGGCGAGCCGTGTCGCCGCGCTGATTCCCTCGGAAACCGGCGCCGACCCGTTCACCGCCTTTGGCTGGAAGGTGTTGAACGACATCATCAACGGCATGATCGCCACCGGCCATCGGCCGAATCTCGTGCAGCTGCGGCGCTACGTCGAAGGCGGCCCCGACGGACTCCTGCAGCGAGCCCTGAAGGCGCACTTCACCCGGCGCGTGCCGGACTGGGAGAGCCGGGCAGCGGCCTCTCTCAGGCGCCACCGGGATCGGCTGCTGGAAGGCTATCTCGCCTTCTATCGCGAGATCGCGGTGCACGAAGCCCGGTCGGTCGAACTCGATGGTCTGATCTCGACCTACGAGCACAACCGCGAGCACTTCCAGAAGATGGTCGCGTCGCTGATCCCGATTCTCTCGATGCTGACCAGCGAGCCGCTGCAGGATCTCCTGTCGCCGGATTTCGCGCCCGGCCACGAGCGTCTGGTGACCGACATGTCGAAGATCATCCACGGCCACAAGGTGGTCTACATCGGTCTCGATGCGCTGGCCGACGCGACCGTCGGCAGCGCCATCGGCTCGATCCTGCTCGCCGATCTCGCCGCCGTCGCGGGCGACCGCTACAACTACGGCATCGACTCGCTGGCGCCGGTCAATCTGTTCATCGACGAAGCGGCCGAAGTGCTCAACCAGCCGGCCATACAGCTGATGAACAAGGGGGGCGGAGCGGACTTCCGGGTCACCATCGCGACGCAGACCTTTGCCGATTTCGCCAGCCGGCTCGGCGACGAGAACAAGGCCCGTCAGGTGCTCGCCAACACCAACCACAAGATCGCCCTGCGCGTCCTCGACTCCGAGACGCAGAAATACCTCGCCGAAGGCATGCCGCAGATCAAGGTCCGCTCGCTGGCGCTGCGCTACGGGCATCAGGTCGACCCGCGGGTTCAGGCTGAGTACACGGCGTCGTACCAGGAGCAGATCCTCGAGGAGGAGGCCGAACTCTTTCCGGCGGCGATGCTCGGCGAACTGCCGCCGCTGCACTTCCTGGCGCGTCTGTCCGGCGGACGGACCCTCAAGGGACGGATTCCGATCCTGGTGGTGCCCGCATGAACCCGGCACGCCGGGACCCCGCCGCGAGTACCTATATCGTCGTCGCGCTGCTCCTGGGGATCGCGGCGGTTTGGGCGCTGATTCCGCCGGCAGTGATTCGCAGCGCCTGGGTGGCCGAGCGGGCCGGGGTGTACGCAATGGCCGGTGCCGGCGAGGCGGTCCTCTTCGGGCGGACCCGGGACGATCTCGAGGCCGCTCTGGCGGGGGACTTCCGGGAATGGCTGGGCGACGTGCGCGCGATCGGCCAGGGTCCCTGGGATCCCGCTGGTTTCGCCGAATGGATGCAGGGCCGGGTCGTCGTCACCTGGCTGTGGGTCGGGCTGGTCGCGTATCGCCTGCAGGTGCTGATGGGATGGTTTTTGCCGGGCATTCCGCTGACGATGGCGGCGTACCTGGACGGCCAGCTCGTGCGCGGGATCCGCAAACATGCCTTCGTCGCGCAGAGCCCGATGCGGCACAGTCTCGCGGTGCGGGTGCTCTGGATCGTTCTGATCGGGCTCGTCGCCTGGCTGATCGTGCCGCTGCCGATGCCCGCACTCCTGCCGCCGGCGCTGATCCTCGCCATCGCCCATGCCCTCTGGCTGTGGGTCAGCAATCTGCAGAAAAGGCTGTGACGGCGTGGGACCGGCGGGGCGGCAGCGACGGCTGCGACGATTCGGGCGAGGCGCGGCTGGCTTCGCCGGCTCGATCGCCGTTGACCGAAGCGGCCGTGTTTGCAGACAATCGCCGTGTCCCCTCAGCGTTCCACCGGCCACTTTCCGCGTGCCTCTGCGCTCCCACCGAAACTTGCCTGCACTCGCCCTGGCCGCGCTGCTCGTCGGCAGCGTTCAGGCCGCGCCGTTGCCGGCGGAATGGTGGTGGTACTGGGACCGCCCGGCGAACAAGCTTCCCGTACCCCGGCCCGGTGTCGGCGCCGCCGTGTTGACGCGGCACGTCTACTTCTCGGGCGGCCGCGTGATCGCCGTTGCGCGCCGCAGCGCGCTGACCCTGCCGCCGGGGGTCGTCTCGATTCCGCTGATTCACGTCGAGGTGGATCCCGCACAGCCGTTCGCCGGCACCGACGAGCAGCGGAACCGACTGCGCGACCTGGTTGTTGCCGAGGCACTGGTGGCGCGCCGTCCCCCGCTGATCCAGCTCGACTTCGAGGCCAGGCAATCGCAGCGGCGTTTCTGGACGGCTGCGGTCCAGGCCATCCGCGAGCGACTGCCGACGGAGGTGCGGCTCTCGGTCACCGCGCTGGCGAGTTGGTGTTTTGGGGACCGCTGGCTCGCCGAGGTGCCGGCCGACGAGATCGTCCCGATGTACTTCCGGCTGGGCAAGGCGAGAGACGCCTTCATCGCACGCAGTGCGGCCGGGATTCCCGAGCCGCGCTGCCGAGAGGCGCATGGCGTGGCCGATGACGAGCCGCCGTGGCCGGTGGCTCTGCCGGGGCGCCGCTACGTGTTTCTTGGTGCGCGTCCGACCGGGCAGAATCCGCAGACTCCTCCTGTCGGAGCAGGCGAGCATGATCCGGCCCGGTAGTGCCTGGTGGACACGCGCGCCGGCAGCCTGCGCCGTGCTCCTGCTGACCGCGGCACTGGCCGGCGTCTCGGCGGGCGTGCGCGCCTCCAACGGCAGCGAATACTTAAGTGACCCGTTCCTCGCGTCGTGGGGACCGGCGCGGCCGATTGGCGATCTGGCGACCGGAAGCCTGGGCGTCGTCGAGCGGACCTGGTGGCGACGGCCGCTGCTGCTCGCCTGGTTCCGCTTCAACGAACTGCCGTTTCCTGCGGAGGCGGCCGACGCCTTCACCTACCGTGAACTGGGCGCGATCATCGATCCCCGGAAGTCAGTCGCGGCCTGGCGCGAGGCGGCGAAGACGGCAGCCCCCGACCTCGATCCCGCCGCGGAGCCGGGCGCCGATGCCGATCAGCAGGGGACGACCTGGGGCCGTTTCGAAAACTGTCCGACGGACAGCTGGGAGCAGGCGCGTCGGACGCTGCTCGCACGCAGCGAGGTCTGGGGCGCCGGCAGCGCCGCCCTGCGCAACTGGATCGTCGCCCAGCACCAGGTCTTCGCGCGCTGCCGGCTCGGGCCGGAGTATTTTCGGAAGGACGTGCCGACGGAAGGACGCGTTCGGTGGGGGAGGACACCGCCGGAGATGCCCCTGCCGGATCTGTCGCTGCCCGAGCCGCCGCCCGGTGCGCCGCGGCTGCTGCTCAAGGACCGCGATTACCAGCGCGCCAGCGCGCTGTTCTACGAGGGGCACTACGCCGACGCCGAACGCGCATTCCGGGCGATTGCCCGTGACGCTCGGTCGCCGTGGCGGGGCTGGGGCCAGTACCTGGCCTTGCGGGCGCACTTTCGCGAACTCGAGGTCATCCCGGGCGCAAAGATCGCGGAGAACCGGGTGAGCCAGCTGCGCCGCGACGTGGACGCCGCGCTGGCCGATGCCAGGCGGCGCGGTGCCGACGAGGAAGTGGCGCGCCTGCAGGCTCTGCGCAGCCTGGTGGGGGTCCGGCTCGAGCCGGCGACGCGTTTTCGGGAACTCGGAGCCGCACTGTCGCGGCCGCAGACCGATGCCACCATCTTTCGCCAGGCGGTCATCGACTACGCCTACCTGCACCGCCAGTTGCCGCCGGCGGAGCCGCTCGGGGAATGGCTGACCGGGTTGATCGAGGCACGCGACCCGACCAGCCGATCGTGCGGCGGCCGAGCCGTATCCTCCGACATGAGCGATCCCACTCCGGCCGAGATCCGGTGTCGACGTGCCCAACTGAGCCAGAAGGCGTTCACCCGCTACCAGAAGAGTCCCGGCAAACGAGCATGGCTGTTCACGGCCGCCGCCTTTGCAGAACGGGGCGATCCGCACCGCGAGGCGCTGCTGCAGGCTCTCGCCGACGTTCCGGATGGACACCCGGGTTCGACCACCTTCCTGTTGCACCGCCTGCGGCTCAGCGGCCGCGACGACGGGCGACATCTGGCGGAAGTGCTGCTGACCCGTCCCGAGGTGGTGGCGGATTACTCGGCGCGCAACCGGGTGCGCCAGTACCGGATGCTCTCGGCGGCCAGCCTCGAAGAGTTCTGGAGCGATGCGGTACGCGAGCGGGGCGGCGGCATCGACCGGGACACCCTGCTGAAGGGGCCGCTCGTCGTGGCGGAGACGTCGCGCGTCTGGGATGCGGACGGGACCTGGATCCTGGATTACGAATTGCCCGACTCGGCCCTGCTCGCAACCGCGACGCAAGCGGCGTGGCCGGAGAAGTTGCGGCGGAAGGTGGCGGGAGTGCTCTGGGCCCGCGCCGTCCTGCGCGGGGACGCCCGGTCGGCACGGGACATTCTGGTGCTCCCCGAGTTGCAGGGGGCGCTATCGGCGGAAGAATCGGCCCGGCTGGCCTCGATCGGCGACGACGCCGTGTTTCTCATGGAGGGCAGGCTCACGCTGTGGAATCGAGCCCTGACGCCCGTCGTGGGCCGAGACTGGTGTCGGCTGCGGCCGCCGGTCGTCGCCGAACGCCAGGAAGATGGCTGGGGTGACCGCGACGATCCCGCGTACCGGTTCGGGGAAGCGGCGCTGCGCCTCCTGCCGGTCGACGTGCTCGAACGTTGGCGAGCGGAACGCGAGGTTCTCGACGCCCTGCCGCCGCGCACGAACCTCCTGATGCAGAACACGCTGGATTTCGTCGCACGCTTCCCGTCCGACCCGCGCGCTCCGCGACTGCTCCGGCAAACCGTCCATGCCACGCGCCTCGACCACTGCGGTGATGCGGCAGCAGGCGCCCTGTCAAGGAAGGCGTTCAACCTGCTCCAACGGCACTATCGCCAAACGGAGGAGGCGCGACGCACGAGGCACTGGTTCAAGCCGGGGTACTGATCGAGCCGGACGAGGGTGTGGGCCTCACCTCTGAAACGCTGAGCCGATCTCCTGGTGCCGGCCGCGGGGCGCAGCAGCGGGCCGGCGGCGACGAGACGGCGCAGGCCACGGCGGGACGTGGTCGCCGTCGTCAAACGGTCTTTCCTTGTGGTGGGTTGCGGCTACTGGCAGGCAAGGCGCGGGGCCCGTCTCTCGCCGCGTCTCTACGCGTGGTGAACTTGGAACGTACCTCATCAGGGGGAGTCTTTGCTGACAGATGCAATCGCAATTTTGTGGGGCACACGTGTGGTTGCCGGCCAGACGGCTTCTCCACGGTGCCACACTCATCAATGTCTTTTCGGAGCAACTATGACCCTGCTGCTCGTCGGGCTCGCGACTTTCCCTTGTGTTCATTCCGCACGGATCTCCGCCGAGGAGTTTTGCAACGTGCAGGTGGCGAAGCTCGGGCTGAACGGGTGGAAGGCCATCCATTCGCTCGTGTCGATCGCCGGCATCGTGCTGATCGTGGTTGGGTAGGGCGAGGTGCGGATGGCGCCGGTGGCGGTGTGGAGTCCTCCGCTGTGGACCCAACACGTCGCCGCCCTGCTGACCATTCCGGCATTCATCCTGTTGGCAGCGGCGTACGTGCCGGGTACGCGGATCAAGCGGGCGGTCGGTCATCCGATGGTCGCTGGCGTGAAGGTCTGGGCGTTCGCGCACCTGATCGCCAATGGCACACTGGCCGACGTGCTGCTGTTCGCCAGCTTCCTGGCGTGGGCGATCCTGGATTTCGCTTCCGCGCGTCGCCGCGACCGCGCTGCGGGCACCGAGTACGTTACCGGCCCGATCACGCGCGACCTCATGGCGGTGGTCGTGAGTCTCGCGGCTTGGGCCGCGTTCGCCTTCGGGCTGCACGTCTGGCTGATCGGCGTACGGCCGTTTGGCGGCTGAGACGTCTTTCGGCCGGCACGAGCGTCTGAACGGTTTGGATCTCAGTAAGCCAGGCAACCTAACCCATAAGGGCGTTGGCGTGTTCGTAGCCGATTGCATGACCGACTTCGTGGCGCCAGCGATATCAGGGAGTGCTCCAAGTCGGCGACGATGTGCGACCAGTCGAGCTCCGCGGCGGTTTCTCAAGTCTGACGGCCGAGGGTGGCAACGGGAACGGGGTCGTCGTGTTTGGCACCGATCATCCGAACCGACATGCGACTTCCTCCAAGACTCCAAAGCCGCCGGCCCCGGTGCGGCGATAGCGGTCGATGAGCCCGGCGCGAAGCTCGGCATCTTGTGCTTCGAAGACGCGCCAGATCTCAGACTCCTCGTCGTGCGGCACCGAGAAGTCGAGTTCGAGGGCGTAGCGGCGCATTCGCTCCAACGTCGTCAGTGCATACCTCCAGTTGACCAATGGCTTGAGCAGCCGGACCTCGCGTCGGCGAACAGACTCGAGTGCGAGGGGGTGCACGACCGCCGACCATTCGCCGTTCGGGCGGTGTTCGACACCCACAGCCGAGAGTCCGATATCGAAGAGAGACAGCCGCTCGTTGAGCGAATCCGGCCCCGCCTGGTACGGGACCTCAACGACGCGCCCGGCAACTTCAAAGGCTTCGGCAAACACTCGCGGGCCCGCAGATCGCGTTCCACGCAATCGCAGCGCATCAATGAGGAGGGCACGGTCGTGCTCTGATGGCGCCCAAAGATCCAGGTCTCGCGGGGGACGACCGGTGAGCAACGACTTGAAGGCACCGCCCGCCAGGAAGAAGCGCGCGCCCGTGTCCATCCCGACCGTCGCCGCGATCTCTCGCCGGGCGAACTCGATGACGTCAGTGTCAGCCAGGCGGCAGAGCGGCCCCGAGAGTACTGCCTCCTGCTCCCGGTAGGCAGAGTGAATACCGTCTTCCGCGGTCCAGAAGAAGGCGCCCTCCAGATACCAGGGCCAGTCGTTGCGCCCGAGCGGCTTGCCGAGGAGCCGCGCGGCGGTTGCTGTGATGAGCAAGTCGTGCGTCACGAAGACATGCACCCCGGGTTGACTCGCAGCTGCGGCGAGCATCGACTGAACGAGGAAGCGTGCGGCCTCATCGGGGCGTGCCATACCCGAGAGCGCCCCCGCCTCGTTGACGAGGTGCTGCATCACGCCCTCGTGGCTGAGCTGTTCCCAGTTCTCCCAAGCGCGTCGCCCGTCGAGGACGAATACGCCGGGGTCACCGAGGAGTCGGTTTGGGACGACAGCGAGGTCCGCGCCGGCCCCCTCAGCGAGCGCCTGCGCGGTCTGAACACAGCGCGCCAGCGGGCTCGTGTGAAGCGTGCGCAGCCGATCACCTAGGAGGCCACCCAACTGGATCGCGAGCCGACGCCCCATACTGGTGATGGGGACGACGTAGCCCGTATCGCCCGAGGGCAGGTGATCGCGGACGGAATGCCGAAGGAGCACGACGACGGCGCGGTCGCTCGGCGATCGGTCGAGGAGACTCAGCATTGACGCTGGGATCTGCCTCTGCTCTTCGGTCATGAGGCCAGCCCCACGATGATCGACGGGAGGGCTGGAAGCCTTCGCACCTCAGAGAGCTCGAAGCCGGTGGCAGAGAGCAGTCGCCCGAAGTGGTCCGAAGATCGTTCGCGACCCCCGGTCACCATGAGCAAATGCAGATCGCACAGCGCACCAGCGACGCAATCATCGGTGACCAACAGCTCCACGATGTAGAGTCGTCCGCCACGAGCGAGGGAAGCTCGTGCGTGCCTGAGGATCTGGATCGCCTTGATGTCGTCCCAGTCGTGGAGCACGCGTGACAGGAGCACGGCGTCGGCTGCGAGTCCCCACGGCTCGAACAGGTTTCCGATTCGCCAGGACACCCGCGAAGACCAGTGCACCATCGCCACGACCTCGGGTCGCTCGAGCACCGTGACCTCCGCGGACGGATGCGCGTCCAGAATCAGCTGGGCGAGGACGCCGAGCCCGCCGCCCGCGTCGACCACATGCTCATCGCCCCGCAAGTCGAGGGCACGACAGACCTCGGCATAGTCGTGTCGTGCATAGCTTCGCAACATGCGGTGATGGCCGACACGACGTGCATCGTCGCTCGCGACCTGACCGAATACGTCCGGCACGTTCCAGACAGTGTTCCGACGAAGTGCCTTGGGCAGGGACGCCCACATGGTCGTGAGCGGCCCCGCGTACTCGATGGCGGCATCGGCCAGCGTGAGTGGGTGGTCCGCCCGAAGCAGCGCCCCACGGGCTGTGAGCGCCCAATCGTCGCCCTCTCGAGCCAGGAGACTCAACTCGCCGAGCGCTCGCAGAAGTCGTCGCGCACCGTCGCCGTGGAGCCCACATCGCTCTGCCACCTCGGACGCGGTTGCCGGCAGCGACTCAATGACGCCGAGCTGGACGGCAGCGCCGATGGCCTGGGTTTTCCAGAAGCCCACCATATCTCCGGACAGGCTCGCGAACTCGGAGCGCCGTGCCGGCCGCAGTTCGACCAAGCATGCCCCGTTTTCGTTGATGACCTCGAGTGTTTCGTCGAACCTCTCGACCCGCGCCTGCCCGTTATAGAACGGCTCTACGGCCTGGAAGCGTCGTGCGTAGGCTGGCTGCCCCTGGAGGTCAACATGCATCCAACCGGATTCGTCTCGGGCGCGCGCGAAGCCCTTGTGGAACACGTCGAGGTCGACGAACCGCTTTCCGTGAACGAGCGTACCGTCAAGCCCGATGTGGGTGGAGTACCCATCGGCGGTCTGAACGACCGCGATCCCGTCGCGATAGTCGCCCGCGTAGCGCCATCGGTCCGGATAGGCCGCGTCGCCTTCGGGCATGATGTGCTGGTAGAAGCCGTCGTGGTCACGAACAGCGCATCGACCCTGCTGGAAGTTCCCGCACCAGGCGTAGCGGCGCGAGTAGGGATCGATCCCGTCGGCGCTGATGTGATGCCAGCCAGCCGGCTCGACGACCGCGGCCAGCCCTTCGTAATAGCCGAAGGTCCGGATGAAACGGCGGTCGTACGCGGCCGAGCCGTCGCTCCGCACGTGCCACGCCTGTCCTCGGCAACGTACGGGGGCCAACCCCGGTGGGTGGAACTTGAGCACCTCATCGAAGCGCTGGTCGTAAGCGGGCGCACCGTGTTCATCGACGTGGTGCGTACCGCAGGACGATGCCCGGAGAGACCACCAGTTCATGCTTCACCTCGGGCAGGCTTGCGCATGTTGCAGCTTCGGCAGAGCGAGCGGTTGCGGTATGTAGACACGAGTTCTTGGTAGGCATCGCCGTTCCAGATCTCCGTAAAGCTCCGCTCGGTGAGGTTGCCGAAGTCGCCGAGCGTTCGACGTTGGGCATCGGGGGCGCAGCAGGGATCAAACTTGCCGACCGCGCTCACCCACGCCTCCTGTCCGAGGAACGGACAAGGACCGCCGGGCGCGAGGTCCTCCGTTGCTCCGAAGTTCAGCAGGACGATGTTCTCGAGGAGCACATGCTTCCCGTTTGACAGGGTTCGCTCGGCCGCCGCATGCCGCGCGGCGAGGACGGCCCGGTTCCAGCGCTCGATCGTATCGGGGCTGCGCCTCATCGATTGCGTATGAATCTCGTCGAAATGCGCCCACAGGTGGTGCCCTTTCACGCGGTCTACGCCGAGGTCGATGGCCAGACGCACCATGTCGGCTAGTTCGGCGACGTTGGCCTCGAGGAAGGTGAGCTGAAATGTGACCCGACACCGATTCCCTCCGGCAGCGGCGTGGGCGTTACGTACGGCGATGAAGCTGCGGACGTTCTCGGTCGCCTTCTCCCAACAACTCCCGAGCATGATGGCTTCGTGGGTCGCCTTGGTTGCGCCGTTCCAGGAGATTTTCACGTCCGATGTGACCGGGACGATCCGCTCAGCCCACGCCGTGGCGCCGAGCCGGGGAAAGGTGCCGTTCGTCGTCAGGTTAAGCTTGACGCCGTAGCGGCGGCAGAGATTCAGGATGTCCTCGAAGTGCTCGTACAACAGGGGCTCGCCCATCGTTGATGGAATGACCTCGCGGAGCCCGTGAGCTGCCGTCGCTGCAATGACGCGCTCGATCATCTCGAGCGCCATCAAGCGCGGCGGCCGCCCGTCTTGCCTGCGTCGAATTTGGAGCCGGCTGTGCGGGGAGTGCTCCTCGCACATGACGCACCGCAGGTTGCAGGTGTCCGGGTTCGTGTCGAACGTGATGCGCCATGGCGCCGCCTGCCGGACGACCCGTGAGGATGCGCACCGTTCGCGGACGCGCTCGTAGACCTGCTCGACCTCACGGGCATGCTGCTCCACCGCGGGAATGTCACCCGAGTCGCTGAAGAGGTAGCCGTGGGCACCCAGTCGCGCGGCGAGCCCGGGGTCATCCACGAAGCGCTGCATCTGTTCGGTGAGCGCCGCAACCGACCGGTGCTCGAAGAGCAGGCCGTTGACCTCGTGTCGAACGTATTCGGCCATCCCGCCAACATTGGCGGTGACGACAGGCATGCGGGCCTGCTGTGCCTCGTGGATCACCAGTGGCGAGTTCTCGACCCACACAGACGGGACGACGATCGCGTCGCAACGATCGAACACGTCGTGAACGATCTTCTGGTTCTTGTACTCGGAGAGCCACTCGACCCGGCCCGTCACGTCTGCAGGAAGCGAAGCCGCGAGGCGCTTGAGCGCTTCCGTGTCCTGCCCGAGTGGTCGGCCCCAAATGCGGAGGCGCGCCTCGCCCCGAAGCGCGCAAAACGCCCGGATGAGGTCGTGGACCCCCTTCGCGGGAATGTGCGTGCCGATGTAGCCAAAGGTGAAGGGCTCGCCGGGGACACGATGACGCCCGCTCATCCGCTCCCGCTGGAAGCCGTAATCGAGGTAGACGATCTTCTGCTCGGGCAGTCCGAATTCGTCGCGGAAGCGAGTGAGGAGGTACCGCGCTGGTGCGATGAAGAGGTCCACGAACTCGGTCATCTCGCGGACGTGCTGCATGCGCCGCGCGACCCAACCGGTCCAGTAGGCGACGTCGGTCTCGATCTCACCTGGCGCTCCGCTGAAATAGCGGGCGTAGCAACGCTCGGCGCATTTGCGATCCTCTTGGCCGTCGCACGCGGCCCAGAGGTTGCTTGGGTCCTCCGGGAACATCTGCATGAACTGCCCACGCGGGCACATCAGCCAGTAGTCGTGGAGCGTGAAGACGATCGGAACCTCCAGGAGCGCGGCCTCGCGGACGAGTGAGGTGGAGAGGTGGTTCAGATGCCCAACGTGGACGACGTCAGGTGTCACACGGGCCAGGACCTCGGCGAACCGCTGGTCGATCCCCATCGCGCGATACCGATCCTTGAAACGGGGGTTATTGACCACGTGCACGGTGACCCGCGGGTCTTCGGAGTCCCGCTCCGTACGCAGACGGAAGTCAGGCGCGAAGGCGTCCTCTTCCCGCGTGAACACGTGGACCTCATGGCGTTCAGCGAGGGCGTGGCAAAGCGTCTGGCTGTAGACCTCCGAGCCGGCGTTGTAGCGCATCGGGTAGCCGTGGATGACCTTCAGAATCTTCATCGTACGATGTCCTGCATGATGACTGTTGGGTGAGCGTCACGGAACCTCTGGATAAGCCGGGCCAGCCCGTCCTCAAGCCCAATTCGCGGTTGCCACCCGAGCAGTGCCTTCGCCCTCGATGGGTCGCCGAAGAAACGTGCGACGTCGAAATCGCGTGGAGCGGCAGACCGTATCGTGGCGCCCGCCTCACTGAGCCGCGCGGCCTGGCGCGCGAGATCCCCGAGTGTCGTCGGCCGTCCGGTGACGAAATGAATGGGTGGCGGCGGTGTTTCACCCGCAGCCAGAAAATCTACCAAGGTGACGATACCGCGTGTAACGTCATCGACATGAGTGAAGTCGAACGTGCGGTCGCACCCGTCGACCCGGAGTTCGGCTCCAAGGGCGGCAGCACGGGCGAAGGCTGGGACCACTCGGTCCGCATGGTCGGCGACAGAACCGAATACATTCGACAAGCGGATTGTGCAGGCACGTACGCCGGCCCCACGCGCCTCGACGACGAGTCGCTCGCCCTCCACCTTGGATCGTCCGTAGATGTTGACCGGGCGCAGCGGGGCGTTTTCGGTCGCCGGGAGCAGTTCTGGTTGCCCGTAGACCTCGCGGCTGCTGGCGAAGATCAGCCAGGGCTTGTGTGCAGACTGTGCCGCCGCGTCAAGCACGTTGCGTAGCCCGTCGACATTCGTTGCCCAGCAGAGATCGGGATCCCGCTCGCCCCAGACGACGCGCGAGACGGCAGCCAGGTGGATGATGCCGTCTACGCCTGCGACGGCCTTATCCACTCGCTTTCGGTCAAGGACATCGCCTCTGGCTTCAGCGTGTGCGCGGAGATCAAGGTGGGCGACATCGGCCTGTTCGGCCCGCAATGCCGACGTGAGTGATGTGCCGACAAGGCCAGATGAGCCGGTAATCAGGATGCGCTGATTCATGGCCGCCCTCCCGTGAAGCGCGTGCTCCCCAATCTGCGGAGCCAAGGGGGGGTGCGCTGCTGTTCAGGTTGGTCTGGCTTGGCTGGTAACGGGTCAGAGTGCGTGGGCGACGTCCGAGGTTTAACCAGCGACGACCCACAGGCCGCGTTGTTCGGGTAGCGTGGCTCGACGCGGCAATCTCGCGCGCTCTTCAGGTGCGTCGACATGTTCTTGCTCCGTTGTCATCACCATTTTGGACCGTCATCCCCTCCGCGGGTCTCGGAAGTCGCCTGGAGCCTAGGCGTGCGCGTTAGCGCCGGTGAGGTCGAACATGGTAGTCGGGTCAGTCTCCGTCCGGGTACTTCCATGCCGTCAAGCATGCTCTGACGTCTCTCCGGACCCGAACCAAGAGGGCGAGTGGAGTAGCCGGACGCCATCAGTCTAGTGCGAGCGAGTCGGGCGGGTCAATCGCAACAGTCGGTACCGCTAGCGGTCTTGTCAGGGCGCACTCAGCGTCGTTCGGCAGCGCCTCGGTGACCCCGTCGCTCTCGCGGGGCCCTTCGGGCGCCTCCAGTCCCAGGCCCGCCACGAGGGTGGGGAGATCCCTGCCGCCGGGCACCCTGAGCATTCGAGTGTCGCGGCCAAGTCACGACCACCCCCAAGGCATGCCATCGACCCTCGGCTCCTGACGGTTCCTTCCGGGGCGAGTGCTGAAGGTGTTCGATCGGGATATTGAGAGGCACGATGACCGTCGGCTCACACACGTGGCTGACCCAGCGCCCGTTGAGTATTGCGTCAGAGGGCCGGTCTCGCGGCCGTGGATAAGCTCAGCTGAGCGTCCGCTACGCGATCGTGCCGCCTTCACGCTGGGCTCGACGGGCTTGTTTCAGCGGCAAGTGGTCCCTCGAGCGTCGTAACGCCTCCTTAACATGATCGAGCAGTTCTCGAATTCCTGCGAGTCGTTCGAGGGTGCCATCGCCGGACGTTTGCGGAAGCACTTCGCGCGCGATGGGCTTTTGCGTGAATCGGGCGAGTGCGACACTCTGCCGACCCACCTCTCGCAGCGCCTTCGTCACTTCCCTGGCACGCTTCTGCAATGAGGCCAATGCCAACTGCGCATCGCCGCACACGAAGTCACCCATGGGGCCGACCAGCAGGCGCGCAACGACGATGGCGGCGACGACGTCGACGTTGAGCCCGAGGTTGGCTGCGTGTCGGAAAACGTCCTCGAACTCGGCGCCCAAGCCGGATTCAGTCAACAGAGCACGGGCGCCCGCGAAGTCGAGCCGCGAAGCCTCCTCGTTGACGAGTTCGATCAGACGGCGATACGGTTCAGCCAGTTCGATCGGTAGCGCGGCCCGCTCGGGCTCTATCTCGCAGAGGTCGAGGTCGACGATGCTCATGCACCCGAGCAATGGGGACATCGCACTGGACGCTGCGAAAGCATTCGCGCTGTGCGACATGGCCACGCTGCCCGTGCCGCCCCAGCCAGCAGCCAATGTCTGCGGGACCTTGCGCAGCGCCGGGATGTCCAGTGCCTTCTCTTCCTCTGCTCGAGGTGCGAGAACCAACCAGTTGGTCCACGGGCTGACGAGCCGATAACGAAGCGCCGTCTGCAAGCCCGCCACGTCATCGGCTTCCTTGAGTCGGGCGGCAGCGGCGACACGAGCCACCGTGGACAAGGCATCCGGTGAAGAGTCGGGCGGAGGCGCAGGCAGCGCCAATTCCTGGCGAGCGATATCGCCCTTTTCCGTCTCGACCTCCAGTACTGCGCTTCCGCCTGCATGCTGGCGATCGAACCAAGCACAGGCGATCACCGTGTCGCCCTCGAAGATGGCGCCGATCCGCGACGGGATGCTACTGGCAGCCCCGTCCGGCCAAAGAATAGTCGCGCGCTTGGCTCGCGGTGCCCGCATGCGATCGAAGTGCCGAACGACACGATCAGCCATGCCTTCGCGAGGCGAGACGAGCTCGCACTCGCCGCCCGTGGCGGCCGCGAGCCCGCGGACAAACGCTTCGGAGACGGCGCTACCGACGCCGACCGTGAACATCCGGTGCCCCGACTTCGTCGCCTCGTCTATGACGGACTCCCAAGCGAACACTTCTCCGTCGGTGACGAGGAAGACGTCGGCCGCGGCAGTACCCCTGATGGCGGCGCAAGCCTCCCGCAGCGCATTGCCGATTTCGGTACCGCCCATGTTGGCGTCCAACGACTTCGTGAACTGCCTGGCCTTGGTGAGGTTGCTTCTGTTACAGGGGAGGAGGTGATTCGACAATGCTTTGGTCGAATTGCCGAATGCGATCAGCGTTACTCGGTCCTCCCGCTGCAGGCGTTCGAGGATGCCGTCCAGGGCCTGCTTCGCCTGTTCCATCGAGTCGCCTTGCATCGATCCGGAGCAGTCGATGACGATGGCCAAAGCGAGTGGGCGCGGCTGCTGCAGGCCCGGGAAGAACGGTTGGAAGCTCGCGATTGCCGTCATGCCTTCGCCGTCCTGTCCGCATAGGACGAAGCTGCGGGTCGCCAGCGGCGCCTTCACGTTCAGGATGAAGTCGCGGTCCATGATGGCTTTCGGCTGCTGCAAGGACAGCACAGCCTTCTCCGGCGACTGAACCAGCTCCACGGCATGCGACGGGCAGACGAACTGTGCGTCGCGCAGCGCACCGAACACCTCCACCCGTAGCGAAAACCCGTTCTCGACGGCGAGCGAGGCTTCCGGCATCTGGTGCGGCAGATGTGGTGACTCGCCGAAGCGCGGCGCGATCGTGGTCGGCAGGAAGAAGCGCAGCCGATCGCCTGCCCACCGGTAGAGGAACGCGTACCGGAAGGTGATCTTCGCCGTTTCCTGTGGCAGCAGGTTGCCGAGGTTCATCGTGTAGAGACCCGGCTCGATGACCTCCAGCATCACGGCCGCGTCGCCAGCCTCGACGGCATCCTCGTACTGCTCCTCCGCGGCCTTCTTCTCGACGACGACGCCCTTGAGCACGCGCCCGCCAATGTCAACTTCGAGATCAAGAAGCACTGCGTCGAGCGGCAGCGGGAACGTGTAGACCGCCTCGATGTTCACGCGCTCGTCGTTGCGGTAGGCCTGCGAGATTGTCACCTCGGCGAGCAGATCCTGCAGGACCGCCGAGACGGCCACGTCGCACAGGGCGACGCGTTCGCCCTCCAAGCTCGTCAAGGCCGACGCCAGCTTGTTCATAGTTCTTCCTCGTTTTCATGAATCTGCGAATAGGCCTGCGTCACGGCGCGGAAGAAGGCCCGCACCAGCGCCGGCGTCAGGCCGGCGCGGTTGGGCTCCAAGGTGAGCTCGACGCCGTCGGCGACGACCAAGTGGCTCCAGACCTCCACCGTCCCGGGGCGCCGTGGCGTCGGGGGCAGGGCGCCGGCGCCCTGCTGCTTGAGCAACTCGCCGATGCGTTCGAGCGACAGCCCTGCCAGCTGCCATTTCCGGAGCAGCAGGAGCTGCTCGACGTGACGTTGGGTGTAGTAGGCACCCTTGCCGATTCCCTGTGGACGATCAATCAGCCCGCACTGGATGTAGTAGCGGACCGTGCGACGTGTAAGCTCGGCCAGCGCGGCGATCTCGTCGAGGGTGAAGGTCTTCTGCTCTTTCATGACAGTGATACTATACAGTAAAAATGTCTCGAACAACGGTCGCAAGCGTCCCTCCGGTAGGCCGGCATGGACTTGCGGGACGATTCGGTTCGAAGCGGAGGCGGCGCATTTGGTCGTCGCCTCCGTTCGATCTGCCTTCATCGACTGCATCTGGCCTTCATCCGAAAGGCTGGAGCCCGTATCGGGGAGTCTCGGCGGGTCATTGGTGTCCTCTGCAAGAAGGCTCCGGTCGCGGCGTCAGGTCTCACTGTTCGACCGCGCAGCGATCCCACGCCCGATCGCCGACCCTCCGCTGCCCGAAATCCGCCCCTGAAGTCCACTTTTCGCCGCCGCACCACGCCCGTGGCTTCCTACCATGGCAGCCATGATTCGCACCCTGTTCGTCACCCTCCTTTCGCTCGTGGCCCTCTCCGCGCAGGCCGCGTGCTTCGACCAGGC
>ERZ761607.1535-NODE-1535-length-28309-cov-6.358463_pt1 | contig 28309 bp, 27 predicted proteins | sample MGYA00511164_ERZ761607 | MGnify/ENA primary metagenome ERZ761607 (study PRJEB28899, sample SAMN02445080) | bioreactor sludge metagenome | biome: EBPR sludge | place: Australia: Brisbane, Thorneside Wastewater Treatment Plant | collected 2011-06-22 ... | reverse complement strand
ACGAGATCTAGTACGGTCTCGTGGGCTCGGAGATGTGTATAAGAGACAGGGTGAATGCCGCTGCGGGTCAGGTTGCGCTCGAACTCCGGCGCCTGGCGCAGGAACTCATGGTATTCGTCGTCGCTGCAGAAGCCCATGACCCGTTCGACGCCGGCGCGGTTGTACCAGCTGCGGTCGAACATCACGATTTCGCCGGTGGTCGGCAGGTGCTCGACATAGCGCTGGAAGTACCACTGGCCGCGCTCGACCTCGCTGGGCTTTTCCAGCGCCACGACCCGGGCGCCGCGCGGGTTGAGGTGTTCCATGAAGCGCTTGATGGCGCCGCCCTTGCCGGCCGCGTCACGGCCCTCGAACAGGATGACGACGCGCTGCCGCGAATCCTTCACCCAGGCCTGCAGCTTCAGCAGTTCGGTCTGCAGGACGAACTTCTGCTGCTCGTAGTCCCGCCGCAGCATCTTGTAGCGGTAGGGATAGCCGCCGCGCCGCCAGTCGGGGGCCAGTTCGTCGGCCGCGTGCCGGGGCAGGCGCGGCGCCTTGGGCATGCCCAGGGACCGGCGCATCCGCTCGGCGTCATCGGGAGAGGCGCCCTCAAGCAGGGCCTGAACGTCGGACGGATCGACGGGCGGATCGGCGTGGATCATGTCGTCCAGCGCCGCGATCTCGGCGTCCTGCACCGCTTCGGTCCGCTCATCCGCCAGACCGGTGGAGACTGTCTCGACGGTCTCCGCCGCGGCGGGCGGCTGCGCCGGATTGTCGTGCTGGTTCATGGCCGCCCTCATCCCATGGGCGCCGGCCCGCGCCGGCCCCTTCCTGGCGCAGGCTAGGCGGAGGGCAGGGGCGCCGACATGACGTGGATCAACCGTTGACGGATGATCAGCCGGGAGGGCGGCTTCGCGGCTCGCCTCAGGCGAGGCTATGGGCGCCGGGCGCCACGACAGCCATCCAGATCGAGGCCATCAGGCTTGCGGAGGCGAACACCAGGATCATCAGGTTCTTCATCGTCGTCCCATCTCTCAATCAAGGTGGGTATGGCGACGATGCGGCGCAACAGGCGAGTTAACCTTCGTCCATGCCGGTTAAATCGCGGTCATGATCTGGCTGCTCGCCCGCGCGCCGAGACAGGCGGCGTGCTGGGGAATGCGCTCGATCGCCATGATCGCCGGGATGTCCCGCGGCATGGCGGCGTCGAGCGACACCCTAGAGCCTCCGCCCGACCTTCTTGATGACGCCGGAGAACGACATCATCGGACTGTCGCCGGTGAAGATCAGGCCGCGCACGAAGATCGTCGACTTGCCGGCCTTCAGCACCTCGCCGGTGCATTCGATCAGGTCGCCCTCGTGGGCCGTGCCAATGTACTCGCCGCTGAGCGTGAGCGTGACGCCGTGCTGCTCGCGCAGCTCCCGGGTCGCGATCGAGAACAGCGCGAAGTCGGCGAAGGTCATCACGCAACCGCCGTGCATGAACCCGCCGCCGTTCATGTGCTTCTTCTCGGCGCGAAAGGCGCAGCGGATCGAGCCGTCCGGCTGTTCGCGGTAGTAGAAGGGCCCAGACTGGGTTTCGAACGGATCGCCGGCCCAGTACTGCCAGCCCGCCCATTCGCCCTGCGAGATCGTGGTCGCGCCGTGAGGGTTCTCGTCGCCGCCGTCCATGTGCGCTCCCTTGCTCCGCGGAGGCTGATAGGCGGCGGCCGGCGGGCTCGCAAGCGCCCGGTTGCCGTCGTGGCGAGCTCCGGCCCCCGGCGGCGGCACAGTCGGCGGTTGAGCGATCAGTGTTCAGAATGGTCAGCGTGCGCCAGAGCGCTGAAAACTGGACGTTTTTGCCGGCAAAGCGTCCATGGTTAGCCTCTGGTTAGCGATCTGAGGTGACTGTGCGTCAAACAACGGGGGTCGCCGAATGAGCGCGCACGAACACGGCTCGATGGTTCTCGAGGCCAGCATGGCGACGACGCTCGACGTCCTGGCCTGGGAGATCGAACTGGCGGGCGCCCGCTGCATCTTCCTGGACAAGGTCATCGGCCAGACCATGCGCTCGCTGCCGGTCGAGCAGCAGGGGATGCTGATCGAGGGGCTGCACGCCGTCGACCTGCTCAGCCAGCACCTGACCAACCTGTCGGCCTTCGCGCGGACCATGAGCGCCGACGCCCCGGCCGAGGTGACGGCGCCCGTCGGGCGGGCCATCGGCGACATCACCCTGGGCGCGCTCGCCGACCGCATGGCGACCGCCTTCGGCGCGGAGGAGGCGGCCGCGGTCGTCGAATCCGGCGACGTCGACCTGTTCTGAAGCGCACGGCCCGGGGGAACCGCTTCATGAGCTTCGATACGCGCAGCCACAAGGTCATGATCGCCGAGAACGAGCGGGCGGTGGCCGAGATGCTGCAGATTCGCCTCGACGTGGCGGGTTATCACACGATGTGCTGCCGGAACGGCGCCCAGACGATGGAGATCCTGTCGGTGATGCGGCCGGACGTCCTGATCCTCGACCTGGGCCTGCCGGACATGGACGGCTGGAGCATCCTCCAGGCGCTGACCAACCGCTTCGGCAAGGTTCCGTTCCCGGTCCTGGTCATGGGCCGGCGCCTCGGCGTGGAAGACGTCCGCCGTGCGGTGTCGATGGGCGCGCGCGACTGCCTGGCCAAGCCCTTCAGCGGCGCGGAGATCGTCGACCGGGTCGAGCGCCTGCTCCGACGGCCCGCGCCTGTCGCGTCCGCCGTCGCCGAGGCGCGCCAGCTGGCCGCCGTCGAGAGCCGCTTCTAGCGGAGCGCCTGGCGCGCTATCAGGCGATCCTTGCTTCCGGAGCCGCCCGCCGTGACCACCTCGCCCATCGAAGACGCCATCCTCGACCTGCTCGGCCAGGCGCCAGCCGGCAAGAGCATCGATCCGGCCGAGGTGGCCAAGCTGCTGCAGCCCGAGCGCTGGCAGCGCATCCTGCCGCAGGTGCGCTCGACGGCGGTCGGCATGGCCCGGCAAGGCCGCTTGGTGATCACGCGCCACGGGAAGCCGGCGGACCCTGACAGCTTCAAGGGCGTTTACAGGCTCAAGCTGCCGTAGGTCGCCCTTTCCTCGCCGCAAGCCCTGGGCATATCGACCGGAATGAATCGTCGCGCCTTCTTGCTGACTGTCGCCGCGCCCATGGCGCTGGCCGCCTGCGCGCCGACGGTCCAGATGGCCGGCGTCCCGGGCCTGGATTTCATCGGCCCACGGCTTGAGGCCGACGCCTTCGTCAGCTTCGACGGCGCCCGGCTGGGCCTTACGCGCTGGATGCCAGAAGCCGCGCCGAGGGCCGTGGTCCTCGCCCTGCACGGCATGAACGACTACGCCAACGCCTTCCATTTCGCCGCGCCGGTCTGGGCGCGCGCGGGGATCGCGACCTACGCCTTCGATCAGCGCGGCTTCGGCCGGTCGCCCAATCGTGGCGTTTGGGGCGGCGAAGCCCTGATGACCGAGGACCTGCGGGTCTGCGTCGATCTCATCCGCGCCCGACATCCCGACACGCCCCTCACCGTGCTCGGCGAGAGCATGGGCGGGGCGGTGGCCATCGCCGCCTTCGCCTCGCCACGGCCTCCGCTGGCTCACCGCATGGCGCTGCTGGCCCCGGCCGTGTGGGGCTGGTCGAGCCAGCCGCTGCCCTACAAGACGGCGCTCTGGTTCACCGCCCATCTCGCCGGCGAGACGGTGCTGAAGCCGCCGCGCTGGGTCACCGATCGCGTCCACCCGAGCGACAACATCGACGAGCTGATGGCGATGGGCCGCGATCCGCTGATGATCTGGGGCGCTCGCAACGACACCCTCTACGGTCTGGTCGACCTGATGGAGAGCGCCTGGGCCGGAATGGCGCGCCTGCGCGTGCCGACGGCCTATTTCTACGGGGCCAACGACGAGATCATTCCCAGGGAGCCGAGCTTCCAGTCGGCCCGCCGCCTGAAGCCTACCGACCGGTCGGCCTATTATGAACAGGGCTACCACCTCCTGACCCGCGACCACGCCCGCGCGCGGGTGATCGCGGACGCGCAGAGCTTCATCCTGGACCCCGACGCGCCGTTCCCTTCGGCCCCGCCGACGATCCCCGGATCGCCCACGCCGAGGAACGCCGCCACCGTTTGAGGGTTGTTCGACGCGGCCGCGAGGCGTAAACGGCCCGCGCACGTTCCTTCCCCCAAACGGCAAAGATTCCGGCATGACGCTGTTCGATTCTCCCGACTTCGCGAACCACGAAGGCGTTCATGCGATCTTCGACGAAAAGTCTGGCCTGAAGACGATCATCGCCGTCCACTCGACCGCCCGCGGCCCGGCGGCCGGCGGCTGCCGCATGTGGCCCTACGCCGGCGCCGATCAGGCGCTGACCGACGCGCTGCGTCTGTCGCAGGGGATGTCCTACAAGAACGCCATGGCCGACCTGCCCCTGGGCGGCGGCAAGGCCGTGATCATCGGCGACAGCCGCAAGGACAAGACGACGGCCCTGTTCGAGGCCTTCGGCCGCGCCGTCGACAGCCTGGGCGGCAAGTACTGGACGGCCGAGGACGTCGGCGTCTCGCCGGCCGACATGGCCCTGGTGCGCAAGCAGACTCGATACGTGGCTGGTCTCGAAGGCCATGCGGCCGCTTCGGGCGATCCCAGCCCCGTCACCGCGGAGGGCGTGTTCCGGGGCGTGCGGCTGTGCGTCGAGCGTGCCTATGACCGGGACCTCAACGGCGTCACCGTCGCCATCCAGGGCGTCGGCCATGTCGGCGCCTATCTGGCCGAGAAGCTGCACGCCGATGGCGCGAAGTTGATCATCACCGACGTGAACGAGGCCGCGCTGGCCGCCGTCGCCGCCCGCACGGGCGCGGAGATCGTCGCGCCGGACGCCATCTTCGACGTCGAGGCCGAGGTGTTCGCCCCCTGCGCCCTGGGCGGCGCGATCAACGCCGACACCCTGGGTCGCCTGAAGGGCCGCGTCGTGGCCGGCGGCGCCAACAACCAGCTGGCCACGCCGGAGATCGGCCGCCTGCTGTTCGAGCAGGGCAAGCTCTACGCCCCCGACTACGTCATCAACGGCGGCGGCATCATCAACGTGGCGGCCGAGATCCTCGGCATCGAGACCGGGACGGGCTACGACGCTGAATGGGTGGCCGGGAAGCTGGCCCGCCTGACCGAGACGCTGGGCGAGGTGCTCGACCGCTCCCTGGCCGAGAAGCGCCCGACCCACGAGGTCGCCGACGAGATGGCCAAGGCCCGCATCGCCGAGGCTGGCCGCCTGAAAGCGGCGGCGTAGGGCGCAAGTATCGCGAGAGTCCTCAATCCGGCGCCGCGGGGCGCCGGAATGGGTTCGTGACAGTGCGGGCAGAGGGTTCATTCCTCCATTCTGATCTCGGCGGGGCGGGCGAGGGTCAGCGGCGAAAAGCCTTGAGAAACCAAAGTGCTCGATGGCTCGAATCTGGCCGTATGCGCCTGCAGAGCCGCGCGGCATTGCCTGACGCGAGGTCGACGAAGGCTGATCGGAGCGCGAAGCGCCGGGGCGGATTGTCCCGGAATGTCCCGCCTTGTCCCGATTCTATTTGTCTCCAGAGTCCCGCATTTTCGCCCCCTTCAACGCCGCTCATCCTCGCGTCCGCGAGGATGAGCGGGAGGGAGGGGGAGTGAAGTCTGCTCAGGGTTGAGGCTGTCAGCCGCGCACCACTCTGGCCCGAGCCCCAAGCTACCGCTTCGGCAGCCTTTGCTCGTACCTCACGCGCGCCGGCGGCTTGCCGCTGACGGTGAAGCTGACGCCGAGGACGGTGTCCTCGCGCTTGAAGCCGTAGGCGCCGATCTCGCGCTGGGCGGCGCTGACGGCGATTTGGCGATCGCCCTTTCGCCAGCCGACGCCGAGCTGGGCCTTGCCGAACTCGGCCAGTCGCTCGACCGACCAGCCGGAGCGGCGCCAGCCGCCGCGGGCCGGGTCGCGCACGATGTTGAGGCCGAAGGCCTCGCCCGAGCCGGCGGCGAACACGAACCAACGGCCCTTGTTCCGGTCCGCCGGCTGCGGCGCGATGCTCAGCAGAACCCGGCGGGCGTCGAAGGGCTGGGACTCGCGGGCCGGCCGGGGCGCGAAGGATTCTCCGTCGACCGTCAGGCCGGAGGCGACGTCGGTGGCGTCCCGGTCGCCTGAGACGGACAGTTTCACAGCGGGCCCGCCGGCCAGCACCTTGCTGCTGACCGAGGCCAGGGCCACGCGGGACCGGACGACGGGCGATGGCGCGGCGATGGCGTCGGCCAGGGCCTGGGCGGAGGGCGGCGGAGTCAGGGCGGCCAGGTCGACCGGCGGCCGGGCGACTGGAGTGCTGACAGGGTTTGCGGCGGCGGTGTCGGTCGGCCCGCCGAGCAGGGCCAGCACCGGGGCCGGCGCCTGATCCCAGCGACCGGTGCGGATCGGGGCGTCAGGGTCGTCGGGCACGCGAGCGTCCGAGCCACTGAAGGTCGAGCCAAACTTCGCGCCGGACAGCATGGTTTCCGAAGACAGGCCATCGCTCGCCGCGCCGATCGAGGACGCAGCGCTCAAACCCACCGTCGCCAGGACGATGACCCCCGTCAGTCCAGTCGCCGCGATCGCTCGCATGGCGCACCCAAGAAATCCAACTCCCCGGTAACAATGGTTAAAGAGTTGTGGGGCGGGCGCAACCCCACTCGCGGGGCAGGGGAGCAGAATCGCTACCCGGCCTGGGTCAGTGTCCTGGCGCGGGTTTGACCTTGCGCGAGGCGCTTTCGCTCCGCATGCAGCTCTTGTCCGGCTTCTGGCCATGCTGCGGCAGGGCGTCGGTCCTGGGGAAGCTGAAGTTCTGCATCGGGTTCTGCTGTGGAAAGCCGCTGGTCATGGGCTTCTTCTGTCCTCCCTGCGAACGCGTCGGCGCGCGGGTCATGCGGCCACCGATAGAGTGTCGGGCGTAACGTCCACGTGGACGTCCAGCGTGGTGGCGCCGGGGTCGCCGAGGATGACGCCGGTGACCGGCGCGGCCTCCTGCGGGCGGCGGCTGACGGCGACGCGGATCAGGTCGGCGGACTCGGCGATGCCGTTGGTCGGGTCGAATTCGGTCCAGCCCAGGCCGGGCAGGAAGACCTCGCACCAGGCGTGGGTCGAGCCGGCGCCGCGCATGGCGCCGCTGTTGACGTAGCCGGTCACGAACAGCGTCGCGTAGCCGAGCCAGCGCAGGCTTTCGACCATCAGCCAGGCGAAGTCGCGGCAGGCGCCGCGCCGGAGCGCCAGGGTCCGGGCCGGCGTCTGGACCCCGGCGTCGCAGCGCGCCTCATAGGCGAAGCCCTCGTGGATCGCCCGGTTCAGCCGCAGCAGGAAGTCGAGCGCCGGCTCGTCGTTCGACCGCAGCTGGCTTGCGATCCAGCGGAAGACGGCGCCGTCCGGATCCTCAAGCACCGGCGTGATGAACGGCGCCAGCGCGATGCGGTCCTCGACGGGGTAGACGATCGGCATGGCGGTGTGCGGGTCTTCCGGTCGCAGATAGGCCAGGGGCGCCGGATAGCGGTCGATGACAAGGCGGCTGGTGATGGTCAGGCGGTCCGACTGTCCCTCCGGCGTGAACAGGCAGACGCAGTTGCCGAGCGCGTCGAAGATCCAACGGGTCGAGCCGGGCACGGACGTGATCAGCGAGGCCTCGACGACGCGCGTGGCGTGGCTGTCGCGCGGACGCAGCAACAGCTTCTGCGGTCCGAAGGCCACCGGGCGTTCGTAGCCGTAGCGAGTCTCATGGGTGATGGTGAGGCGTGTCACAAGGCGGGAACCGGCGATCATGCCCACGGTTCCATCACGATCCGGACAATTGCACGTCGGAGCGCGTGGACAGAACAAAAGAAGAACAAATAGGATGGGCGGATGCTGGAACCGTCCTCTGCTTCCGATTTCGATCCGGCGGCCTTGCAGGTCGTCCGTCTGGCTTCCGAAACGGACTTCGCGGGTTGGCGAGCCGCCGCGCGCCGGCTGCGCCGCGCCGGCACGCCGCCGGAGGCCGTGCGCTGGACGGTGGCCGCCGATGAGGTGTTGCTGGGCGGAGCCGCGCCAGGGAGTTCCGTCTCGTCGATCCGGGACAGTTTCGCGGCGCCCGGAGCCCTCCTGGACCTCGCCGAGAAGGTCATCTGCCATCGCGCCCCGGACCGGTTCGCGACGCTCTACCGGCTTGTTTGGCGGTTGCGATCCGACCCCCGTCTGATGAAGGACGCCGCCGACCCGGACGTCGCTCTGGCCGTCGACATGGCCCAGGCGGTCTCGCGTGCGACGCGCGACATGAAGGCCTTCGTGCGCCTCCGTCCCCTGGAGGCCGTCACGCCGCGGACCTGCGCCGCCTGGTACGAACCGCCTCACCGGGTGCTGGAACGCGCGGCGCCGTTCTTCATCGAGCGGTTTTCCAACCTGCGGTTCTCGATCCTGACTCCGGACTCGTCGTTGCATTGGGACCGGAGGCAGGCGGTGTTCGGCCCGGGGGTTCAGGGGGGCGAAGCCCTTGACGACGATCGACTCGAAGAGGCTTGGCGCGCCGGCGTCATGTCCGTCTTCGATCCGCTCCTGACGAAGGCTCCGAGCGGCAGAGGCAACCTTCGGGACGCGTCGTCCATTCCGCAGGCGGCCGCCATGGCGAGGATCGCCCCGATGGTCGAACAGGCTCCCGCCAGCCCCTCGGAACGCGCCCGCAAGGCCGCGCGGAGGCTGTCGCGCGACGGAACCTATGACGACGCGCCGCATGACCTGGACGAGGTCGTGGCGGGACTGGAGATCTGCCGCCGCTGCGATCTTTGGCGTCATGCGACCCAAGCCGTGCCTGGCGAAGGCGCGGCGCGCGCGGCGCTGATGTTCGTCGGCGAGCAGCCGGGCGACCAGGAAGACCTCGCCGGCAAGCCCTTTGTCGGTCCGGCCGGTCAGCTGTTCGACCGGGCGCTGGAGAGAGCCGGCGTGCCGCGCGATCGAACCTATGTCACCAACGCGGTGAAGCACTTCAAGCACGCGCCGCGCGGCACGCGCCGCATCCATGAGACTCCGACCCCGGGAGAGGTCCGCGCCTGCCGCTGGTGGCTCGACGCCGAGCGGCGGCTGGTCAGGCCGCGGGTGATCGTGGCCCTGGGCGCGACAGCGGCGCTGTCGGTGTTCGGCAAGCCCCTGTCGATCGGCGCGAGCCGCGGCCGCGTGATCCCCCTCGAAGCCCATACCCAGGGCCTGGTGACGTACCACCCGTCCTATTTGCTGCGTGTTCCCGACAAGGCCGCCAAGGCGAAGGCTTGGGCGGCGTTCGTCGATGACCTCAGGATGGCGTGGAGGCTGGCGGGCTAGCCACCCCTGTCATCCCGGACGCCGCAGGCGATCCGGAATGACAGCGATTGGGTCAGGATGCGGTCCGAGCCGCGTCCGCCGCCGCGTAGTGGGCCAGCTGGTCGGCATGGGCCCTCCTGAACGCGGGACGGTCGGTGACACGCGTCACATAGGCCTCGGTCGCGGGGCGATCGCCGAAGGCGCGGAGCTTTTCGACGCGAAGCACGTCGGCCATCAGAAGGTCGGCGACGGTGAAGCGGCCGGCGGCCAGCCATTCCCGTTCGCCCAGCACCCTTTCGACATGCTCGAGGCGCTGGCTCATCCAGCCGGTCAGGCCATTCTCCTTCACGCCGGTGACGTCCAAGAACCACCACGGCACAGTGACCATCTCGATCGAATTGAGCGCGGCGATGGTCCATTCCAGCGTTCCAGCCTCGCCGATCGCGTCGCGGGGCATCAGCGCCTCGCTCTTGCGGGCGAGGTGCAGCAGCGCCGCGCCGCTTTCGAACAGGCGAACCGGCCCGTCGTCGAGGAAGGGCACCTGCCCGAAGGGCTGGCGGTCGAGGTGATTGGTCGCGCGATCATCGAACGGAATGGTCCGGACCTGATACGCCAGGCCGGCTTCCTCGCAGGCCCATCTCAGCCGCAGGTCCCGCACGAAGCCGCGCGGCATTTCCGGAACCCAGTCCAGGGTCCAGATGGTCAGGTCGCTCATCCCGGCGGTCCTCCCGCTGACGCTACGGTAGCGGGTGAACGTACACCTCGTTCCAACCGATGCGATCCCCGTCGAACTCGACGAGGTCGAAGCCCCGCATGCGGGTGGCGGCGCCGTCCGGCATCGAAACCGTGCAGTACCAGCGTCCGCAGAAGCCGTTGTCGATCGCCCAGACCGTCTCGGGCTCATAGGACATCGGCGGCGTCGCGGCGAACAGGCCGGTCAGATAGGCGCGCAGGGCGTCGTGGCCGACAATTCCGGCGGCCGTCTGCGGATCCTTGTAGGTGCAGGACGGGGCGTAGAAGCCGATCAGCGCCTCGACGTCCTTGGCGGTCCAGGCGGCCAGCCAGCGGCGGTTGAAATCCTCGATATCCATCACGCGCTCTCCAGGACCCGGGCCCGATGCTCGGGGGTGAACACCTCGGCCGGCAGGGTTTCGGGACCGGCCATGACCGCGAAGCCGTGCATGCCCAGGCTCGGGTCGGCGCTGCTGCGCTCGAAATAGCGGCGGCGGCGGGCGCGCGCCTCATCGCCGAACTCCGCGTCGATGACCGAGGTCAGGGACGCGGCGAAGCGCAGGCGGCGCATGCGCTCCGCCCGCTCCTCGGCATAGGCGCCGAAGGCGGCCGGCGACCAGTCATCGCCGCCCAGCAGCACATCGCGCACGATCCGCACGTCACGGTAGGTGATCGACAGGCCGAGGCCGCAGATCGGATCGTTCCAGCCCGCCGCGTCGCCGACCAGCACCACGCCCTCGGCGGCCTGGGTGTCGGTCCAGCTGTCATTGTTGAAGTAGCTCAGCACCGGCCCGGCGGGCTCGCCCGCGACCAGGGCCTCATTGTGCGGCGCGGACGACATGCGGAAGGCGTCGAGGAACCGGCGTCGCCCCTCCGGTCCCGCGAAACGGCCCTTCTGCTCAAGCGGATAGCTGCCGTAGACCCGAACCACGCCCTCGCCCTGCGGGAAGGCGAGGAAGGCGAAGTCGCCCTCGGTGCCGATGGCCTGCAGGTCGGGATCCCAGTCATGAGCGCCTTCGACCAGCATGCCGGCGAACCAGTGGTGCGGCCGGTCCTGGTGCAGGGTGATGCCGGCCGTCTCCCGCACCTTCGACATACGGCCGTCGGCGCCGACGATCAGACGGCAGCGCACCCTGCGTTCGACGCCCTCATGCAGGAAGGTCACCGACGGCTCCGCGCCGGGCGAGATCGCCGTGACCACGGCGCCGCGCAGGGTCTTCGCGCCGCGTTCGGTCGCCGCGTCGAACAGCGTCTGGCAGTGGTGCGGATTGCCGATGGCCAGCGGGCCGGGCACGTCCGGCGCGAAGATGCCCAGCGGCAGGGTCCTGGCCTCGGCCTCTTCGGGCGTTCGGGTCTCGTCGTAGGTCACATGGCGGCCGATGTGGTGGCCGCCGGCCGCCTTGAGGGTGTCGAACAGCCCCAGGCGTTGGGTTTCGGTGACGCCCCAGGGCGCGATCCACTCGCCCCGCACGCGGTCCTCGAAGACCTCGCTCTGCTCCAGCAGCAGGACGTCCCGACCGGCCTCGGCCAGCGCCGCCGCCATGGCCGAGCCGCCGATGCCGCCACCGACGATCACCACTTCATGGAAATCCGCCACGCGCCGCTCCTCCTGTCCTTCGGGGCGAACGGTAGGCGTCTGATTTCGCTTGGCAACCGTGACCTGACGTCAGCCGAGAAGCATCGCCATGCCTTCCCGAACGGCCGGCCGCGACGTCAGCCTGTCGAACCAGCGCGCCACCGGCGGACGCTCGGCGATCGCGCCGTCGAGCCCGAACCGCGCGGCCATCAGCACCAGCGGCGCATAGCAGATGTCGGCCAGGGAATAGTCGCCGGCCAGCCAATCCGCGCCGGAGAGCGGCCGGGCGAGGGCGTCGAGGTGGGCGGTCAGTTCAGCCTTGCCCTGTTCCGCGGCCTCCGGGCCGGGCGCGACACCGATCGCGTGCGGCGCCACCCAGCGCTTCCAGGCGAAGGGCCAGGTGTCGGTGCTCCAGCCCATGTACTGGCGCGCCAACGCCCGGCCGGCGGCGGTCCGGGGCATCAGCGGCGGATCGGGGAAGCGCTCGTCGAGATACTCCAGGATCGCCGTCGACTCCGCGATGACCAGGCCGTCGTCCTCGAGCACCGGCGTCTGGCCGAAGGGGTTGAGCGCGAGGAACTCCGGGGTCCGGGACCCGCCGCCGGGCAGGTCGACGATGACCTCCTCGGCGCTCACGCCCTTTTCCGCCAACGTGATCTTCACCCGCCAGGGCATCAGGGAGACGGGATGCCAGTAGAGCTTCATGGTTCGCGCCTCCGCTCCCCCGGCCGGTAGTCCTCGGTGATCCTGCCGGCCAGCTGGGCCTCTGTGAACAGCACCGGCTTGGTCCTCATGGCCGCGAACGGCGCGACCTGGTCCGCGTAGTGCCTCGCCTTCGGCCAGGACGTGACCGCGCCGAACTGGTGGATGCTCTCGCTGGCGAGCTTGCCGACGCGGTCCCAGGTCACGAACATGATGAAGGTGTCGCCGGCCACGGCTTTCAGCCGGCCGTCCTTTTCGGGCGTCCCGTAGACCGCGCGCAGAATGTCCGGCCCGCCGTCGATCGGCAGGTCGACGCCGCCGCGCCGGATGCGGTTGACCTCGCCCCAGGTCGGATCGATGCGGCCGAAGCTCTTCCTGAGCCCGTCCATGCTTTGGGCCAGCGCGTCCCGCACCGACACCTTTGGTCCGTCGCCGTGACGGCCGTCGATCACCGCCACCGCGGTCATCACGCCCAGCGCCGCGGCTCGGTTCTCCCGGTTCGTGCGCAGGTCCCAGCCGGCGAGCAGGGCCTTGCCGGACCTCAGCGCGTCATCGGAGCCATCCAGGGCCGCCACCTCTCGCATGACGCCGGCCAACTCGGACTTCGGGCTGTAGGCGAGGTCGAACTTGTAGGCCCGGAACTCTTCGGCCGAGATCGCCGGATCGGCGGCGAAGGTCTCTGTCAGCCGCCAGGCGCGATTGGTCATGTCGGTCTGCACGCCCATGCTCAGCGGATAGGCTCGCGGATCCATCCCGTCGCCGAGCGCGGTGGATTGATAGGGCGTGTTGTTGGCATTGAAGACCAGACCGGAGTCCGGGTTCCACAGCTGGGGAACTTGCTCGAACGGCCGATAGCCTCGCCAGATCAGCTCCGACCGGTCGCCGCGCAAGATGCCGGACCAGTCGACGCCCTCTCTCCGGTTGGGAAACAGACCATTGTAGACGTAGCCGATATTCCCGGCCTCGTCGGCGTAGATGTAGTTGATGCTGGGCAGCGCCTGCAGCGCCATCGCCGCCTTCCACTCCGCCAGGTTCGCCGCCTTGTTCAGCCGCCAGTACTGCAGCGGTTGCCGCGCTTCGCCCATGCCGGCGTAGCGGAGGGCGTAGAGGCCTGACTTCGTCTCCAGCACCGGCCCGTGCACGCTGCGCAGCACCGTCTTCCTCACCGTCCAATGGAAAGGCCCCCACAGCTTCACGCGCAGCTTCGCTTCGGACCGCTCGAAATCTCTCCACCGGCCGTCGAGCCGGTACTGGCCAGGGTTCTCCGGATTGACGACCAGGCGGTAGACGTCGATCAGGTCTGGATTGTTGACGGTGTTGGCCCAGCCCAGGTGGGCGTTGTGGCCGTGCAGCATGAAAGGCGAGCCGGGGAAGAAGCCGCCGGCCACGTGCCAGCCCTCGCCGCTCTCGACCACCGCCTCGTACCAGGCCACCGGCCCCGCGTAGGGCTGGTGCGAATTGACCAGCAGCCGCGTCGCGCCGTCGGTGGAGCGGGCAGGGGCGACCGCCACGCCATTGGAGCCCTTGGGCAGCGGGTCGGGCTCCAGCTCATTGAGGCGGCGCAGTTCGCTGTCCAGGCCATAGAAGAACGGCGTCTTGAACACGAAACCGGCGGCGATGTCCTTGCCGGTCAGCGGCAGCAGGCCGGGAGCGACCTCCTTCGGGTGGGCGGCGCCGTAGTAGTTCAGGCCGTCGGCGTAGGCCTCGAGCACCGCGCGAACGTCGGCGGGCAGGGCGGGATAGCCGGCGTCGACCGTCTTCCAGACCTCCAGGAGGCTAACGATATAGTCGCCGGGGGCGGCGCCGGCGCCTTCCAGGCCCGCCAGCCGTCCCCGCGTGGCCAGGGCGACGGTCTGGATGGTGGCGAAGTCATCCTCGGCGTGGGCGAAGGCTAGGCCGAAGGCGGCGTCGGCATCGGTCTTGCCCAGGATGTGCGGCACGCCCCAATCGTCCCGCCGGATCCGGACGTCGTAGGCTCTGGCCTTGGCGATCATCGCCACGGGGGCGGCCCTGGCGGGACGGTTCGGGGCGTCGAGCAGAAGCAAGGTCGCCGCCGCGAGGACGACCAGCACGAGCAGGGCGCCGACGCCCCTGATGATCCACTTCATGCCGCTCCCCCGAAGCCTTTTTCCCACCCTACCTTCTTCGCTCAGCCTCGCGGAAGTGAGGGCCCAGGTTTGCGGCCGGTGCACGCAGGGTCAGGGATGTGTCCGCTATTCCCCGCGATGAGAGGCTGGATCGAAAAGCCCGGGTCCTCGCTTCCGTGAGGATGAGCGGATCAGGAGAGGGTTACGCCCAGTCAACCGCTTTCCCGCTAAGTCATTGTAACGAAACGTCAGACCCCGGACCCTCGTTTCGACTTGCCCCGGGGCCGCGCGGCGGGCTAGGCAGGCTTCCGCGCAAGGGGTCGGTCCTCAGAGCCGCGTCAGACGGCCAGGGATCGGGACGCCCCGCTACATGTAGGAGCGTCTGTGATGGGTGTTGAAGCCATCGAGGGCCTTGATCAGGCCCCCACCAAACACGCGCGTCTTGTCGCGTGGGTTCGCGAAATCGCCGCGCTGACCAAGCCCGACCGCGTTCACTGGTGCGATGGCTCGGACGCCGAGTGGGAGGCCCTGACGGCCCAGCTCTGCGAGTCGGGCACCCTCAAGCGCCTGAACCCTGAGAAGCGCCCCAACAGCTTCTACGCCGCGTCCGATCCGCGCGATGTGGCGCGGGTCGAGAGCCGCACCTTCATCTGCTCCGAGAACGAGTCGGACGCCGGTCCGACCAACAACTGGGCCGATCCGGTCGAGATGCGCGAGCGTCTGGGCGGCCTGTTCGACGGCTGCATGCGCGGCCGCACGATGTACGTCGTGCCCTTCTGCATGGGGCCGCTCGGCTCGCCGATCAGCGCCTTGGGCGTTGAGATCACCGACAGCGCCTATGTCGCCATCTCGATGCGGGTGATGACCCGCATGGGCCAGGGCGCGCTCGACATGCTGGGCGAGGACGGTTTCTTCGTTCCGGCCGTCCATACGCTCGGCGCGCCGCTGGCCGAGGGCGAGGCCGACGTGCCCTGGCCCTGCAACGACGAAAAGTGGATCGTCCACTATCCCGAAACGCGTGAGATCTGGTCGTACGGCTCGGGCTACGGCGGCAACGCCCTGTTGGGCAAGAAGTGCTACGCCCTGCGCATCGCCAGCGTCATGGCCCGCGACGAGGGCTGGCTGGCCGAGCATATGCTGATCCTGAAGCTGACGAGCCCCAAGGGCGCGGTGCGCTTCGTGGCCGCGGCCTTCCCCAGCGCCTGCGGCAAGACCAACCTGGCCATGCTGCAACCGACCATCGAAGGCTGGAAGGCCGAGACGGTGGGCGACGACATCTGCTGGATGCGCTTCGGCGACGATGGCCAGCTGTACGCCATCAACCCGGAGGCGGGCTTCTTCGGCGTGGCGCCGGGCACCGGCATCGGCACCAACAAGAACGCCATCGACGCCCTCGACCGCAACACGGTCTTCACCAACGTGGCCCTGACCGAGGACGGCGACGTCTGGTGGGAAGGCCTGACCGACAGCAAGCCGGCGAAGCTGACCGACTGGCGCGGCCGTCCCTGGACGCCGGAAAGCCCCGATCCCGCCGCGCACCCGAACGCGCGCTTCGCCGTCTCGGCGGCGCAGTGCCCGGTCATCGCCAACGAGTGGGACGATCCCAAGGGCGTGCCGATCAGCGCCATCCTGTTCGGCGGTCGCCGGGCCAGCGCCGTGCCGCTGGTCACCGAGGCCTTCGACTGGGCGCACGGCGTGTTCCTGGGCTCGACGGTGGCCTCGGAAGGCACGGCGGCGGCCGAGAACAAGGTCGGCGAACTGCGCCGCGACCCGTTCGCGATGCTGCCGTTCTGCGGCTACAACATGGGCGACTATTTCGGCCACTGGCTGGACGTGGGCGCCAGGGCCGACAGCGCCAAGCTGCCGCGCATCTTCATGGTCAACTGGTTCCGCAAGGATGAGAACGGCCGCTTCGTGTGGCCGGGCTACGGCGAGAACAGCCGGGTCCTGAAGTGGATCGTCGAGCGCCTGGAAGGCGAAGCCGAGGCTGTTGACACGCCGATCGGCCGCCTTCCCGCGCCGGGCTCCCTCGACACCGTCGGTCTGGGCCTGAACGACGCGCAGCTGAAGATGCTGATCACCGTCGACGGCGACGTCTGGAAGGAAGAGGCGTCGCTGATCCCGGCCTTCTTCGAGAAGTTCGGCGAGCGCCTGCCGGCCCGCCTCTGGGCGGAGCACGACGCCCTGATCAGCCGCCTGGCGGCCGGGGTGAAGAAGGACGCGGTGGTCGCGGCGTAGCAGCCGGATCCTCAGACACTGGAAGAGGGCGCCGACGGGAAACCGCCGGCGCCCTTTTCGTACGTGCGAAGGCCGCAAAGCCTATTCGGCCGCCATAAGCGCCGGGTTCACGTCGCGCACCGGCAGGGTGACCACCTCGGCGGTGACCGTCGCGGCGCGATCCTCCGCCAGTTCCTCCGGCGTGACCATGAAGCCGCGGTCGCGGGCCTTGCGACCCAGGTCCAGGCGAGAGGTCCAGGCGGCGATCGGGGCGGCCAGCAGCATCGGCACGATGATCGGCAGAACCCATAGCAGCAGGTCCGGGCGCAGGATCAGGGCCAGGGTGCAGAAGGCGCCGGCGAACATCTCGTTGCGGTAGCTCTTCATGGCGTCGGCGCGGCTCAGGGCCTCGCCGTCACGCACCTGCGCCGTCCAGCCGGCGTCGCGGCCGGTGAAGATCTCGTACACGGCGCGGGTGTTGCCGATCATGTAGATCGGGGCGGTCATGGCCGACAGGCTCATCTCGGCGACGAGGCCCTTGAGCAGGGTCTTGTGGCCGCCGAACGCCTCGCGCTCGGCCTTGCTGAAGAAGGCCATGCCCCAGCCCATCAGCTTGGGGCCGAGCAGCATCATCGTGGTGAAGACCGTGGCCCACATGAAGGGGCTGTAGTCGAACTTCAGGAAGTCCCAGACGCTCTGGTAGCCGGGCTTGTTGCCGACCTGGATGACCATGCCGACGATCAGCGACGACAGCCACAGGGGCGAGGCCAGGTATCCCATCAGGCCGACGGCCATCTGGAAGCGGCTCATGTAGTGCAGGCCCGAGGCGCCGATGATGCCCAGGTGCTGCATGTTGCCCTGGCACCAGCGGCGCTCGCGCTTCATGAACTCCAGCAGGCTGGGCGGCGTCTCTTCGTAGCTGCCGCCGAGCGCGGCCGTGACGTGGACGCCCCAGCCGCCGCGGCGAAGCAGGCCGGCCTCGACCACGTCATGGCTCATCACATGGCCGCCGAACGGCTTGCGGCCCGGCAGGCAGGGCAGGCCGGCGCACTGGGCGAAGGCGCGCACGCGGACGATGGCGTTGTGGCCCCAGTAGCTGGCTTCCGAGCCCGACCACCAGGCGAGGCCGGCGGAGGCGACGCGGCCGTAAAGGCGGACGCTGAACTGCTGGGCGCGCGCGAACAGGCTCTCGGCGTTGATCACCGACGGCGTGGTCTGGATCAGGCCGATGGTCGGGTGACGCTCCATCGCGTCGACCAGGTGCAGCAGGGTCTCGCCCGCCATCACGCTGTCGGCGTCGAGGATGATCATGTTCTCGTAGGCGCCGCCGAAACGACGGACCCAGTCGGCGATGTTGCCCGACTTGCGCTCGGTGTTCTGACTGCGACGGCGGTAGTAGACGCGGCAGCGGCTGCGGCTGCGCAGCAGGTTGAACTCGGTCCACTCCTGCGCGGCGATGACGTCGTTGGTCGTGTCGCTGAGCACGAAGATGTCGAACAGCCGGCCGGCGCCGAGGCGCTCGATGTCGGCGTCCATGCGGGCCAGGCGACCCATCGTGGCGCGCGGATCCTCGTTGTAGACCGGCATCAGCAGCGCGGTGCGGGTGCGCGGCATCGGCGCGCGCGCGGCGAACGACAGCTCGTCGCGGGCGCCGCGCAGCAGCACGAACAGGCCGATCGTGGCGCTGGTGAACCAGCACGAGATGGCCAGGATCAGAACCGTGAACAGGGTGAGGCCGAGCGCCTCCAGCGGCAGGACGCCGTCCTTGAGGTACAGCCGCACGGGCACCCAGCAGGCGAGGGCGGTCAGAACCAGCGTGCCGGTCAACAGGACCGCGCGGCGCTTGTCGATGTCGGCGGGGCCGCTGGCCGGGGCCGTCGCGGCCAGCGCGCCCTGTTCGCCCAGCGGCTGTACGGGCATCGCCAGCGAAGCGGCGGCGGGCAGATGCTCACGGTCCGGCGTCGACAGCGGAACGTAGCTGTCGCCTTCGTACTGGACCGCTAGATTGCTCATGTCCATGGACGTCGCCCGTACGCTTCCTGGTGACCGGACGGACCCCTCCCATGAGGCCTCGACCGAACTTCACGGACTTGTGTTGTTGCGACGCAACAAATGCAAGAGCCAAGCGTCAAAAAAGAGGCGGCAACGCCCAGAAAAATCGCCTCAGCCCGGAAAAATTGCCCGTTCTGTGCAGGTTGCGTGAAATTCGAGCGCAATCACGCCACATCACGCATCCGAGAGGCTTCGCTAGGACGCCGTGATCGAGTCGGCGATTATCCGCCCTCGATCGCGGCGTCGGCCGCCGACTCGGCCTCGGCGATGGCGACCGATATCAGCCGCCGCTCTAGCAGGAAAGCGACCACGCCGACCCAGCCGACGAGCACGGCGGCGTAGACCCTCTCCCACAGCCCGACATTGGTCGCGTTCACCACGCCCGGGAACAGGGGAACGAAGTTGTAGTTGGTGATCGCGGTCAGGATCAGCATCGCCACGAAGACGGCGGCGAGGAAGATCTTCAGTCGCCGGAAATCGGCGACCCGGGCCAGGCCCCAGAGGATGAAGGCCGGCGCCAGCTGGATGCCCAGGCCGAGATTGATGATCGCGTGCATGGGGTCCGGATAGAGCCAGACCGTCGACAGGATCAGTCCGGCCGCGCCGAGCAGAAAGGCGACAAAGGTCACCCCGGCGGCGATGCGGTTGCCGCCCAGGGCCAGCAACGCCAGGCCGAATCCGGCGCCGGCCAGCCCCGCCGCGATTCCCGACAGCAGCACGCCGGTGTTGAAGATGCCCGGGTACGGCGCCGCCGCGCTGCCCAGCACGCTGATGTATTGGGTGGCGTGGTCGAAACTGGGGAAGGTCAGGGTCGCGGCGATGAAGGTCGCCGCCGCCAGCAGCGGCGCGACGATCCCAGCCCACAGGAGCCTGCGGCGACGGCGATAGCGGCTGGTCATGCGGCCTGGGCGGGTTCGGCCGAGGGCGCGTCACCGGTCGAAGCCGCCTCCACGACCGCGGGCGCGGCCGTGCGCGGCCGCCGCTTGAGACCCCACAGCGGCCGGATCGGGCCGAGGCGCCGGACGATCTCGTAGACGCCGAGGCTGCCGCCCAGCGTCACGAGGGTCAGCAGGGCCGCCTCGGGCGCGGCCGGCAGGCCCCAGGGCTTCACGACATAGGCGGCGATCACCAGCAGGGTCTGGTGGGCGAGATAGCAGGGGAAGACCGCGTCGGTCAGATAGCGCAGCAGGGGGCCGTCGGCGCGGCGCAGATGGGCGCTGCCGAAGCCGAGAATGGCGGCGATGGTGAGCCACTGGTTGGCGGCGTAGACCATGGCCTTGGGGATTCCGAACAGGAACCTGCCGCCGGGCAGCGCGGTCATGGCCATCAGCAGCGCCAGGGTGGCCAGAGCCGCAATCAGGGCCGGCTTTCGGAAGCGCTCAAGGTCCTGCCAGACGCTCTCGCGCATCGCCATGGCGAAGCCGAACAGAAAGACGGCCAGCGAGACGGCGTGGTTGTACCAGTCGACCGGCAGCTGGTTGGTGATCCCGAAGATTGGAAACAGCGCTATGCGCGCGGCCGCCAGATAGGCGATCGGGACCAGAAGCACGCGCCAGCCGGCGAGCGCGCGTTCGAGCGTCCGCTCTAGGCCCTGCAAGAGCCTGGGCCGGGCGAGGAGGGCGACCGCCGCGAAGGTGTAGACGCCGATGTAGAGCACGAACCACAGGTGGTTCAGCGGCACGCGCAGCAATTCCGGCGGGGTGAAGCTGCGCCACCACCAGCCGGCCAGGCCGGCGGACCACCAGCCCTTGTCGAGGGCCTCCAGCCACGACTGCGGCGGCACCAGCACCAGCACGCCGAACAGGAAGGGCGGCAGCAGCCGCGCGATCCGCGCTCGGGCCGTCTCGCCCGGCGTCAGCCTGCGGCTCATGAAGCGCAGCGCGGCGCCGGAAACCAGGAACAGCAACGTCAGCCGCCACGGGCCCGTGGCAAGGATGGCCTCCGCCAGCCAGCCGAAGGTGTGCCGGCTGTGAATATGCCAGTCCCAGGGGGCGTAGACGAGGCCGACGTGGAACAGGATCAGCAGACCGAAGGCCGAGACGCGAATCCAGTCGAGATCGGCGCGGCGCGCGAGGACGGCGGGCGCGGCGGTCGCGGAGACGGTCGGCGGGGGCGTCTGCATCGGGGCGGGCGTCTGCAACCTGGAAAACGGGGCGGGCGACGCCTCCTGCCAGAGAATGTCGGCGAAGGCGACCCGGGCAGGCCGCCAATTCGCGGGTCGGTTCCTAGTTCCCCGGCGGACGGGGCCCTCTCCACAGGACGGCGGCGCGGTGGTTACGGCGCGAGCAGCCGGCCGGCCGCGGCGCGACAGTTTTGTGCAGGTGCGAAGATAACCTGTTCAACCACGGGAATCCAGACTATGGGGCCGCCGCGACGCAGCCAGTCTGCGTCCAGACCGGTCCGGACTGTCGGAGGCGAGGACCGGTTCTCTGTGAGTGCGGGCTGCGGGGCCCGCGGAACCCCGGTCCTGTATGGGCCGGGGTTTTCTCGTTTCGGGGCCTTGGCTTACGCCGGGTTGCGGGCGCAATCATTCATCTATGATCACCCTCTGGCACTGCGCAGACGCCCGTTCGTTCCGCCCGCTCTGGGCGCTCGAGGAGCTCGAACTCCCCTACGACCTGAAGATGCTGCTGTTCCCGCCGAGGGTCTTCCACAAGCCCTACCTGGACGAGAACCCGCTCGGCACCATCCCGCTGCTGGTCGATGGCGAGACGCGGATGACCGAGTCGGCGGCCATCGTTCAGTACCTGTCCGAGGCGCACGGCGAGGGGCGGCTGTCGGTGAAGCCGGGGCAGGCGGGCTACGGCGCCTATCTGAACGGCCTGCACTTCGGCGAGGCGACGCTGACCTTCCCGCAGACGCTGGTGCTTCGCTACAGGCGGCTCGAGCCGAAGGAGCGGCGCGTGCCCCAGGTGGCCGACGACTACGCCAAGTGGTTCCACGCGCGGCTGCGAGGGCTGGAGGCGAAGCTGGCGGAAAGCGAGTTCTACGCCGCCGACCGGTTCACCGGGGCCGACGTCTCGGTGGCCTACGCCCTGCTGCTGGCCCAGTCTCTGGGTCTCGACGGCGACTTTTCACCGCCGGTCGTCGCCTACTGGGAACGGATGCAGGCGCGCGAAGGCTTCCGCCGCGCCAAGGCGGCGCAAGCGAGAGCCAGCGAGGAGCAGGGGCTCACGCCGCTGGACGTGAGCAAGCTCTGACCTCCCAAATTCCGCTTATCCCGGCGAATGCCGGGATGAGCGGTTGTTAGGGGCGCGCCCTACTTCGCCTCGGCCAGCGCGTAGAGCAGGTCGACGTAGAACTTCTCCACCTCGGCGAGGCCGGCGACCTTCGAGCCCTGCTTCGGCTTGATGACCATGTACTCGTTCGGCGCGTGCTGGGCCGAGCCGTGGCCCAGGCCGGCGGTGACCATCGGCAGCTTCAGGCGGTCGGTGAACACGTAGTAGGGCGCGCTGCCGGCCAGCCGCGGCAGGATGGTCGGGGTCACGCCGTACTTGTTGAACGTCCCGATGGCCGCCTTCACCAGCGGCGCCTCGACCGAGGTCTGGGCCGCCGGATAGCCGCTGAGCTGGCTGATCCGGATATCGGTGAAGCCCTGAGCGTCGAGGTGCGCCCGGAACTTGGCCATCATCTCCTCGGGCGTCTGGTCGGGCACCATGCGCACGTCGACCTTGGCCACCGCCCTGTGCGGCAGGATCGTCTTGGTTCCCACGCCGGTGTAGCCGCTGACCAGGCCATCGATGTTGAAGCTGGGATTGAAGAGGTTCTCGTAGAGGGTCTCCTCGGCCGTCATGCCGCCGATCCAGCGGTCGACCTTCAGCGCGTCCTTGCGCTGCTGCTCCTGCGCCAGCCACTGGGGCAACACGCCGTTGGCCAGCTTCTGTTCCTCGAGGTTGGGCGCGCGGATGCTGTCGTAGAAGCCGGGGACGAGGACCGTGTTGCCATCGACGCTGGTGAGGCTGGCGAGGGCGTGGGTCAGCCGCCAGACCGGGCTGTCGAGGATCGACTTCAGCGAGCCGTGCACCTCGGCCTCCTTGGGCCCGCCCTGCGGGCCGCCCTGGGAGATCAGCTCGACGTACCAGATGCCCTTGACCCCCATCGGCATGGCGACCTCGCCGGCCGGGCTCTGGCTGTTCATCGGGAACATGACGCCGTCTGCGGTCTTCAGGCGGTCCTCGTACTGGCCGATGATCTCCGGATAGTGGGGCGAGCCCAGCTCCTCCTCGCCCTCGGCCAGGATCATCAGGTTGACGGGCAGCTTCTTCCTTACCGCCAGGATCGAGGCGACGGCGTTCAGGAAGGCGCGCTCGGGTCCCTTCTGATTGGTGGCGCCGCGCGCCATCAGCACCTGACCGAAGCGCGGCTCATCGACCAGTTCGCCGGCGAAGGCGTCGACCTTCCAGCCGGCCGGCTCGATCGGCTGCACGTCGTACATCATGTAGACGACGAGGGTCTTCTTCGCCTTGGCGTCGAAATAGCCCCAGACGCCCGGATGACCGCTGCTGGGGACGATCGCCGTCTCCTGGAAGCCGAGGGCCTTCAGGTCGTTCTCGACCAGCCGGGCCATCGCCTGGACGCCGTCGTTCTGCGCGCTGATCGAACGCTGGCGGACCCAGCGGCGCAGGTGCTCGACGTGCTCGGCCTGGTGGGCGTCGATGTAGGCGTAGATCGGGTCGTGCTTGCCCTTGTAGGCGGGGACCTTCGCCGCATCGAAGGCTTCGGCGGTCGAGAACTTCGTCCTCGGCGCGCGCGGCGCGTCGACCGAAGGGGCCGCCTCCCGCGCCGCCGCCGGCAGCGCCGCGCCCGCCGCGCCGAGGCCGAGCAGCGCGCCGAGCCCGCGCCGCGATACCGATGTTTTCGTCACTGGAAAGCTCCCTCTACTCCGCGCGACGGGCAGGCTAGGCCCGGGCGGGGCGGGGGCGCAATGGTCGATGGCGGCCGCCGCGAGCGCGTGGTTGACGGTCGTAGCGGCAACCGTCTGTGCTGGCGGAAAGCTGGAGGATGCGCCGATGCTCGATCTGCTCGAACACCCGCTGTCGCCCTATTCCCAGAAGGTCAGGATCGCCCTCGACGAGAAGGACGTGGCCTACACCCTGCGCACGCCCGACGCGATCGGCTCGGGCAACACGCCGGAGGCCTTTCGCCAGGCCAATCCGCGCGGCGAGGTGCCCGTGCTGTTCGTGGACGGCGAGCCGCTGTTCGACTCGACCATCATCCTCGAGTTCATCGAGGACCGGTATCCGGAGCCGGCTCTGCTGCCCTCCGATCCCATGGCGCGGGCGAGGGCGCGGACCATCGAGGAGGTGATGGACACCCACTACGAGGCGATCACCTGGGGGCTGTCCGAGATCGCTTGGTTCCGGCGCGCCGAGGGTGAGCTGGCGGAGACGCTGCGTGCGGCCGCGGCCGGCCAGACCGCGCGGCTGCACGGCTGGCTGGAGAAGCAGCTCGGCGAGGCGGACTGGTTCGGCGGCGACCGTTTCGGCTGGGCCGACCTCTGCGTCGCGCCTTTCCTGCAGGGCGCGGTGGGCCATGGCGTCGGACCGGCCCCGGACAGCCCGCTCGGCCGCTGGCTCGACCGGGCGCGGGCCCGGCCGTCGGTCGCCGGGGCGCTGGAGGCCGCCGCCGCCGCGATCACCGCCATGTCGGCGGTCGCCGGCGTGGTCGAGGCCGGCCTGTTCAAGCGCCAGTACCGCGACTACCGGCTCGAGTGGATGATCCGCTCGGGCGGCGTCGAGGTCGTCCTCAAAGGGCTGGAGAAGGACAACATCCGCTTCAACAGCGAGCCGGTCTGAATTTCGCCGCGACGCGTCGGGGCTGACACACGGCGTACCGACTCCGAAACGAAGTCGCCTCACTCGCGCCGAAGGCGGACGCGAGGGTGTGGCCATGGCGTTGCTCCCTCGGGGGCGTCGCCGAGACCACAGGCGGGGCCCTCCCCCATCCCTTCCCGTCGGGGTCATGGCGGCGCCGTCCGATCGACGGGCGGCGCCGCTTTTTCCAGGCCGTCTGCGCGGGGTAGCCGCTCAGCGGCCCGTGTCGAGGAAGTCGCGGCCAACGCCGCCATTGCCCTCCGGCGCGGCGATCTCGACGATGCGCTCCTCGATGTCATCGTACTCGAGCCGAAGCGCGCGGTTCATCACCGCGTGCATGATGTACAGGCTGGTGATGTAGGTGAACTCGAGGATCTCCTCGTCGGAGAGGAAGGACTTGAGCTTGTCGAACACCGCATCCGGCGTGCGTCCATGCTGGGCGGCCAGGCAGTCGGCGTAGGCCAGGACCGCGCGTTCGTCGTCGGTGTAGCAATCGGCCACCTGCCAATGCGGGATCGCCGCGATGCGATCCTCCGAAACATCGAGGCCGCGCAGGGATTTGCAGTGTTGGGAATAGCCGAACTGGGTTTCGAGCACCCAGCTGACCCGGGTCTGTCCGAGCTCGCGCAGGACCGGATCGATCTTCCGCTTCGGACTGCGATAGTAGCCGAAGCCCTGGCAGGCGTGATGCAGCGCGTCCGGGGAATTGGCGAACACGGTCCACCAGTCGCCCGGCGTGCCGGTCGCGGTTCCGGGCTCGGCCACCGGGTCGCGGTCGCCGAACAACAGATTGTACATGCGAAGTCCGGTTCCCTGATCGACCTCGGCGCGAGGCACCTGACGTAGGCGGGGCATGCGGGCAGTCTCCGTCCGGAAGGGCTGTCGATTGGAGACGGATGATGACGGCCGTCGGCGGGAAGTAAACGCCGCGCGCATCGCGCCCTTGCCGCCCGCGCGAGTCTGAGCCGACAATGGCCCGGTGTCCCGACAAGCCATCATCATCGACTGCGACCCGGGCGTCGACGACGCCATCGCGCTGTTCCTCGCCTTCGCCTCGCCGGAACGCCTCGACATCCTCGCCGTGACGACGGCGGCGGGGAACGTCGACGCGACCCTGACCGCCCGCAACGCGCGGCTGGTGCGCCAGTTGGCCGGACGTCAGGATGTGCCCGTCCACGCCGGCGCGGCCACGCCGCTGGTGCGTGAGCCGATCGCCGCCGCCCATTTCCACGGCGAATCCGGCCTCGGGACCCTGCCGGTGTTCGAGCCGGAGGCGCCGACCGCGCCGGGCCACGCCGCCAACGCCATCGTCGACATCGTCATGAGCCGGCCGGCGGGGTCGGTCAGCATGGCCGTGACCGGTCCAATGACCAACCTGGCGCTGGCCATGCGACTGGAGCCGGCCATCGTCGACCGGCTCGGCGCGGTCGTCGTGATGGGCGGGGCGCGAACCGAGGGCGGCAACATCACCGCCTCGGCCGAGTACAACATCTTCGCCGACCCGCACGCCGCGGACGTCGTGTTCCGCTCGGGCGTGAAGTGCGTGGTCCTGGGCCTCGACGCCACCCACCAGGTGCGCGCCACGCCGGAGCGGTTGGCCAGGATCAAGGCGATCGACACCGCCGCGGCCCGCTCGGTGGCGACGCTGATCGCCTTTTCCAGCGACATCGAGCGGCGGCTGGTCGGCGGCGACAGCCCCCCGATGCACGATCCCTGCACGATCGCCTACCTGCTGGCGCCGGAGCTGTTCACCGCCGCGCCGGTCGACCTGCGGGTGGAGACCGCCTCGCCGCTGACCGCCGGCCATACGGCGGTGGAGTTCCGGCTCGGCGCCGCGGCGGCCTCCGTCGCGCCGATCCGCTGGGTGACGAAGGTCGACCATGAGGCGGTCTTCGAGCTGATCTTCGACAGGCTGGCGCGATGACCAGGATCACCGTCGTCGGCTCGATCAATCTCGACTTCGTGGCCCTGGCGCCGCGCCTGCCCGCGCCGGGCGAAACGGTCACCGGCGCGACCCTGGCCACCTATCCGGGCGGCAAGGGCGCCAACCAGGCGCTGGCCGCGCGGCGGCTGGGCGCCGAGGTCGCGATGATCGGACGCGTCGGGGCCGACGCCCTGGCCGAACAGGCGCTGGCGCTGCTGCGCCAGGACGGGGTCGACCTGTCGGGCGTGGGGGTGGATGCGACGGCGCCCACCGGCGCGGCCCTGATCGCGGTCGACGCCGAGGCCGAGAACCAGATCGTCGTTGCCTCCGGAGCCAACTCCGGGCTCACGCCCGACCTGCTGCCGCCGACCTTCGACGATCCGCTGATCCTGCAGCTGGAGATCCCGCTGGAGACCGTGGCCGCCGCCGCCGCCCGCGCCACTGGCTTCGTCTGCGTGAACCTCGCGCCCGCCATCCTGGACGTCGACGACGCCGTGCTGCGTCGGGCGGACCTGATCGTGGTCAACGAGGGCGAGGCGGGCGACTTCGGCCGCCGCCTCCATGGCCTGCCCGGGCTCGTCGCCGTCACCTGGGGCTCGCGCGGCGCCGGCCTGCTCCGCGACGGGGTGCGCGTCGCGACGGCCGAGCCACCGGAGGTCACGCCCGTGGACACCACCGGGGCGGGGGACACCTTCGTCGCCGCCCTGACGCTGGCGATGCTGGAAGGCAAATCGCCGGCCGATGCCCTGGCCTTCGCCTGCGCCGCCGGGGCGGTGAGCACGACGAAGCCGGGCGCCCAGACGGCGCTGCCCTGGCGGGCGGAGGTGGAAAGTCTGCTTCCTCCCCCTTGAGGGGGAGGGGGACCATGCGGAGCATGGTGGAGAGGGATGCGCCGGTGCCGAAGGGCCTGGCGAGGACCGCGCAAAGGCGAACACCGTGACCAGGCGTCTGAAGGCCGTTCCTCCCGCTCCACCATGCTCCGCATGGTCCCCCTCTCCCAAGTGGGAGAGGATCGGGGTAGCTTTCCCGCCATGACCCGTTCCGTTCCCGAACTCAGCCTCAAGGCCTTTATCGAGGGCGACGCCGCGCAACGCGCGGCCTTCTCCGATGCGATGATGCGCGGCTTGCAGGACTACGGCTTCTTCATCCTCAAGGACCATGGCGTCTCGCTGGAGCTGCTGGGCCGCGCCTATCGCGAGGCCGAGGGCCTGTTCGCGCTGCCCGACGAAACCAAGGCGCGGTACGCCAAGGGCATGCGCGGCTACACGCCGTTCGGGGTCGAGCACGCCAAGGACAGCGGCCACCCGGACCTCAAGGAGTTCTGGCAGGTCGGCCACGATCCCTCGCCCGGCGCCCCCGCCGACGAGCCGTTCGAGCCCAACGTCTGGCCGGCCGAGGCGCCCGGCGTCGAGCCCGCGTTTCGGGGGCTGTTCGATGCGCTCAACGAGACCGGCATCGTGCTGCTGCGGGCTTTGGCGCCGAAGCTAGGCCTGGCGGACGACTTCTTCGACGACAAGGTCCGGTGGGGCACCTCGCTGCTGCGGGTGCTGCACTACCCGCCGCTGGCCGAAGGCATGGACCCCAACGCCGTGCGCTCGGCGGCGCACGAGGACATCAACTTCCTGACCATCATGGTCGCCGCCAAGGGCGCGGGGCTGGAGCTGCTCGACCGCGACGGGACTTGGCTGCCGGTGGTCACCGAGCCGACCAACCTGATCGTGGATTCCGGCGACATGCTGGCCCGCATGACCAACGGCGTGATCCCGGCGACGACCCACCGGGTGGTCAACCCGACCGGCCCGAACGTCTCGCGCTACTCGATGCCGTTCTTCATGCACCCGACCCTGGCGACCTCGTTGGCGGTGCTGGAAAGCTGCGTCGGCGACGGCGCGAAGTTCGAGCCGATCACAGCGGGCGAGTTCCTCGACGAGCGACTGAAGGCGA
>ERZ761607.1534-NODE-1534-length-28361-cov-6.270826_pt1 | contig 28361 bp, 20 predicted proteins | sample MGYA00511164_ERZ761607 | MGnify/ENA primary metagenome ERZ761607 (study PRJEB28899, sample SAMN02445080) | bioreactor sludge metagenome | biome: EBPR sludge | place: Australia: Brisbane, Thorneside Wastewater Treatment Plant | collected 2011-06-22 ... | reverse complement strand
GACCGGCGGCCGGCGCGCCGGTCGGCGAATAGAGGCGCGCCGGGAGGCCGGCCACGTCGAGCTCCCGGACCGATCCGATCGGCCCGCGGCCCGCGGTGAGCGCGGTGGTCTCGCGCAGCACGACCCGGCCGCGCGCCAGCGGCACCGTCTCCGCGCCCGGGACCCGGGCCAGCCGCTGCATCCGCAGCATCAGCTGTACGTCGGTGGCCAGGGTGAGGCCGTCGCGGGTGACCGGCCGCCCGGCGAGCGCCCGCTGGGCCCGTTCGGGCAGGGCCATCGCCGAGACCAGGCCGACCTTCTCCCATCGCGTACGCCACCGCATGGGCACCAGAGGGTAGTGGGGCCCGGCGTCTGGACACCCGCCGTTCACGGATCGGTGCCAGACTTCGGCCATGACACTCGACCACGCCGATGCCGACGTCGCGGCTCGCGCCGACGGAGTGCCCGAAGAGCCGTTCGACGTCGAGCCGCCGTACGTGCCCGACCTGGAGGCCCTGGCCGGGGTCGAGAAGTTCGAGGACAGGTTCCTCGACCGTGAACTCTCCTGGCTGCGGCTCAACCAGCGGGTGCTCGAACTGGCCGAGGACGAGCGGCAGCCGCTGCTCGAACGCGTCCGGTTCGCGGCGATCTTCACGAGCAACCTCGATGAGTTCTTCATGGTCCGGGTGGCCGGCCTCAAGCGCCGGATCGCCGCCGGACTGGCCGTCCGGGCCGCGTCGGGGCTGATGCCGTTGGAGACCCTCGAGCGGCTCTGGTCGAAGTCGCGCGATCTCAGCGAGCGGCACGCACGGCTCTTCACCGACGTACTCATCCCCGAGCTGGGCGCCGCCGGCATCCAACTGGTCCGCTGGGGCGACCTCGACCGCGAGGAGCAGAAGTTCTGCAAGAAGCTCTTCAAGGACCGCATCTTCCCGGTGCTCACGCCGCTCGCGGTCGACCCGGCGCACCCGTTCCCCTACATCTCGGGGCTCTCGCTCAACCTCGCCGTCACGATCCGCAACCCCAAGACCGGCAAGCAGCACTTCGCCCGGGTCAAGGTGCCGCCGATCTTCGACCGGTTCGTGCCGCTCGGCAACCAGCGGTTCGTGCCGCTGGAGGACGTCATCGGCGAACACCTCAAGCGGCTGTTCCCCGGCATGGACGTGCTCGAGGTGCACACCTTCCGCGTCACTCGCAACGAGGACCTCGAGGTCGAGGAGGACGACGCCGAGAACATCCTCGCCGCGCTCGAGAAGGAGCTGCTGCGCCGCCGGTTCGGGCCGCCCGTACGGCTCGAGGTCGAGGAGTCGATGACCCAGGGCGTCCTCGACCTCCTGGTGACCGAGCTGGGGGTGAGCGCGGAAGAGGTGTTCCGACTCCCCGGTCCGCTCGACCTGCGTGGCCTGCACGGCATCGCCGACCAGAGTCGCGCCGAGCTCAAGTACCCCGCCTTCGTCCCCTCGACCCACCCGCTACTGGCCGAGGTCGAGTCGTCGGCGCCGGTCGACGTGTTCAAGGCGACCCGGCGCAACGACGTACTCCTGCATCACCCCTACGACTCGTTCGCGACCTCCGTGCAGCGGTTCATCGAGCAGGCCGCCGCCGACCCGCACGTGCTCGCGATCAAGCAGACGCTCTACCGCACCTCCGGCGACTCGCCCATCATCGACGCCCTCATCGACGCGGCCGAGGCCGGCAAGCAGGTGCTGGTGCTGGTCGAGATCAAGGCGCGCTTCGACGAAGAGGCCAACATCCGCTGGGCGCGCAAGCTCGAGCAAGCCGGCTGTCACGTCGTCTACGGGCTCGTCGGCCTCAAGACCCACTGCAAACTGGCGATGGTGGTGCGCGACGAGCCCGAGGGGATCCGCCGCTACACGCACATCGGCACCGGCAACTACAACGGCAAGACCGCGCGGATGTACGAAGACCTGGGCCTGCTCACGACCGACGAGCTCATCGGCGAGGACGTCGCGCACCTGTTCAACAACCTGTCCGGGTACGCCCGCAACCCCTCCTACGAGCAGCTGCTGGTCGCCCCCGACTCGGTGCGGATCGGGCTGGTCGAGCGGATCCACCGCGAGATCGAGCACCACCGGGCCGGCCGTCCGGCCCGAATCCGGCTCAAGATGAACTCGCTCGTCGACGAGGCGATCATCGACGCGCTCTACCTCGCCTCCCAGCAAGGGCTCCCCGTACAGCTCCTCACCCGGGCGATCTGCGCGCTCCGCCCCGGCGTACCCGGCCTCTCGGAGACGGTCGAGGTGCGCTCGATCCTGGGCCGGTTCCTCGAGCACAGCCGGGTCTACTGGTTCGACAACGGCGGCGAGCCCGAGGCGTGGATCGGCTCGGCCGACATGATGCACCGCAACCTCGACCGCCGCGTCGAGGTGCTGGTCCGGCTCCCCGAGGCCGAACTGGTCGACGAGGTCGGCCAGATGCTCGACCTCGCGTTCGACACCGACACGGCCGCCTGGGAGCTGCGCCGGGACGGGGAGTGGACCCAGAACGGCGGCTCGGTGCCTTACCAGGAGGCGCTGATCGAACGCCACCGGCGGCGCCGTACGGGTGGGTGAACGCGCCCTGACTTGCGCGTGGCGACCCGGCACCCCCTAGGCTGTCGGACGGCCCGTTCTGGGCTCGTCGTCGACACCCGCCAAAACGCCAGGAGTAGTCAGTGGCCTTGCGCTTCCGCCCGGTCGACACCACCTTCTACGACCTCTTCACAGAGTCCGCGCACCACCTCGTCGTGGGCGCCGGACTGCTCGCCGAGATGCTCAGCGAGACCGCAGTCCATGAGGACGTCGCCGCCCGGATGCGGCAAGCCGAGCACGAGGCCGACGAGACGACCCACGCGCTGTTCAAGCGGGTCAACTCCACCTTTGTGACGCCCTTCGACCGCGAGGACATCTACCGCCTCGGCTCGGGGCTCGACGACGTGATGGACATGATGGACGAGGTCGTCGATCTGATCCTGCTCTACGAGGTGAAGGTGCTGCCGTCGGAGCTCTCGCAACAGGTCGACGTGCTCCAGCGGTGCGCGGAGCTCACCGCGGCCGCGATGCCGGGACTGTCGGCGCCGGCCAGCCTCGAGGAGTACTGGATCGAGATCAACCGGCTGGAGAACGCCGGCGACCACAACCACCGCCGGATCCTCGCCAAGCTGTTCTCCGGTGAGTTCAAGACCATCGAGGTGCTCAAGCTCAAGGACATCGTGGAGGCCCTCGAGGGGGCGATCGACGCGTTCGAGAGCGTCGCGAACATCGTCGAGCAGATCGCAGTCAAGGAGAGCTGAGCCCGCTCATGGAGCTCGCGATCGTCGTCGCGGTCGTCGTCGTCGCCCTGTTCTTCGACTACACCAACGGATTCCACGACGCCGCCAACGCCATCGCCACCTCGGTGTCGACCCGGGCGCTGACCCCGCGCATCGCCCTCACCTTGGCCGCGGTGATGAACTTCGTCGGCGCGCTCCTCGGGCAACAGGTCGCCAAGACGGTTCAGAGCGTGCTGAGCACCGACGGCGTCTCCGAGAACCACGGCCTGGTCATCGTCCTGGCGGGGCTGCTCGGTGCGATCTCCTGGAACCTCATCACCTGGTACTTCGGCCTGCCGTCGTCCTCGACCCAGGCCCTGATCGGCGGCCTGGTGGGTGCCGGCCTCGCCGGGGGCCTGACCATCGACTGGTCCACGATCGTCGACAAGGTCGTGATCCCGATGCTGGTCTCACCGGTGGTCGGCTTCTCGCTGGCCTTCGCGATCATGCTCGCGATCATGTGGATCTTCCGCCGCAGGAACCCGCACCGTGTCTACCGCAACTTCCGGGCCCTGCAGACCCTCTCGGCCGCAGGCCTGGCCCTGGGCCACGGCCTCCAGGACGCCCAGAAGACGATGGGCGTGATCTTCCTGGCCGTCACCACCGCTGGCTACTACTCGGCTTCCGACGAGAGCCTCCCGCTGTGGATCGTGCTCAGCTCGGCGGCCGCGATCTCCCTGGGCACCTACTCCGGCGGCTGGCGGATCATGCGCACCCTGGGCCGCCGGATCATCCACCTCGACCCCGCCCGCGGATTCGCCGCCGAGACCGCCGGCACGCTCGTGCTCTACACCTCGGCGTTCGTCTTCGAGGCCCCGATCTCGACCACCCACACCATCACCTCGGCAATCATGGGCGCCGGCGCCACCAAGCGCTTCTCCGCCGTACGGTGGGGCGTCGCCCGCTCGATCGTCACCGCCTGGATCCTCACCTTCCCCATGGCCGGCTCGGCCGCCGCGCTGATCTACCTGCTGTTCCGGTACGTCTTCCAGCTGCCGTGAGGGTGGGAAGCCCGCCGCAGGGCCGATAGTCCCTGACAGTTGCGTCAGCGACACGCGGGAACGGCGTCCGAACAGTCAGGGACTATCCCGAGCTGGAGATCAGGCCAGCCGACGACGCAGCCACCTGTCGCGATCTTGATCGCTGAGGGCGCGACGCTGTTCGACGGTCCAGGTCGGGATCCACCACTGCGGCAACTCGAGGGTCCACCGTCGCTCTGTGGAGGGAGTACGCCGCGCCTCGGCGTACGCATCACGCAAGCGCTGCTGCCACGCGGCCTGAGCCCGACGATCGGCGGCGACCATGGTCACCGGATACAGACCGACGCGACGAAAGGCCGCCTCGCGTTTGAGATCCTTCGCCCGTCGCGTGCCGGCCATGTGAAGCAGGCCGTCGTACTCACCGCACACACCGGTGCGCGGATCGATCAGGTCAGGCGTCCCGATGTGGCTGCCTCCGAGGTCGAAGACCGGGCGGTTGGTGAGCGGACGAGACCCGGTGAGCTCCGTCCAATCGAGGAGCATGCCCACCTCTTGTGGGGACCAGAAGTTCTCACCCGCGAGGACGACGGCCTGCCGACACTGCTCGATGCCGGTGTAGCTGGGGTGGCGCACCGCCCAGTCCGCGATCTCGTCCAGGGACGCCAGGTCATCGTAGGTCGCCATGGACGCCGCGATGACCGCCTCGCGCAGGTTGCCCGCGTAGCGCATGGCGAAGCATGCTGCCCGGGCCGGAGCCGCCACGCGCAGGCCGTCCACCACGACCACCTCGCGATAGTCGAACCGCTCCTCGCACAGCGACAAGAGCGGTTGGGGCCGGATTAGTCGCCTGGGCTGAGCGACGTCCACTGGCCGCGGCGTCGATCCGTCGCCCTCCAAACCGGCGAACCATCGCGCGCCCTGCCATGCGAGCGCGCCCCAGCCGGTGACACTCGACGGTGGCACCAGCAACACACCCGCCTCGGCTACGCGCTGTCGAGGCGTCTGCTCGACGTACCGAGGCACGTATCGACCCCAACTGCTGCGTCGCCACTCACCCCACGGTTGCGTCGCCTCTCGTCGCTCGCCCGCCGACAGCTCGTTCGCGCTCACCGGCCAGAAGATCCCCCGGCCGCTTCCCCACGTATCCATGTATCAGGTGTTCCCCGAATCCCGGTCTCGGCTGTGCGTTGTCCACAGGCACCGGGGCTCGGGATAGTCCCTGACAGTTCTGCACGATTTCCCGCGTGTCGACGACACAAACGTCAGGGACTATCGGGGCCCGGGCGACTACCCCGCCGCGCGGGAGGCATAGGCGGAGGCAGCGGTGTAGACGGAGTTCACGTAGTCGGAGCTGTGGTTGTAGGCGAAGATGGCGGCGGACCAGCCAGGGCCGGTGGTGAGGTCCTGACCGGTGGCGCAGAGGTACGCCGCGGCGGCCGCGGCGGCGTCGTCGAGGTCCTGGGGATCGGCGATTCCGTCGCCGTCACCGTCGCGGGCCCACGTCTCCCAGGTCGACGGGATGAACTGCAACGGGCCGACGGCGTGGTCCCACTCGGGGTCGCCGTGCAGCCGGGTGCTGTCGGCGGTGGCCCGGATCGCCGCGACCGGGCCGGTGCCGTCGAGCGCCGGGCCGAGGATCGGCGACGACGGCCGGCCGGCGGCGTCGAGGGTACGGCCGCCGAGAGTGCCGTGCTGCGATTCGACCCAGCCGATCCCGGCCAGCGTGGTCCAGCCGAGGCCGCAGGACTTCGGGGCGACCAGCACCGCGTCGGCGTACGCCGCCACCGCGACCTCGGGGATGCCCGCGGAAGCAGCGGTACGGCGCAGCCAGCCGGCGTCGACCTGCGGCGTACCCGGTGCGGCAGCGACCACCGGCGACGGCGCCGGTCCGGGTTGCGGCTCGGCGGCCAGGCTCGGCGGTCCCACGGAGATCAGCACCGGGTCGCTCGACGGCAGCCGTTGCTGACCGAACCACGCCACCGTGCTGAGCAACGCCAGCCCCGCCGCGACGTACAGGAGATGACGCAAGGTCACCCGGCGCTCACCCGAACCGACCGTTGACGTAGTCGGAGGTCCGCTGGTCCTGGGGGCTGCCGAACATCGCGTCGGTGCGACCGTGCTCGACGATCACGCCGGGCGTACCGTGCGAGGCCAAGAAGAACGCGCAGGTGTCGGAGACCCGGGCCGCCTGCTGCATGTTGTGGGTGACGATCACGATGGTGACCTCGTCGGCCAACTCGGTCATCGTCTCCTCGATCACCCGGGTCGAGGTCGGGTCGAGGGCGGAGCACGGCTCGTCCATGAGCAGCACCCGCGGCTTGACCGCGAGCGAGCGGGCGATGCAGAGCCGCTGCTGCTGGCCGCCGGACAGGCCACCGCCAGGAGCGTCCAGCCGGTCGCGCACCTCGGCCCAGAGGCCGGCGCGGGTCAGGCACGACTCGACGAGCTCTTCCCGCTCCGAGCGCGAGGCGCGGGTGCCGGTGAGCTTGAGCCCGGCCAGCACGTTCTCGCGGATCGACATCGCGGGGAACGGGTTGGGCTTCTGGAAGACCATACCGATCGCGCGCCGCGCGTCGATCAGCTTCTTCTGCGGGTCGTAGATGTCGGCGCCGTCCAGCAGCACCTCGCCCGCTAGGGCCGCCGAGGGCACCAGTTCGTGCATCCGGTTGAGGATCCGCAGGAACGTCGACTTGCCGCACCCCGACGGCCCGATCAGTGCGGTGATGCCGCCGGCGGGCATGGTCAGCGAGACCCGGTCGAGGACCTTGTGCTGACCGAACCAGGCCGTGATGTCGACCGCGCGCAGCTCGGCCAACCCAGGCTTGCCGGCTCCCCCGTCGGGATTCGCGGGTACGGCGGGCAGCAGGTCGGTCTCCTGCGGGGGTGTGGCGGTCATGGTCGCCTTCCAAGCTGTCGGACGGTGTGACTGAGTGGGGGGTACGCCGGGCCCGGGTGGGCACGGGAGAGGTGTCTCCACCCGAGCCCGGCGCAGGGGCGGAGAGTTAGTTCTTGGGCTTGGGCTTCGGGAGGCCCTTGATCTTGATCTTCACCTCGCTGGCGTTGCCGTTGGCGTCACCCGGCCAGGAGATGGTCAGCTTGTGCTTGCCGGGCGAGAGCTTCTTGAGCGTGATCTTCACCTTGCCGTTCGACAGGGTGCCCGTGCCGACGACCTTTTTGCCCTCCTTGATCGTGACCTTGCCAGTGGCCTTCGACGAGGAGCCGCTGAGGGTCACGGTCACCGTTCCCTTGGCCTTCTTGCCGAACTTCACCGTCTTGGGGAACGACGACTTGATCGTCGAGACGGCCTTCTCCACGGTGCCGGTGCCGGTGCCCTCGGAGGCGAGGAACGGCGAGTTGGCGGCCGGGGTGAAGACGGCGCGGTAGGTGTGCGAGCCCGGGCTGGCGTTCTGGACGCGCACCGCGGCACCCGAGGTCAGCGGAACGCCGGTGGCGATCTGGGTGCTGCCCTCGAAGAAGGCCACCGTGCCACTCGGCGCGGTCGAACCGGTCACGGCCGCGCTGATCCGGGCAGACGAGGCGCTGGCACTGGTCACGGTCACCGTCGTCGTGGTGGGCACCTCGGCGACGACGAAGTTGCTGGTCGCCGTCTGCGTCGCGGCACCGCAGACGCCGCCCTTCGACGGGGTGAACAGCTGCTTGAACCCGGACTGCTCGATCAGTGGCTTGGCGGCAGCAGAGCAGAAGTAGCCGTTGCTGCCGAACGCCGCGAGAACCTCCGGCTTGGCAACGTCGGCACCGCGCACGACGTTGTACACCGCCCGGTTGGCCGACCAGCCCGACTCGAGTCGCAGGGTCGAGCCGAGGAGCCCGGCACGTCCCGCCGAGAACGGCGCGATGGCGTCGGCATCGTTCTTGATGTCGGTGTCGTCGTGCTCCTGGACCTCCTGGACCCCGGCGCCGTAGACCACGGCCACCCCGCCGTTCATCGCGGTCAACTGCGCGTCCCAGAAGGAACGGGTGCCCGATCCCGGCTGCGGCGTCTTGGGGTGGATGGTTCCGGCGGTGCCGCCCGGAATCTGGCTCCAGTTCGTGATGTCGCCCTTGTAGATGGCGACGATCTGGGCGGGCGTCAACCCCGCCGGCGCGTGCGAGGTCACGTTGCCCGACACGGCCATCACGAGTGTGTCCAGCCCGAACGGGAACATCTGCAGGCCGGCCGCGGTCTCGGCCGCGTTATTGGCCGAAGAGGAGCGGGCGAAGTCGATGTCGGTGTTGTTGGCGGCGCCGTACAGGAGGGTCTTGCCGGCCCCTGATCCATTGGGACGGTTGATGTCGCCGCTCGGCAGTTGGACGGTGCCGCACGTCGTGGGCGTCAAGCACGCGGCCCAGGTCCAGATCGTCGCGGGTGGCGAGGTCAGGTTGTAGGCATCCGCGACCACCTTGACGGCGTGTTGCGTCGTGTCGGATCCCACTCCGATCAGCTGGGCGGCGACCGGCGTCCCTGAGCCGGTGTCGTCGGGGTGCGGTTCGTAGACCGCGGAGGCAGGGGAGGCCGTCAGGGCCAGCACCGACAGGGCCACCGCAGAGGCGCCTAGGCCGGCGAGGAGCTTGCGTACGTGCATCTGTTCTCTCTCCATGGATGAGGCCGCGAGCGGCCGATGGGTGGTGCAGGGGTGATGCAGGTAGTGCGGTTGGGGCGGAGCTGCGCCGGTCAGACCACGTTGGGCAGGAGTCGCATCACCACGTCGGTCGTGGACCACGCGAGGGCCACGGCGATCGGAGTGGTGAGGATCCAGACCAGCGGGGCGGACCAGCGCTGACGGGCGGCGACGACCCCGAGGATCACCGCCAGGAGCAGGGCCAGGTGCAGCGCCAGGAGCGGTAAGGCTCCGTGGTCGCTGTGCATGACCTGCTCCGGCTCTGGGACCGTCGCGGGCAGGCCGGACGGTGGGATGAACCCCTTGGGTGCATCGGCGTCGACGTAGACCACCGACCCGGGGGTGAGGGAGGCGAGCGGGCCGGAGCCCTCTGCCGTGACGAGCACGAGTCGGGCGCCACCGGCGGGCAGCGGTTGGGAGTACGGGTCGCCGGCGCGCCGGACGTTGACCACCTTGAAGTCGACCTCGCCCTGGGCCATCACCACGCTCAGGTCGTCGCCGGGGCGCAGGTCGCCGAGGTCGCGGAACGGCGCGCCGTACGTCGCGCTGCGGCCCACCACGACCGAGGTGCCGGCCTGGCCGGGGAGCACGGTCTTGCGGAGGTGGCCCGGGCCGGCGAGCGTGTCGCCGGAGGCGGTCCCCTCGACGACCACCTGCGAGACCCCGATCCGCGGGATCGTCAGCAGGGCGACCGGATCGCCGACGGGTACGGTCGGCCCGATCGGCGGCACGATGTTGGGGTCGCCGGCGATGGCGGTGCGGAACTCGTCGTAGAGCAGGTCCTGCGAGCGAGCCTGCGAGAAGCTGCTCAGGAACAGCATCTGACCGACCACCCAGAGGCAGACGATCGCCACCATCGTCCCCGTGGTCGAGACGACGGTCCACAGGTCGTCGCCCCGCCGAGGCAGGCGGGGCTCCGGCGCGCGCGTCGGGCGAGCGGCCGGCGCCGGGTTCGGCTCGGGTGCCGGAGGTGAGGCCACGTCGGCGTCCCGGTCCGGCAGGGTCGCGGTCATCGAGGTGGTCCCTGGGCGCCGCGGGTGAAGTACCGCACGAGACTCGTGAGCGCGAGGCCGATCAGTCCCAGGACGAGCAGCACCGGCACTGCACGGTCGCCCAACTCGGAGCTGACCGCCTCGGTCTGCGGCATCGCCAGCGGCTCGGGCGCTGTCGTCGGCGAGGCGCTCGGGACGGCGCTCGGCGCCTCGCTGGGGAGGTCGACGGGGGGAGCGTCTGGAAGCTCGATCCCGCCGTCCCCCGGAGGCAACGTCGGGTTCGCAGTGGCGGAGGGAGAAGGACTCTCGGTCGGCTTGGAGGTCTGGGCCTCCACGGCGTCTGCGACCTCTTGCGCCGAGGCGTAGAGCGCGGCGGTCGAGCCCTTCGCGGTGAGGGGCACGAAGCCGGCCGGGAGCTGGCCGTTGCCTGCCCCCTCCTTCTGGCCCTCGGTGGTGGCGGTGCGGATGAACTGCGCGACCTTGTCGGCGTCGTCCTGCGCGAGGTTCTGCAACTTCGCCGCGGTGTAGACGACCATCGTGCCCGGGTACGCCGTACGCGAGCGGCGCACGTCGCCCTGGTCGAGCACGAACGGCTTGCCGACGTGGGACAGATCGACGTCGCCGCCGCTCTGGGGCTTGGCGAGGACCTCCTCGACCACCCGGGCCAAGTCGGCGCGGTTCCCCCCCTTGCCGCCGTCTCCCTTGCCGCCCTCCCCCTTGCCGCCGTCCCCCTTGCTGCCGTTGCCGGCGCCGCTGGACTGCTGCGGCTCCATCAGCTCGACGGCCGCCGCGAGCGAGTCCTCGTCGGGCGCCACGAAGGTGCCCTTCTTCGTCTGGAGCGCCGCGGTCCGGATCCCGAAGCGAGCCGCGTCGCCAAGGCTCACCACGCCGAGCATGAAGCGAGAGCCATATGGCTGGCGGTCGATGCGGCCCAGCTTGTAGCTCTGCGTCGCGAGATCGGCATCGCACCGGGTCTGCACGTTGGGCCATGCGTCGAGCAGCGCGTCGGACACCTTGCGCAGGGTGGTGACCGGTGCCGCTAGCTGGGAGAAGTAGACGTCGGGGTTCGCCTGGCGGCAGCTGTTCTGGGTCTGCGGGATGTAGGTGTCCAGCAGCGGCCACTCCGAGCGCGGCAACTTGATCTTCTTGTACGACGGATTGACCTTCATCCCCCACGGGTCGGCCTTGCCGTTGACGAAGTCCATCGCGTCGTGGTCATGGACGATCCAGTCCGTGAGCTGCTCGATCACGTCGGACTCGTGGGACAAGGAGAGCAGTGCGGCGCCAGCCTCTTGCGCGTTCTGGCTCAGCCCGGGGTTGAGCGCGATGAACTCGGGATCAGTCATGATGCCGAGCGGGTTCGTCTCGATGCCGGGGTGCCCACGGCCGAGGTCGGAGCCGAGGTAGGACTGGGTGAGCAGCTTGGCGACCAGGCGCGGGTTCAGCCTGAGGTCCGCGAACTCGCCGTTGTTGTCGGGCAGGTCGACGTTGTAGCCAATCGCGAAGCCGGTCACTGCAGTGGGCGCATAGCCGACCGGATCGGACCCACGCCGCTTGTGCGCCGAGGACACGAACGCGGCCGGGCCCCCGCCACTCTCCATGAGGTTCCAGCCCGCGGCGTCGGACATCTGGTTGAGCTGGAACTTGAACCGCTTCTTGTTCAGGCAGTACGCCGGCGCCCACTGGAGCGCGGCCTGGGCCATCAGCTCAGAGCCGTAGAAGCCCGTGGGCGGCCGGGGGTCGAGGACATCGCAGGTGTCCGGCGGCAACCCGAAGGTGATGGGGATCGCGATCCGGTTGGCCCAGTTCGATGCGGACCACCACAGTGCTGGCGCCACCGCCTGGTCGGCACCGTCGTTGGCGAAGTTGCTTGAGCCGGCCGGGAATCGCCCGCCCTTGCGGCACGCAGCGTCGCTGACTGTCTGCGGGGACGTGGGCTGGTCACAGGAGATCCCGTTGATCGGGATCACTTCGATCGTGCACGCGACCTTGTGGTTGCAGCCCAGCGACTCGTTCTCGACGTCGCTGCGCACCTCGAACTGGACACTGCCCTCGCCGTTCTCGTCGCTGTACGCCGCGATCTCAGCCGGAGGAAATGCGGCGCCGACCGCCGCCTCGGGCGGCATGTTCTGGCCGTCGCACGCGGCGTACACCTTCCCGGACGCAGCCACGAAGGGGGTCAGGTGCGTCCACAAGCCCTCGGCGTCCGCAGTCGGGCAGACGTCCTTGCCCGGGAACGGGATCATGCCGGACACGCGCTCCTTGTCCGCCGGTGCGGCGACGGCGTCGTGGATCCACGACGCTTCACCTTCGGACCGGGTGATCTGGGAACGCTGGGCGACCGAACCGGTCCAGCAGGTCTCCGGCCGTACCTGCTGCTCCACCGGCAGGGCAGTGTCATCGGTGCCGCGGCACTGGAGAATGACCACCGGGTACTCCTGTTGGAGGCCGTTCTCGCCGTACGGGTTGCTGGCGCGCCCGCCGCTCGGTTGGGCGCCGGTCCAATCGATCAGGATCCGCTGACGTCCCCGGAGATCCTTGGTCTGCGACGCGTTGACCGTGACCGTGTTGGCAGGGAACTCGAGGGTCGTGCCGTCGTCGTTGACGAACGTGCGAGTGAGCGTCTTGATCTGGCTGAACGGCGAGCCGCTGGCCCGGAGCACGTTGTCGGCCGGCGGCACCGGCTTGCCGGGGTCGGCGCTGGCCGGGAGCACCGCGAGCACGAGGCCCGCGAGCAACGTGGCGCCACTGACCGCGAACGCCGCACGCAGCCTGGTCCGAAGGGTGGTCGCGTGCATCACGGTGCAGCCCCCCGACGCGGACGCCGCCGGATGTTCGCGAGCATCAGCCCGGGCAGCAGGATGATCGCCAGCAGCAGCGCGGCCGCGACCCAGCCGAAGGTCTCGGTGTCCGCCGGGCGCGAGGATGCCAGCTCGGTCGGCTGCGGGAAGTCCGCCGCCTGTCCGCCGGTGGTGGTCGTGGTCGTCGTACCCGCTCCGGCGTCAGGAGCCGGCGTGGTGACCTCGCCGGTGTCCGGGTCGACGACCGGTCCGGTGTCGGCGGGCGCCTGGCCCGGCGGCGCGGCACCTCCGTCACCGCCACCGCCGCCACCGGCCGGTGCCTGGCTGGCCGGTGCGTTCGGATCGTCGGTCGACGGGTTGTTGGTGCCGGTGTCGGTGCCGCAGGGTCCCTCGCCCTCCTTGTCACAAGCAGCCGGCTGAGGCGCGATCTCGGCGAGCTTGTTCTTCGAGAGGTTCTTGCCGTCGAAGGTGGGGTTGTTGCACGACTTGACGTCGCGGTCGGTGAGGTCGACCGCCGGATCGGCCACCTTGAGCTTGGCGATCTGGTCGAACCCGGCCTGCACCAGGTTGAGCGGGAGCGGCGAGTAGCCGTACGGCCCGGCCTTGGTCTGGCCGGCGCAGAGCGAGTAGTACATGAAGTCGGCGAGCGTCTGCCGCTTGGCCGTCGTCATCCGGGTGTCGGTCGGCCCGGTCGGGATGATCATGTAGCTGTACGACGAGATCGGGTAGGCCCGCTTGTCGGAGTTCGTGTAGACGTTGTCGAGGATCTGGGTGAGGTACAGCGGGCTGTTCGGGTCCTGGTTGATCTGCGCCTTGGTGAGCGCGACCGCGGTGTTGTACTGCGTCGGCTCGACGTAGTAGCCCGCCTTGTTGAGCACCTTGACGACCGGGTAGTCCTTGTTGAGCGGGTAGGAGTACTCGACGTACCCGATGGTCCCGTTGCCTGCGAACCCGGCGATGGTGTTCATGACCTGGTCGGAGCCGGCCTGTCCGACGGCGCGGCCCTTGCGCGGGTAGTACGACGTGAGCCCGGACTTGCCGAAGAACGGCCGCCACACGCTGGGGTACTGCTTGTCCATCCAGAGCGTGAACTGCGCCGTCGTGCCCGATCCGTCCGAGCGCACCACCGGCGTGATCGGCAGCGACGGGAACGCGCGGCCGTTGTTGTCCTTGGTGATCGCCGGGTCGTTCCAGTTGGTGATCTCGTTGGTGAAGATCTTGGCGATCGTCTCGCCGGAGAGCCGCAGGTTGCGGACCAGCTGCCCGCCGATCTTGAGCTGGTAGGTGAACGCCGTGCCGCCCGCCACGATCGGCAGATAGGCGTACGGCCGCCCGTTGCTGGTGTCGGCGTTCCCCTGCTCGTCGGTGCCCTGGTAGGGGATCTCGGAGATGGCGAAGTCGGTGCTGTTCTGGGAGAAGTCCTTGCGGCCCTTCGACGAGCCGCCGCCGGTGTAGACGACCTTCATGCCGTTGGCGTCGACGTCCGCGATCCACTGCTGGACGATCAACTCCGACCAGGTCGAGCCGGTGCCCTCGATCTGGGCGTACGTCGTCCGCTCGCGGACCGAGGGCTGCCCCCGGTCCGCGGTGGCCACCCCGGGCAGCGCGAGCAGGCAGGCCGCTCCGGCGATGAGGGCGAGCACTATCCGAGCGCGGTTCACGAAGACTCCCGGTTGGAGGGGTTGGCGTACGGGTCGGCGTCGCCGACCGGACCCATACCGACGAGCGGGTCGGCGTGCACGAGGTCGACGGCGAACTCCTCTTGTTCGGGCCGGAAGCCTGGGCGCCGGGCGCGGAACCGGCTGGCCATCGAGCGCCGTGAGCTGCGCCTCGGCCGGGCCAGCAGCCGGGCGATCGTGAACAGGATCAGGACCAGCAACAGCAACGCGCTGGCGGCGGCGAAGGCGCGCTCGATCGCGACCGGCTCGCCGCTGCGGACGTTGGAGTAGATGAACAGCGGCATCGAGTTCATGACGCCGTCGGTCGGGTTGGTGACCAGGAACGCCGCAGCACCCGAGGTGAGCAGCACCGGACTGGTCTCGCCGACACCGCGGGCCACCCCGAGGATCACCGCGGTGGCGAGGCCGGGCCGGGCGGTCGGCAGCACGACGTTCCAGACCGTGCGCCAGCGGCTGGCGCCAAGCGCCAGGCTCGCCTCCCGCAGACCGCCGGGCACGACACGGAGCACGACGTCCGCGGCCCGGGCGATGATCGGCAGGATCATCACCGAGATCGCCAGCGCGGCGGCCAGGCCGGAGCGGGGGTAGCCCAAGGCGATGATGAAGACGGTGTAGATGAACAGGCCGGCCACGATCGAGGGCAGCGCCGTCATGGCCTCGACGACGGTGCGGACGATCCGCGCGAACCGGCCGCCGACTTCGGTCATGAAGACCGCCGTGCCGATGCCGAGCGGCAGCGTGATGATCAGCGCGATGCCGAGCTCGATGAAGGTGCCGGCCATCGCGTGCAGGATGCCGCCGTGGTCGAACCCGTCCTTGGGTCCGACCCCGCTCATGTCGTCGGTCCAGAAGTTGAGGTGCAGCAACGGCTTCCAGCCGCGGACTGCGACGAAGACGAGCGTGCTCACGACCGCCGCGCCGACCACCAGCGCGGCCCCGGTGATCACCGCCGCGGCCACCCGGTCCTTCACCTCGACGCGGCCGCCGCTCATCGCCGCGGTGACGGCGGTGACCACGATGCCCAGCACGAACCAGGCGATGAGGAACCAGGGCAGGCCACCCAGCGGTAGCAGTCGCTGGGTGACCACCCAGGCCAGCCCGAGTCCGGCCGCCCACGACCCGATCCGCGCGAACCGCTCGTCCGGACTCGGGCGGCCGAGGCCGAGCCGCGGCACCGCCGGAGCGGCGTCCTCGTCGTACGACGGGAGGACCGTCGCCGGTGGCGGCGAGACGTCGTACGTCGGGGGTTGGGTGACCGTCATCAGTCGACCCCAACCCCGGACCGGCTGCGGTTGACGACGACCGCGGCGATCGTGTTGACCACGAGGGTGATGAGGAACAGCACGAAGCCGGCGGCCAGCAATGCCGAGAGCTGCGAGGCGCTGGCCTCACCGAACCGGCCTGCGATCAGCGAGCTCACGGTGGTGGTGCCGACCTCGAGGATGCGCGGCTTGATCTCGAAGGCGGGCGAGACGATGAGGACGACCGCGATGGTCTCGCCCAGCGCGCGGCCCAGGCCGAGCATGGTGCCGCCGATGATGCCGCCGCGGCCGAACGGCAGCACGACCGAGGTGACCATGCCCCACTTGGTGGCACCGAGGGCGAGCGCGGCCTCCTTCTCACCGGGCGGGGTCTGCGAGAAGACCTGGCGCATCACCGCGCAGGCCATCGGCATCACCATCATCGACACCGCGATGCCGGCGCAGAACGCACTCGCGGTGTAGCGCGTGGCATCCCACACCGCGGCGTCCGGGTTGGTGTCCTTGACGTCGAAGAACGGGATCCAGCCGAAGTGCTGCTGCAGCCACAGAGCCAGCTCCGCGGCGTGCGGCATGACCAGGAAGAAGCCCCAGAGGCCGTAGACGATCGACGGCACCGCGGCCATCAGGTCGATCAGTGCGACCAGGGTCGCCTTGATCCGCTCCGGTGCGTACTCGCTGATGTAGAGCGCGGTGGCCAGCGCGAGCGGGAAGGCGAAGAACATCGCCACCATCGCCACCGACACGGTCCCGACGAGTACGGCGGCGATGCCGATCACGTCCTGGTCTGGCTGCCACTGGGTCTCGGTGAAGAAGCCGAGGCCGTAGCGCTTGAGCGTCGGGTACGCCTGGTAGCCGAGGAACAGGCCGACACCGCCGGTGATCACCAGCACCGAGGCGCCAACAGCCCGGGCGCCCCACGCGAAGATTGCGTCGGCGCCGGTCGAGGCTCGGGAGATCCGGCGAGGCCGGACCTCTGCGCCTGTGACCTCTTGGGTCGGGATGGTGGTCAACGCGTGCTTTCCGTGCTCGTCCGAGGTGTGGGCAGGGCGACGGAACCCCGTCCCCCCGACCGGAAGTGTTGATAGCTCGCAGTAACGAACCGGCCGGCTCAGGTGAACGGGCGCGGAACACACCGCGCCAGTTCGCCGAACGGGCTACTCGAACAAGCCGACAGCTGACCCGTTCGGGCCATGCCTCCACTCGGGCCGCATCCGGCCGTTTCCGCAACGTTCACGCGGATGTACGTGCGCGTGCCGTCCGGACGGGCGCGCGTCGCCGTCCGTTCGCCGGACGTCCCTAGCGTTCCCCTCGGCCAGCGACGTCGTGGGGGATCTCGCGGCCGACGAGTGCATGACGATGGGGGCTGGGATGGCGCGTGCCCACCAGTGGATGGACGACGCCTGTTTGCGCTGCGGGCTGCGGCGCCGCGAGGAGTGGCTGCTCGACCGCGCGCATCGCCCGATCCTCGCCATCGTCTGGACCGACCGCAACGGCGACCGCCAGATCCAGCCGTTCCCCCCGATGAAGGGCGTGGAGCCGCCGGAGGCGCCGACCGCCACGCGGGAGCAGGCGTTCCCCGGCCTCCCCGTCGGTCCCGAGCCGCCCTGCGGCGTCGCGCTCCCTGACCCCGACGGTGGCTGAGGTACGACCAGCGGGGTTTCGACACGCTCGCAGCTGGCGCTCGCGGCTCAACCACCGTTCGGCGGCTACCGCTGCTTGCGCACCTTGTACGTCACGGTCGCGAAGTTGACGTTGCCGGCCTTGTCGGTGGCGGTGGCGTTGACTACGAACTTCCGACCGCGCTTGACCTGGGTGACGGTGCAGCTCTGGAGTCCGGAGAGCACGTCGACGCCCTGACAGGTGGGCTTCTGCTTCTTGCGGTAGGTCTTGCCGGCCTTTACTCCACCGATGGTGGCGGTCGGTGCGACCAGGTCGAGGTCGAGGTCGCCGATCGTGACAGAGGCGGTGCCGCCGTCGGCAGCGGTGATGCTGCGGGTCACGCTCTGGTCGGCGCCCGAGGTCGAGAGCAGGACCGGCGTCGGGCACGCGCCGACCAGTGCCGAGCCGCGCGGCGTGCAGGTGAAGGTGACCTCCACCGGTGCGGAGTACCAGCCTGACGCGGACCGCGGGCGAATCGAGCCGACGGTGGCGGTGATGACCGGATCGCTCGGGCCGGTGACGCTCGTGGAGGCGGTCGAGCCGGCGAGGTCGGCCGTGCCCGCGTAGACCGCGGTCACGGTGTGGTTCTTCCCGTCGCGGGCGACCTTGTAGTTCAAGGTGGCGGTGTCGCCCACCAGGGGCGCACTGCCGACCGACGCGCCGTCGACAGTGAAGGCGACCGAACCGGTCGGCGTACCGACTCCCGGCGCGGTCACCTTGACCACTGCTTCGAGCTTGGTCGTGCTCGCGGTCGGCACCGTGGTGGTGGCGGCCTTGGCCACGGTGATCGACTGGCTGGCGAAGCCGGCGCCGTACTGCTCGTTGCCGGCCTGATCGGCCTGGACCACGCAGGTGCCGACGTGATCGAAGGTGACTACCGCCCCAGTGAACGAGCAGACCTCGGACGATCGAGTGGTGATGCTGAAGACGACTGGGTTACCAGAGGGGCCGCCGGTCGCGGCCGGGTTGTAGGTCTGGCCGACGACCGGGCTGGCCGGTGCCGCGGTCGTGAAGGTGATCACCTGCTCCACCGGTTCCGGTCCGTCCGGGCCACACCGCAGCGTGCCCTGCCGCAGCGAGTGGTCTCCGGTGTCTCCGTCCTCGGCCCAGAACACCGGCTTCACGCCGCCGGAGCACTCGCTCGCCGGCGTCGTGGTGAACCCCTCGTTGTTGAGGTTGTCCATCCCGGTCGGCCTCAGGTAGTGGGCGACTGGGACGAAGGTGCCTGCCGTCGGCGAGCCTTCTGTCGTGTCGACCGCCAAGCGAGCCGTGCGTCCCTCGCAGGTGTTGTCGCAGACCGCCCAGAGCTGCTGTGTCTGCTCCTCGAAGTGCAACTCCATGACTTTGGAGAAGCCGCTGTCGAAACTGGTCACGCGCTGGTACGACGTCCCCTTGAGATCGAGCGCATAGGCGTAGACCTTGCCAGTCTGCTCGAGCCCGACGAAGAACAGCCCGTTGCCGTGGTTGTCGCCGTAGTAGTCGGTCGGGTCGTACACCGTACCGGCGTCGGTCATGAACCTCGTGTCTGTCAGGTAGCTGTCGGGAACCCAGGCGATCGCCTCGATGCCCTCGTTGGGGTCGAGGGGAGGGGCACCCAGCGGCCAGTCGGAGAGGATGTCGGCAGTCAGATTCCAGTCGCCGGTGGCGACCAACTGCTCTCCGGTTCCGGTCGGGTCGAACCGCAGGATCGCCGGCCTGGGGATCTTGCTTGCCGCCCCGGAGTCGTTGCGCTCTGTCGCAACGAAAACGCCGTCGGCTGGCCGGTCGGTGAAGGTGAGCCCTTCGGCGTCGGGGACGCCATAGCCGTTGCCGTCGCCACCTTTGTAGAGCAACTGCTTGCCGCCGGCCCAATCCGGGTCGACGAGCTCGTCGCGCTGTGAGGTCCAGAGGCCGTCGCTCTCTTTGAGCTTGAACAGGATCGCCGGCCCGTTCTGCACCGCCCACAGCGTGCCGGTGTCGGCGTTGCCGGTGCCCTCGTAGTAGAGACCGCTCAGGTTGTCGCTCGACAGTCCGACCTCGTCGACGGTGGTGACCGCCTGGCCACCCGGCCAGGGCAGGTCGCCGTCGGCTGCGTCGGCGGGCGACATCGCCGCGGCCAGACCGGACGCAGCGAGACAGGCGACGACGACAGGGGCGAGGACAGAGCTGCGCCGAGGTGAGTGCACGGGATTCCTTTGCCGGAAGGCGGATCGGTCAAAGGTCATGGCGCATCACGACCTGCGCAGGGACCGTAACCCGGTTGGACGGCGCGGGCCCGGGACGGTTCGCTCTCAGCCGATCCCGCGGCGGAACCGTGCGCACTCAACACCGAAGGGCCCCCTCGCGTGCTCGCGAGGGGGCCTTCCGTGGTGCGGTGGGGACTACGCCACTACGGCCGGACCCGGTAGGTCAGCGTGGCGACCTTGACGTTGCCGGCGCGGTCGGTCGCGACCGCCGTGACGACGTACCGGTCGCCCTGCTGCCGCTGCGACACCTGGCAGCTCGCCAGTCCGGACAGCGCGTCGCTGCCGACGCAGATCGGCTGCTGCGGCGCCGAGTAGGTCCTACCCGCCGTGACGCCGGCGATGCTCACCTTCGGCGCGACCAGGTCGATGTCGACCGAGACGGTCACGGTCGCGTTGCCACCGTCGCGCGCAGTGATCGTGCGGGTCACGATCTGGTCAGCACCCGATCGGGTCAGCACGACCGCTGCCGGGCAGCGCCCGACCAACGGCGAGCCGTTCGGCGTACAGGTGAAGCTGATCTTGACCCGGGTGCGGTACCAACCCGCCGCCGACACCGGCTGTGCCGACGAGAGAGTCGCAGTGATCGTCGGCACCGGACGGGCGACCACCGTGATCGACTGCTGCGCCGTCCCGGGTGTGAAGTCCTCGTCGCCGGCCTGGTCGGCCTGGACCACGCAACTGCCGGGCTGGTTGAAGGCGACCACACCTGCGGCGATGGAGCATACCGAGGCGGACGACGACGCGACGCTGATCACGACGGCGTTGCCCGACGCTCCGCCGGTGGCGGCCGGGGTATAGCTCTGGCCGACCGTCGGGTTCACGGGCGCCGTGCTCGTGAACGTGACCGGCTGGACCTCCCGGTCCTGGCAGGTGACCGTGCCTTCACGCAGCGAGTTACCGCCGGTGTCGTTGTCGTCGGACCAGAACGCCGGCTTCAGCCCACCCGAGCACTCGCTGCGCGGGGCCGTGGTGAACCCCTCGTTGTTGAGGTTGGCCATACCGGACGGACGCTCGTAGTACTCCACCGGCACGAACGTGCCCTGCGAGGCCCCGGCCGCGGTGTCGACGTCGAAGCGCGCCGTACGACCCTGGCAGGTGTCGTCGCAGACCACCCAGAGCTGCTGGGTCTCCTGCTCGAAGCTGAGCTCCATCACGCTGGGGAAGCCGCTCGCAAAGCTGGCCACCCGGGTGAAGCCGCTGCCGGTGAGATCCAGCGCGTAGGCGTAGACCATGCCGTTCTGCTCGACGCCGACGAGGAACAGGCCGGTGCCGTGGTTCGGGTAGTCGGCGGGGTTGTACGGCGTCCCGCCGGACGTCAGGAACCCGCGTGCGGTCAGGTAGCTGTCGGGCACCCAGGCGATGCCCTCGAGCCCGAGGTTCGGGCCGAGCGCGGGCAGGTCGGCGGTGAGGTTCCAGTCGCCGGTGGCGGTCAACTCCGTGCCGGCGGCGTTCGGGTCGAACCGCAGGATCGCGGGCCGGCTCACGGTGTTGGCGGCGTTGTCACGCTCGGTGGACACGAACACCCCGTCGGCCGGCGTACCGGTGAAGGTCACCCCCTCGGCGTCCGGCTGCCCGGTGCCGCTCGGGTAGCGCAGCTGCTTGCCGGCCGTCCACCCGGCCTCCGGGAGCCAGCTGCTGCCGCTCTTGGCGAGCTTGTACAGCGCCTCGGGGCCGCCGTTGCGGACCGCCCACAGCGTGCCGGGGTCGCCGGTGCCGGTGCCCTGGTAGTAGAGGCCGCTCATGTTCGACGTGGCCAGCGCGGGGTCGTCCACGGTGGCGACGTCGGCACCACCGGGCCACGGGCTCGCGATGATGTCGCCCGGGCAGTTGTTGAGCGCGCCGCGGGTGACGACCTGGGTGGTGATGAAGCTGCCGGTGCCGTCGGGGCAGCGGCCGTACGACGTCGTGGCGTGCGCGGCCCAGGTGTAGCTGTCGAGCACCGTCGTGCCGTCGATCGCGAAGAGCCTGATCGAGTCCGCACTGCCCAAGCCGAAGATCGGGTCGACGTCGGCCACGTAGTACGCACCCGCGGCGAGGGTGGTGGCGGCGGGGACGGTGAAGAACGCGTGGGTGTCGTCGCCGTCCTTCAGCTTGAGCCCGGAGATGTCGACCGGGCTGGAGCCGGTGTTCTTCAGCTCCACCCAGTCGCCCGGCGTACCACCGTCGGACTCGAGCTCGTTGAGCTTGACCGAGGTGGGGGGCGGCGGGGTGCAGGAGTTCGGAGCGCCACGCGTCGACGCGGTGTCGCCGAAGGCGCCGGTCCCGTCGGGGCAGCGGCCGTAGGTGCTCGCAGCGTGCGCCGTCCAGTTGTAGCTGTCGAGCTGCGTCGTCCCGTCCGCGGCGTACAGCGTCGCGCTGTCCGCACCGCCGAGGCCGAAGCTCACCTCGGTGTCGAAGACGTAGAACGCACCCGGCGCCAGCGTCGTGCCCGCCGGCGCCAGCACCTTCGCGTGCGTGGCGTCGTTGTCGAGGACCCCGAACCCACTGATGTCGACCGGCGACGAGCCGGTGTTGATCACCTCGATCCAGTCGCCCGGCGTCCCGCCGTTCGACTCGACCTCGTTGATCTTGATGTCACTGTCGGCCGCCTGCGCGGACGGCGCGAACGCCGCGAGGCCGGCGACGGCGATCGCCGCTGCAGCCAGGTAGGACAGGACTGGACGACGACGCTGTGGTCGGTGCACGTGGGTTCCCCTGAAGAGGTGAGGCTGCCGAGCCAGCGGTGAACGAGGTGGCTGCAGCCTGGTGGCGTCGGCCGACGTCTCGGTGAACGAGGGGCGAACCGTGCCGATCCAGTCGATGACTGCCTTGCTCGGTGTCGGTCGGCTCCAGGCAGCGGTGACCTATCAACCACCGGCGGCGCCAACGAGGTTGATTACCCACCGCCGCCCAGACCGCCCCCGGCGCGGGCCAGGGGGGCGGTGACCTTTCAACCAGCCACGACCACAACCAGGTTGAAGACCCACCGCCACCCCGGGCAGTCGTGGGTCAAGCTGCGGCGGCGAACGCTCAGCCGAAGCGACCGGAGATGTAGGCCTCGGTGGCGTCGTTGTCGGGGTTGCTGAACATCTTCTTGGTGCTGTTGAACTCCACCAGGTGGCCGGGCTGGCCGGCGGCCTTGAGGTTGAAGAAGCCGGTGTCGTCGGAGACCCGCGCGGCCTGCTGCATGTTGTGGGTGACGATCACGATGGTGTAGTCGGCCTTGAGTTCGTGGATCAGGTCCTCGACCGCGGAGGTGGAGATCGGGTCGAGCGCCGAGCACGGCTCGTCCATCAACAGCACCTGCGGCTCCACCGCGATCGCGCGCGCGATGCACAGCCGCTGCTGCTGACCACCGGAGAGGCCCATGCCGGGCTTGTTGAGCCGGTCCTTGACCTCGGTCCAGAGGTTGGCGCCGCGCAGCGACTTCTCGACGATCGCGTCGGCGGTCGCCTTCTTCATCCGCTTTGAGTTGAGCCGGTTCCCGGCCAGCACGTTGTCGTAGATCGACATCGTGGGGAACGGGTTGGGGCGCTGGAAGACCATGCCGATCTGGCGGCGTACGGCGACCGGGTCGATAGCACTGTCGTAGAGCGACTGTCCGTCGACCATGATCTTGCCCTCGACGCGGGCGCCGGGGATCACCTCGTGCATCCGGTTCAGCGACCGGAGGAAGGTCGACTTGCCGCAGCCGGAGGGGCCGATGAACGCGGTCACCGACCGCGCCTTGATGGTCATGTTGACGCCCTCGACGGCCTTGAAGTCGCCGTAGTAGATGTCGAGGTCGGAGACGTCGATGCTCTTGGCCATGGGTTGGTTCAGCCCTTCTTGACTGCGAAGATCCGGCCGATGATGCGCGCGATCAGGTTGAGCGCCATCACGATGACAATGAGGACGAGGGCCGCGCCCCAGGCGCGGGCGATGCCCGGCGGGTCGGTCCCCGGCGGGGCGTCGAACGGCACCGTCCCCGGCTGGGTGAACGAGTAGTAGATGTAGACCGGCAGGGTCGTCATCCGCTCCCCGAACAGGTTGAAGTTCACCGAATCGGTCTTGCCGGCGATCACCAGCAGCGGCGCCGTCTCGCCGATGATCCGGGCGGTGGCGAGGGTGATGCCGGTGATGATGCCGCCGATGCACGTGGGGAGCACCACCTTCGAGATGGTGCGCCACTTGGGTACGCCGAGCGCGTACGACGCCTCGCGCAGGTCGTCGGGGACCAGTCGCAGCATCTCCTCGGTGGACCGCACGACGATCGGGATCATCAGCAGCGACAGGGCCACGGAGCCACCGAAACCGAGCCGGATCTCGGGGCCGAACAACAACACGAACAACGCCAGCGCGAACAGGCCCGCCACGATCGAGGGGATGCCGGTCATCACGTCGACCAGGAAGGTGATCCACCGGGCCAACTGCTTGCCCTTGCCGTACTCGACCAGGTAGATCGCGCAGAACAGTCCGACCGGGACCGAGATGATCGCGGCCGCCGCGGTGACCAGGAGGGTGCCGATGATCGCGTGGTAGATGCCGCCCTGGTCGTCGCCCACGACGTTGCGCATGTCGTAGGTGAGGAAGGCCGAGTTGATGGTCGACAGGCCTTCACTGAGCACGGTCCAGATCAGCCAGACCAGCGGGATCAGCGCGGCCACGAAAGCCGTCCACACGGCCGAGGTCATCAGCCGGTCCATGGCGCCGCGCCTGCCTTCGACGACGGCCGACCACAGCGGCAGCCCGGCAACGAAGAGGAAGGCGGCCAGCACCACGAAGGCAGTGATGCCCCAGCCGGCCAACAGCGCGAGCAGGCCGGAGGCGCCGAAGGCAACGGCCGCCACGAGGCCGGGCGCCCAGACCGGTAGCCGGGCGGCGGCGAGCGGGAGCGACCCGCGAGGAGGAGCGTCAACGGTGGTCATTTGTTGAACTTCCGGTCGTTGCGAGCCACGATCGCGCGGGCAGCGAAGTTGACGGCGAAGGTGAACGCGAACAGCACCAGGCCGGTGGCGATCAGCACCGAGAGCTTGGCGGGGGTCGCCTCCTGGAAGCTCGAGGCGATGTTGGAGGCGATCGTCGCCGGGTTGGTGTTGGAGATGATGTTGAGCGTGTAGACCGGGCTGGCCGAGAGCACCATCGCCACGGCCATCGTCTCGCCGAGCGCGCGGCCCAGGCCCAGCATCACGGCGGAGACCATGCCCGAGCGGGCGTAGGGAAAGACCGAGTAGCGGATCATCTCCCACTTCGTCGCGCCCAGCGCCAGGGCCGCCTCCTCGTGCAGCCGCGGCGTCTGGGCGAAGATCTCGCGGCAGATCGCAGTGATGATCGGCAGGATCATGATCCCCAGCACCAGACCCGCGGTGAACAGCGTCTTGCCGGTGACCGAGGGCGGCCCCGCGAAGAACGGCAGGAAGCCCAGCTTGTCGTAGAGCCAGTCGTGCGCCGGGACGAGGTAGGGGCCGAGCACCCGGGCGCCCCACAGGCCGAAGACGACCGAGGGCACCGCGGCCAGCAGGTCGATGACGTACGCGACCGGCACCGCCAGTGCCCGCGGCGCATAGTGCGAGATGAACAGCGCGATGCCCAGGGCGAACGGCACCGCGAAGATGAGCGCGATGATGGCTGCGTAGATCGTGCCGAAGAGCAGCCTGCCGACGTACGGCACGAAGCTGTCGAGCGGGGCGTAGTTGTCGGCCGGCTGGTTGATGCCGGGGATGCCCTCGATCGCCAGGAAGACGAAGACGGCCGCGAGCGCGACCAGGATGGAGAGCCCGGCCGCCTTCGAGATCCCGGCGAAGATGCGGTCGCCGCGCTGGGTCGGAGGGCTTACCTGAGGCTCGGCCTCGGTCTCGGTGATGGTCACGCTGCTCCTGCTGGGCTGGGGTCCACTCCTGGGGAGGAGCCCGGAGACCGGTCTGCGGCGAGCCGGCCCGACTGGCCGACTCGCCGCATCACGGGTGTCTCCAGAGCTCCTCGAGCCTTACTTGATGCCGTCGATGATGCTCTGGGCCTCCTCGGCCAGAGACGAGTCGAGGGGTGCCGACCCGGCCTGCTCCGCCGAAGCCTGCTGGCCCTCTTCCGAGACGATGTAGCTGAGGAAGCCCTTGACCAGAGCGGCCTCGTTGGCGTCGTCGTAGGTGGGGCAAGCGAGGAGGTACGAGGTCAGGATCAACGGGTAGGAACCCGAAGCCGTGTCGGTGCGGTCGATCTCGAAGACCATGTCGCTGGCACTGCGGCCTTCCGCACGCGGCGAGTTGGCGAGCACCTGGGCGGCGCCCTCGGCCGACGGCTTGTTGAACTCGTCACCGACACCCAGCGCCACGATGCTCAAGCCGCCGGCCTGGCTCTCGTCGGCGTAACCGATAGTGCCCTCACCCGCCTTGACGGCCGCGACGACCCCGGACGTGCCCTCGGCCGCCTCACCGCCCTGGATCGGCCAGACACCGTCCGGCTCGTAAGACCACGCCCCGCCGCCGGCCTGGGAGAGGTAGTCGGTGAAGTTACCAGTCGTGCCCGAGTCGTCGGACCGGTGCACCGGGGTGATGGCCGTGTCCGGAAGGTCGGCATCGGGGTTGTCCGCAGCGATGGCCGGGTCGTTCCACGTGGTGATCTTGCCGTCGAAGATCTGGGCTACGACCTCGGGCTTGAGGTTCAGTGCGTCCACGCCCGGGAGGTTGAAGATGACCGCGATCGGGCTGACGTACGCCGGGACCTCGATGACGTCACCGCCGCAACGCGCGTTGGCGGCGTCGAGCTCGCCCTCGTCGGTGCTCAGCGCCGAGTCGGAGCCGGCGAACGCATAGGCCTTGCTGATGAAGTTCTCACGCCCGGTGCCGGAGCCGACCGGGTCGTAGTTGACCGTCACGCCCGAGTTGGCCTCCTGGAAGCCGGCCCGCCACACACCTTGGGCCGACTCCTGCGCGGAGGACCCCCCACCGTTCAGGGTCCCGCTGAGGCTCTCACTGCTGCCGCTATCGCCGCTGCTGGCGCTGTCGTCGCTGGAGTCGTTCGCCGCGCCACAGCCGGTGAGGGCGATGGCCAGCGCCACGACACCCGGTACGACCCCACGTCGGATCCGGCGTCCACTTACAAGCGTGCTCTTCACAGGTATCTCCTGAGTCATTTCGGGACTTACGCGGTGAACGTAGGGACGAGAGGTGTCTGGTCCTGTGGGCGCGGGTGAACGGCGCGTGAACGGGGACGGTCCGTCTGATGGCGGTGAGCCGGGCGTGAGACGACGCTCACGTGAACAGCCTTGAACCCCGGCGAGTTTCGCGGACTCAATACCCCCGCGAGCTTCGGCCCGCGGGGCGCGGACTTCGCCCGTTTGGGGCGCGCGGCTGCGCCGCGAAAGACCGGGTCGCTGCGCTCCCTCCAGATCTAAGCAACCCCGCCCGGGATCGACACCTACTTGACCTGGTGGTGCTCGGCGGCGAGCACTTGTCCCTTGCGCAGGTGCACCACGACCAGGTCGCCCGGGGCCAGGCCGGGGTCCTCCACGTCGAGGATGTCGAAGACCCAGGGCAGGACCGGCCGGTGGGAGCAGACCACCAGGCCGCCGGCCGACGCCGGCCGCTCCTCCAGCCAGTCGGTGAGCCGGGCGACCAGGCGGCGGGTCCGGCTACGGCTGGCGTCCTCCTCGCTGAGCAGGTCGTCGGTGCGCAGCTTGTAGCCGCTGGCGGCGGCGTACGGCTCCAGCGTCTGCCAGCACCGCACGCTGGTCGAGCTCACCAGGCGGCGTACGTCGTAGGCCCCGAGCACCGGCACCAGCCGGGTGGCCTGCTGCCGTCCGGCGGCCAGCAGCGGCCGGTCGCGGTCGTCGTGGCGCCAGGTCTTCCGTGACCGGGCAGCGCTGTGTCTGAGGATGACCAGAGAACGCGTCTTCTTGGGCTGGTCGAGGGCCTCGTCCAGGGTGTCGACGTCGAACTCGTAGCTGAGCCGCTTGCGAGCCTTGTCGATCGGGAACCAGCCGACCTCGTCGATCTCGGCGTTGGGCTGGTAGCCGCCCACGTCGGGGTCGCCCACCGGGCGGGCGACCCAGTAGTGCACCCGCTTGGTGCCGCCCCGGATCGCGTAGACCTGGTCGGTCAGCGGCAGGCCGAGGCGGATCCGCACCCCGGTCTCCTCCTCGACCTCGCGCACCGCGGCGGTCGTGGCGTGCTCGCCACGGTCCAGCTTCCCCTTGGGGAAGGACCAGTCGTCGTACTTCGGGCGATGCACCAGCAGCACCGTGCGACCTGGGCCGAGCACCACCCCACCGGCGGAGACGACCTCACGCTCACGACCGGACGACGTCGGGGGCATGGGCGTTAGTCTCACACCAGTCCCGCACGAGGAGGAAGCCGGTTGCCACAGCCGTGGAATCCCCGGCTGATCGTGGTCGCCGGCGCGGGCCTCGCCCTCGTGCTCGTGGCCGTCCTCGCGATGGCCGGATGGCACTGGTGGCAGGAGCGTGAGCGCACCGATCTGGAGCGGGCAGTGGCCTACGCGCCGTCCGCCACCGAGCGCTTCTCCTGGACCGACTGGGCGGCGGTACGACGCGAGCTCGGCGCCGATCTCGACGCACGCTCGCCCGCCGAGGACGTCGAGTCCTTCCTCGCCGACGGCTACGACGCCGGCCTCACCTCGGGGTCAGCGATGGTCGACTCGGCGACGGTGCTGCAGAACGCTCTCGGCTTCTCCCCCGCGGACGTCGCCTGGGAGCTGCTCGCCCAGAGCTCGACCGGCTCGGTGCTCCTCGTCGGGCTGCCCGACGACCTCGACACCGACGAGCTGGCCGCCGGCTTCGAGAGCCTGGGCTACGAGCGTCCAGATGACGAGGACGGCGTCTGGAACGGCGGCGAGCAGCTCGTGGCGCGGCTTGCCGAACAGAACGGCGCAGACCTCAGCCC
>ERZ761607.1531-NODE-1531-length-28389-cov-5.461389_pt1 | contig 28389 bp, 25 predicted proteins | sample MGYA00511164_ERZ761607 | MGnify/ENA primary metagenome ERZ761607 (study PRJEB28899, sample SAMN02445080) | bioreactor sludge metagenome | biome: EBPR sludge | place: Australia: Brisbane, Thorneside Wastewater Treatment Plant | collected 2011-06-22 ... | reverse complement strand
GCCTACGCCTACGCCTACGCCTACGCCTACGCCTACGCCTACGCCTACGCCTACGCCTACGGTCACGTGGGCTGCCATTGATATGGGGAGCTTGTCGACGAATCTCTACGACACGGCTTTTTGGGAGACGGCTTCGCCCGCTTCGCTTCGCACGCGCGCGGTACCCGAAGTCTGGCAAGCCAATCTTGCCGATGTTTCCGCTTGGACGGCGTGGGACCCCATCGCGCCAAGTCTGGGAACGGGAACTTTGAGCGGCGGCGCGGGCGGAGCGGCTTTCAGCGTGAGCGCGAACTACAAAGCGTGGACGCCGAATGCTTACCCGGCGTACTCCGACTTCCGCATCAACGCGACGATGAGCTTCTCTTCCTTCGCGGCGACCGCGATGATCGTGGGCTACCTCGAGCGCACGAGCGATCAGAGCTACGTCACCTTCGGAACGTGGTCGGGATCCCACCGCTTGAATCGCCGCACGAACGGCGCGAACTCGGTGCTGGCGTCGGGCTCTTCGACTTTCACGGTGAGCGCCGGCAACGAGTACCAGGTCGAGCTCACGATGCGCCAAGGTCAGTACGAGTATCGCGCGTGGCCTTCGAACTCGTCGCGTCCTTCCGCGGCGAACGTCGCTTGGACCGGAACGCTCTCGGGCCCGTGGTCGCTGGGGTCCTTCCGTTCTTCGGGAACCCTGAAGAGTTTGAGCGTCGAGAACTTGGGCGCCGCCGAACACTCGAGCGGCGACACGTCGGTACGGGTTCCCGTCGCGAGTTTGCGGGCCGGATCGACGATCGAGCTCGTCGAGTCGGACCACGACGCGGGGCTGTCGGTGCGCGCGACGCTGATCCGCGACGGCGTCGGGGGCGAGTTCCGAAGGCAGAACGGTGCGTGGGTGCAGATCTCCTCGCCGAGCTACGACAACGCGGTCGCGCTCGCGGACCTGGGTGAACTCCCGAGGTCCGAACTGACGCACGTCAAACTCTACGTTCGAGTTCCCGCCAGCTCGACGGCGTTGGCGCTCGAAGCCCTCCGGATTCGCTACCGATACCTTGACTAGGGCCGGGGCCTAGCCCGAAAGTTTCGGGGTGGTGGGGTGGAGAGGGCGAGTCCTCGCGTCGGCGTTCGCGTCGTTTGGCGCTTTCGCGCAGCCTTCCCTGCCGAAGTACGACGAAGTTTACCTGGAAGTCTTGGGGCCGGACGGGCGTATCCTGGGCGACGATCTGACGGCCTTCGATCGGGAAGGCGTTCTTTATTACCCGCTTCAGCCTCTCGTGGGTGCGCTCGAGTTTTCGCTGACCCGGGAACGCGTCGGGCGCTTCTACGCCGGCGAAGCCGGGGACCCGAGCCGGAGTTTTGAACTCGATCTCTCGGAGTGCCGGGGACGCGGGCCCTTTCGCGAGCTTCCGTTGGGCAAGCAAGCGGAAGGACTCTGTCGCTCCGTCTGGCTCGTCGACCATCTCGTCTACCTTCCCGAAGCCGAGTTGGAAGTCTTGCTGGGCGTGGATCTCTCCCTCGAGCGGCGCTCTTCTCGCCTGCTCGTCACGGCGGGCTTCGAACTGCCTTACGAGGGTCGCCGGCGACGGGAAGAACGCAGCCTCATCGAATCCGCGCTCGCCGACCGCGCCGGGGCCGTGGACCTGTCGATCCCGGTTCTCGTCTCGAAGAGTTCGGACTGGAGCTACCCCGCGCTCGACGAGAACGTGGGCGTGCTGTCGACGAAGGCGTCGCGCCCGCAGTTCCACGCCTCCGGGCAGCTTCGGGGTGGTCTCGGGCCCTTCGACTCGACGTGGGTCCACGAGCTTCGGCCCGAGGCTTCGGCCCACCGTCTGAGCCTTCGCCGTTTCGATCCGAACGCGCGCGCGCTCGGCGTGGAGGGCCTGCGCAATGTCGAGCTCATCGACACCCGTCGCGATTCGCTCGGTCTCGTGTCGGCCGTGTCGGCGCTTCGCGGGTTGCGCCTCGAAGGCGGCCGCGACTCCGACGTGACGAGCGCCGACACGATGGACTTCACGGGGGACCTCCCGAAGGGGTGGGACGTCGAGCTTTACGAGGACGACTTCCGCATCGGCACCCGGAGCTCCTCGGAGAAGTTGAGTTACCGCTTCGACCGGGTGTCTCTCCGTCGCGGGATCAATCGCTTTCGTCTCGTGTTCCTGGGGCCCGCCGGGGCCCGTCGCGAAGAAACACGTAACATCGTTCAAGGCGATTGGAGCGGAGGGCTCGGACTGCGGCAGTGGTCGGCGGCGGCCGGGCAAGATCCCGCGTCGCGCGATCTGATCTACGGCGGAACGCTCGGTCTCGTTGCCGTTCCGAATCTTTTTTCGAGTTTCGCGCTCCAGGGCGGCCAGAGCGAGGCCGTCTCGCTCGCGACGACGCAAAGGACCTCGCTCGGCCGGAGCGAGTTTCAATGGGAAGGCGTTTACCAACCCCAAATCGGCGCCCACGCGATGCGCGGGGTGTGGGACCTGAGCCTCATCGAGGACTCGTCGTTTCGTCTGGAGCCCTCGCTTTTTCGCGGTATCCAAACCCGCGATCTCGAGTACTTCGCGTTGACCTCCCACCTTCGCGCCCAGCTGCGCGGGCGGAGCGACCGTTGGCTGCCCTTCGATTGGATGTTCGGGCAGGACTGGGCCTGGTTCGGCGAGACGCTCGAGCGTCGTCCGCGCGGGAGCGCCTCGATCTCGTACCGGGGTATGGGTTTGACGACACGTGGCGAGGGACGCCTGAGGCTGAATTCGAAGTCCTGGACGAACGAGTTCGAAGCCTTCTTCAGTAACGCGCGCACGGACCTCCGCGGCACGCTCGTTTACGTGGACGGAAACTTCGCGTCTTGGGGAGTGAAGGTGGGTTCAACCCTCGACGAGCGTAGCGCGCTCGGTGCTTCCTTCACGGTTTTTCGGCAGGGGCATTGGAACGTGGGCGCGGATTACCTGGCTCGTTTTCGGCCCTTCGGCGTGCTCGTCGGTCTGAACTGCGATCGCGCCGGTGACTGGGGAGTCGGGCTGGGAATCAACACGAGTTTCGCGTGGTCGCCTTCCGCGAAATCGCTTCGCGCGAGGGAGTCGTCGCAGGTCTACGCGTCGTCGGCCGTCTTCATGGCTTACGAAGACACGAACGAAAACGGTCGCCGCGACGAGAACGAGCCCGAGGTTCCCGAGGCGCGCTTCCGCGTCGGCTTCGGCCGCCTCATCGCGCCCCACGAGCTCGTCGAAGACCTGCCGAGCGAAGGCTGGGTGCTCGTCGAGGTCGACGAATCCGCGCTCCCCATCGAAGCGGGCCTCGCGCCGGTCGCTTCGCGCTACCGCTACTGGGCGCGCGGCGCGCGCGAGGAAAGCTTCGAGATCCCCTTCGTTCCGTCTTTCAGCTTCGAGGGTGAAATCGTGCGGGTCGAGGGAGCGGCCAAGCCCCGTCCCCTCGCTTCGGTTCCCTTGATCCTGAGCGACCGGCGCGGGAACGTCCGCCGCCTTCGCAGCGACTCGCTCGGTCTCGTGAAGATCGATTCGTTGAAGCCGGGGGATTGGACGCTGAAAGTGGATCCGGACTTTGCCGAAAGTCTGGGCGTCACGGTGGAACCCGCCGAACGAAACATCCAAGTGCGAGAGGGCAGGGGCACCGTCGACCCGGGCGAGCTGAACTTCACGCTGCGCTCCCGAGCGAAAGCCGACCTGCAACGCTAAGAATTCATTTGGGGGCCTTGGATGCAAGGCTGGGCGCCCCCGGACTCGAGGGAGCGAAATGTATTCCTATACATGAGTCGACCGAGGACGCCGCAGACGAGGTTCCCAAATGAATTCTAGAGGGCGCTGTAGCCGGGCTTGTCGCCGAAGTCGTGCAGCTTCTCGACGTGGACCCACGTGAAGCCGGCCTTCTCGAGGGCTTCGAGCAAGGCGAGCGGCTGCGGGTTCGGCGAAAGGTAGCGGCAACCGAAGGAATCGGTGAGCTGGATCGAGGGCGTCGCCCCCGGCCAGACCTTGGTGCCGCGATTGCTGATGGCCTTGAGTTCGAAGCCCGCGATTTTTTCGGGGACTTTGGGCAGTCCCGAGCTCACCACGAAAACATCCATACCGACGAGTTTCATGTCTTTCGTCTCCGTCGCTTAAAGGTTGGCGATAAGGGCGCGTTTGAAATCTTGGGTGCCGAGCGTGCCGCCGAGGTCCTTCGTGCGGGTAGCCGGGTTGCCGAGCGTCGCGAGCAAGGCGCGCTCGACGCGGTTGGCCTCGTCGATGCGCGCGAGGTGGCGCAGCATCGAGATCGCGGAGAAGAGCATGGCCGTCGGGTTGGCGAGGCCCTTGCCCGCGATGTCGGGGGCCGAGCCGTGCACGGGTTCGAAGATAGCGCCCGACGTGCCGATGTTCGCGCCCGAGGCGACGCCGAGTCCACCCACGAGGCCCGCGCCCAAGTCGCTCACGATGTCGCCGAAGAGGTTCGGTAGCACGAGCACGTCGAACTGCTGGGGCTTCGAAACCATCTGCATGCAGCAGTTGTCGACGATGATGTCGTCGGCCTGGATGTCGGGGTAGCCCTTGGCGACCTCGCGGAAGGCGTCGAGCCACAGGCCGTCGGTGATCTTCATGATGTTGGCTTTGTGGACGCAGGTGACCCTCTTGCGCTTCTCGCGGCGGGCCATCTCGAAGGCGTAACGGTGGCAGCGGATCGAACCGCTGCGCGTGATGAATCGCAAGCACTGCGCGAGGTCCTCGGACTGGCGATGTTCGACGCCGCCGTAGGTGTCTTCGATGTTCTCGCGCACGATGACCATGTCGACGTTCTTGAAGGGAGTCTCGACGCCCGGGATCGAGCGCACGGGGCGCACGTTCACGAAGAGGTCGAGCGTCTTGCGGATCGTCACGTTGATCGAGCGGTGGCCGCCGCCGACCGGAGTCGTCGTGGGGCCCTTGAGCGAGATGCGGGTCTCGGCCAGGGTCTTGATCCCTTCGTCGGTGATCCCTTTGCCGATCTTTTCGATGAGGCCGAGGCCGGCTTCGACCGGGACCCATTCGAGTTGCGGGCAGGCCGTATTGAGGATCTCGGTCACGGCGTCGGAGATTTCGGGACCGATGCCGTCCCCGCGGATAAGGGCGATTTTTTGCATAGCTTTCAGGTTAACGGAGCCCACCCGAGGCTTCCACCGTCGCGCGCCCCAAAAATGTGCCAGAAGCCAATCGAGCGGCGCGGCATGCGTGAGCGCGGCTTTTCTACGGAGTCGACCCCTGCTAGCACTCCTGATCATGAGTTCCGTTGTCGTTCCCGCCACCCCCCGTCCCGCTGGTAGTCCGCTCGCCGGCGTCAAACACGTCATCGCCGTCGGCTCCGGTAAAGGCGGCGTCGGAAAGTCGACGACCGCGGTCAACATGGCCGTCGCGCTTGCCAAGCTCGGCGCCAAGGTCGGCCTGCTCGATGCCGACCTCTACGGCCCTTCGGTTCCCAAACTCCTCGGCACCGACGAACGTCCGACCCAAGAAGAAAACGGACGCATTCACCCGGCGACCGCCCACGGCATCAAGATCATGTCGATGGGATTGCTCGGCGGCGACGCTCCCGTCGTGTGGCGCGGGCCCATGGCCTCGCGGGCGCTCAACCAGTTCCTGGGCGAAGTCGACTGGGGCGAGCTTGATTACCTCATCGTCGACCTTCCGCCGGGCACGGGCGATATCCAGATCACGCTCGCGCAGGCCGTACGTCTCTCCGGAGCGGTCATCGTCATGACGCCTCAGATCCTCGCGGCCGAGATCGCCAAGCGCGGCCTCAAGATGTTCCAGCAGGTGCGCATCCCGATCCTCGGGCTCGTCGAGAACATGGCGAGCTACGTGTGCCCGAGCTGCGGCCACGAAGGCGCGCTTTTCCGTTCGGGCGGTGCGGAGAAGATTCACGCTGAGCTCGGGCTTCCGGTCCTGGCCTCGCTTCCCTTCGACCCGACCTTGGTGGGCGAGGGCGACGACGGTCGCCCCGTCGTGCTTTCGCGTCCGGACTCGATCCTCGCCAAGGCTTACTTGGATCTGGCCGCCCGCATGGCCGCGGAGCTGAGCGCCGTTCTGAGCGGCGCGCGCAACGAAAAGCCGACCATCGCCGAGATGAAGCCCAACCACGAAGGCCGCATGTTCAAGATCGTGTGGTCGGACGGCGTCTCCAGTCTGACGACCTTCAAGGATCTGCGTTACCAATGCCCCTGCGCCGTTTGCGTGGACGAGAACACGGGTCACCGCAAGATCACGCGCGAACAGGTTCGCGAAGACGTGCACCCGACCAAGGTCCAAACCGTCGGCAACTACGCCGTCCAGGTCCATTGGTCCGACGGGCACGACACGGGATTGTACGGATTCGATTACCTGCGCCGGCTTTTGGTCAAGCAAGCGTAACCGTTTTAACTGATCGATTTAATTCCAAAAAAAAGGGAACGGCCTCAGAATTGAGGCCGTCCCGGAATAGCGAGTTTCCCTCCCCAAAATATGGGGTCCCTCAGCCGCCTGTTCGGCGAACTCGCCATTCCGGGACTGCCAGAGGGCTTCGTTTAGCCTTCGCCCCTCGGCCTCTCCACCTAAGAAGTCTTTACCGAGCTTCGAAAGGAGCCCTGAGGCCCCTTGGCATTTTCGTCACAGCAAGTGCGGGACCTTGCCCGCGCTTGGCGAAAACGATAAGGATGGGGGCTCTTTTCGAGGAGGTTCTACCATGTCGTTCAATGCTTCCGGGCTCTCGGCCGAACAACTCAAGGAGCTTCGCACGAAGCTGGAAGCCAAGCGCACCTCGCTCGCGTCCGAAATCAAGGAGCTCGAGCTCATCCTGACGGAAGACGACAACGACGACAAAGGCGCCGCCGACGAAGTCGATCGCTCGAGCTTCGAAGAAGAGATGCAGCGCACCCAGCTCGTCTTGGACGGCAAAAAACAACTCGAATACGAAGTTCAAGAAGCCCTCGACCGCATGGACGAGGGTAGCTACGGCGTTTGCGAAGAGACCGAGGAGCCGATCGGCTTCAAGCGTCTTTCGGCTTCGCCCTGGACCCGTCTCTCGCTCGAAGCCCAGCAAGAAATGGAACGGCGTCGCAAGAACCGTTCGGGCGGTAGCGGCGCGATCGCGGGCTACCCGGGTTCCTACGACGCCGATGACAGCGGCGGCGGCGGAGCCACCGGCCCCTCCGAAGACTAAAACGCGCAAAACGAGGGCCCGCGGTGTTGGCCGCGGCTCACGTATCGACATACGATTCGTCGCGACCGCCTAGCGGTCATCTCATTTTTGCGCGTTTTTAGCCGCGTGTCATCTTAGTTCGGAACGTCCCCTTCGTCGCGCCGACCTTCTCCGGCGGCGGCGTTGTCGTCACCCATCGGTTGCTCGCGGCTGAGTTCGACCCGGTTGCGGAGCTCGGCTTCCGCGCGGTCGTTCTCGTTCTTGGACCGAGCATTCTCGAGCTCGCCGTCGAGCTGACCGCTCCGGATCTGGAGGATGTCGCTCAAGTCCGAGGCCAAGCCCAGCTTCGTGTTGTAACGGCCGGGCGTGCTCATATCCATGGCGGCCGGGATGACCTGCAAGAGCCGGATCCGGCTGTCGATGAGACGATCGATCGAAGAGAGGCGATCCCGGTTGAGGTTCTCGTTCTCTTCGATTTGCTCGAGGTTCGCGTTCGGGGCGAGACGCTCTTCGATCATCGACGCGATCAGCTTTTCCCGCTCGAGTTGGGCGAAGAGGATCTCCAAGGTGTGTTGGAGGGCCTCGGGGTTGCTCATCGCGATCGTGTGGTTAAAGCGCAGGAAAGTCCGTTCGAAGGGCGAGTTCTCTTCGCCCTTCTTGAACTTCGCCATGAAACGGTTCCACATGCCCTCGGGCTGCACTTTGACGAACGATTTGACGAGTTCGGCGTAGAGCGGGGCCAGCTTCTTCTTGGCGGGGTCCGCTTCGCGGCTGTCGTGTTTGTAGGCCTCTTGCAGTGCCGCGGTGGGCGGCACGCCCAACATGACCTCGAAGAATTTCTGCGAACGGGTCTTCTTCTCGGCGATCTCGGCCGGGGTCAGGGTCGGTCCCTTCTGCAGGTCGTTGCGGAAGCCCAGCGACGAGGGATCGCTCTTGCCCATCTCTTCGGTCCAGGCGAGCGAAGCGCCTTCGACCGCTTGGCGTTCCTTGAAGCGTCGCATGCGATCCTGCACGAGCAACTGGACTTCGGCCTGGACTTCTTTGTCCACGAATTTGCCGTTCTTCGTGATGTCGAGCAAACCGTGGTTTGCGGCCAGGGTCTTGCCCGGGAACTTGAGCTGGAGGTACTCGCGGCAGGGGAGTTCGGCGTCTTCTTCGTGCTCCGCCGAGATGCACTCCTCGCGCTTGACGCGCATTTTCGCGATCTCGGGCGCTTCCTGGGTCAGATGGTCGATGACGGCTTTGAGTCCGCCGCCACCGCCGACGATACCGAGGAAGCCGAGGCTCGCCCGACCGATTCGCGTCCAACGCCAGTTTTGGACGACGTCCGCGTCTTCTTTGAGAGCCCGGAGGCCGAGTTGATCGAAGGTCTGGTCTTTCGCCTTGATGGCGGCTTCCATCCACTCTTGCGTGTTCTTGATCCAGCTCTGCGTCTTCTCGTCCTTCAGCACTTGCATGCGGTTCTTGAGCCAAGCCATGAGCTCGGCCGTGAACTGGACTTTCTTGACGGCGCCCGTCGCGGCGCTGTTGGGAGCGTAATCCTTGGCCCACTTGCCGCCGAAGACGCCGCCTTCGAAGACCGAGGCGATCTGGCCCATCACGTCGAGCCAAACTTTGGGAAGCTGGATCTCCTTACCGAACTTGAGCTGCATCGCCTGCAACTCGCGGTGGTGCATCGTGTGGTAGGTTTCGACGATCTTGAAGTAGATGACCTGGTCGAGCGAACGCTGCTTCGACTTGCCTTTGAGGTCCTCGACCTTGTCGCGCAGGGCCTTCAGGCGCACGGCGGCGTCTTCGGCGTTGGCGTAGGTCGCCGAGAAAGCGGCGCGGTCGCCGAACTTCGGAATCTCGTTGACGACGCCTTCCCGCGGAAATTCGGAGAAGACCGCCATGCGGTTGATGCCCGGCACGTCGCCGAGGATCTCCGGTACTTTATACTCGCCGAAGAGCGAGCGGATGGATTCCATTTCGTACAGCACGGAACTGAGCTCGGTCATGATCGTTCTTTGGTCGTTCGAGAAAGCCTTGATCTTGGCGATCGTCTCGACGACGTCGTCGGCCACGGCGTTGCCGCCGTCCGGACGGTACTCGATGAGGGCCTTCGACTTTTCGATGAAATCCTTCGTCGCGCGGATCTGCTCGACCTGCTCTTTCTTGAAAGTCGTGCGGGAGCTCTCGCCGAAGAACTTGCGAAGGAAATCGAGTTGGGTCGGGCTGGTCGGCACGCCGTCGTCGCCGATGTCCAAGAAGCCTTGTTTCACGAAGTCGCTCCAAAGCGCGACCTTGGACGAAGCGAGATGGCGGTGGGAGGTGTCGAGGGACCCGACGGGGTGGAAGTGCTTGTTCCAACGCTGAATCATCTTGCGGGCCGTGTCGTAGAAGTACGTCACGGGTCCACGGTTCGGGAGCCAGCCCTTCGGTTTGACGACGACGTATTTTTGGAGCTTCTTCCCGGCGTCGGCCTCCGCGATCTTGGCGCGGGCTTCGACGACCGCTTTGACGACGGCGCCGCAATCCGTTTCGGCTCGCGCAAAAGAGCTTACGAGCATCGAAGGCAGAACGAGACTAAGCATGGAATATCGGCGCATGAGTGTGAGCATGGATCTCCCCTTAAGTTGCAATCCCCCCGTTTTCGGAACTTGGGGACCGAAAGTTGAGCGGAATGATCCGAAAAATAACTACGCAAAAAAGTCTTTGAATTCGCTGCCTTGCTTGCGTGGGTGGGAAGGGGATCGAGATCTTTTGCGGGTTTACAAAAGGGACGGGACTAGGCGGCGCTCTCTGCTAAGCTATCGACATCATGTCGACCTGGCATCTTATTATCCTGCTCGTCATCATCCTGCTCGTTTTCGGCCCGGGCCGTCTCGAAGGCATCGGCGTCAGCTTGGGCAAAGCGATCCGCGGCTTCAAGAAGGGCATGGAAGGTCTGGACGACGAAAAGCCCGCCGAAGCGAACAAGCCCAAAGAACCGCCGACGAGCGTCTAGGTCCCTAGAGCTTGAATATGGCTCCGGCCATCTTCAGGACTTCCTTGATCTCGTCCTTCGTGCTCGGCGTGACCGAGAGGCGGCTGCCTTTGCGGAGGATTTCCATCTTCGCGAGTTTCGGATTCGCGCGCAGATCCGCGAGACTCACGACGCCCGCGAACTTTTCGACGAAAGCGACTTCCGTGCAGAACCAAATGGGTTCTTCGCGCGTCGCCTTCTCGTCGTAGTAGTCGCTCTTCTTGTCGAACTGAAAACGATCCGGCCGCGCTTCGCCCGACACCTTCATGAGCCCGACGACGCCGGAAGGCTCCGCGTTGCTGTGGTAGAAAAGCGCGAGGTCGCCGACCTTCATCTCTTTGTGCATGAAGTTGCGCGCCTGGTAGTTGCGCACGCCCGTCCAATCCGTCTTGCCGTCGCGCTTGAGATCGTCGATCGAGTAATTGCCGGGTTCGCTTTTCATGAGCCAGTAGCGCATGAAAAGCGTTCTATCAGCGAAGTCGTTCCAATTCGACGGGGGAGGGCAGGCGCCAACGCGGGGCCTCGCCGCCGCAGCGGGGGCTCAGGTTGCGCAGCTCGCGCGCCCACGCGAGAAGCTTGGCGCCGTCGAGCGCGGGGTCCCGGCCCTTGAGCAGGGCCACCACGCCCGCGAGCATGGCGGCGGCGTTCGAAGAGCCCGAGCTCGACTGGCCGTCCGAGAAGAAAACGCGCGCGTCGCTCACCGCGACGTCGGGCTTGGCGCGGCCGTCGCGCGTGGGTCCCACCGACGAGATCGATCCGCACTCGCCCACGGTGAGCGCGCGCGCGTGGTCGGCGGGCGCGAGGATCTCGGCCGCGTAGGTCGCGTCGCGGAAGCGCACGGCGTCGGGGTTGCGCGGCGTCAGGACGACCCGCAGGCGATCCGTCGCGGAAAAATTGCCCGAGCGGTCGATGACTCGAAAAAAGTAGCGTCCGCGTTGGAGCTCGACGCGTCCCGTTTCGCGGGCGTGCGCCGAGAGGAGGGGGTCGGCGTCGCTCGGGTCGAGGCCGATCTGGCGGCGGTTCGGGAAGTCGACGGCCTTCCCGTCGGGCCCGACGATCTCGAGGTCGAGATCCTTGAAGGTGCGGTGGGTTTCGTCGTCCGTGAAGTCGCTCCAGCTGAGCGTGATCGAAAGCGCGTTCGCGTCGAGGAAAGAATCGACCGCGAGCCACGGGCCTTCGGCGCCGGCGCGGAGTTGCAACGCTTGGCCGACGCCCGCCGAGACGACGCGTCCCTCGAAGCTGAGGCCGTGGTGGTTGCCGGCCGCGTTGATCCAAAGCGCGCCGGCGTCGACGGCGCGATCGACGAGCCGGTTGATGAAACCGCCGCCGTCGAAGTTGCCGCCGAACTCCCAGTTCTGGCTGTAGAGCACGACGTCCGTCCGGCGTTCAACGAGCCCTTCCACGGCCGCTTTCAGGTTGGAGAAGCCGTTCGTGTCGATCAGGTCGAGCTGCAGGTCACGGCGATCGCCGACGACGGCGCTCAGGATCTGCGCCATTCCGAATCCGTGCGCCGTGGCGGCCGAAGCGTTTACGGGACCCGCGAAGAAGCGGGTGCCCGGCAGGACGTCGCGGTGCCCTTCGCGGAACCCTTCGAAGCCGTTGTCGAGGATAGCCACGCGGACGGGACGACGGAACGCTTCGCGCGAAAGCTGAACGACGCCCAACGAGCGCCGGATCTCGGCGGCGTTGAGGACGGCGGCCGAAGCGGAGAACGCCAGGACGAAGCTCAGGGGCACAAGGGAGAGACGAAACGCGTGCATCGATACCTCAGACTAACGAAGGGTTTTCGAATCGAGCCCAGGAAATCACGCGCAACGGAAGGCTCGGAACGACTCGCTAAGGAGCCGCGGTGGAGGGCTTCGGAAACGAATCCCGAAGCCGACCATCGGGGCTCTAGTAGCACCAGTAGTACGAGTAGCGGTAGGAGCCGTAGTAGTACGAGTAAGTCGGGTAGTAGTAGTACGTGTTGTAGTAACCGTACGGGCGGTAGCCGTAATAGTAGTTATAGTTGTAACCGTAGTTGTAGCCGTATCCGTAGGTCGAGCCGTAGTACGAGTACCACGCTTCCGTGGAGCTACCGTCGTCGAGTTCGCTCGAGCGGGTCGCGACTTGCTTGCTGGCGTCGAGCTTGGCGAGCGCTTGAACGGCCGCTTCGTCGGAGTTTACCGCGGTCGAAAGGTCCGACTTGAAGACGACGCGTTGGCCGTTGGCGTCTTCGCGGACGATAAGGGCCGAAGGACGTTGGGCCGGTTTCGGATCGAGTTCCGTGGCTTGCGCCGCCGAGAACCCGGCGAAAAGTCCGAGGGCCGCGACTTGCAGAAAACGCTTCATAGATACCCCTTTCAAGATGCCTTCCCTAGGTCCAGGGTATGGACGTTGACGCGAGATGTTGCAACCGATTTCTATCGGTCGAAGCCGGGTGAAGGGCTCCCTGCGAGCTTTCGAAGTTTCCGGTGCGATCCGAAATTATCCTTCATTTTTAACGGGATAGCTTCGATCGTGGGCGGCGGCTAAGGACGGGCGGGGTCTTCGGCCCGAGGCAGACCGTGACGGGAAATTCACGGCCCAAGCCGGCGTCTTGCCGGCGCTCGAGCTTAGTTGGCGCGCTTGCAGCTCAGCTTCGAGGTGATCGACACGGAACGGATCGTTCGGCGGCCCGAGCTGTCCAGCGTGGGGATAGCTGCCTGAATGAGGCTGGAACCTTGAATCGTCTGGCCGACGCCGGCCTTCTCGGGATTCGCGAGCGCCACGCTCACGCCGGCGATCGAAACGAGGCTTTCTCCCTCGCGGGCGAGGCGAGCGGCTTCGGCCGCGTCGTAGTTCGGGTTGCGGGCGACGATCTCGATCCGGCCGCCTTCGCGCCGCTTGAGGGGAGCCTTCAAGAGCGGCTTCTCGCTTTGGTCGATGGCCGAGAGAAGGCCGGGCATTCCGAGCGAGGGCAGGACGGCCGCGCGGCCGTTCGCGTAAAGTTGCACGGTGACTTTGGTGCGGTACTCCGAGCCGCGTTCGCCGTAGCAGTGGAAGCTGCTCTGGGGCGTGGCCGACCCGTTCGCGGGAGCCGCCCCGACGACGGCGTCCGTCAGGTCGATCGTGAAGGCCCGGCTGGCCTTGGTGGGGGCCAGCGAAGCGAGGAAGCAGAGCGAGAGGAACGGGGAGGGAGTACGCAGCATGGGAGCCCCTTTCTGAATTCCGCCGAGCGAGAAGAAAGCGTAGGGCCTTGTACCCAAACGGCCCGGGGGAGGGAAGGATTTCCGCCGACACCTTCCCGTCGGATTGTCAGTTCGGGGGGCCGCCGCCCCAGAAGAAACCCCCGATTTTGGTGAAGACGAGGGGAATGACCTCGATGGCGATCAGCACGATGATGATCCATTCAAGGAATTCCATGCGTTGCTGGTTCGTGCGGTCCCGGAGCTCCCGGGTGATCTCGCGGATGGCGTCGAGCTTGCGGTCGATGACCCGGTTGAAGTTGCGCAGGAACATCTTGTTCACGGCGAGCTCGTGGATCTGGACGAGGTAGGAATCCGAGGCGAACTTGCGGCTGTTCTCGACGCGATCCACGATGATCGTCGAGTCGAGGTGAATCGTGTTGAGGCGTTTGAGTTGCTTGTCGAGGGGCGAGAAGATCCGGCGCAGGCCCGAGTTCTCGGAGAGTTCGTTCTCTTCGTAGAGGCTTTGCAGCGTGCGATCGAGGCGGGAATCGATGAAGCGGAGCTCGAGCGCCTGGACGTTCGTGAGCTCGAGGATGTCGGCCACGTCGTTCGAGGTTTCGTCCAATATGACGGCCGCGCTCGTCGAGGCGAAGACGACGTCGCGGTCGCTGTAGGTCACGTAAGGGCTCAGCGTGGCCTTGGCTTCGCTCGCGCCGATCGGTTCGTCGGATCCCCGCAGGATCTGGGCGAGGCCGATGCTCGCTTCGCCGAGCAGGCCCGGGATATCGCGCGCCCCCGAATGCTCGTTCGCGACGAAGATGAGGTAGGGCGAGGGAGCCTTCGTCAGCTCGCCCGACACGATGGCCGGCTTGGCCCGTTCGAAGAGGGCTTCGGCCTGGGCGCGCGCAAATCCGAGCAGCTCCGGGGAGTTTTGGATGAGGTTGGCCGTTTTGACGGCCGACGTGAACTCGACGTCTTCGAGGGGGTAGCTGAACTCGAGGCTCATCGCGCCCACCTCGAAGAAGGTGACGTGCGCCCGCATCTCGAAGGTCTGGCCGTTCAGGATCAACGTGACGGGGTTGAGGCGGATCCGGATGGGCTGGTTTTCCCGGTGCAGGCCCTTCGTCAGGAAGGGAAAGCGGTGCGATTCGAACACCTGGGTTCCGAAGAGCAGCGGAACTTGGGAAAGACGAATCTCGAAGCCCGCGTCGAAGGCGAAAAGGGCGTGCACGTGCCCGCGTTGGATCTGCATCCCGCGATTCTAGGCCCTCTTGGTCATCGCGGGAAATGCGTCCGCGCGAAAAGAGTCGCGAATCGGCCGGGCCGTCGCGTGGCGGGAGGCCTTGGGGTAAAAGATGGCCATGGAAACGCCCGTCCTTCTCGGTCAATCCCACGGCCAACGGCCCATCGAACGCCTTCGGCTCACGCGCGGTCCCGTGAATCTCTTGCTCCTGGGCGGCGTGCACGGGGACGAGCCCGAAGGCTTCGCGCTCGTGGAGCGTTACGTGCGCGAAGGCGGGTGGCGCGCGCTCGAGGGCCTTGCGAGTCTCTTCGTCGTGACGCGGGTCAATCCCGACGGCTGCGCCGAAGGAGAGCGCACGAACGGCCGCGGCGTCGATCTCAACCGCAACATGCCCACAAAGGATTGGACCCAGGAAGCCCGGGCGCCACGCTACTTCCCCGGGCCCTCGGCGGGTAGCGAGAACGAAACGCAGATCCTCATGAATCTGGTCGAGGAGCTCAAGCCGCGCGCGATCCTCTCGGCCCACTCGTGGAACCCGATGATCAACTACAACGGCCCTTGCCGGAAGCTCGCCGAAGCGATGGCCGCCGTGAGTGGCTACGTCATCTCGGACGACATCGGTTATCCGACCCCGGGGTCCTTGGGCACCTGGGCGGGCTGGGAGCGAGGCATTCCCACGATCACGCTGGAAGTCGAGCGGGGTCTCGAACCCGAAGCCGCCTGGCGCGTACACGGCGAGTCCCTCACGGCCGGGCTGCTCTTCGCGGCCCGCAACGTCCAACTCGGATAGGAGATCGATATGGACCCGCGCATCGAAGGAATCGACACCCAGATCGAAGCGGCTTTCGCGGATCGCGACAAGCTCAAGGATCCCGTTTGCCGTCGGGCCGTGCTCTCGCTCGTCGACGCGGTCGACCGCGGGCAGCTGCGCGTCGCCGATCCGATCAACGGCGAATGGGTCGTGAACGAGTGGATCAAGAAAGGCATCCTGCTTTACTTCGCGATCCAGCAGATGACCCAGGAGAAGGTTGGTCCCTTCGAGTACCACGACAAGATCCCGCTCAAGCCGCGCGAGACGCTCGCGGGCGTGCGCGCGTTGCCGGGGTCGGTCATCCGTAAGGGCGCCTTCGTCGAGGCGGGCGCCATCCTCATGCCGAGCTTCGTGAATATCGGCGCCTTCGTCGGCGCGGGCACGATGGTCGATACTTGGGCGACCGTGGGTTCCTGCGCCCAAGTAGGCCGCCACGTCCACCTGAGCGGCGGCGTCGGCATCGGCGGCGTGCTCGAACCGCCCCAGGCCGTGCCCGTCATCATCGAAGACAACGTCTTCGTCGGTTCGCGCGCGATCGTCGTCGAGGGCGTGCGGGTGCGCGAAGGCGCGGTGCTCGGCGCGGGCGTCGTTCTCACGGCGTCGACGAAAATCATCGACGTGAGCGTGCCCGAGGCGCGCGAATACGTGGGCGAAGTCCCGCCCCGTAGCGTCGTCATCCCCGGCACGCGGCCGAAGCGTTTTCCCGGTGGCGAGTACGGCGTGCCCTGCGCGCTCATCATCGGCACGCGCAAGAAATCCACGGACGAGAAAACCTCGCTCAACGACGCCCTCCGCGACTTCGACGTCCCCGTGTAGGAGAGGGCGTCAGGTTCCTTTTGGTTCAGCGCCTGCGTCATTTGACGCGGCTGCTGAACCAAAAGGAACCTGACGCCTTTTTAGACGTCTAGGCGCGGGCTTCGACGCGTTTCCAGAAGTCGGTGAGGTCCATGCGGACTTCGCAGCGCTTGAGCATCTGAAAAACGCCGCCGAGCTTGCGGTGCAGGAAGATGAGCGCGCGCGGCGGGGGAGAATATCGCACGAGGGTCGTAAAGCGGGTCGTCGTTTCGCGCACGAGCTTGGCGTAGTCGCCGTCGGCGAAGTCGAAGGGCTGGGCTTCGGGCGCGAATGGCTCCACGCTCACGCGGAGCATCTCGACGAACGCGTCCATGGTCTCGCGCGACTCGCGCGCGTCGACGAGGTGCATGCGCTCGGCTTCGCGGAGTAGCTCCTCGCGGCTTCCTTCGCGGATGCAAAGCAGGAGCTTGAGATACTCGGCGCGGAAGTTCTCGTCGTAAGTCTTCGTCGCGCCGAAATCGAGGAGGCCCAAGCGGGGGCCTTTGGGCCCCGGTAGGACGAAGAAGTTCGCGAAGTTCGGGTCCGTCTGCACGCAGCCGGCCCGGAAGAACTCGGCCTCGTAGAGATCCAGCACGAGGCGTCCCACGCGCTCGCGGTCGGCGAGGCTCGGCTTCGTGCGGAGCCAGTCCGCGAAACGCACGCCGTCGAGGTAGCCCATCGTGAGCACCGTCTTCCCGCTGAGCGCCTCCACGGGCACGGCCAAAACGTAGTCGCCGACCTCGCACAGAAGATTCTCTTCGCGGGCCTCGACGCCGAGCGCGCGCGCGAGCCGCCCGGCGTAGTCGCGCATGAGTTGGGCTTCGTTCTCGTAGTTCACCTCTTGGTGCAAGAGGCTACCGAGCTCCTCGAGCAGGGGATCGAGTGGGATCTCGCGACCCGAGACGGCGAGCAGCCCGCCGAGCATTTTCCGCAGGAGCGCGAGGTCAGCGTCGATGCTTTCCTCGACGCCCGGGAACTGAACTTTGACCGCGACCGTGCGACCGTCGAGTTCCGCGCGGTGGACCTGGCCGATGCTCGCCGAAGCGACGGGGGACGCGCAGAAATTCACGAGCCGATCGGCCCGTTCGCCCAGCCCCGCGCGCAAGGCGGCCTTGGCTGCGGCCGGATCCATCGCGGGCGCGTTGTCCTGCAGCTGCGCGAGGACCTCGAGCACTTCGGGCGGAAAGAAATCCGCTCCCTCGATGCTCACGAGCTGGCCGAGCTTCATGGCGGCGCCCTTCAGGCGTCCCAGCGACTGGGCCACGAGTTTGGCTTGGCCGACCTGGTGCTCGACCTGCAGGCGAAGCTTCTCGACGGCCGAGAGGGACTTGCTCATGGAAACCCGTTTGGCGATTTCGCGCCCGCTCAGCTTGGCCGCCAAGTTCAAGATTTCGCGCGAGCGGGCCATGAGACCCTTCGGCGTGGAATTCCCGTTGTCGCTCATACTTTCAGGCGTCGGCAGAACTCGAGGAAGTTGCGGGTTTGGGAATCGGCGAGCTTAGCGATGTCGGGGCTCGTGAAGGCGTCCTGGGCGTCGAGCTGCCCCTCGATGCGCGGCAGGAAGATGCGTTCATTGAAGAGAAATGCGTTCCGGTAACGGAAGATAGCCTCGAGTTGCTCGACGGGGCGAAGGGCGCCCCACATGCCGGCGGCCAAGCCGACGAACGCCACGGCGCGTCTCTCGAAGGACTCGGGGAATTTCAGGTGGTCGATGAAGAGCTTGAGGACCCCGGGAAAACCCCCGTTGTATTCGGGAGTCACGACGAGCAAACCGTCGCAATTCAGTACGGCGTCGTTGAAACGGGCGAAGCTCGCGGGCTTCTGGGCGTAGGCTTCGGGACGGAAGAGCTCCGCCGGCAGTTCTTGCAGGTCGAGGAGCGTCGTCTGCGCGCCGAGGGCCTGATACTTCTTTTCGAAAACCCGCGCGACGCGGAGAGTCTGGCTGCCTGGGCGGTTCGTTCCGGCGAGGATCGTGATTTTCATGTCCTTCGGATTAACAGCGGGCTTCCCACGGGTCGAGCGGGCTCTTGTTCGCGTAAAAGGTCGCGGCGGCTTTGCTTTCGGCGGGGGCGCCCTTAAACTCATTCTCCATGTCGCTTCTAGGCTCGCAACGCGCCGAAGAATTTGAAAGTTCCGACGAAGCTCGCTTCGATTGGGCCCTTATCCTGGCCCTCGTGAGCCTCGTCGGGCTGGGGCTCATCAACGTCTACTCGGCGACGGCGAACATCCCCGGACTCGTGGGGGTGACGAGCTACGATATGGCGCTCCGGCAGCTCATGAACCTGGGCATCGGGCTTTTCGTGATCGGCCTCATCATGCTCGTCGACTACCGGCTCGTGGAAAGAGTCGCCTACGTCATCTACGGGGTGAATTTCTTTTTCCTGGCGCTCGTGCCGATCTTCGGGGTCGTACGCTACGGAGCCCGGCGCTGGCTGAACCTGGGATTCATGAGCTACCAGCCCAGCGAGACGATGAAGATCGCCACGATCCTCGCGCTCGCCAAGTACTTCCATAATCGGAGCGGGACGCACCGGCTCGACTTCAAGGACCTCATCAAACCCGGCCTCATCCTTTGCGTTCCGGGCTTCCTGACGATCACGCAGCCCGACTTGGGCACGGGCGGGCACCTGCTGATTTCGGGAACGGCGATCCTGCTCTTCGTCGGCATTCGCCCGCGCGTGCTCATCACGGGCATCATCGCGGCCATCGTGAGTTTCCCCGTCGCTTGGCAGTACGGACTCAAGCCCTACCAAAAGGACCGGATCCGCACCTTCATCGATCCCATGGCCGACCCGAAGGGCGAGGGGTACAACGCCCTGCAATCCATGATCGCCGTCGGTTCGGGGCAGCTTTCGGGCAAGGGCTTCAAGCAAGGAACCCAGACCCAGCTGCACTTCACGCCCGAAGGGCACACGGACTTCATCTTCACGGTGCTCGCCGAGGAGTGGGGCTTCTTGGGGGCGCTCAGCCTCTTTGGGCTCTATCTGTTCCTGATGTATCGCTGCGTGCACATCGCCTCGCTCGCCCGGGACAAGTTCGGGTCCCTCGTTTGCGTGGGGATCATCGGCATGATCGCCTCGCAGATCGCGATCAACATCGCGATGGTCTGCGGCATGTTCCCGATCGTGGGGATCCCGCTCCCCCTAGTGAGTTACGGCGGCACGAGCGTCATCACGGTTTGCGCGTCGCTCGGGATGTTGCTCAACATCGGATACCGGCGCACGATTTTCTGACCATGAAAGTCGCGGTTTTCAGCGCCCACACCTTCGAGCGTCCCTTTTTGGCGAAGGCCAACGGGGGCGGGCGGCATGAGCTGAATTTCTTCGCGGCTCACCTCAGGCCGGAGACCGCCAAGCTGGCCGAAGGCTTTCCGTGCGTGTCGGCCTTCGTGAGCGACGAGCTAGGCGCCGACGTTCTGCGGACGCTCGCGCGAGGCGGCACGCGCTTCCTCGCGCTTCGCTCGGCGGGCTACAACCACGTCGACCTGGCCGTGGCACGCGAGCTCGGGTTGCGCGTGGCGCGCGTGCCCGCCTACTCGCCCCACGCCGTGGCCGAGCACGCGATCGCGCTGATCTTGGGGCTCAATCGCAAGACCCACCGGGCCTACAATCGCGTTCGCGAGGGGAACTTCAGTCTCGAAGGGCTCATGGGTTTCGACCTGAAGGGACGCACGGCCGGCGTCGTCGGCACGGGGAAGATCGGCGCGATCGTCGCGCGCATCCTCGTCGCCTTCGGTTGCCGGGTCTTGGCCTACGACCCGAACGTGGACGCCGGGCTCGCGTCGCTCGGCGTGCGCTACGTCGGTCTCGACGAGATCGGCCGGGAATCGGACATCCTGACTCTCCATTGTCCGCTGACGCCCGCCACGAAGCATCTGCTGAGCGCGGAACGCATCGCGCGCCTTAAGCCGGGCGTCATGATCGTGAACACGAGCCGCGGCGGTCTCATCGACACGAAGGCGCTCATCGAGGGGCTCAAGTCGGGCACCATCGGCTCGGTGGGGCTCGACGTCTACGAAGAAGAGGAAGGACTTTTCTTCGAGGACCTTTCGAACGAGATCATCCGCGACGACGTTTTCTCCCGCCTGCTGACTTTCCCGAACGTGTTGATCACGGGCCACCAGGGATTCTTCACTTCGGACGCGCTGACGAACATCGCCGACACGACGATCGCGAATCTTTCGGACTTCGAGAGCGGTACCCTCTCGGCGAACGAGGTGGCGCTTTAGCGCAGTCCCAGGTCTTCGAGACTCAACCAATTCGAACGGGAGCGAGCGTCTTCGCGCACGAGCGTCCAAGATTGGTCGATCGTGCGAAGGGCCGTTCCGCGCGCAAGATCGTTCTCTAGGCTTTCCGCGCCCAGGAAGAAGCGCGATTCGGACGGGAAGGGCGAAAGCGAGTCCCGCAGTTTGATCGCGAGTTTGACGGCCGCCGCGATGTCGAGGTGGCCGTTGCCGTAGACCGGGTTCCATTTGCGCGCGTTCGTGCGGACGCCCCGTTCGTTGAGCGACACGGACGAGTCGATAAGAACGCGGCGGATTTGCGCGGGATTCAAGGAGGGATTCGCTTGCAGCACGAGGCCCGCGGCCCCCGCGACGTGGGGGGCGGCCATCGAGGTTCCGCTCATCTCTTCGTAGCGTCCGCCGGGCACGGCCGACAGGATATCCGTGCCGGGAGCCGTGAGGTCGGGCTTCTGGGTCTCCTGGCCGCGGAAGAGGCCGGGTCCGCGGCTCGAGGTCTCGCTGATCATCTGCCGGGGGCCGGCGTTCGCGACGGCGAAGGCTTCGGGGTGCTCCTTCGGACGGGTGATGGTGCGGGGCGCCGGGCCCGAGTTGCCGGCCGACCATACGGGCAGGATGCCGGCCGCTTCCCACGTCGAGATCGCGCGGTAGAAGGGCTCCTGGTCGGGCGCCCCGTTCGACGTCCACGAACTGCTGACGAGGCGCGGAGCATCGTTCGTCGCGGGGTTGCCGTCGGGGTCGAGCATGAACTCCATGCCCTTGAGCATTTGCTCGTAGTCGCCGATGGCGCCCGCCGCGACGAGCTTGGCTTCGGGGGCGATGCCGATCTGGGGCGAGCCCGAACGCGAGCCGCCGACCATCGTGCCCGCCGTGTGGGTTCCGTGTTCGTCCACGTCGTGGGGACGGTCCGTGCGCTTGCCGAGCGCGCCGTCGAAGAAGGCGATGATCTTGCCCTCGAGCGCGGGGTGCTTGCCGTCGACGCCCGTGTCGATCTGGCCCAACACGATGCCCTTGCCCGTGTATTCGGGCAGGTCGCGGATCAACGAGGCCAAGCCCGAGGTCTCGAACGAGTAGGGCGCGCTCTCGACGAAGCGGCTCGCGCGACGACGCGCAACGGGCGGCTCGCCCGCGGTCTTGCCGTTCGCGTAGATCTTCACGACGTGGGGGACGCGCGCGACGGCCGCGAGTCCCTCGGGGGTCACGTCGAGCGACACGCTCAGGCTCGAGGGGAACTTTTCGCGGATCCGCACGCCGCGGGCGCCTCGGCGGCTGAGCTCGCTTTGGAGGGCGCGGACGGCGCGATCCGAGCGTTGGGAGAGGTAGCTCACGAGGCGGGCGCGATCGTAGCGCCGCGGGGGCGTGGCATTGGCGCCGACGGGGTCCAGGAGGGCGATGACCCGCTGAGAACGGGTCGAGTTGGAACGCGCGAAGTCCGCGAGCGCGGGATCGATCTGCGCGGCCGCGGCCGTCTCGATCGCGAAGCATGACAAGACGAAACCGAATCCCCACCCCGTGATTTTCATAGCGGTCGGAACTATCACGAAGGGCGCTCACGACTGAAGCGGGGAGAGCGGCTTGTAAGAATTATTAGGCTCTCCTAGCTTCGGCCGCCATGCCGAAGTTTCTTCTCTTCGATCTGGACGGAACGCTCACGGACCCGCAGGAAGGAATCGTGGCGTGCTTTCGGCACGCCCTGGAGGGGCTTCGGATCCCCGACCCGGGGCAGGCCGCGCTCCTCGATTGCATCGGTCCCCCGCTCCAGGAGAGCTTCGCGAGACTGGCGGGCGCGGAGCGCGCCGCGGACGCCGTGCGGCTCTACCGTGAGCGCTTTTCGACGGTGGGGCTCTTCGAGAACGCCGTCTACCCGGGCATTCCCGAAGTCCTCGCCGAGCTTCGCGCGCGGGGACGGCGCCTGTTCGTCGCGACCTCGAAGCCCCACGTCTTCGCGACCCGCATCCTCGAGCACTTCGGCCTTTCGTCCTTCTTCGAGCGCGTCTACGGATCCGAACTCGATGGGACGCGCACGAAAAAGGGCGAGCTCATCGCCTGGATTCTCGAACGCGAAGGCCTGCGCGCGGAAGACGGCGTCATGATCGGCGATCGCAAACACGACGTTATCGGCGCGAGTGAAAACGGCATGCCCTGCTGGGGCGTGCTTTGGGGCTACGGCTCGCGAGAAGAACTCACGTCGGCCGGCGCCAGAGCCTTTGCCTCGTCGCCTTCCGACATCCTCAAATTGGCACGGGACTTGTAACGGCGAGGAACCCACGGAGGGGCGCAGCCGCAAGGATGCGGATCGGCGGAAAGGAGGTCCCGTGGACTTTCTGGAAGTCGTTCTTGTTCTTTTAAAAGTAGCCCAAGCCGCAGTAACGGCTTGGGCTATCTGGTCGTCCCGAAAAAGACGACGTTGCCCAAAGCGACGTCGTTAGGATCGGTCGAAGCTCACGAAAACTTGAGCGCTTGCGCTCTCGCCACGTAACTTGCCGATAACGGAAGGACCCGGTGGCCCTTCCGTGGGTCTTAGCGTGTGAGCGGGCGGTACTTGATCCGCGTCGGCGTATCTGCTTCGGAGCCGAGGCGCCGCTTGCGGTCTTCTTCGTAGGCCTGGAAATTTCCTTCGAACCACACGACTTTCGAATCGCCCTCGAAGGCGAGGATGTGCGTGGCCAAGCGGTCCAGGAACCAGCGATCGTGGCTGATGACCACGGCGCAACCGGCAAAGCTTTCGAGCGCTTCCTCGAGCGCGCGCAGCGTGTTCACGTCCAAGTCGTTCGTCGGCTCGTCGAGCAGAAGGACGTTCGAGCCTTCCTTCAGCATCTTCGCGAGGTGAACGCGGTTGCGCTCGCCGCCCGAGAGCACGCCGACCTTCTTTTGTTGGTCGGCACCGCCGAAGTTGAAACGCGCCACGTAGGCGCGGCCGTTCACTTCGCGCGTGCCGAGCTTGATCGTCTCTTCGCCGCCCGTGATCTCGTCGTAGATCGACTTGTTCGGGTCAAGCGTGCGGTTCTGATCGACGTAGCCGAGCTTGACCGTCTCGCCGACGCGGAGCTTGCCCGAGTCGGGCTTATCCTGGCCCGTGATCATGCGGAAGAGCGTCGTCTTGCCGGCGCCGTTGGGGCCGATGACGCCCACGATGCCGCCTCGCGGGAGCTTGAACTCGAGCCCTTCGTACAAGAGCTTGTCGCCGAAAGACTTCGAGACGCCCTCGGCCTCGATCACGACGTCGCCGAGACGCGGTCCCGGTGGGATGTAGATCTCGAGCTCGTCGATCTTGGCCTTCTGCTCCTGGTTGAGGAGGCTTTCGTAGGCCTGGATGCGGGCCTTCGACTTGGATTGACGGGCCTTGGGCGACTGACGGATCCACTCGAGCTCGCGCGCGAGCGTCTGCTGGCGCTTGCTCTCGGCCTTCTCTTCGTTGGCCATGCGCTTTTGCTTCTGTTCGAGCCACGAGGAGTAGTTGCCTTGGAAGGGATGGCCTTCGCCCCGGTCGAGCTCCAGGATCCACTGCGCGACGTTGTCGAGGAAGTAGCGGTCGTGCGTGACGGCCACGACGGCGCCTTTGTACTCGGCCAAGTGGCGCTCGAGCCAGGCGACGCTTTCGGCGTCCAGGTGGTTCGTCGGTTCGTCGAGCAGAAGGAGATCCGGCTCTTCGAGAAGCAAACGGCAGAGCGCGACGCGACGCTTTTCCCCGCCGGAGAGCTGCGTGACGGGGCTGTCGCCCGGCGGGCAGCGGAGCGCGTCCATGGCGATATCGATCTTGCGATCGAGGTTCCAGGCGTCGGCGGCGTCGATCTTCTCCTGGATCTTGGCCTGCTTCTCGATGAGCTTCTCCATGTCTTCGGGGCTCATCTCCTCGGCGAACTTGTTCGAGATTTCCTCGAACTGCTTGAGGAGGTCGGCCGTCTCGGCGACGGCTTCCATGACGTTTTCTTTGACCGTCTTCTCGGGGTTGAGCTGCGGTTCCTGCGCGAGGTAACCGACCGTGTAGCCTTCGCCCAGGAAGGCTTCGCCTTGGAAGTCCTTGTCGACGCCCGCCATGATGCGCAGGAGCGAGGACTTACCGGAACCGTTCAAGCCGAGGACGCCAATCTTGGCGCCTTCGAAAAAGGAAAGGTAGATGTTCTTGAGGACCGTCTTCGCCGGTTGGTGAACCCGGGTCAGGCCCTTCATCGTGTAAATGATTTGCGGCATGCCCCGAGTCTTAGCAGAGGGGGCCGGGGCGGGCAAAATCCCGGCGTGCCGTCCGAAAAAGCGCCGCCCCGGCCCCGCGTCCTTCTTGGGAGCGGTGACCGGGGCGGGAGACTCGCCTTGGAAGGCGCGTCTCGTTAGATACCCGTACCGTCGCAGTCCAGGGCGTTACATCCGCCCGGGAAGCTCGGGCTGGGCGTGGGAGTCGGCGACGGCGTCGGACTCACGGTCGGAGTCGGGCTGGGCGTCGGCGAGGGGCTCGTGGTCGGACTCGGCGTCGGCGACGGACTCACGGTCGGGCTGGGAGTCGGCGTCGGGCTCGCCGTGGGCGTGGGCGACGGAGTCGGATCCGGCGTCACGGTGGGGCTCGGTTCCGGCGTCGGCGAGCTCGTGGGGCTTGGGGTCGGCGTGGGTTCCGGGGCGGGCAGCTGGCAGTAGTTGATCTTCACGACGGAGCCGTCGCGACCCGCGTCTTCGATGTGCACGGTTTTCGTCTCGGCATCGTAAGCGTGCTCGACGACTTGGCCGTCGACCGTGACGCGGATCGAGGCGACGTCGATGCGTTCAGCGTTCGACAACACGAAGTCCTTCTTGAGGATGATCGTGCGTCCGACCTGTTCACCGAGATGGTCCATGTCGTTGTAGAAGTTCGCTTGGGCCAGGTCGACGAGCGTGCCGTTCGTGCCTTCGACGAATTCCTTGTAACCGTAGCCGACTTCTTCCTGGCTCAGGAAACCTTTGGGGACGGTGTTCGGGTTCGTGTAGATGATCGCCGAGAAGCTGTAGGGCTGCGAACCCTTGGCGTCCTGGGCGCGTTGCACGATGTCGCGCAGGAAGTTGTAGCGCTCCGAGAAGCGAATCTTGAAACGCTTCTTGTGGAAGTCGATCTTCGATTGCGCGTGTTCGAGCGACCACTTCTTGCAGTAAACCGCGTTAGCGGCCTTCTCGAGGAAGAAGTCGAGGCCCATATTGGGCTTCACGCCGTCGGGATACTGCGCGCAGATGTCGTTCTCGTCCGAGATGAAGATCATCGCGAGCGCGGCGTCCTTACGGTAGAAGCCTTGGCTTTGGCCCAGCTTTACCCGCGAGTCGTGCAGCGCACGGCGGGCGGCGATAAGTCCAAGCTCGCCGCCGGCGCTCGCGAGATCCGTCGGAAGGGACGAAAGCTTCATGCGCAGACGCTCGCGGACTTCGTCGCGCGTCATGCCGAGCGATTCGCCGAGCACGGGGAAGTCGACCTTGCCCTTCGAAGGCAGACGGTCGCAGTAGTTGCGGCACTTGCCGCCGAAGTTGTAGCAGAACGACGAACCGCTACCGCTCCGTTGGAAGAGACGTCCGTAGTACGGCGAGAGCGGCCCGTGCGCGAGGGTCACGGCGAAGCGCGCGTCGGAGTCCTGGGGAAGCGCGCCGACGAAGCGGTCCAAGTTGTCGGCGATCTTGTCGAGGTCGTTCACGAGCGAGCCCGAGGTGTCCACGACGAAGAGCACGTCGACCTTGTTCGTCGCCGTGGAGTCCGAGCCTTGGGTGTGGGATTCTTCGAAGCAATTCGGCCCCGACTGCAGTTCGCAATCCTTGCCGGCCTCGCAGATCTCGACGGGAGTTTCGTCGACGGGATCTTGCTTGCCGCCGCCTCCGCCGAGCGGGAGCTCGCACCCCGCGAAGAGCAGGGCGAAGCTAAAGGCGGTCACGGGTCGGAACGGATTTTGTCGTACGCGCATAATCCCTCTGACGAAATTTGGCCGAAGCCACTTTCGTCCGGGGCCCTCTCCCGTCGCGTACATCCATTGAGCGAGGCCTCGGAAATATTCGGACCTCCTGAATTTAGACTCGATGCGTCAATAAAACAAATGAAGATTCCGTGAAGCTCGCCGCGACCGTCCAAGGGGCCCCCGTCTCGTGACGATAAGTCGGACATGATGTCTCGACGCTTTCCCTGGTCGTGCTTGCTTCTGTTACTCGGCTCGGTGGCTTGCTCCAGCCTTCCCGAGCCCGCTTCCGGCCGAGTTCCGGCGAGCCTCACAAAGGAGAAACTCGCCCAGCGTCTCGCGAGCGATTTGAGCTCGAACGTCATCGAGATTCCGAGGGCTTTCTTCGTCTACCACTACGTCAGTCGAAGCGGCGATCTTCGCTTGGCGCCGGCGGAGATCGATCGTTTCGGGGCGGACGAGGCGCGAACGCATTTAGCGCAATGGTCGGAATGGTTTTTCAATCCGGCGCAGCCGAGACGGGGCGAGGATGCTCAAGGGCTTTACGCCGCGCTGGAGCCGTTGAGCAGTCGGGCTTGGGGCAAAGAGGACTGGGTCTTGATGAGGTTCGAGATTCCCAAGGGAACGCGAATCCTGGACCTCAACGGGTCGCTCAAAGCCCAGCCGAGCGTGCACTCGAAACTTCAAAAGCACGTTTTCGATCTGTATTCGGTATGCCCAGGGGATATCTCCGCTCGGAACCTGTTCATGAAGACGGTCGCCCCGGCCTGCCGTCAGTTCTTCTCCGATCTGTTACGGAGCATGGGGGTCGATGCGATCCTCTACGGGCCCTGGCGCTCCGCCCAATTTCCGAAGCATTGCGAGAAGGTCAAGGACGCGAGCCTTTTGGTTTTGAACACCGAAGGGATTTCGAAAGAGGGGATCAGGATTTTCCGAGATGCGCGCCCGGCCGAGGACCAAATGGCGGAGGCCAAGGTCTTTGAGGGCCTACGCCGAATCAATCCGGTGCGCGGCATGACCTACGATGACAAGATGAAGGCCTACAACCGCCTTTGGGCGGAAGGAAAAATCCCGGCGGCCGACAAATCCGAAATCGAGGCGTACCTGGCGAAGCATATTCTGGGCTGCCAGGTCGATGGGGGCGTGCCCGACGACCGGGTATCTCAATAGAGCGTGCGGTCGGCGAGCTTGGTCCAGGCTTCGAAGGGGGCGTTCGAGGTCGCCTCGCCCACGCGGTGGAACGGGATGAGGCGAGCGCCCAACGGCTTGGCGGCCTCGTCGTAGATGAGGCTGTCGTCGAAGCCCGCGGCGGCGGCCTGCGCGCGCGTCGCGCAGTAGTACACCGCTTTGACGCGCGACCAGTAGATCGCGCCCAGACACATGGGGCAGGGCTCGCAGCTCGTGTAGATCTCGCAGTCGCGGAGCTCGAAGTCGTCGAGCGCGCGGCACGCGGCGCGGATGGCTTGGACTTCGGCGTGCGCGGTGGGATCCTTGTGGGGCGTGACCTGGTTCACGCCCTTCGCGACGACACGGCCGTCTTTGACGACGAGGCAGGCGAAGGGACCTCCGCCCTGGGCGACGTTCCCCGCGGCGAGGCGCAGGACTTCGGCGGCGAACTCATCGTGACGAGGGGATTCGAGCTTCGACATGGAGGATCGACATTAGCAAAAGCCGCGAGGAATCCAAGTCGCGAGTCGCATCACGTCCCGTCGGAACCCGCTAACGCCGCCGAGGGTCGTGCTGACCTTCGAGGATGCGCGAGGGTCGGCCCTTGAGCGCGAGCAGGTTCTCGACCGCCGCTTCGTCGAGCTCGCGAAGCTCGCCGGCTTTGAGCGCGCCGAGCGTGACGCTGCCGATGCGAACGCGCACGATGCGCTGGGCGCGGCGGTCCACGGATTCCAGCATGCGGCGGATCTGCCGGTTGAGGCCCTCGATGAGGGTGAACTTGAAGTGTCGGGGCCCGATGCGCTCGATACGGCAGGGGCGAGTGGGGCGGCCTTCGATCTCGATGCCGGCTTCGAGTCGGCGCAGCTCTTCGTCGTCGACCTCGTCGTTCGCGTAGACGTGGTAGTCCTTCTCGATGCCGCTCGCGCCCTTGAGC
>ERZ761607.1530-NODE-1530-length-28418-cov-4.795367_pt1 | contig 28418 bp, 40 predicted proteins | sample MGYA00511164_ERZ761607 | MGnify/ENA primary metagenome ERZ761607 (study PRJEB28899, sample SAMN02445080) | bioreactor sludge metagenome | biome: EBPR sludge | place: Australia: Brisbane, Thorneside Wastewater Treatment Plant | collected 2011-06-22 ... | reverse complement strand
CTTGGCCGCGCGCGCAGCGCGCTTCCCCAACTGACTCGCCGCCGATGTCCGAACGGAGCGAACGCAGTGAGCGAAGTGAGTTGGCGGCGGGCCAAGCGTTCGAGCATCGCAGGGCAGTCGGCGCGCAGCGCCGACCGCCGGACTCTGGGCGCTGCGGGCTGCCCCCGCGCGGCTTCGCTGCGCCGATGCAGGCACGTGCGAAAACCGCAAGACCAAGGTCCGCAATGCGCCGTCAACGGTCCGATGGAGGTCGCGACTCACTTCAGCCGCCGATGCGCCGCTTGCCTACATGCCCGGCGGCGAGTCGCCGCTGCCAGCGGCGGCCGCCGGCAGCGCCACCGTGAACACCGACCCCTCGCCGAGCCGGCTGTGCGCCGCGATGCGCCCGCCCATCAGCTGCACCAGCGCGCGCGTCACCGACAGCCCGATGCCCGCGCCCTCGACGCCGCCGCGCGCCTGGCGGCCGCGCTGGAAGGGCTCGAAGACCAGCGGCAACTCGTCCTCCGCGATGCCGACGCCGGTGTCGGCCACCGTCAGCGTCGGCTGGCCGTCGCGACCGGCGGTCACGCGCAGCTCGACGCGGCCGCCCGGCCGGTTGTACTTGACCGCGTTGGACAGCAGGTTCAGCAGCACCTGACGCAGCCGCGTGCGGTCGGCGCTGACGACCAGCGCCTCGCCGCCGTCGGCCAGCGCCAGCGCGACCTGCGCCTTGTCGGCGCTGTCCTGCACCATCTCCAGCGCCTGCTGGGCCAGCGCGCGCAGCGGCACCGGCTCGAGCTGCAGCGTCATGCCGCCGGACTCGATGCGCGTCAGGTCCAGCAGGTCGCCGATCATGTGCAGCAGGTGCTCGCCGGCCTCGCGGATCATCGCCAGCCGGCGCCGCTGGCCTGCGCCGGGCGGCTCGGCGCGGTCGATCTCCATCAGCTGCGCGAAACCCAGCACTGCATTCAGCGGCGTGCGCAGCTCGTGGCTCATGCGCGAGAGGAAGTCGGTCTTCGCGCGGTTGGCGGCCTCGGCCACCGCGGCGTCGCGCCGCGCCTGCTCGAGCTCGCGGCGTTCGGTCACGTCCTCGAGGTAGCCGTACCAGACCAGGCGCCCGTCGGCCAGCTTCTCGGGCATCGCGTTGCCCAGCATCCAGCGCGTCTGGCCGTCGGCGCGGCGGGCGCGGAATTCGCAGCGCCACTCGGTCAGGTTGGCGGCCGAGGCCTTCAGCGCCTGCGCCATCAGCCTGCGGTCCTCGACCTCGATCAGGTCCCAGACCTGCTCGATGTCCGCCAGCGCCGTTTCCAGCGGCAGCCCGAACAGGTACTGCCCGCGTTCGCTGACATAGGTCAGCCGTCCCTTGCGACCGGGCTGCATCTCGAACTGGTAGAGCATGCCGCTGACCTGGCCGGCGATGCGCTCCAGCCGGCGTGTCGCCTCGCTGGCCGCGCGCGCGACCGCGCGCCGCTCGGTGACGTCGGTCTGCGTGCCGACCATGCGCCGCGGCCGCCCGTCGGCATGGCGCTCGACGATGCGGCCGCGCTCCATCAGCCAGCGCCAGCTGCCGTCGGCGGCGCGGGCGCGGTAGACATGCTCGTAGATCTCCTGCTCGCCGCGTTCGTGGCGCAGGTAGGCCTCGTGGTTGGCGGCGCGGTCCTCGGGGTGGATCAGCGTGTTCCAGTCGTCCTGCGTGTCGCCCACCTCGCCCGGCGCATAGCCGAGCTGGCGCAGGCCCTCGGCGATGTCGCCCAGGCGGTCGCTGTCCAGGTCCCATTCCCAGACGAAGGTGTCGGCGCCGGCCAGCGCCGCGCGCACCAGCGCGATGTGACCGGCGTCGAAGGGCGCCGTGCCGGCGCGCAGCAGCGCGCCCAGCGCCGGCATCAGCGGGTCGAGTTCGGCCTGCAGCCCGGACGGCACCGCGCCGGCCGGCCCCGCCACCAACAGCCGGCCGACGACGCCGCCGAGGTGCGACACGTCCAGCGCGACGGCCTGGTCGGCTGCGTGTGGCAGCGCCTCGCTCCACAGCACGCCGCCGCGTTCGTCCAGCGCCTGCACGCCGAAGCGGCGGCCGAACGCCGCCTGCAGCGCCTTCAGCAGCTGCTGCAGTGCATGGCGCGGGTCGCCGCGCTCGACCTGGTCGAGCAGCGCGTCGTGGGCGATGCCGCGCAGCCGCGCGACGCGATCGGCCTGCGGCGCCGCGGCGGGCGGCGGCGCCTCAGTGTCCGGCACCCAGGTGCTCGCCGGCCTTCAGCCGGTAGGCGGTGCCGCAGTACGGGCAGCGCCCCTCGCCGGTGGTCGCGACGTCGATGAAGACCTTCGGGTGGCCGCTCCACAGCGGCATGCGCGGGTGCGGGCAATGGATGACGCCGGGGCCGAGCAGTTCGCTGGCGGCCAGCTCGACGACGGCCTTGGGGGCGGTGGCCTGGGCTTCGCTCATGGGGTGCTCCGGGAGGCTCAGACCGGGCTCAGCCACTCGGCATATTTCGGGTTGCGTCCGTTGACGATGTCGAAGAACGCGCTCTGGATCTTCTCGGTGATCGGCCCCCGGCTGCCGCTGCCCAGCTCGATGCGGTCCAGCTCGCGGATCGGCGTCACCTCGGCGGCGGTGCCGGTGAAGAAGGCCTCGTCGCAGATGTAGACCTCGTCGCGCGTGATGCGCTTTTCCACCAGCGGCAGGCCCAGATCCTTGCAGATGTGGAAGATGGTGTTGCGCGTGATGCCGTTCAGCGCGCCGGCGCTGAGGTCCGGCGTATAGATGGTGCCGTTCTTGATCACGAACAGGTTCTCGCCGGCGCCTTCGCTGACGAAGCCGGAAGCGTCCAGCAGCATGGCCTCGTCGTAGCCCTCGTCGGTGGCCTCCATGTTGGCCAGGATGCTGTTGGTGTAGTTGCTCACCGCCTTGGCCTGCGTCATCGTGATGTTGACGTGGTGGCGCGTGTAGCTGCTGGTCTTGACGCGGATGCCGCGCTTCATGCCTTCTTCGCCCAGGTAGGCGCCCCAGGGCCAGGCGGCGATCATCAGGTGGATGGTGTTGCCCTTGGGGCTGACACCGAGCTTCTCGCTGCCGATCCAGGTCAGCGGGCGCAGGTAGCAGCTCTCGAGCTGGTTGACGCGCACGACCTCGCGCTGGGCGTCCATCACCTGCTGCAGCGTGAAGGGGATCTTCATGCGCAGGATCTTCGCGCTGTTGAACAGGCGCTCGGTGTGCTCCTTGAGCCGGAAGATGGCCGTGCCCTGCGCCGTCTTGTAGGCACGCACGCCCTCGAAGGCGCCGCAGCCGTAGTGCAGCGTGTGCGTCAGCACGTGGATCTTGGCGTCGCGCCAGTCGACGAGCGCGCCGTCCATCCAGATCTTGCCGTCGCGGTCGGACATCGACATGGGAGCTCCTTGGGGTGGGGGACAGGCCGCGGCGCATGCGCCGCGGTCGGTAACCGGCGATTTTAGGTCCCGGCCCCGGGTTCGCCGGCTGTGGCCGGCGGGGTGGTGCGCGGCGCGTCGGCCGCGCGCGTGAGCTTCCACGCACTGACGCGGCCCTTGGTCAGCTCCACGCGCACCTCGTCGCCGGCTTCGTCGGCCCAGGCCCAGGCCTCGGTCCCGTCGGCGTCGCTGCCGCCGACCTTGCGGCCCAGGCTGCCGGTCAGCGCCAGCACCTGCGGCAGGCGCAGGCCGGCCTGCAGCCTGGCGTGCAGCATCACCGCATTGGCCACCGTGCCCAGCGGCCGCTGGCCGGCCCGCTGCAGCGCCCGCAGCGAGCGGCTGAACTGCAGCAGCAGCCAGAAGACGATGACGGTGACCGCCAGCACCAGGCCCTGCCAGCCGTACGACAGCCAGCCGCCGACGACGGCCGCCAGCGCCAGGGCCCAGCCGACCCAGGGGTTCATGGCCGCCGCGGGCCGCGCCGCGCGCTGGCCGACAATGAGGGCGATGGATGGTCTGCGTACATGGGTGATCAACCTGGACCGCGCGCCGGAACGGCTGGCGCGCATCCGCGCCCAGCTCGACGGCCTGGGCCTGCCGTTCACGCGGCTGGCCGCGGTGGACGCCCGCGCGCTGACGCCCTTGCAGCAGGCCGCGCTGGACGAGACCACCTACCGCCGCCGCCACGGCATGAGCCCGGTGCCCGGCGAGCTGGGATGTTACCTGTCGCATGTCGAGGTCATGCGCGCCTTCCTGGCCGGCGACGCCGACTTCGCGCTGGTACTGGAGGACGACGTGCTGCTGCACGACAGCCTGCCCGCCGTGCTGCAGGGCCTGATGCGCCACCGCGACCGCTGGGACGCGGTCAAGCTCTCGGCGGTGCACTCGGGCACGCCGGTGCCCTACCTGGAGGTCGCGCCGGGCCACCACCTGGCGGTGATGCTGTCCCGGTGCACCGGCTCCAGCGCCTACCTGATGAACCGCCGCGCGGCGCAGGCCTGGCTGCGCGAGCCCGGCGGGCTGCTGCCGATGCAACTGCCCTACGACCATGTCTTCGACCAGGGCTGGCGCTTCGGCCTGAAGTTCCGCCTCGTCACGCCCACGCCCTGCGGCCACGACGAGCAGATCGCCAGCACGATCACCGCGCCGCCGGGCGCGACGCGCAAGTTTCACTGGACGAAGCGGCTGCCGGCCTTCGCCTACCGCGCCGGCAACGAACTGCGGCGCGTGGCCTACGGGCTGCGCGAGGTGCTGCGCGAGAAGCTCGCCGGCAGCGTCAGCTGAGCACCACCTCGCGTTCGTAGCGCCCGACGCGGCCGCTGCGCAGCGCGTCGGCCCAGTCGCCGCGGCCGTGGGCCTCGGCCTGGCGCGCCGCGGCCTCCCAGTCGTAGGCCACGGCACGCAGCTCGACGCACCAGCCGCCGCCCTTGTCCTCGACGACCGCGTAGCGCGCATGCGGCGTGCCGTTCTCGACGACATGCGGGTACGGATGGTCGTCGTCGTAGGCCGGCAGGCCCACGCTGCCGGGGTTGACGACGCGCAGGCCGCCGGGCAGCCGGCGGTCGCGCGGCAGGTGGGTGTGGCCGCACAGCAGCAGCGTCACCGGCGCGCCGGCCGCCGCGGCCGGCAGCGCGTGCAGCCGCGCCGCGACCTCGTCGTCGCGGGCCTCGCGCAGGCCCTCGGGCAAGACGGTCTCGAGCAGGTATTCGAGGTCGCTCGCCGGCGTGCCGTGCACGCAGCGCAGGCCCGGCGCGGCGTCCATCGCCGCCGGCAGCGCGGCCAGCCAGTCGCGGTGGCAGGGCTGCAGCCGGTCCGCGGTATGGCGGTCGGTCGCCGAGAGCTTGTCGCGCGGCCGCGTCAGCACCTGGCGCTCGTGATTGCCGGCGATCGTGGGCCAGCCGCGCGCCATCAGCCAGTCGGCCGTCTCGGCCGGCCACAGCGGGCCGCTGACGATGTCGCCCAGGTTCAGCCAGCGCTGCACGCCCTGCGCCCGACCGTCTTCCACCACGGCCTGCAGTGCCGGCAGGTTGCCGTGGATGTCCGAGACGACGCCGAACTTCACGACCGCCTCACGACCGCCTCACGGCCCGCTCACGGCACCCGCGGCTGTTCGAGTTCGGCGCGCAGCGCCGGCGGCAGCCGGTCCAGCAGGAAGCGCACGGCCAGCGGGATCAGGACCAGGTCATCGGCCAGCCCCAGCACCGGGATCAGGTCGGGCACCAGGTCGGCCGGCCAGACGAGGTACAGCGCCAGCAGCGCCACCGCCGGCTTCAGCCAGCGCGGCGCGCCGGGATGGCGCAGCGCGCGCCACAGCAGGCGGGCGTCGCCGCGAACCAGCGTCCACAGCAGGGACAGGCGCTTGAGCATGGCCGGCACTCCTCGGGGCGTGAAAGTACAAGAATTCGAGTTTGGGGCGGCACGGTGCCGATGCAAGCCCACCCTTGGCGCAGGGCCGGCCGGCCCCGTGCCCGCCCGGGCCACGCCGCGGCCCGGTACCTGCGGTGCCTCGGCTCAGGGATGCCGGCGCCGGATCTCGGCCACCGCGTGCTCGATCATCGCCTGCAGCGTGCCGGGGTCCACGTCGGCCAGCCGCCTGACGTACAGGCAGCTCTTGCCGAGCTTGTGGCGGCCCAGCCTCGCGAGCAGCGCTTCCATGCCGTCGAAGCCGGCCATCAGGTAGATCGACAGGTCGCCCTTGCGCGGCGAGAAGCCTACCTCGCACCACTCGCCCGCGTGGCCCGACGCGTAGCGGTAGCGGTAGTGGCCGAAGCCTACGATGCTGCTGCCCCACAGGCGCGGCGGCGCGCCGGTGGCCTGCGACATCAGCGCGGCGAGCCGCTCGCAGTCGGCGCGGCGAACGGGGTCGGCGACCGCGGCGACGAAGGCGGCCGGGTCCTGGTCGGTCGGTCGCGTCTTCAGCTCGGCCATGGCCCGTCCGTTCCTCTCAACCTCTCAGCCGCCGCCCGCGTACAGGTCGGTGGACAGGTATTTGAGCCCGTGGTCGCAGGCCAGCGTGGCGACCAGGTGCCCGGGCCCCAGGCGCTGCGCCAGCGCGAGCGCGGCCACGACGTTGGCGCCGGTGGAGGTGCCGGCGAACAGCGCCTCGTCGCGCGCCAGCCGGCGCGCCATCGCCTTCGCGTCGGCGGTGGACACGGCGACGATTTCGTCGGCCGCGACCTGCGGCCACAGCGGCGGCACGAAGCCGGGGCCGACGCCCTCGATCTTGTGTGGTCCGGGCGCGCCACCGGACAGCACCGCCGACTCCGCCGGCTCCACCGCGACGATGCGCACGCCGGCGTGCAGCCCGCGCAGCACGCGCGAGACGCCCAGCAGGCACTGCGCGGTGCCGACCGACTGCACGAAGGCGTCGAGCCGGCCGCCGGCCTGCTGCCACAGTTCCTGCGCCAGCGGCGCATAGCCGGCGGCGGCATCCGGGTTGTTGAACTGGTCGGCCGCGAAGGCGCCGGGCGCGGCGGCCAGCTCGGCGGCGTGCGCGATCATGCGTTCGATCAGCGCCTTCGTCGTGCGCCCGCCCTCGCTGGGCAGCTCGACGACCGTCGCGCCGAGCGCGCGCATGTGGTCGCGCTTCTCGCGGCTGAAGGCGTCCGACGTGACCAGCGTCGCCGGCACGCCGCGCGCCGCGCAGACGAAGGCCAGCGAGGTGCCGGTGCTGCCGCCGGTGTATTCGACCAGGTGCCCGCCCGGCGCCAGCCGGCCCGCAGCCCGCGCGCCGTCCACCACCGCCAGCGCCATGCGGTCCTTCATGCTGCCGGTGGGGTTGTGGCTCTCCAGCTTGACGAGCACGCGCGCGGCGCCGGGCGGCACGACGCGCCGCAGCTCGACCACCGGCGTGCGGCCTATCGTCGCCAGCATTCCGGTGTCGAGGTCCATCGTCGTCACCCGTCGCCGCGCGGCGGCCGGCAGCCGGTCAGGCGGCGAGCAGGCCGGCGGCCCACACGACGCCGATCGCCATCTGCACCGCGAAGGCCGTGAAGCGCAGCGTCACCGCCGGGGCGCTGACCGAGCCGAGGTGGATCAGCGACTGCACGATGCGCGCGCCCAGCAGCACCAGCGCCAGCGGGTCGGTGACCGCGCCGCGCCCGGTGACCAGCGCCACCAGCATCAGCCCGCCGAAGATCGGCAGCCCCTCCAGGCAGTTGGCATGCGCCCGCGCCAGCCGCTGCATGAACGGCGACAGGTTGGCGTTGTCGGGCCTGAAGCCGTTGGCCGGCACCTCCTTCGTGAGCACCAGCTTGGCGCGGACGACCTCCATCAGCACCAGCAAGGCCAGCGTCCAGGCGATGAAGCCGGTCAGCGCGAAGGCGGTCGGTGTGCTCATGCGGGGGGTCCTGGGTTCGGGCTCGCACGGCCGGCGGTCCGGCGCGGTGCCGGCATCACTTCTTCTTCTGCGGCGTGCGGATGATGGTGCGCTGGAACCAGGCCTCGTGCATGCGGGTCAGGAACTGCGCGTTGATCGGGTAGCCGGACTTGTCGCCGATCACCGATTCGCTGCCGCAGCGCGGGCACAGTGCGGTGCCGCCGGCGGCGGCGTCGGGGTCGTCGAAGTTGCTCGCGTCCAGCCCGCCCCAGGCGACGATCTCCTGCGGCGGGAAGGTCTGCACGCAGTAGAAGCAGCCGCACAGGGTGCTGGCCTCGACCTCGGCGCGGTTGTTGGCGGTGTGGCGGTGGGGGGCCAGGAGATCGTCGACCATGAAGGGCTCGCTTCGGGCGGGGGCGCTCGGCGCCGGCCCGCGCAGCATACGGTGCAGCGCGTGCGGGAATCAAACCCCGGGGCGGGTGGGTGGTGCAAGGGTCTTGCCGTAGCAGACGCTGGTCGGATCGTCGGCGTAGGCGCCGAAGGCCGCGATGCGGACGAACCCGCAGCGTTCGTACAGCCGCATCGCCGGCAGTTGCCGGCAGCCGGTCTCCAGCACGAGCCGCGTGAAGCCGGCGGCCGCCGCATGGGCCTGCAGGTGCGCCAGCAGGCCCTGCGCGACCCCGGCGCCGCGCGCGGCGCGCGTGACGAACAGGCGGCGGATCTCGGTCGTCTGCGCGTCCAGCGGCCGGTGGGCCCCCATGCCGACCGCCCTGCCGTCGCGCCAGGCCAGCAGGTAGCAGCCGCGCGGCGGCGTCGGCCCGTTGGTCGGCGGCGGCGCGGCCGGGTCGTGCAGCTCCGGGTACAGCGCACGCGCCTCGGCCGCCGCCTCGGCCAGCAGCGCCAGCGCCTCGGCGCATTGCGGGTCGGCCTCGGCCAGGCGCAGCGGTGCGTGCTCGCGGGTCATGGCCGGGATGTTGCAGGCCGGGCCCGGCCCGGTGCAAGCGGCGCCTTGGCGACAGGCGCGCCGCCATCGCGTCGCCGAGCTGGCGCTGGCAGTCCGCGGCCGCGGGCCGCACTCACCCGCGCTCGTCGCGCTGCGCCCGCGGTGCGCGCTGGCGCAGCTGGCGCTCGTGGCTGTCGGCGAGCCGCCAGCGCACGACGGGCCGGCCCCGGTAGTCGGCGTACTCGCGCAGGAACTGCTCGACCGTCGCATAGGGCCCCGCGATGTGCCCGGGCCGCTTGGAGTCGGCGAAGAAGTAGTGCGCGCCGTCCTGCCGGTAGCCGGCGATCCAGTGCCGGCGCAGCGTGTGGCCGGCGATGGCGATGGGCTCGAACTCGATCATCAGGTAGCGCGCCTCGGCCTGCGGCGCGATGCGGCGCAGCATGCTCACCGCAAAGTGCGTGAGGTCCACGCACACGCCGGCGGGGTCGGCGAAGAAGGCCTCGGGCGCGTGCACCGGCGTGCGCTGCGCGGTGGCGCGCGCCGTCTCGGACAGCGCGAGCGCACGCCGCTGGTCGTATTCGAAGCGCGGGCCCAGCCAGCGGCTGAGGTCCTGCGGCGAGCGCCAGCGGACCAGCGCCTCGTCGTAGCTGGCGGGGCCGGGTTCGGCCACGGTGCGCACGCGCGCCGGGTCGGGCGCGTCCGACAGCGCCAGCAGCGTGGCCGGCGGCGTGCCGGCGCAGCCCGCGGCCAGCAGCACCAGGCTCAGGATCAGGGTCGGGCGCATGGGTCCGGCGCGGCAGGGGGCCGTGGTTGCAGGTCAGTCCTCGCCGCGCAGCGAGGCCTGCCAGGCCTCGATCTGCGGCAGGATCGCCTGCCGCCGCTGCAGGCTCGCGGCGGGCCAGTGCTGCTCGCGGTCGTAGTACCCGGGCACGGCGGGCGTGCCGCCCGGCAGCACGACCCAGGGCTGCTTCGAGGCCGTGAAGATGTGGATGTCCGGCGGCAGCCGGTCGGGGTCGTCCAGCGTGCCGACGCGCACGAACTTCACGACCGGCCCGCTGCCGGCATAGTGGCTCCAGACCGCGATGCGGCAGCGCGGGCAGCGCGCGATCTTCTGCCCGAGCCCGCTGTCCGACGGCGTGTCGACGATCTCGGGCGCGATGCCGAGATTCTCGACACGGTCGGACTCGATCATCGCGTTGAGCGCAAACGACGCGCCGCTCTCGCGCTGGCACCAGCGGCAGTGGCAGCAGTGCACGAACAGCGGGCGCGTCGTCATGCGGTAGCGGACGGCGCGGCAGTCGCAGCCGCCTTCGGCGGGGAAAGCATCGGATGTCGTCATCGTGATCGCTCCGGGACGTGCCGCGACTCAAGTGCAGCGGTGCATCAGTCGACGAGGCAGCGCCGCACGGCCGCCTCGTCCCACTCGATGCCCGTGCCGGGCCGGTCCGGCACCCTGGCCCGGCCGGCGCGGATCTGCATCGGCTCGGCGAGCAGGGGCGAGGCCCAGTCGACGAATTCCAGCCAGTGCCGCGTCGGCGTGGCCGCCATCAGGTGCACGCTGACCTCGGGGAACAGGTGGGTGGACAGCGGCATGCCCGCGGCCTGCGCCAGCGCGGCGGCCTGCAGCCAGCCGCTGACGCCACCGATCTTCATCGCGTCGGGCATGCCCAGGTCGGAGGCGCCGGCGCGCAGGCTGGCCGCCATCTCCTTCGGGCCCCACCAGTTCTCGCCCATCTGGATCGGCGTCGTCGCCGCGGCGCGCAGCCGGGCGTAGCCTTCGTAGTCGTCGGCGACGCAGGGCTCCTCGATCCAGCTCAGGCCCTCGCCTGCCAGCGCGCGGATGCGCTGCTCGGCTTCCGGCACGGACAGCACCTGGTTGTAGTCCGACATCAGACGGACCTTCTCGCCGATGGCGCGCCGCACGGCACGCACGACCTCCAGATCCTCGACCAGCGTCGGATAGCCCAGCCGCACCTTGATGGCGTCGAAGCCCGGCGCCACCAGCGTCTCGGCCTCGGCCGCGGCGCGCGCGGCGCCGATCAGCCCGAGCCCGCAGCTGTTGTAGGCCGGGACCTCGCCCACCTCGGCGCCGAGCACCCGGGCCAGCGGCTGCCCCAGCGCGCGTGCCAGTGCGTCCCAGGCCGCCATGTCGATGCCGGCCAGCGCCATGCCGACCACGCCCTTGCTGCCCAGCAGCCGGAAGCGCGCATGCAGCGCCTGGTCGATCGCGAGCGGCGCGAGCGCCTGGCCGCGCAGCACCGGCTCCAGGTTGCGCAGCAGCGCACACACCGGCTGCAGCACCAGCGGCGTGTAGCAGAACAGGTAGGTGCGCCCGGTGACGCCCTCGGCCGTGTGCAGGTCCAGCAGCGCCAGCGGCGCGACGGCGATGGTGCCGCTGCTCGTCTGCAGCGGGATGCGCATCGGCACGTGCACCGCGCGCACGTCCAGACCGCTGATCGTCAAGGCCGGGGTCGACGACATGGGCAGGCTCCACGGTCGGTGTCGGGGCCGCGATTCTGCGCCCGCCGGCGGTCGTCTGGCCAGCCGCGCCGACGCCCCCCGCAGCGGCGGGATGGGGGCCGGCGCGTGTCACACATTCGGCCTGCGAAGCGGGCAGTCGTTCACGCCGGAGTGTTGCGCCACCCCTCGCTTCGGGCGCTGCCGCGGCGGGGGCGGCTGGTGAAGATGACCGCATCCACTTCGGAGTTGTCACCATGGATGCCCAAGCCGCCAACGACCCCTTCGTGCGCCCCGCCCGCGACGCGATCGAACCGATCGCCTTCGACGACGCGCCGATCCAGGTGCCCAAGGGCCACATCGGGCCGGTGCTGCTGTCGGCCACCGGCCGCACCGTGTGGTGGACCGGACGCGTGGCGATCGGCCTGCGCTACCAGCCGCCGCCGCGCAACGACGCGCCGGGCCAGTCCGCGCTGTGGGTGCAGGACCTGCTGCTGAAGTGCGGCTGAAGACGCCACAGCCCTCGGCCGTGGCCTACGCCCCGCTGCGCAGCGCCCCGGCCAGGCGCGCCGGCGGGCGCGCGCGCAGCACCTCGCGCGTGCCCCACAGCGGCAGCGCGAACAGCAGCAGGAAGCCGGCATTCAGCACCGCGTTGGGCCAGTGGCCCGACCACAGCGAGTAGGCCGTGTCCGGCACGAACCACGCCGCCAGCGACGCCGCGACGAGTTGCCAGCCCGCACGCTCGCCGCGCGCCAGCAGCAGGCGAACGACCTGGAACAGCGCGATGCCCCAGCCGACCATCACGCCGCCGATCACGGCGTGCGCCAGGCCGATGTAGCGCACCGCGTCCGCGCCGAAGGCGTCGATGCGCCCCGGCGCGGCATACAGCATCCACGCGAAGCCCTGCCGCGCCAGCCCCGGCGCCAGCACCAGCACGAGCCCGAAGGCGATGACGCCGATGCAGGCGGCGAGCAGCCAGCGGATCCAGAAGCCGGAAAGTGCAGGGTTCGTGTCCATCGCCGTCGCGGGTCGGGTTTCGATGGCGCCGATTCTGCGAAGCGCGCGGCCCGCAGGCGATGACCTGCGAGGTCATCGCCGCGTGAAGTCGCGCCTCAAGCCGGCGGCGCGCGCCGGCGACGGCTTCGCACGACGACCAGCGGCAGGCCCAGCAGCACCAGCGCCAGCGCGCGCGGCTCCGGAATCACGGCGCTCAGCTCGACCGCATCCAGCAGCGTGTCGTAGCCGCCGGCGACGCCGGTGGCGGTGAAGGTCAGCGTGTAGGGGCCGGCCAGCAGGCCCAGGTCGCGCTGCTGGCGCTCCCAGGTGCCGGCATGGGCGGCGTCGGCATCGACCGCCAGCATGAGGCCCAGCGCGGCGTCGCGCAGTTCCACGCGGTACGGCGACACGTTGGCCTGCGGGTGGGCATTCTCGTGCCACGACAGCCGGTAGGTGCCGGTGCCCGCCACCTCGAAGGTCTGCGTCAGCGAGCGCACCGCGGTATTGCCGATGTCCACGAACTGGCTGCCCGCATGGGCCGTCGGCCAGGGCACGCCGCTCGGCGGGTCGACGACGACGCCGTTGAAGACGAAGCCGGCCGGCCCCAGCCAGGCCCAGCCGGTGGGCGTCACGGGCTGGTAGCTGTCGGCCGGCACGGCCGGCGCTTCGAAGCTGCCGTTCTGGACCGCCGCGGCAGCCCAGGGCAGGGGCAGCAGCAGCGTCGAGACTCCGACGAGAACGCGCAGCGTCATGATCGTCTCCTGGGGCGAGCGCGATCAGTGTGCGCTTCGGCCAGGCGCGAGACAACGGCGGCACTAGGGGGATGCGGCTTGCCCGGCCCGCGGCGGCACGCCGGTGCCGCGTCAGCGCTCGCGCTGCGGCAGCCCGTCGGCGAGCGTGTAGTAGTCGCCCTTCTCGGCGACGAAGATGTGGCGCTCCAGCGTCACGCCGGTGGCGCCGTCGATGGCGCCCAGCGCCACCGAGGTCCAGTCGCGGTGCACCGGCTCCCAGAACAGCCAGCTGCCGCAGCGGCTGCAGAAGCCGCGCCGCACCTTGGGCGACGACGCATACCAGGTCAGGTGCTCGGCTCCGGCGATCGTCACCGCCGCCTTCGGCAGGTTGGCCGATGCGAAGAAGTGGCCGGACTGCTTGCGGCACTGCACGCAGTGGCAGGCGGTGGCCGCGGTGGGACGCTGCGCCAGCGTGAAGCGCACGCTGCCGCATTGGCAGGAACCGTGGAGCGGGGTCATGTTCGGGTTCATCGTCGGGTACATGCTCGGACTCATCGTCGGTCTTCCGGACGGGCTCCCGGGGGGCGCCCCGGGGACGAGGCGCGGCGCGGGCCAAGCTGGGGTCGCGCGCGCGGGCCGACGGCGTAGAAGTGCACCCACTCGCAGGCCGGGTAGACGAACGGGTGGCCGGTCGCGACCGACGCCGCCGACAGCAGCTCGGTCGCCGTGCGCGGCGGCGTGGCCAGAGGGCGCGCCAGCGCCACCAGCAGCCAGACCGTGCAGGCGGCCAGAGCCAGGTAGGCGCCGCCGGCGGCCGGCACGGCTGCCACCCGGTGACGCCGGCTGAACCACCGGCGGCCGGCGAGCAGGTCGCGCGGCAGCTGCACCAGCCGCTAGACCGCCATCGCCAGCACTGCCGGCAGCAGCAACAGCATCACGACGGTGAGCATGGCCGGTTCGGGCGCGGGTTGCCGTCGCTGCGCGACCGCCCGCCTCAGACGCGCAGCAGGCCGCGAAACCCGCGCGCCGCATAGTAGGACTGCGCGCCGTTGTGGTAGACGAAGACGCGGCCGTAGCGGCAGTCCCCGAACAGCGCGCCGCCCAGCGCGCGCACGTCTGCGGGGGTCGCGATCCAGCTCGAGGTCTTCGTGTCGAAGCGGCCCAGCTGCTGCAGCGCGCGGTACTGCGCCTCGTCCAGCAGCTCGACGCCCATCGCCGCCGCGGCCTGCACGGCACTGCCGGCGGGCCGGTGCTCCTTGCGCGCCTGCAGCGCGGCCTCGTCGTAGCACAGGCTGCGGCGGCCGACGGGGCTCTCGGCGGCACAGTCGCAGAACAGCCACTCGCCGGAAGCGGCGTCCTGGCCGATCACGTCCGGCTCGCCGCCGGAAGCCTCCATCGCCTGCAGCGAGCGCAGCGCCTGCGGGCGCGCCGCCAGCCGGGCCAGCGCCTGGGGCCAGGCCAGCCCCTCGTGGCGCTGCGGATGGCGTTCGAAGCGGGCCTGCAGCGTGCGCAGCAGCGCGTCGTGCGGCGATGCCTTCACGGGCCGTGGCCGGACCATGGCCGGCGGCGCTCAGCCGGGCCGCTGCGCCGCCGCCAGCATCGCGGCCATGCGCTCGTGGATCAGCTGGATCGCCTTCAGCGGGCGCACCATGACCTTGAATTCGACGATGCGGCCGGCCTCGTTCCACTTGACGATGTCGACGCCGTTGACCAGCGTGCCGTCTATCGTGGTCTCGAATTCCAGCATCGCGTCCGACGCGCCGCGGATCTCGCGCACGTAGCGGAAGCTGGGGTTGAAGAAGACGCGGAAGGCGGCAGACAGGTAGGCCTTCGCGAGCGCCTTGCCGCGCTGCGGCGTGTGCACGATGGGCGAGACGAAGACCGCATCGTCGGCCAGCAGCGCGTCCAGGTCGGCCGCGTCCTGCGCGTGCACCAGCCGGTGCCAGGCGTCGATGGGATGGGGATTCATGCCGCCCCGTCAGTCGAACAGGCCGACGGCCAGCTCGGCCCAGACGGTGGCCAGCGCCAGCGCGACCAGCATGCCCGCCACGACGCGCTGCCGCGCCGTGCGCAGGCGGCGCGCGACCAGCACCCAGGTCATGCCGGCGCCGAAGATCAGCGCGGCGGCAGCGACGAAGTCGCCGGCGGTCCACGCCACCTCGCCCGTGAGCTGCATCGCCACCAGCGGCACCAGCAGCAGCAACGCGGTGACGGTCGCGACACGGGCGGCGGCACGGGGCAGGGGCAGCGCGGTCATGGGGGCTCCTCGGTCCATGGGCGCCCTCGGGCGCAAGGCGGGCAGCTTAACCGCTGTCCGGCCGCGCAGGCGCCTGGGCGCGCAGGATCTTCTCCATCGCCCTGCCCTTGGCCAGCTCGTCGACCAGCTTGTCCAGGATGCGGATCTCGCGCATCAGCGGGTCCGCCACCTCCTCCACGCGCACGCCGCAGACGACGCCGGTGACGAGCGTGCGGTTCGGGTTGGGCGTCGGCGCCTCGGCGAAGAAGGTCGCGAAGTCGACCCCGCGCTCGAGCTGGCGCGCCAGGTCGGTGGCGCCGTAGCCGGTGAGCCAGCACAGGATGCGGTCGACCTCGGCCGCCGTGCGGCCCTTGCGCTGCGCCTTCTGGACGTACAGCGGGTAGACCGACGCGAAGCGGGTCGTGAAGATGCGGTGTGCGCTGCTCATCGCTGCAAGGGGAATCGGCGCCCGCGGGGTGCGCGCGCCGCGCTCAGGGCGCGGCCGCGCGCTCGCCGGCCTGCGAATGCCCGATCAGCACGGTAGCCGAGGCGGGCTGCACGAAGAGATAGGCGAACTCCCAGGCGTAGCGTTCGCGCTCGTACAGGGCCTGGGTCTGGGTCAGCCAGAACTCGTGCACCTGCACGGCCGAGCGCATGCAGCGGGCGACCTGCCGCGACAGCTCGCGTGCCAGGTCGCGCACGCCGCGGCCGCCGGCCGGCGCGGAGGCGCCGATCAGGAAGCCGGGCTCGCCGGCGAAGCTGTCGTGCAGCTGCCGCAGCACCTGGGCCGGCTCGACGGGCTGGAGGTGCAAGGGCGGCTCGGCGAGGGCCAGCGCCGCGGCGACCAGTTCGGCCGGGCGCTGCCCGGGCCGGCGGGCGGTGTCGACGACGCGGATCGTGATGTCGAAGCCCGGCGCGTCCGCACGCAGCGCGGCTTCCAGCGCCCGTGCGAGGTCCGGCGAGATCGTCATGCGAGGCCCCTCGTTGCGATGGCCGCCACCCGCGCCTGCACGCCTGCTGCGCGCGGCCCCTGCCGGAACCGGCGCCCGGCGCGCGCGGGCCAGGGGCCGCATCATGCCCGACCGGCCCCGCCCGGGGGCCTGCGCGGCACGGATCCAGCCCCGCGGATTTCTGCCGCGCAGGCTCCTAACGCGCTCCTACCGCGCGCCCAGCGCGGCCCGCGTGGGCGGCGCCGACAGGAAACGCGCCAGTGCCTGCGTGAACCCGGCGTCCAGCGGCCGCGCCGGGTCGCCGTAGGACGCGAGCTGCTCGCGCGGGTCCGGCGGCACGGTCTTCAGGACATGGTTCATGCCGTCCGCGATCTCCAGCCGGCAGGCCGGGTTGGCGGTCTGCAGCGCGCGTGCATCGGCCACGCCGACCTGGAGGTCGGTGCCGCCCTGGACCACCAGGCAGGGCATGCGCAGCGCGGCGATCGCCTCGGCCGGCGACTGCCGGAACCAGGAGACGAGATACGGCTGCACGCTGGGGCGGTACAGCACCATCAGCGGCGCCGGCACGTCGTCGACGGTGCGGCCGGCCTCCAGCGCGCCCAGGATCTCGTCGCTGCGCGCCGCCAGGTCGGGCGGCAGGCGCCCCTGGAGCTGGCGGCGCAGCAGGTCGGCCGCCTTCGTGGCCGGTCCGGCCACCGAGACGAAGGCCGCCGCCGGGCCGCGCTGCGCCGCCAGCATGCCGATCAGCGAGCCTTCGCTGTGCCCGAGCACGGCCACACCGGTGAATCGCGGGTCGCGCGCGAGCTGGCCGACCCAGGCCGCGGCGTCGTCCACGTAGTGGTCGAAGCGCAGTTCGGACTCGGCGCGCGCCGCCGCGCTGCTGGCCGCGACGCCGCGCTTGTCGTAGCGCACCGACGCGAGCCCCAGGTCGGCCAGCGCGGCCGCGAGCATCTTCAGGCTGTCGTTGCGGCCGGCGGCCAGGGGTGTGTTGCCGTCGCGGTCGGTGGGGCCCGAGCCCGCGATCACGAGCACGACCGGGACCCTGGCCGCGCCGGGCGGCAGCGTCAGCGTGCCGCGCAGGGTGCCGGTCGGTGTCGCCAGGTCGATGGCCTGCTCGGCCGCCTGCGCGGCCGCGAAGGACGGCGAGGCGGTCGCGACGACGGCGGCCAGGAAGAGGGCAAGACGGATCATCGGCGAGGTTCGTGGGTGGGTTGGCCGGCGCGGCCGGCGGGTGTTGCGGGGCCACTGCGAGGCCGCCGTTGCTGCCCGACGAGCGGCGCCCCGGCGGCCATCTTCAGCCGCGCAGCGGCAGCGCGGCGCCGATGGCGACGAAGGCCCCGCCGCAGGCGCGGTTGAAGTGGCGGCCGACACGCTGCAGCCAGGGGCGCAGGCGGTGCGCCATGCTGGCGAGCACGAATTCGGTGGCGATCTCGACGACCGCGAAGGTACCCGCCATCACCGCGAACTGCACGAGCAGGCTGCGCTGCGGGTCGATGAACTGCGGCAGGAAGGCGGCGAAGAACAGCAGCGCCTTCGGGTTGGTCAGCGCCGACAGCGCGCCCTGGCGGAACATGCCGAAGGCCGAGGGCGCGGCGCCGCCCGCCTGCGGCTGCAGGTCCAGCGGCGGCGAGCGCCAGACCTGGATGCCCAGCCACACGAGGTAGGCCCCGCCCACCCACTTGAGCACCGTCAACCAGACCAGCGACGACTGCAGCAGCGCGCCGATGCCGAACATCGACAGCGCGATCAGCACCACGAAACCCAGCGCGCCGCCGAGGATGGTATTGAGCGTCTTGCGCTGCCCGTGCAGCGCGCCATGCGTCAGCGCCAGCAGCCCGTTGGGGCCGGGCGACGCGGACAGCCCGACGGCCGCCGCCAGGTACAGGAGCCAGGTGGAGAGTTCCATCGTCGTGGGTTCGTGGCAAGTGAAGAGGACGTCCGACCCTGCCGGCACCGGCCGCGAGCGGCCGGCTCAGGCCTGCAAGGCCTGCGCGAAGGCCTGCGGCTGGTCGACGCCGATGAACAGCTCGCTGACCTCGCGGGTGCCGAAGGGCGTCGCGAGCCGCGTGCCGGGGGCCAGGCGCAGCCGCAGGTTGGCACGCCCCATGCCGACCAGGCGCATGCGGCCGGCCGCCCGGCGCGGCGTGCGGTCGACGAAGCCGACCTCGACGATGGCCGCGCGCGGCAGCCGCAGGTCGGTCAGCACGCCGTAGCGGATGCGCACCATGTCACCCGTGACCGTGATCGGCCGCAGGCGCGTGGCCCGGTAGTCGGCGAACATGAACAGCAGGCCATAGGCCGTGAGGGCGCTCACGACGATGGCCAGCGTCGGGCTGAACAGATGCAGCAGCGCATGGGCGATCGGCAGCTCGACCGCCACGATGACCAGGAAGCCGAACTGGTTCGAGGCATTGCCGCCCTGCCGGTGCACGTGGAAGGCACCCGCCTCGGCGAAGCGCAGGCGCCCGGTGTCGCGCCACAGCGCGTAGAGCCACATGCGCGCTTCCACCTTGAGGAGCTCGGTCATCGGCCCGGGGCCCGCCTGCCCGTCCAGCGCCGCGTGCAGGGCCTGCTCGAGGTTCGTGCCGCCCGGCGCCCGCCAGACGGCGCGGACGACCGTCGCGAAGGCCCAGACCTGCCAGGCGACGAGGGCAGCCAGCGCCAGCCAGCGCAACGGTTCGAGCCACAGCCACAGCGCCTTGTCCTCGGCCGGCAGGACGAACGCCCCCAACAGCACGCCGAGCGAGAAGAGCGCGGCCAGACCCAGCAGCGCCTGGGCCCGCGCGGGCCGCCACAGCAGCAGGTAGGCCAGCGGGACGATCAGGAAGAGATCGACCGCCAGCGGCCACTCGGGCACCGGCAGGCCGCGGGCCTGGTGGTAGCGGGCCCCGACGAAGGCCGCAGCCGCGACCCCGGCACACAGCAGCAGGAACAGCGTGCGCGACAGATGGTGGGGAAACGTGCCCTGCATGTGCCCTCGACATCGGCGGCCACAGGCCGAAGCCCATTGTGGCCGAGCCGCCGCGCGCCGGCTGCCGCGGCATGCACGCGCCGTCGCCAAGGGCCGACACGGCGATGGCGCGCAGGTGCTGCCCCGCGGCCGCTGCACCAGCGCACCAGCCGCGGCGACGCACCTGTAGCAGCATCGGGGGCGGCGCGGCCGGCAGCGGCCACGCCGGTCGATGCGTCAAGGAGCCTGCCGATGCCCCGCTACCTGATCTCTTTCGACGACGGCGCGATGGACCACATTGCCGCCGCCGACCTGCCGGCCGTCGGGGACGCTGCGCACGCCGTGGTGCGGCAGGCCAAGGCCGCCGGCGTCTGGATCTTCGGCGGCGGGCTGCTGCGCCAGCGCCGGGCCGTCGTCGCGGCCGACGGCAGCGTCACGGTCGGGCCCGAACCGGAGACCAAGGCGGTCGTCGGCGGGTTCTCGATCGTCGAGGTGGCCTCGCGCGAGGAGGCCCTGGCCTGGGCCGCCCGCCTCGCCCAAGCCTGTCGCTGCGCGCAGGACGTGCGCGAGATCATGTTCGACCCAGCGTCGTGATCCGGCCACGCTGCGGCGGCCGCCATCGTGTGGCCCGCCCGGCGCGCACGGGGCGGACGCGCTGCCGCCGGTCGGGCAGTCGCCCGCGCAACGACGGGGCCCGCCCGCACGCGACACCGCTAGGTCGCCAGCTTCAGCCCGACGATGCCGGCCACGATGAGCGCCAGGCTCAGCAGGCGGCCGGCGCTGGCCGATTCGCCGAACAGCACGATGCCCAGGATGGCCGTGCCCACCGCGCCGATGCCGACCCAGACGGCATACGAGGTGCCGACCGGCAGCGTCTTCATCGCGAGGGCCAGCAGCACCACGCTGCCGGTCATGGCGGCCAGCGTGAAGACGCTGGGCCACAGGCGCGTGAAGCCCTCGGTGTCTTTCAGGCCGATGGCCCAGCCGACCTCCAGCAGGCCGGCGATCAACAGCAAGACCCAAGCCATGCGGCGGCCTCCCGGATGCGGAGGCCGGATTCTCGCCCCGGCGCACCCCAGGGCTTGCGGCGGCCCGTGGCGGACCGCGGCGGCCCCGAGGCGGTCGCCGTCCGCTCGCGTGGCGCGGGCGCGCGGGCACGGGCTCATGCGGCTTCGCATTCGATGCGACAACAAGGCGCGAAGCCGAAGACAGTGCTGACGCACGGCGAGGCGAAGCAACGCGGTTGGCGCGTTGAATGCGACGCCGTATCAGGCGCCTGTCGCGTAGGGCCGGTGAACGTAGAACTTGGGCTCGCCTTCGATCCTGACGTGCAGCCAGTTCACGCCACCCCCGGCCGTGCTGAGCCACAGCGGCCGGTCCGACAGGTTCTGCCGCACGGTCTGCACGACGCAGCGCCAGAGCTGGTCGACCTGCGCCCTGGGCGCGCCGAGCAGGAAGGCCCTCAGGTGCACGCCGGCGGCCAGGTCGGCCCCCGCGCGCGGCACGACGAGCCGGGCCGTCCGGCCGAGGTTGGGAACGGCCGTGACCAGCGTGTCCGGCGGCAGCCCCTCGAAGTACGGCGCGAAGACCGCGGGCTCCGGCGCCGCGTCCAGCAGCGGATCGTCGACGAGCACGAACTCGAAGCCGCGGCCCAGCGTTGCCTGCGTGACGGGCGGGCACTCCCACCGAATGGCGGCGCAGTCGCGGGCGACGATCAGCTCGCCCACGAAGTCGCGGAAGTCGCGCGAGTCCTCCAGCAGATCGAGCGCGCGCGCGAAGCCGAGGCCCGCGCCGTGCTCGAGCACGCTGCAGCGCACGCCGTGCCCCGACAGGACCGGCGCTCGATGGCAGGACCAGGGGCTCATGGACGTTCGGCCTGCCGCGGGCGCGCGCTGCGGACGATCTTGCTGCGCGAGCGGCCCGCTGACGGGGGGCGCCGGTAGGGGCGCCGGCGGGGGCGCCGCTAGCCCTGGGCCGCCTTGCGCAGCCCCTGCCAGGTCCACGCGGCGCCGGCCAGGTCGACGGCGGCGAACAGCAGCAGCTGCAACGGCGCCTGGAAGGCGACGATCAGCAGCACGCACAGGGCCGCGAACAGCGGGCGACCGCGCACGGTGGCGCGGAAGAAGTCGACGGCGCCGGCCGCGCCGCAGGACCAGTAGTAGTAGCCGATGACGATGGCCAGTGCGCCGACGACGCGGATCCAGACCTCCGTGGGCGCCGCCACGCCGAGCGGGGCCAGCGTCAGCCCCGGCGCGACGAGCAGCCCGAGGCCCGTCAGCGCGACGTAGACGCCGAAGACCTTGATGCTGAGGGCGGCAGGGTGCATCGGGGGCTCCTGTGCGGACGCGGCCCGGGGCAGCGCGCTAGACATGCTGGTCGATCAGGATCGGGTTGCCGTCCGGGTCGGTGAGCGTGATGTAGGCCGGCCCGGTGGTCGACGCGTCGGCCTCCTGGTCCAGCTTCACGCCCTGCGCCTTCAGCGCCGCCTGGAGGCTGCGCACGTCCTCGAAGCCGGGCACCGCCTTCGCGTCGCTGTCCCAGCCCGGGTTGAAGGTCAGCATGTTCTTCTCGAACATGCCCTGGAACAGGCCGATCAGCGTGCTGCCGCTCTTCATGATCAGCCAGCGCTGCGCCTGGTCGCCGCCGAAGACCGTGAAGCCGAGCTTTTCGTAGAAGGCCCGCGACGCGGCGATGTCCTTGACCGCCAGGCTGATCGAGAAAGCGCCCAGTTGCATCGGTTTCTCCTCGGTGGACGACGCCGCGGCGCGGCACCCGTGCGGCGGCGGGCCAGGGCGTCGGCGCAAGCTGAAAGGTGCTGCGGCCGCGAGCGCGATCATGGACAAAGTCGGCGCGGCGGGCAAGGCAATGCGCGGCGTGCGCGGCAACGGGCCAGGACCCGCGCGCACGCCCGGGCGCGGGCCGCGGCTCAGCGTCGCGTCGCCGCGTGCGCCGACACCGTCCAGCTGCGGTCCGTCGGCGTGATCGTCGTGTCGTAGCCGCCGACGACGAGCACCGTGCCGTCCTTCAGGGCCGTGGCGCTGCTGAAGGCCAGCGCCGCGCCGAGCGGTCGCCCTGCCGCCCTGACGAAGCCGGGCGCACCGGGCGTCCACACCTCGACGTCGCTCGCGTCGCCGGCGATCAGCACGGCGCCGCTGTCCAGGCGCACGGCGGCGCTGGCGACCTTGTAGCGCGCATCGACCAGGCGCGGGCCCGCCGTGAACCGCTCCGTCGTCGGGTCGAAGATCTCGGTGCTGGCGAGTTTCTGGCGCTCGTCGCAGTCGGCCGAACCCGCGAGCACCATGACCCGCCCGTCGGCCAGCAGCAGCGCCGCATGCTTGCAGCGCGGCTGGCCCAGCGCGCCCGTGGGCCGGAAGCTGCCGGTGCGCGGGTCGTAGAGCTCGGCGCTGGCGGTGGCCTGGTGGCGGCCCACCAGCCCGCCGACGACGAGCACGCGGCCGTCGCGCAGCTTCACCGCGGCGTGGTGCACCCGCGCGGCCTGCAGCGCGCCGGCGGCGGAGATGGCCCCGGTGGCCGGGCTGAAGCGCTCTGCGGCGGCGGCGGGCCGGTTCGTCTGCACGGCGCCGCCCACCAGCAGCACGTCGCCGTCGTCCAGCAGCGTGGCCGTGGCGTCCATGCGCGCGACGGCCATGCCGGGCCCCGCGACGAAGCGGCCGGACGCCGGGTCGTAGACCTCGGTCGATGCGGTCGCGGCGCTGCCGGTCCAGCCCCCGGCGACGAAGACGCGACCGTCCGCCAGCGCCGTGGCCGTGTGGGACACCCGCGCCGTGACCATGTCGGCCGCCGGCACGAAGCGGCCGCCGGCCGGGTCGTAGCGCTCCGCGGACCGCTGGATGCGGGCGCAGCCGGCTCCCGCGCAGCCGCCCGTGACGAGCACGCTGCCGTCGTCCATCAGGGTGGCCTGGTGGCCGGCGCGCGGCACCGCCAGCGCCGGGCCTTCCAGCAACGTGGGCGTGTCGGCACCGGCCGCCAGCGCGGCAGCGGCGATTGCGGCGATTGCGGCGATTGCGGCCAGGGCAGCGGAGCGCAGGCTAGATGCGTGCTTCATCGGTGTGCGGGGGTGGGTGAAGTGGTCCAGGGCTGCGAGCAGCTTGTCGCCCTTCAGAGCGTACGACCAAACAGCTCGGCCACCCACTGCTGCCACCACGGTGGCAGGCCCAGCCCCAGCCAGTAGTAGGCGGCCATGAAAGGCCACATCAGGACGATGCCGAGCAGCCAGACCCACAGCCAGCGCGGCGAGCGCAGCGCGTCGTACAGCAGCACCGGCGCCAGGATGAGCGCGTTCCACAGGTCCTCGTGATACGGCCACTCCAGCCCGAAGTGCGGCAACCAGGGAATGCGCGAGAAGGCCGCCGCGATCAGCGCGAAGGTGGCGAGCAGGACCAGGCGCTTGTGCAGCTGGGGCGCGCGCGACCGCACCCGCAGGGCCCAGGCCAGGTACAGCGCGAACAGCAGCGTGACCTTGCCTTGCACGAACAGGGCGAAGGCGAACTGATCGCTCAGCTGCGCCAGCGTCCACGCGTGCCGCTGCGCCAGCAGAAAGTGCACCGTGGTCACGGTCAGCGAGATCACGACGGCCGGCCCCAGGACGAAGGCGGCGCGGCCCAGCGCGCGATGCCAGCGCGGCCGCCCCAGCGCCACCAGCAGGGCCTGCGCCAGCGACAGCAGCAGCCAGGCGCCCATCGTCACGGCGTGGACATGCGTGCTCAGCGGGAACGGCGGCTGCTGGCCCGCCTCGATGAGCCGCAGGCGCTCGAGCGAACTGGGCACGAAGCCGGCCAGCGCGGTCGCGACGAAGAGCCCGGTCATGAATACCCAGATCCAGCGGTCGGCGACGCGTGCGAACCGGGCTGTCCAAGCTGGGGGCGACTCCTGCGCGGGATCGGTTTGCATGGCGGTGCCGGGTGTCGGGATCGAGTGCGTTGCCGACGCCTGGCGCCGCGCGGCGCATGATGGCCCACGACCACGCGCGGGCCAAGGGCCGGACCGGGCCGGAGGCGGCGCGAGCCCTCAGCCCGCGCCGGTGGCGCCGGGCGGCGCCCGGTACTCGTGCCGCAGCAGCCCGAAGGCGACGACGTCGTAGGGCTGCCCGCGCGCGACCCAGCGCTGGCGCAGCAGGCCTTCGCGGACGAAGCCGACGCGTTCGAGCAGGCGGGTCGAGGCCACGTTGGCCGGCTGGACCTCGGCCTCCAGGCGGCGCAGGTCCATCACCCCGAAGGCGTGCCCGATCAGCGCGTGCAGCGCCTCCGTCATCAGCCCCCGGCCCCAGCCGGCGCGCCCCAGCACGTAGCCCAGTTCGGCACGGCGGCTGTTCTCGTCGTGGCGGAAGAGCAGCAGGGTGCCGACCAGCCGGGCCGCCGCCTTCTCGACCAGCACGAACTGCAGCGCCCCGCCGCCGGCCTGCAGCGCCTGGACGCGCTGGTACCAGGCCTCGGCATCGGCCGGCGTGCGCCAGGTGGCGTAGGGCAGGAAGCGCGTCACCTCGTCGTCGCCATTGACCGGCATCAGCGCCGGCAGGTCGTCGTGCGCGAGCGGCCGGATCAGCAGGCGGGGGGATTCGATGGCGGCGGGTGCGGCGAGGGGCATGGCGAGGGCGTGGCGTCGGGCTCCTGCGCTGCGCGCCGGTCACCGGCAAGCCGCACAGGTCACGAGGCGGATGATGAGCCATGCCGCCGCGCCGCCGGCGCGGGCCCGGTTCGGCACGATGGCAGGAGCGGCTCGCGCCGGCCTGCGGCGCCTGACGCGGGGCACGCGCGGCCGCGAGGCGTCAGCCCGCCCGGCGCCATGCCGTGGCCAGGCTCCACACCGGGCCGAAGAAGAACCAGAGCACGGTGGAGACGAACGCGATCCTGTACCAGCCGAGCAGGGGCTCGGTCGTTTCGCCGGGGCCGACCAGCTGGACGAGTACCTCGATCAGGGCGAGGGTGATCAGCCAGGCGACGATGCAGCGTGCCCACAGGTCGAGGTCGTAACGCACCACCGGCCAGCCGCGGGAAGGCGCCTTCGGCGGCGCGGGGCCGGAAGCGAACCGGTGCGCGAAGTGGGCGTCGGCCCATTTCACGGCCATGCCGCCGAAGGCGACGGTGAAACCGACATAGGCCGCGGCCAGGCCGTGCGCGAAGGTGGCGGTCGCGCCTCGGGACAGGTCCGCCGCCGTGAAGGCCATGAGCAGCAGGTCGATGAGCGGCAGGCTGATCAGCAAGGCGCGGCTCAGGCGTTCGTTGCGCAGCAGGTAGCGCAGGGCGAGTGCGAGCAGCAGGACGACCCAGAAGCCGACCTCGCAGGCAACGATCAGGGCGTATATCAGATGCGGCTCGGGGGGCATGCGTCGGGCGTGGTTCTTGACGTCTGGCATCCGGGCCAAGCCGGGACTGGCGGCGTGGCGCCCTGGCCGCGAGGACGATGATGAACCCGGGCGCCTCGCAGCCAGGGTGCCATACCGTCGGGCCGCGGCCTGCGCGAGGGGTCAGGCGTCGATGTGCTGCCGCACCTGCATGAGCGCAAAGCCCAGCAGATTGAGGCCGCGCCACAGGTTGGGGTTCCTCGCATGCTCATCGTCCTGCGCCATGCCGATGCCCCAGACACGGTCCACCGGGCTGGCCTCGACCAGGACGCGCGATCCGGTCCGGGCCAGGAAGTCGCGCAGGTCGGGGTTCTGGGAAAACTTGGCCTCGTTGCCCCGGCAGACGATCCCGAAGCGATGCGCCGTCCAGGCTTCTTCGTCGAAGTTTCTCACCTGCCGCCCCAGCGCCTTGGCCGCCCCGGGGTCCGGCGCACCGAGGATGGCACGCCGCGCAGCCTGGTCGCCGAAGAGGCGCGCCTTCTCGGCCATCATGTAGTGCTCCGCGGTGGGATAGCAGTCGTCGCCCACAACGAACTCGGCAGGAAACCACTGGCTGAGGCAGGCGGCGCCGACCTCGCGACGATTCGACTGGTGATTCCAGAAGAAGAGGAACTTCAGTCGTTCACCCGCCGTGAAGCGAGCGCGAAGCGCCTCCAGGTGCAGTGCGTCGTGCATGCCTAGGGGCGCCCCAACGTTCGAGCTAAGCGGGCGCCAGCGGCGGGACGCCAGGCCCGGGCTGGCGAAAATGGACCGCGTACCGGCAGACCGGGCCTGGTGGCCTACCGTTGGCGCTCCGCTTGAGCGAGGAGTTGGGCCCCTCAGAACGGTATGTCAAAGGAGATACTGAAATCACCCTCGTACCTGTATATGGCCTTCAGCGCATCAGCGACTTGCTTTCTGATCTTCTCATCCTGCTCCATGAACGCAATCACTTCGTCGGGAAGCTCAAATCCGATTCGCGGAGCCTCCGTCGACTTGTCCCAGTAGATCGAGGGCTTGGGTAGCTCAATTTCTCGTTTGAATCGATCCTGCAGGTACCACCCGACAATGAAGTGGATTTTGTTGGAGAAGTCTTCCAGCAGAGCATTCACTCGCTTCCAGTCCTTGAGTGCACATGAATAGAACGCCCCGCACTCAGTAGCGAACCACTTGCAGTTCGCTTGATGGAGGCGACCGTAATCCTCGAGTGCCGAAACGAATGCGTTCGCTCGCAAAAACCGCACTCGGGCAAAGACTTCTCGTTTGCGAACGATGTATCTCGCAAGATAGTGCTCTGCAGCCACATCAGATTGCCGAATCTCGGTGCCGTCAAACATCAGGCGAACAAGGTCTGTGTCCACGACAGACAACAAATTGAACTGGTAAACCGAGGGCGCCTTCTTGCGTCCCGGTAAAGCAGCGAGTTCATACGCTTGCGCTTTCATGAGGGACGTCACAGCGCTGAAGATGGGCTTGTCGTTCTGTGGCTTTCCACTTGCCCGATCCATCTCCTGAAAGGCAAAGACTTCAACTTCGGGTAGGGCGAGTGCGTCGACTACACCTTCACGATGGGCTGCTTCATGAAACGCTTTTGCGCGCCCAGGCAGCGCGAGCTGATAGTTAAGTGCCTTGTCGTTTGACCATGCGTGAAGTGGCCACCAGTCTGAGTTTGGATCCTTCAGGTTGATCTCACGGGCGAGCAGAGCCCAAGCGTTGGTCTCGCTCTTCTTGCAGCTGACGATTAGGACTGTGTAGACGTCAAAGTGCTGAACCTTCGTGACTCGATAGGCAACGATGTCGATCTCTCGGACTGTCTCCTCGGAGTCATCGACGTAGTACTTGTTGCTGATAACGGTCCATCCGCTGCGCTTGAGCGCCTGCGCAACCTCGTTCTCCAGGACGAAGCCAGTCTTGCGAATCTCGGCGGCGAAAGGTGGCGGCGGCATGGAGCGTTGCTTTGAGGGGCATAGCGTTCGAGCTAAGCCGCGGGCGGAGGCAGGTGCCGACTGGCCGCGGAAGGACAATGACCACTGTGGCCTGGAGCGGCCAGGCGGCGCCTGCCGTAGCGCGTCGGCTTGAGCGAGGGGTTAGGCCTCAGCCACCACCCCCACGAAGGCGTTGTTCGATTTGCCGAAGTGTGTCTCTGATCTCTCGCTCCTTCAACTCCGGGTCAACATCCTGGATGTACTCGATCGCGGAGAAGTCGTCTCCCCGGCGACGATTCTGAGGAGGCTCTAGGGCCTCAATCAGCAGCGCCTCCAGCGTGGATACCAGAACCGCGAGGGAGGCTTTCAGTGGCCGCTCCCTAAGGTCGCCTTCGTCCGTGACGTCCAGTAGTCCAAACCAAGAGAAGCGGTTCCACCTGCTACCAAGCCGATCGATGGTGTGCTCGTACAGCCTGCGGCCCAAGGGTCTGTCGATGGACCTCCCGACGTAGACGACGGTGTGATGGTCGTAAAGGATGTAGATGCCGCGTTGTCTCCCGAAGTCAACTGCTTTAGCGAGAGCTTGTTGTTTGCCGAACATCTTGGGTTCGTTGCGCCATACAACGAGATTGCGGTCCCAGTACATGCCGAACGACCTGATGATGGCCGCGGCCTCCTCTTCTTCGTCGGCCTCGATGGCCTGTGTTGGGGCAGTCGTGCTCGTCGAAACAGGCGCTGAGATCGGCGCTGCTTTGGCTGTCTGCCCGCGAACTCGCGGCGGCATCGGCGGCAAGCCGGAGGACCGAAGCGCAAAGGTTCCCTTCGCTACCCTGATGAAGGGGGAGGACTCGCCTTCATGCTTGATCGATGACGATATCTGTGCGTTAACAGTATCTGCTGGAGTTGCGCCTTCCGTCCGGTAGTAGCCCTGCGAGAGGATTCGATCCGAGATCTCGGAATAGTGAAGGGCCTCTTGCGACTCCGAAAGAACTTTGACGATGGCTTCACGCCAGGTCATCTGCATGTAAGTGACTCCTGAGACCTAACATGATTTGATCATCGTAGCCACCAATGGCCATTCGTCATCCGGCGCCCAATGGCTGCCGATGGCACTGAATGCCCATGGATGGTCATCGCCTAGTTGACACGGGTCTCGCCGCGGAGGCATTCATT
>ERZ761607.1529-NODE-1529-length-28436-cov-13.211198_pt1 | contig 28436 bp, 22 predicted proteins | sample MGYA00511164_ERZ761607 | MGnify/ENA primary metagenome ERZ761607 (study PRJEB28899, sample SAMN02445080) | bioreactor sludge metagenome | biome: EBPR sludge | place: Australia: Brisbane, Thorneside Wastewater Treatment Plant | collected 2011-06-22 ... | reverse complement strand
ACTGATGGTGACCTCCCCGCCACAAACGATCAAAGGGCGCGTGGATGACGCTTACTCTGCATTTTCCGAATGACTGTTGTAACGAGACAACAGCCTTCCGCATTATACGAATGACTGTTGTATGAAGACAACAGGCTTCCAAATTTAAAAAATGACTGTTGTATCAATGCATAAGCCTTTCGAATTTTACGGGCGATCGTTGTATCAATACATAAGCCTTTCGAATTTCAGGGACGGGTATTGTAACAGCTCGATGGCCGTTCATGGCTTGAGGATTGTCTTGGAACAGTCCATTTGTGCCTGAGCCAGGCTGGACCGCCATCGGCAGGTCTCCGCAGCTTTCCCTGCCAGCGCAAGCACCTGAGCGATTCATCTTCCGCGCGGCGTACTCTCTGCGCATGAAAAAGCTGATCCTCGCCTTCCTTTTCTCCGCCACCGCCACGCTCGCGCAGACTGCCGCCCCGGTTTTGAAGGCCGGCTTTGCCGAGCGCGACATCACGCCGGGCATCGGCATGGAGCAGCCGGGCGGCTATGGGAAGAGCTTCCACCTGAAGTTCCACGACGCCTGCAAGGTGCGCGCGGCCTTCTTTGACGATGGCAAAAAGCGCGTGGCTCTCGTGGGCACCGACACGCTCGTCATTCCGCGCCAGGTGGTGCTCGACGCGCGGGCGCGCATCGAAAAGGAGCTGGGCATTCCCGGGGACTGCGTGCTCGTCGGCGCGTCCCACTCCCACTCCTCCGGGCCGGTGGGCATGGTGCTGCCGGGGGAATATGACGCCGCCTCCGACCTGGTGAAGCGCCTGGCCTATGAGGAGTCCTCCTGCGCCGACGAGGGCTTCCTCATGAAGGTCACGCATGAGATCGTGGAGGGCGTGCGCGCCGCCGCGCGCGGAGCGGTGCCCGCGCAGATCGGCTGCGGCTTCGGCCATGAGGACAAGGTGGCCTTCAACCGCCGCCTGCGCATGAAAAACGGCCAGAGCTGGAGCCACCCCGGCCAGGGAAACCCGGACATGCTGGAGTATGCCGGCCCTATTGACCCCCAGGTGGGCGTCATCGGAGCGTGGGACGCGGAGGGCAGGCTGCTGGGCACGATCGTCAACTACGCCTGCCACGCCACCACGAACCCCGGCGGCATCTCGGCGAACTGGATTTATTACCTGGAAAAGACCATCCAGGGAGCGCTGGAGAGCCGCGCGCCCGTGGTCTTCCTCCAGGGCGCGTGTGGCGATGTGACGCAGGTGGACAATCTCAGCCCGCACCGCCGCCCCGGCGCGGAGGAGTGGGCGCGGTTCGTCGGCGGCCGCGTGGGCGCCGAGGCGGTGAAAGTGCTGCTCTCCATGCCGCGCACCGGCGAGGCCGTGCTCGACAGCCGGCAAAAGGTGCTCTCCATCCCCCGCCGGAAGCCCGCGCCCGCCCGCGTCCAGGGCAGCCTGGAGATCATCCAGGCCGGCCGTCCGCAGGGGGACACCTCCGGCTACCTCTTCGCCAAGGAGATCCTCATGCTCGACCACCTGTGCAAAGTCACGCCCGAGGTGGAGTGCGAGGTGCAGGTCATCCAGGTCGGCCCCGCCGCCTTCGTCACGAACCCCGCCGAGTATTTCGTCCAGTTCGGGCTGGACATCAAAAAAGGCAGCCCCTTCGCCTGCACCTTCCCCGTGGAGCTGGCGAACGGCATCGTCGGCTATGTGCCCACGGAGGAGGCCTTCGGCCCGAATGGCGGCGGCTACGAGACGCGCCTCACCGCCTACAGCAACCTCGTCATCACCGCCGGCCGCCAGATGGCCGACACCGGCATCGCCTTGACCAAGGACATGCAGCCCGGTCCCGCCCCCGAGCACCCCAAGGCCCCGCCCTTTGGCCGCGCCTGGACCTACGGCAACGTGCCGCCCGAGCTGGAATGACGCTCCCCGCCCAAATACCGCTGTGTCTCGGTGGAGAGTTGCGAAGGACGCCTTCCGGGCGGCTTGCCTCGCGGCTTTGTGCCCGGCAGACTGGATGTCATGGAAAATCTTGAAGCCTTTTTTTCTCCGAGTCGTGTGGCTGTGATCGGCGCCACGGAGAAGGCCGGCAGCGTGGGGCGCGCGGTGGTGGAAAATCTGCGCGGCTTCCACGGCGCGGTGCATCTGGTGAATCGCAAGCATCCCGAGGTGCTCGGCATCAAGACACTCGCGCGCGTCTCCGACCTACCCGCCGGGACGGACCTGGCGGTCATCGTGACTCCCGCGCCGGCAGTGCCCGAAATCCTGCGCGAGTGCGCGGCGGCGGGCATTCCGGCGGCCGTCGTCATTTCGGCGGGTTTCAAGGAGGCCGGAGCCGCGGGCCGCGAGCTGGAGCGTGAGGTGCTGGAGATCGCGCGCGCCGCGTCCATGCGCGTCATCGGTCCGAACTGCCTCGGCGTGATGGTGCCTGGGACCGGCCTGAACGCCACTTTCGCCGCCGCCATGGCGATGCCTGGAAACATCGCCTTTCTCAGCCAGAGCGGGGCGCTCTGCACCGCCATCCTGGACTGGAGCTTCAGCGCGGGCATGGGCTTCAGCGCCTTTGTCTCCACGGGTTCGATGCTCGATGCGGGCTGGGCGGACCTCATCGCGCACTTCGCGGATGATCCGCGCACGGCGGTCATCGTGCTCTACATGGAGTCCGTGGATGACGCGCCCGCATTTCTTGGTTCGGCGCGGCGGGCGGCTTTGAAAAAACCGCTCGTCGTGCTCAAGGCTGGCCGCACCGAGGCCGCCGCGAGGGCCGCCGCCTCCCACACCGGCGCCCTGACCGGAAGCGACTCGGTCTTTGACGCCGCCTTCGCTCGCGCCGGCGTGCTGCGCGTGGACAGCATTGCCGAGCTTTTCCAGACCGCCGAGGTCCTGGCTTGCCGCAGACCGCCGCGCGGACGGCGGCTGGCCATCGTCACCAACGCCGGCGGCCCCGGCGCGCTGGCGGTGGACATGCTGGCACGTCATGGCGGCGCGCCGGCGGACCTCGGCGCGGAGACGCTGGCGCGGCTGGACGCCTTTCTGCCCGGCCCCTGGAGCCACTCGAATCCGGCGGACATTCTCGGAGACGCTGACGCCGCGCGCTACGCCCGCGCGCTGGAGATCGTGGCTGAGGACGCAGGCAATGACGCGCTGCTCGTCATCCTGACACCGCAGGCGATGACCGACAACGCGGCGGTCGCGGAAGCCGTGGTGGAGGTGGCGGAAAAATCCGGCAAGCCTCTGCTGGCGAGCTGGATGGGCGGCGACGGCGTGGAGGCTGGACGGCGCATTCTCGCCAGGGCGGGCATCCCGTGTTTCAACTATCCCGACACGGCGGCGCGGGTGTTTGCGCGGGTGACAGCGCATCTGTCACAGCCGCCCGTGTCCGGCACATGCGCTGTGGACGAGCGCGCGCCGGATCTGGCGCTGCGTGTCATTGCGCGGGCGGAGGCCGGCGGGCGCGTGCTGTTGAATGAGGCGGAGTCGAAGCAACTGCTGGGTGCCTTCGGCATTCCGGTGGTTCGGACGCTGAGCGCAGACTCCGAGGACCAGGCCGTGGATCATGCCCGGGCGCTCGGCTTTCCAGTGGTGCTGAAGCTCTGCTCGCGCACGCTGACACACAAAACCGATGCCGGCGGTGTGAGGCTGGCGCTCACCGGCGAGGACGCGGTGCGCGATGCCTGGTGTGAAATTCGCGACGCGGTGACGGTCAGGGCGGGCGCGGAGCATTTTGGCGGAGTCACTGTGCAGCGCATGATTGCGGACAAAGGCGTGGAGTTGATCCTCGGGGCCAGTCGGGACGCGCAGTTCGGTCCGGTGGCGCTGTTTGGCGCGGGCGGGGTGATGGTGCATGTGCTGCAGGACACGGCGCTGGACCTGGCGCCGCTGGACGTGGATCAGGCCCTGCGGCTGATCGCGCGCACCCGCGTCCAACGCGCACTGCTCGGCGCGCGCGGCTCGGCTCCGCTGGACATGGACGCGCTCGCGCGGCTGGTGGCCTTGTTCAGCAGGATACCCCTGGCATTGCCGCAGATCGCGGAGATGGAGATCAATCCGCTCCTTGCCGCGCAAGACGGCTTCACGGCGCTGGATGCGAGGATCGTGCTGCGGAGGAATCTTTGAAGCCTCTCAACTCCCCAGCCACTCGCGCAGGACATCAAAACCAACCGACATTGTGCCGGCGATCGCGCGCACCATTGGAGCCGCCTCCCTGCCGGCCCAGGAGAGCATCACCCACCAGCCCAGCGCGTTGACCACGATCATCGCTGACACGGCGCCCTCCACCCAGCGCGGCCAGACTTCGAGATAACCGTTCTCATTGGTCCGGCGGGTCACCACGCGGGATTGGAAGACGGTGACCGCTCCGCGCCAGAGCATGGGTGGAAAAAAGATGAACCCTAGTGCCAGCCGTTTCAGGACAACACCGGCGCGGCTGTCCTGCGGCACTTTGTGATACTCGCGGTAGCGCACCGTGCGCCGTCTCTGCCTGGGGTCGGCGGAATCCTCGCTTTCCTCCTGCTGAAGCTCCTCCAGACGGTCAAGCGGCAGCCAGTCACCCGCATCCCCGCGCCGGACCATGTCCGTTTTTTTCACCGAGCCATAGGCGAGCATGGTGCGCAGATCGTCCAGCGAGCATGGGCCGAGCTGTTTCTCTCCTCTGGAAATGTGGTAGGAGGCGGACACGATTTGGGGTGATTGCGCGGAAATCTCGCCTCACCCGCCGCCGGTTGTCAATGAGCGAGCCGCGTTTTCCTTAAAATGACCAGCCGGCTTTGAGGCCGGGCTTCGAGTTCCCGCCGGCAGTTTTTTCGGGAAAGATTTCTGACGCATTGACACAATCCCGCCAAATGGATAGCCTGCGGCGCAAAAGAAAGGGAAAACCTCATGAAAGACCTTCGTCCCATCCAAGCCGTCCTGTCTGGCATTCTTTGCGCCCTGATGCTCTCCAGTTGCAAGGAAGCGGAGCAGGTGCAGGCGGACCACGCCGCCGCCATGGAAAAACTGGCCGCCTTAAGGGCCGAGTATGACGGCCTCGAACAAAAGCTTGTGGATTTGCGCAAGGCCGTGCCGCCCAGTTCCTCTCCCATGGACTCCGCGCAGCGCATGACACTCAGCCTTCAGAGGGAGCTTGACATCCTCGACCAGCAGATTGTCACCGTGACCAGGGACTACGAGGAGGCGCAGGCCGCTCTCGACAAGCTCCGGGCGGAAACCGAAGAGGTCAAAAAGCACCTGCAAAACTGACACGCGCAACTCATTCATCACGGAGCCGACGCCATGAAAAACCTTCTCGCCCTGATCATTTTCGCCAGCGCCGTAGCCGGCTGGTACTTTTACGACCAGTTCAAAAAAATGAAGGCCGGCCTGGATGAGGCCGTGAAAAACATCGAGGCTTACGAGGGCACTGTGGCCGGACGGAGGGCCGAGATGCAGGCCATCATCGGCGCGCTGGAACTGCAAAAGAAAGTGGAGTTTCGCAAGGCCGAGGTCGCCGCGCTCAAGACCAAGGCCGACCAGGCGCGCGCTGAGACTGTGAACCTGGGCCGGGAAAAAGTCGCCGCTGTCACTGAGGCGCGTCAAAAGCAGGTCGGCAGGGTCTTCACCGAATTCGTTTTGGCCGACGGTAGAAAACTGCTCAACGTGCGCGTCACCAAGGTGGACAACACAGGTGTCGCCGTGACCTCGGCCAGCGGCGTCACCAAGCTGCGCCCGTCCGAACTGACACCCGAGATGCGCGCCCTGTTCTTTTATTAAGGCGCGCGGGATGCGCCCGGAATCGTGAGGCAGAATCCCCGTTGCCAGCCGGGAGGCCCGTGCCATGCTTCGCGCCCTGTTTTCATGTCCCCCACCGGCTCAAAGCGCATCGTCATCAAATTCGGCTCCGGCATCCTCACCCGCGTCAGCACGCCCGAGCCGGACCCCGTGCAGTTGCGCAAACTCGTCGAGGCCGTGGCCCTTCTCAAACAGGCGGGGCACATCGTCGTCGTGGTCAGCAGCGGCGCGGTGGCCAGCGGACTCAAGCCCATGGGCATGGCCGCGCGTCCGAATGACATGACCACTCTCCAGGCCCTGGCCGCTGTCGGCCAGACCCATCTCATGCACGCCTACGAGGGTCTGCTGCGCGACCACGGGCTGCATGTGGCGCAACTTCTCGTCACGCATGAGGATTTGGAGGCCGCCCAGCGTGGCGCGCGTTTCAAGGCCACGCTTGAGCGCCTGCTTGAGTTCCCCCAGGTCGTTCCTGTCATCAATGAAAACGACAGTGTCGCCATTGAGGAACTGCGCTTTGGCGACAATGACATGCTCTCCTCGCACATCGCGCGGCTTTGGGGAGCGGATGTTCTCCTGCTGCTGACCAGCGCGCCCGGTTTGCTTCAGGATCCGGATCATCCCGAGGCGGGCCCCATCCCGCTCGTGGAGGATGTGGACGCCGTCATCCACCATGCGCAGGAAAAAAAAACCAGCCTTGGCACTGGCGGCATGATCTCCAAATTGAAAGCCGTCCAGGACGCTGTGAACGCAGGAGTCGAATGTGTCATCGCCTCCGGCCGCCACGCCGAGCAGATACCCGCCGTCATTGCCGGCACGGGAGTATGCACGCGTTTCACCGCGGCAGTGCATTGACCACTGCAAACCTGCTTCATTTCACCCGCCAGAAGTCGTCGAAGAAATCCGCCGCCACGACCCTGCCCGCTTTCTCCGCATCCGGCGGCTGGGTAATGTCGAGGATGGTCCAGTCGGGCAGCTTGGGATTTTGCAGCGAGTTGGTGCGGTCATGCGCCTCGCGGAAGGTGAGGCCCGAGTTGATCACTACCTCGAAGCCAGGCGACTCCAGAGCGGGGTAAATCATCAATGGCACATGCGTGGCGGCGTCATGGCTTTGGCCGGCCATCTCGATTTTTTCCGCGCCCCAGTTCAGCGGCAGGCGGGCGGCGGTCTTGCGGATCACGGAGTTCGACTCCGGCGTGCCCCAGAGGATGAGGCCCTGCGTTTTGCAGGCCTCGACGGGGTCGGCCAGATCGTCCGCGCGGATCACGCGCGGGTCGCCCCGCATGAGGCTGCGCCAGCGCTGGATGAAGCGCGCGGACTCCGCCTGCACCCAGGCGTCCACGCCGGCATGGCTGGACCTGCCATCCGGCAGCACGACGAGGAAGCGCTTCATGAAAGCGGAGTCCATCGGGCCGGGATGCGCGGTGGTTTTTCCGCCTTCGGGACCGGTGTGCTGGAAGGACTGCGCGCCGCCGAAGTCGGTCCACTGCCCGTCCTTTTTGACCAGGCGCACAAAGGCCGCCGTCATGGCCGGGCTGCGCGGGCCGGGGCGCATGAAGGTCTCGAATTCCGGAAGCACAGGCCCAAGCGCCACGGTCAGTTTTTCCCCGTCAATGATCACATCCAGCTTGTCGCCGCCCGCGCGCGCCTGCGGCGGCGGATACATGACGATGCGGTTCACATTGCGCGTCTGGATTTCAATGGCTCGACCGCCTGCCACGCGCGCGTCAATGCGCGCGTCCTCCCAGCTCCGTTCCATGCCGTGCAGGTTGAGCCATTTCACGCGGCCGTAAAAGGGCGTGCGCGCCTGGATGCGGACCTCGTTGGGAAAACGGTCGCGGCCTTTGGAAACCGCCGCCTCGATCTCCGCCTGCACGGTTTTGATCACCTCCGGATGATATTTGTGCCCCATGCCGGGGCCGATGTGGTGGCGCATGACGAGGCCCTCTTTGGCGAGCACCTCCTCCATGTAGGCCGCCGCGTCGCGCTGCGTGTCCTCCTCGCCGCTATACACCACGAGCGGCACATTGAGCAGATTGCGCGCCGCGTCGGGCACGTCATACATGCCCCAGAGCTTCTGCTCATGCCAGGCGGGATATTTTTCCGGCGTCAGTTTTTGGTATCGCCGCACATCCACAAAGCCTGCTCCCGCATGCACACAGGCCCACTGGTCGGGATAATGCGCGCCGATGTGCCACGCGCCCGCGCCGCCCATGCTGAAACCCGCGAGCGCGACGCGGTCCGGGTCCGTGCCGAAGCGCTCCGCCGCGTCATCGCGCGCTTCGAAGACATCCGTCTCGCCTGCGCTCTTCCAGCCGTTGCAATAGCGTCCGAAGGGATGCACCACGATCGTTCCCTGCGGCTGGAACTGGCCCGGTTTGGTGCTGCCGAGCTTGCCCGCGATGAAATGCAGATCGGTGGCCGTGTCACCGCGCCCGTGCAGCCACAGCCACATGGGCGCCTTCTTTTTGCCGGTGTCGAGACCCTCCGGCACCTCCACCGCGTAGGGCTGCGGGCTGTCATCAATTCGCGAGTAAAAGCCGAGCACCTTCCAGCCCGGTCCGTCCATCCACGGCGCGCGGTTTTTCTTCAAGGCCGCGATGCGTCCGCCAGCCTCGGCCAGCAGCTTTCGGGCTTTTTTCAGGCCGTCCTCCGGCGTCTTGTCATACCACTCGTCGAAGTCCAGCGCGTAGCGCACCGCCTTGAGGAAAATGTGCGCGTCCGCCGCGCGCGGGTGTTTTTTCACCGGCTCGAACCCCGCTGTCAAAGCGGCCAGTTCCTTTTCCAACTCCGCCTCCTGCCCGGCGGAGAGAGCCGCCACGGGCTTGGGCGGCAGACTGCCGCGGAAGGAGGCCGTGGCTCCGTCCGGGCGGAGCTGGGCGGCGGCTTCGAAGGCGGGCAGGCTGAGCAGCAGGCAGGGAAGAAAAAGATGTTTCATGGCGTGGCGGGGGCGGAAGAAACGGGCTTGCCTACGCGTTCTTCTCCGCCCTTTTACCCGCGCCATGAAGCTCCACCACGTCCTCGCCGCCCTTCTCGTCACCGCCTCCGCCCACGGGGGGAGTTTCACCCTCGAAAAAACCGCCGCGGGCGGCGCCATCGTGAAGCTGGACGGCCAGTTCTTCACCGAATTCGTCGTGGACCAGGCCAATAAAACCTACCTCTGGCCCATCATCGGCCCCGATGGCACCGACATGACGCGGAGCTACCCCATGAAGACCGTCGAGGGCGAGCAGCACGACCATCCCCATCATCGCGGCCTCTGCTTTGGCCACGAAAACATCGGCGGATACGACACCTGGGCGGAGCGAAGCACATTCGGAGAAAAGCCGAGCGACAAGACCTCGGCCCGTGTCAGCCATCTCGGCGCCATCAAGCACCGGTCCATCACCGAAATGAAGGACGGCGAAAAGGCCGTGCTCGCCGTCGTGGCCGATCATGTGGATGCCGCAGGAAAAAAAATCATCGAGGAAATCCGCCGCCATACTTTCATGGTCAAAAATGGCGCCCGTATCATTGACGTGGACATCGAACTCATCGCCACCGAGGGCGACACGCTCGTGGATGATAAAAAAGACGCCGGACTCAGCATCCGCGTCCCCTCCGAGATGGCCGTGGACAAGGGCAAGGAAGGCAAGGGCACCGGCCGCATCATCAACAGCGAGGGCCACACCGACGGCGACGCCTGGGCCAAGCGCGCCACTTGGGTGGACTACCACGGCACCGTGAAAGGAGCCTCTGTGGGCGTGGCCATGCTCAACCACCCCTCCAGCTTCCGCCATCCCACCCCCTGGCATGTGCGCACCTACGGCCTCTTCACCGCCAACCCCTTTGGTTTGCAATCCCTGGACAAAAACTCCGAAACCGGAGCCTTCACCCTCAAGAAGGGTGAAAAGATCACCCTGCGCCACCGCTTCATCTTCCACACCGGCGATGAAAAAGCGGCCAAAATTGCCGAAGCCTACGCCGACTACGCCAAGGAGCCTTGATCCACTCGCGTCCGGCCCGCTCATGCGTATGCCCTCTCCCGATGCCGGGACTCACCGCATCCGCCGCCAGCGCGCGCGATGGATTTCCTTGCCGAGTGCCAGCCAGTGGCTCTCGAAATCCGTGACGGGGTAGAAAAACGCATCCTCCGGCCATTCGAGCCTCTCAAACTCCCGCCGCGCGCCAAGGCTGGCCAGCGCGTCCTCGAAGTAGGGCGGGTCGTCCGTTTTCAGCAAAAACTCCCCGCCCGGCTCCAGGATTCGCGCCAGGCCGTTGAGGAACTCCTCCTGGTTCACCAGCCGCCGCGCCGTGTGGCGCTTCTTCGGCCAGGGGTCCGGGCACAGCAGATGCACACGCGCGACCGCCGCCGCGGGCAGCAGCCATCCGGCCGCGTAACCGCTCTCCAGCCGCATCACCCGCGCATTCACCAGCCTGCCGGACTCGATTTTCCGCATCGTCTTGCCCACGCGGCCAAGCATGCGCTCGATGCCCAAAAACTCCCGCTCCGGGTGCCGCGCCGCCATGCCCGCGAGGAAGGTGCCATCCCCGCAGCCCAGCTCCACCTCCAGCGGACGCGCCGGGTCGGCGCAGACCTCCTCCCGCCGCAGCTCGCGGAAGTAGTCGGGCGGGATGAACAACGCGGACATGGCTGGCAGGTTGCGGGGATGGATCATGCATGGGGAACAGGCGTCCCGCCTGTTCAGAGCAGGCAGGATGCCCGCTCCCCAGGCGGCGCGTCACACCGCCACCACCGCGCGGTTCTTCTGGCTCTCCAGCGCCGCGGCGAAGATCTCCTGAGTGGCCAACGCCTCCTCCGGCGTGGCGCAGCCAAACCGGCCGTCCAGCTTTCCTTCCCGCTCCATGAGAAAGGCCGCCCACATTTGCTGGATCACATCCGGGAAGCCCGGCTCGAAAATGCCGCCCGTCACCGCCTTGAACGGCATGCCAAAGCCCAGGTCCGTCCTCTTCCAATACTGCTCCTTGCCGCCCTCGAAGAGCCACAGCGTCTTCGGCTCCTTCGTCGAGTAGCGCGCGCCGCCCTCGGTGCCGAGCACCTCGATGAACCAGGTGTTCGTCTCGCCGGGAGCCAGGCGCTTCATTTCCAGGCGCAGCGGCGCCTCATGGCCGCCAATGTCCGTCCAGCAGTGCAGCAGCGCGTTGTCCCATGTGTCGCACGCCGCCATGCCGCCCTTGCCATCCGGGCGCTCGGGGTAGCCTTTTTGCAGTTGGGCAAAGACCTGCTTTGGCCGCCAGCCCAGCCGCAGCGGGATGTGGCACGCGTGCATCCCCAGGTCCCCCAGCACGCCGATCTCGCCGCAGGCGCGGGAAAAGCGCTTCCAGTTCGCCGGCTTCGTCGCATCCAGGTCGCTGCTGTGATGAAAGCCCGAGACCACCTCCAAAATACGTCCCAGCCGGCCCGAGCCCACTTCCGCGATCACGCGCTGCGCCCCAGGAAAAAAAGGAAACTCCGACGAGCAGCGCACAAAGCGCCCGCTGCTCCGGCACGCCGCCAGAATGTTGCGCGAGGAGGCCAGGTCCATGCCGAAGGGCTTCTCCGCGAAGAGGTCCTTGCCCGCCGCCAGCACATCCGTGTAAATCTTCTCATGCAGGTTGTGCGGCACCGCCACATACACCACGTCCACCGCCGGGTTCGCCAGCAGCTCGTGGTAATCCGCCGTGATCTGCGCGCATGAGGGCACCTGCCGGAACCACTCCCGCACCGGCTCCACTAGATCCGCCACAGCCACGAGTTCGGGCTGCACAGTCACATCCGTGAGCGCGCACCAGCGCCCGAAGGCGCTCGCCATTTCCCGGCCCATGAGGCCGCCGCCGATGATTCCAATGCCGACTTTTTTCATGATGGTTGAGCCGCAGTCCATAAAGCGGACGCGCCGCGCGGGCAAATGGCGGCTTGCCGGAAAATGCCGCGTCATGCCCATGCCGGGTCATTCCAGGTCCGGCTGCCACTTGCCCAGACTTTCACGGATTGCGGGCGGCGGCTTTGCCATTCCGGACCGGAATGGAATGAACGACCCTCTCTCCCGCGGCAACGCGCGGCAATGTTGACGCGCAAGGACGGCCGGCGGCGCGGCACCCGGGCAACAAAAAAAGCGGAGCCGCTCGCGCGGCTCCGCTTTTGCAGACCCAACCGGGGCCTTACTTGATTTTCTTCGCGTACTTGGCCGGATCGGCTTCGAACTTGCCTTTGCAGTTGTTGCAGCAGAAGGCGATTTCCTTGCCTTCGTGCGTGGTCGTCACGGAGGGCTTGGCGGGCTTGCCGGCCACGGGGCACTCGGTGTTGACCGGGGCGGCGGAGGCGAAGCCGGCGACGGCGAGGAGGGAGAACAGAGTCTTCATGATGTGTGTTATGCTAGTTTTGGTTTTGTGGTGACTGCCAGACCGGTGAGGTCCGGCTGTCCGACAACGTACGAACCGGAGTCTTTCTTGTGAAGCCTTTTTTTTGAGCGGAAAAATTTTTCCGGCCGCGCGATCTTGCCGGAGGCGGCCATCCAGGGCATGAAAACCCTCCATGCCGCATCCCGCCCTCAGCCCCGAAGGCATTCTCCACTGCGAAGGCGCGCCCGAGGACAGCACCGGGCGCAAGCTCGCCGCCGCCGCTGTTGAAGGCGAGGCCGCCCTGCTGCTCCTGCTGGCGGCGGGATTGCTCGACGCCGAACTCGACGCCCCCTGGCGCTGGCTGCGCGAGTGGCCGCGCCGCTTCCTCACCCGCCTCTGCCAGACACGCGACCCCGCCGCAGTGACGCCGCCGTCTGTGGACGAGACCGCCGCCTTCCTCGCCGCCGCGCCTCCCTTTCCAGGCTCGGAGCACCTCACGTCCGAGACCGCCCTGCGCTGGTGGCAGGCACTGACCGGGCATGTCACCGCCCTCATCGCAGCCCACCCTGGCGGTGTCGGGGACTGGCTGCGCCTCGAAAACCCCGCCTGGCACGCCGTCGGACGCGTCACCTTCCACCTGGCGGAAAACAAGACCGACACTCAACGCCCCTTCGCCTTCCTCGCCACCTTCACCGAAAAGCTCAACGCTTCCGGCCAGCCCCAGCACCTCCCGCTGGCGCGCGCCCTCCAGCTTTACGCCGGACAGAAAGACCAGGCCGCGCTCGCCGCGCTGCTCGAACCCGTGCGCACCGCCGCCGCCCGCTCCCGGCTCGTGCGCGAGTGGCTGGAGACGCGCCGCCTTTTCCAGCCCCTGGCCATGACCCCGCCCGAGGCCTTCCGTCTGCTCAAAGAAAGCCCCGCGCTCCAGGAAAGCGGCATCGTCATGAAACTGCCCGACTGGTGGCGCGGCGGCAAAGGCCCCCGCCCCGCCGTCAGCGTCACCGTGGACGCGCCGAAAAAGACCTCCCTCCACGCCGGCGCCTTGCTCTCCTTTAAAATCAGCCAGAGCCTCGATGGCGAACCCCTCACCGAAGCCGAGTGGGAAAAGCTCCTCAGCGCCGAGACCGGCCTCGTTTCCTTGCGCGGCAGATGGGTCGAGGTGGATGGTGACCAGCTCCGCCAGGTGCTGGCCCACTGGCGCAAAGTGCGGCATGCCGCGGGCGAGGGCGGCATCGGCTTCCTCGACGGCATGAGACTGCTCGCCGGCTTCGATCCGCGCGCCGCCGCCGCCGGCGGGGATGAAAGCGCCGCCCAGGTGCCGGACTGGAGCCAGGTCATCGCAGGCAAAGCGCTCGCCCGGGCTCTTGAGGAAATCCGCGCCCCTGGGGAAATGCCGCCGCCGCCCGGCCTGCGCGCCACCCTCCGGCCCTACCAGCAGAAAGGTTTCGCCTGGCTCCACGGCATGACCCGCCTCGGTCTCGGCGCCTGCCTCGCCGATGACATGGGCCTGGGCAAAACTCTCCAAGTCATCGCCCTCCTGCTGGAGCGTAGCCGCGCCCGCAAGGGCGTGGAAAACGCCTCCGCCCTTCTCGTCGTCCCAGCCTCCCTCATCGGCAACTGGAAAGCGGAGCTCGCCCGTTTCGCCCCCGAGTTGAGAGTCCTCATCGCCCACCCCTCCCAGCTCCCGCGCGAGCAGCTCGACCATGCCGCCAAAGACCCCGCCGCCGCCCTGCGCGGGTGTGACGCCATGCTCACCACCTACCCGTTCCTCCAGCGCGCCGAAAGCTGGCTGAGCCACCCCTGGAGCCTCGTCATCCTCGACGAGGCCCAGGCCGTCAAAAACCCCGGCAGCGGCGCCGCCAGAGCCGTCAAAAAACTCGCCGCCCCCGCCCGCGTCGCCCTCACCGGCACCCCGGTCGAGAACCGCCCCGGCGATCTCTGGAGCCTTTTCGATTTCCTCAACCCCGGCCTGCTCGGCCCCGCCGCCGCCTTTGCCCAGGCCGTCAAGCGCGGCGCCGGCAGCCCTGAAGGTTACGCGCCCCTGCGCCGCCTCGTGCAGCCCTACATCCTGCGGCGCATGAAGACCGACCGCAGCATCATCACCGACCTGCCAGACAAGATCGAACTCAAAGCCTTCTGCACCCTCACCAGGCGCCAGGCCACCCTCTACGCCAAGCTCGTGGACCAGCTCGCCAAAATGCTCGACGACAAGGACCTCGAACCCGTCAAGCGCCAGGGCCTCGTCCTCGGCTTCCTGCTCAAGTTCAAGCAAGTCTGCAACCACCCCAGCCACTGGAATGGCGACGGCGTCTGGCAGCCGGAGGACAGCGGCAAATTCGCCCGCCTCACCGAAATCTGCGCCCAGCTCGCCGAGCGGCGGGAGCGCGCCCTGGTCTTCACCCAGTTTCAGGAGACATGCGCCCCGCTCGCCCGCCACCTCGCCGGCGTCTTCGGGCGCGAGGGCCTCATCCTCCACGGCGGCACCGCCGTGAAAAAACGCCCCGATCTTGTCGAAAGCTTCCAGCAGCCCGGCGGCCCGCCCTTCATGGTCATCAGCGTCAAGGCCGGCGGCACCGGGCTGAACCTCACCGCCGCCAGCCACGTCATCCACTTCGACCGCTGGTGGAATCCCGCCGTCGAAAACCAGGCCACCGACCGCGCCTTCCGCATCGGCCAGAAGCGCAATGTCATCGTCCACAAATTCCTCTGCCAGGGCACCATCGAGGAGCGCATCGACGCCCTCATCGAGGAAAAGCTCGCCCTTTCCTCCGACCTCCTCGGCTCCGGCGCGGGCGCGGAAAAACTCCTCACCGACATGAGCGGTGACGAGCTGCTCGACCTCGTCCGCCTGGATGTCAGCGCGGTGGGTTGAAAGGCCGCCCTCCGGCCGGTTCGCGCCCCATCAAAGCTCCCCGCACAAGGCCAGCGCCTTGAGCGCCTGCGCCGTGGCGATGTAGGTGATGTAGTGGTAGTTGCCCCGGTAGAGGGAGTGCATCCACCAGCGCCCGCTGGCGCGCTGCTCACCCTTGAGCCAGGCGATGCCGCGCCGCACGCGCTCGTCGCCGGCGGGCACGCCGCTCTGGCGCATGAGCACGATGGCCAGCGCGGTCATGTAGGGGTCGCTCTCCGGACGCGCGGCGTCCGGCAGGCTGGCGATGAGCTTGAGCACCGTCTCGCTCATCTTGTAGTGCCAGTCCTCGACGGCGGAGAAATCCCGCGTGGACCAGCCGCCGTCGGCGTGCTGCTTCGCCGCGAGCAGGGCCAGCGCGGACCCGGTCTGCGCCGGCGTGACCAGGCCGGGAAAGTAATGGGCGAGCTGGAGGCGGAGCACGCGGTCGAAGTCGTTCTTCGGCGGCGCGTCACGCAGCCAGTCCTTCATTTTTCCGATCCGGGCTAGCAGCGCGGCGTCGGTTTGTTTTTCCAGCCAGCCCGGAGCGGCGGTGACGGCGCGGGCGGCCTGCAAGGTGAGTTCGAAGTCGGTGGTGATGTGGGGGATCTCCACCTCGCCATAGCTGACGAAGGCGCCGCTGGCGGACTGCCGCTCGAACATCTCGCGCAGGGAGAGGTCCGTGTGCGGGCTGAGCGCGCCGGTGACATGCCTGTCCCACTCGGCCAGGCCGAGCGAGCGCCAGATGCTCGTCCATGAGCCGGCGTGGTAGCGGTGGCCGTCCTTCTCGGTCTCCTGCTGCGGCTTGACCTGCTCCGGCACGGCCTCGATGAAATTCGCCAGCACCTCCTCCGAGGGTTTGCCCAGCCAGGGGCTGAGCGCGGGGCGCTCGCTCAGGTAGGGGCCGGTGGTGTGGCAGTTGACGCAGGATTTTTCACGCACCCAGGAGAGCGCCCCATCCTCCATGTAGCGGGCGGCGGCGCGGATGCTCTCCGGCCCGAAGGCGGCCGCCTTCGGCTCCTCGGCGGTGGGGACGGGGATGGCGATGCCCTCGCTCTGGTATTGGAATTCCGGCTTCGGCTTCGTGGCGGCGAGCGCGGTGACGCCGGCGAGGGCGAGGAGGATGGGCGCGGATTTCATGCGTGAGTAAACGGCCGCAGCCGCGCCGGCTATCGGGCCTGCTGTTTCGATGGGAGTGGAAAAAGACCGCCGCCATGTCCCGCCAGCCGCGCATCATCCCGGTTGCCGCCCTTGCCCGAAGCGGCTATCACTCGACCATGAGCACCGTGATCGCTCTTCAACCCGTAAGCTGGCAACGCATGGCAAAAGGCATCGACGACGTCAGACAACGCCTCGAACGCGCAGCCGCCGCGCTGGAGAAGCTCGGTGTTCAATACGCTGTAGTGGGTGGCAATGCCGTCGCGGCCTGGGTTTCCCGTGTGGATGAGAGCGCGGTGCGAAACACGCGTGATGTGGACATCCTGCTCTGCCGCGAAGACGCCGAAAAAGCCCGCGAAGCCCTCGAAGCCGCCGGGTTTGTCCATCGCCGCGTCGCCTCACTCGGCAAAGCCGGCGCCATGGATGTCTTCCTCGACGGACCCGACGCCAAAGTGCGTGATGCCGTGCATGTGCTCTGGGCGGGCGAGAAGCCCGTGCCGGACGCCATCGAGAACACACCCGAACTGCGCGAGACCGAGCAGGGTGAAGGCTTCGAACTCGTGCCGTTGCAGGACCTCGTGCGCATGAAGCTCGTCTCCTTCCGCGACAAGGACCGCATGCATCTCCGCGATCTGCTTTCCGTCGGCCTCATTGATGAAAGCTGGGCAGGGCGCTTTCCGAAGGAACTCGCGGCACGGCTCCATGTCATTCTGAATGACCCTGAGGGCTGAAACCGCCGCGTGACCACCGCCGGCCCCTGGGCAGGGGGAGAAGATGCAAAAAACGGCGCTCCGGGCCGGGTCATTCCTCCATGAGCCTCACGGCGAGGCGGCGCATGAGCTGGCGCAGGCGGGTGTCGCGCGCGCGTCCGCAGGATTCGTCGAGGTTGCGCAGGATGCGCAGGAGCACGGCCTCGGTGGAGGCGGCCTCGCGGATGATCTCCTCCACTCCCGGAGTGGCGGCAGGGTGGTGGCGGGCCACGTCGGCGGCGGGCATGAAGCGCCCGCGGTTGAAGCAGTCCACGAGGAAAAGCCCGCCGTCCGTCTCCACGCGGGCGAGGAAGTGGCCGGGGAAGTTGCAGCCGCCGATCCCGATGCCGAAGCGCTGGCCGAGCAGGCGGTAGAGGCAGGCGAGGCTGATGGGGTTGCCCAGCCCGGTGTCGAGGACCTGGAAGAGGTCGCTGTTGCCGGGCGCGTAGTAGTCCTTGTTGTTCCCGCGGAAGCGGGCGCCGCCGTGCTGGAAGGCGAACATCCACGCCGCCAGCTCGCGCGCGTCCATGCGGCCCTGGTCCTTGAAGGCCTCATCCGCCAGCGCGTCGAGCCGGCGGCCCAGGTCCGTCGGCTGGCAGCTCCAGCCGTGGAGGTAGGCGGAGATTTGCGCCACGCCCACCTCGAGCTGCGTGGTCGGGTCGTCCATCCAGCGCCAGCGCATCCAGGCGTTTTCCAGGTCGGTCTGGCGCAGCGGGTCGAGGATGCGGTTGAGGTGGCCCTCCTCCTCGGGGGTCAGCCTGCGGCGCATGAGCCGGAGCTGCTCGGGAAGCTCCCGGCGGATGCTGCCCAGCTCCCGCTGCAGCGCCTCCCGCACCACCTCGGACTCATCATCGAGCAGCGTGATGAGGTGCGGCAGGTTGGCGAGCGCGGACATGAGCCTCCTTTAGCGGAAAGCCCGCGCCCTGCAAAGCTGAAATGCGCCAACGAGTCAGCTCCCCTTCAGCGCCGTGATCAGCGCGTTGAGCGTGTTGATGATGTCCTGCGCCTGCGTCGGTGAATACTCCGGCTCCGCCGACTGGTCCAGCGTGCCCGTCGAGGGGATGGCGTGCGCGCGCGTCTCCAGCCCGTCCGCCAGGTCCTGCGCGCTCACCTCCCCCGGCGGTCCTGAGTCCCCCTGCTCCCCCTGGGGGATGCCGAAGGTCAGGTGCAGCACCGTGCCGGTGACGGACACCGACACGGTGGCGGATTCGTTGGGCGGCAGCGTGTCCACCGCGTCCACCACCGCGGAGGTGATGGCGGGCACCGCGTCAATGAGGTCTTTCAGCCCGGTGAGCTGCGCGCGCATCTGCGCGGCATCCACGGGCGTGTTTTCCTGCGGGAGGGATGGGTCGAACATGGGAATTGCGGAATGCGGAATGCGGATTGCGGAATGCGGAATGCGGGCACGGAGGGGGGAAAAACGTCAGTTTTCCACCGGATGGAGGCCGCAGCCGCCGCCGCAAGGCGGCGGGGTTTGAGGGAGTGGGCGCCCCTCCGCCCTCAAACCCGCCACACCTTTGCAGGCGCGGCCGCAGCCGGCGCGCCACGGTCACGGCGCCACGGTGATGCTGGCGATGTCGGTCCAGTCGCCGGTGGGGCTGCCCTTGTGCCAGAAGCGCATGCGGTACTCGCGCACCTCGGGCACGCCGGCGGCCAGCAGCGCGCGCTCGTCCAGGTAGGGGCTCTCGGTGTCAATGCCCAGCATCTCCCAGGCGCCGCCGCCGCGGCGGCTCTCGATCCACACGCCCGTGCGGCCGTATTTGAAGAAGCGGATCTCCACGCACTGGCAGCCCTGGCCCTGGACGGCCTTGAGGCTGAACTTCGGCAGGTCCGGCTCCGAGTAGCTGTCGCCCAGCACGCGCAGCTCGTTGCCGACGGCCTCGGTGAAGCCGGGCTTGTTTTTGATGTCCTTGACCAGGCGGAAAATGCGGTCCAGCGCGCCGGGCGGGCGCGCCACCACCGGCGGGATGGGCGGCGTGGCATCCGGGTCGCCCGCGGGCAGCGGCGGCGCGACCAGGGCGGGCAGCACCAGCGCCTCCGTGCCCGTGCCGGTGCGCGCCTCCTTCAGCGCGCTGGTGACGGCCTCGGGGAAGGCGCGCGTGACGCTCAGCCAGTCGTTGATCATATAGGCCAGCCAGCGCGCGTCGGCCACGGCCTCCTCCACCGTCCCGGAGTCGAGCGAGAGGGAGGCCGTGTGCTGGGGCAGCACAAAGGCGAAGTTCGTGAGCCACTCAGGCTCCTGGTCTTGATTTGATGGATAGTACTTTTGACGTTTCATGGGCTTCAGTTTGGTTTTGGGTTTCAGGTAGGCGGGTGTTGGGTCTGGCGGCGGCGTGGGGTGGGACCACAAACTGCCGTCATTCCAAAGGATTCCGGGCTGGGACCAGTCAGGCATGAGGGGCTGGGAAAAAGCGGAGGGCCTTGGCGTCAGAGCCGGAAGCCGGGGAGATGGCCGCCCATGCGGCTTCTTGGAACATCGGGGCCTCGTCCCCGGCCAGCGGGGACCGGTCCCGGCTCATCGGGGACCGGTCCCGGCTCATCGGGGACCGGTCCCGGCTCGTCGGGGACCGGTCCCGGCTCGTCGGGGACCGGTCCCGGCTCGTCGGGGACCAGTCCCGGCTCGTCGGGGACCAGTCCCGGCTCATCGGGGACCGGTCCCGGCTCGTCGGGGACCGGTCCCGGCTCGTCGGGGACCGGTCCCGGCTCGTCGGGGACTGGTCCCGGCTCGTCGGGGACTGGTCCCGGCTCGTCGGGGACTGGTCCCCGGCCAGCGGGGACCGCGGCCGCCGCCGCCGGGCGGCACCCGCCGACTCATGGGCGGCAGTGAGGCAGGGTGAGACGTGCGGCTGATTCATGCGGGCAGTATCCCCCCACGCCGGGGGTGGACAATGCCTCCATAGAGACACTTAGCGCGGCCAGACGCGCCACCGCGCCGCCGGGGTGCGTCGCCGGAATGATGCAGCGCAGGACGACTGTGGCTTTAGCCCGGTCGTCTGGCGGGCGTGCGATGCGATACGACGCCTCCGAAAAACCGGGCGGGCTGCGCCACACCCGGCCCACGTCATTCTGGCGGCGCACCGCGCCGCCGTCCTGAGGCGCGGGGCATCGAACCGCGAAGGGGCGCGCACTCCGGGGTCAATGCCCCCGGCTGCAGCCCTGGGGCGCGGCTCACTCCATCATGCTGAAAACCGCCATCGCCTCAAACTCCACCGCGTTCGCCTTCAGGGCGCGCAGGAGGCGCAGGCGCACCGGAGTGGTGGGGAATTTGGTCAGTTTCAGAATGCCCGCGATCATGGAGCGGGCCACGCCGGCGCTCTCATGCAGGCCCAGGATGCAGCAGCCGCGCAGCTCCATCAGGTCCATGAGCGCCAGCACCTCCCCCGCGCACAGGGGGTCGAGCTCCAGCTCCGCGCAGCGCGCGCGCACCTGCTCCCGCGTCAGGGGGAAAACCGGCCGCCGCCGCGCCCGCCTGCGCGGCGGCGCGCGGCCAGGCGGGGCGGGCGCGCTGGCGTGCGGCTTCATGGTCGGAGTGGCCTCGCCCGCCATGCTGGCCGGAAACCCGCCGCCGGCACCGGTAAAAAGCCGCCATTTTTGGAACCGCCCGCCGGCGCGCAAAGGCCCCCCCGCGCGGGTGCAAAACTGCCGTCCGTGTCATCGCCAGGATGCCCGGCATCTGAGATCTTCGGCGCGTGGGGAGGAGGGCGGGCGGGTGTGTCCGCTCTCCCTCCGGTGCTCGTCCCTCCTTTTCCAATCCCTCCACCGCCTTGCGGCGGCGGCTACCTTGCGGCGGCGGCTACTCTGCGCCAGCGGTTACTTCGCCTGGATGCCCACTCTGCCGCTTTCGGCGAGGCCGTCGGCGGGTTTGGCGGGCAGGCTGAGGAAGAAGCCGTGGCCGCCTTGGTGGGCGCCGGCTTTCTGGAAGGTGGCGGCCTGCCAGGCGGGCTTTTTGCCGTCGCTGTGGGTGAAGGTGCCCTTCCACTCGCCGGTGGTCTTGGTGAGCGCGGCGGTGAAGGTCTTGTCGGCGGCGGGGGCGTTGGTCACTTTGTTGGCGGGGTCTATGTTGAGGCCCAGCGTGCTGGGGGAGATGACGAGCAGGCCGCCGGTGAAGGTGAGGGCGGCGTTGCCATTGATGAGGTCCACCGCGCCGAGGCCGGGAAAGACGCTGGCGGGCGGGGCGGCGGGGGGAATGTGGAACTGGCTGCCGAAGAGGTCCACGCTCACGCCCTGCGGCCAGCCGAGGCGGTAGGAGGTGGCCTTGGGCTGGGCCGGGCGGAACCACACGCTGTCCGGCCCGGTGGCGTCGGTGGCGGGCTGGGCGGGGTCGAGCGTGACCTGGGCGGCGAGCAGGCCGAGCTTGCCGTAGAGCTGGGCGAAGAGCGGGCAGTCGTCGTTTTTGGAAAGCGCGGCGGCGGCGGTGAGCTTGGTGCCGTCGGCCAGAAGCAGGGTGAAGCTGACTTTGCCGTCCGGCTTCACGATCATGCCGCCGATGCCGGTGCCCTGCGGGTAGAGATTGAGCGCGCGGGCGGGCGCCTGCGCTTTGGCGGGCAGGATGAGATTGTAACGCTGGCCTTTCGCTCCGGCCAGGGCGGGGTCCGCCGGGCTCTTGCTGCTGTAGTGGGCGTGGTCGGCGGTGATGCCGGACGTGGCGCCACCCTCCTGGGTGACGGTGCCGGTGATGCGGCCGGTGGCGCCGCTCATGTCCAGGGCCAGGGCGATCGTGAGCGCGGGTTTGCCTTTGCGCAGGAGCACCAGCGCGGGGCTGCGGGTTTTGCCAAAACGGGACTGGCCTTGATGGGTGAACAGCCCGCTGACCGGGAGCTTGGCCCCGTCCAGCATGAGGCTGCCGGTGAAGGCTCCCGTGCCGGTGACGGTGGCGGTGAAAAGCCCCACGGTGCCGGCGCCGGGCGTGGTGCCGGCGTCCGGCAGCGCCAGGCCGCTGTGGATGCCGGTGATCTGCGGTGTGAAGGGATTGGCCAGGAAGTTCGCCGTGAGCACCAGCCCCTCCCGCATGAGGAAGGCGAGCTTCGGCAGCTCCCGCGCGGCGGTGGTGACGCCGGTGCCGGTGAAGTCATTGGCCGTCCAGCCAGTGAAGACAAAGCCGGGCTTCGGCGCGGCGGTGATCGTGTGCGGGATGCCGACGAAGCGCTGCGAATTGGGTTCGAAACCCTTCGTCACCGTGCCGGAGCCGGGCGGGCCGCTGACATTGACCGCGAGCTGGCGCACGACGCGGAAGGTGAAGGCGCGCTTCACGGGGGCGGAGAGCAGCCCGCGCACATCCACGGCGCGCACCAGCACGGTGCGCAGGCCGGGGGTGACGGTCAGCGGCAGGGCGAAGGTGCAGCTTTTGAAGTCGGCGGCGTGTGTCAGCGCGGCGGGCTGGAAGTCACCCCCATCAAGCGAGATTTCCACGCGCTCGATGCCGATATTGTCCTTGGCGCTGCCGGTGAGGGCCACCACGTTCCCGGCGGCTTCGAGGATGATCTCGTTGTTCTTGGGCGTGAGCAGGCTGAGCGCGGGCTTGGCCTTGTCCAGCGCGGAGTCAATGATGCGCACGATGCCGGGGTTCGGCGTGCCGAGCGCGGCGCCGCCGTTGGGGGCGCTCAGCGTCAGGGTGAATAACTCGGTCGGCTCCTTGAGCGTGTCGGCCAGCACGGTCACGGGCACCAGCTTTTGCCTCTCCCCCTCGGCGAAGGTCAGCACCAGGCCGCTGACGGCAGTAAAATCCGCCGCCGTGGCTGTGCCGGGGGCGCTGTTCACCGTCACGCTCACGCTGCCGGTGATGCCGCCGGTGCGCACCACCGGCACCATGCCCGCGCCCGCCTCCTCCAGCACGGTGGTCAGGGCGGAGCCAAAGGCCAGCGTGCCGGGCAGGCCGCTGTCAATGTCGAGATCAAACTCCACCGCGCCGATGTCCACCGCCGCGCCGACGACGCGGGGGAAGCCGCGCTGGTCGGTGGGGAAGGCGGAAGCCGCGGCTCCGCCCGCGTCAATGGCCGGGCTGCCCGGCAGCGGCGGCATGGTCTGCGTGGGGCCGCCGTAGTCGCCCAGCGGGGCGAGGAGGGGGGCAGCGGGATTCGCGGCGGGGCCGCTATCGGTGCTGGAGTCGAACTTCGCGAGGTTCTGCACAAGGTTCGCCCCGACTCGGGTGAGTTCTGCCGATCCTTGGATCAAGATGTCGCCCGAGGAGATATTGATCGTGGCGGTGTTGCCGGCGACGATGCTGTTCTCGAGAGTCAAGGTGCCTGTGCCTCCGACTTCCACTCCGCCGCCAGATGAACCAGCGGTATTGTCGGTGACGGTGCAATGCCGCAGGCTGAAGCTGGCGGTGCCGGAGTTGGCGAAGCCGGCGATCGCGCCGCCAAGACTGAAATTGTTTGTAGCGGTATTGCCCGTGAGGGTGCAATGCGTCAGCGTCAGGCTCGCGCCGGGGCCGCTGCTTTTGATTGCCCCGCCGTCAAAGCTTGTCGTGTTCCCGTGGAGAGTGCAGATCTCCAGGGCGAGCGTGGCGCTCGTGTTGAAAATTGCCCCTCCATCCGGGGCGTTGCCGCCGGTGAGGGTGAGACCGCGCAGGCTCACCGACGGGCTGCCGCCGCTGCCGTTTACGCGGAAAATCCGGCTCTCATTGTTCCCGCTGATCGTGATGCCGCCGGGCAGGGCGCTGGCGTCAATGGTGACGTTTTTGTCCAACAGGATATGGACGCCGCCGAGGGTGATCGTCCCGCCGTCGAGCGCGGGATCGAAGGTGAGGGTGGTGCCGGGCGGGGAAAAAGCCGCCGCCTCGCGCAGGGAGACGCCGTTGGGCAGGCCGTCGAAGGTGTCGGTGAGGCTGGTGACCACGGCGGGGTCGAAGCCGGGGATGGCCTGCGCCTCCACCGCGCCGATGTCCACCGCCGCGCCGACGACGCGGGCGAAACCGCGCTGGTCGGTGGTCTCCGTGGTGCTGCCACCCGCGTCAATGGCCGGGCTGCCGGGCAGCGGGGGCATGGTCTGCGTCGGCCCGCCGTAGTCGCCGAGCGGGGCGAGCTTTGGTGCGGCGGTGAGGAGGGTGCCGGAGCCGGCAAAGGTCGCGCTGCCAGCCTGGACCTGCACGATGCTGGTGCCGACGCGGGTGAGAGTCGTGATTCCGCCATGGCTGATGTCATCATCAAAACCGCCAAAGCCGGTGTTGCCGGCGACGATGCTGTTATCGAGGGTGAAATCACCTGCGGAAAAATTGACTCCGCCGCCGCTGCTGCCCGACGTGTTGGCGGTGATGGTGCAGTGCCGCAGGGTCAGGCTGCCGGTGGCGAAGATCGCCCCCCCAAGTCCGAAAATCCCGGGGGCGGAGTTGTTCGTGATGGTGCAGTGGCTCAGCGTCAGGCTAGGGCCAGAGCCGTCGCTAAAGATGGCTCCTCCGAAGTTACCGATTGAGACGGTGTTGCCATGGAGGGTGCAGCGCTCCAGCGTTAGCGTGGCGGCACTGTTGAAGATCGCTCCGCCGTCGCCGAAAGTATTGCCGCCGGTGAGGGTGAGACCGCGCAGGCTCACCGACGGGCTGCCGCCGCTGCCGTTTACGCGGAAAATCCGGCTCTCATTGTTCCCGCTGATCGTGATGCCGGCGGACAGGGCGCTGGCGTCAATGGTCACGTCCTTGTCCAGCAGGATCTGGCTGCCGCCGAGGGTGATGGTCTGGCCGTCGAACTCTGCGGGGTCGAAGGTGATCGTGCCGCCCGCCGGGGAAAAGGCCACCGCCTCGCGCAGGGAGACGCCGTTGGGCAGGCCGTCGAAGGTGTCCGTGAGGCTGGTGACCACGGCGGGGTCGAAGCCGGGGATGGCCTGCGCCTCGACCGCGCCGATGTCCACCGCCGCGCCGGCGACGCGGGGGAAGCCGCGCTGGTCGGTGGCCTCCGTGGTGCTGCCGCCCGCGTCAATGGCCGGGCTGCCGGGCAGCGGCGGCATGGTCGGCGTGGGACCGCCGTAGTCGCCCAGCGGGGCTAGGAGGGGGTCGCCGGAGGTGAGGTTGCTGCCGTTGTCGGTGAAGGAGCCGTTAATGTCCCCTCCGGTGAGATTCCCGGCGACGATGCTGCGGGTGATGGTGAGCGAAGAACCGGAATCGGAGAAAATCCCGCCGCCACTGATGGCGGAATTGCCCGAGAGGGTGGACTGGGTGATCTCGACGGAACCGCTACTCCTGAGAATCCCGCCGCCAACTTGGGCGGAATTGCCCGAGAGGGTGGACTGGGTGATCTCGACGGAACCACCAGAGACGAACATGCCGCCGCCTTCCGAGGCGGAATTGCCCGAGAGGGTGGACTGGGTGATCGTCAGCGTGCCGCCGGTGATGTCAATCCCGCCGCCGAACCGCGCCCGGCTGTCCGCGACGAGGCAGCGGTCGAGGGTGAGATTCCCACGGGTCTGGATCGCCCCGCCTTGCCCGCTGTTGTCCCCCGCTGTGGTGGAGACCTGGCCCTTGACGAGGCGCAGGGCGCGCAGGACGACGACTTTCCCCGTCGCCACCTCGAAGATGCGCGACTCGCCGGGGTCAAGGGTGCCGTTGTCATCGGCATTGCCGGAGATGGAGATGCCGCCGGGCAGGGCACTGGCGTCAATGGTGATGTCATCCGTCAGCAGGAGATGCCCGGTGGCGAGGGTGATGGTCTCGCCGTCGAGAGTCGTGGGGTCGAAGACGATGATGTCCGCGCCGGGATTCGCATTGGCATCGGCGACGGCCTGGCGCAGGGAGCCGCCGCCGGAGTCGGCGGTGGTGGTGACGGTGAAGGTCTGCGGGACGACGGGCCTGACCTCCATGAGCTGGAAATTTGCGCTCCCGCCAAACCCCGGCACGGTCCAAGTCCCCGCATTGCCGGTGGTTGAAGTGGCGCGTGCCTGGAAAAAGGTGCCCGTGCCGGTGCTGGCGGGTTCGCTCGTGTTGCGCCAGTCGAAGTCCCCCGCAGAGACGGTGACGGAGACCCAGTGGCGGGTGTTGGGCGCCAGGTCGGGATTCGTGGTGGAGAGCACCGTCATCTCTCCATCGTTGCCGGAGGGGATGTTCGGCACCGTGCCGAGGTCCTCGACGAGAGTGACCGGCAGCGTGCCCGAGCCTGTCCAGAGCTTCACGCGCGCTGTGTGCGGCCCGGCCTGGAAACCGCGCAGGCGGACGACGATGCGGTCCAACTTCCGCGCCTCCGGCCCGGTGGTGAAGGCCTGCGCGGCGCTGGCACCCACGGTGGAGAGGGCGATCTGCGCGGTGGAGGCGTTGTCGAGATTCGAGACGACGTCCTGCGCGAGCGCGGTGGCGGCGGGCAGGAGGAGGGCGAGTGCGAGGAGGGTTGTGCGCGTTTTCATGACAGCGGAATGGGGCGGCGCGGGCATGGCGCGCGGTCCTCGGAGGGAGTGTCCCAGGGTTCTATCGGAAAAATGAGCTTGGTGTTACTGGAAAGTTTTCGCGATCTCGGAGGGCGTGGTGGACCGGGCTGACCTGACTGGCCGGATGTGCGGGATGCCGCACTGCTCCCCTCAAGCCCGCCGCAGGGCCTCCAGGCGCAGCGCCAGGGGCGGGTGGCTGTGGTGGAGGCAGGCGGCCAGCGGGTGGGGCTGCGGCCCGCCGCCTGCGCGGTCACTTCGGCTCGACAGCTCCGAAGTCTCGCTCCATCATCCGGTGACATGAAGAATCATGCGGCACTCAAAAAAGCATTCATGGCGGCCTTGACCCAGTTCGTCACAGAGCTGCGCGATCATGTGGCGGACGAGGACGGCCAGTGGTCGGTCAAAGGCTTTATTGATATTTATCGCAATGTCTTCACGGTGAGTTCGGACACGAAGATTGTGTCGAAGATTTTGGAGATTCACCTCCTCCCGAAGCTGCTGGCTTTTGCCGGGCAGCATGGTTACTCCATCGTGCTGGCGGAGAAACAGAACTGGTATCCCGATTTGAGCTTTGTGAGCAAGGCTGAACCGGGCCTCAAGTTCGCGGTGGATTTGAAGACCAGCTATCGAGATCCTGATTTCCCCGGGCACGTCAATGGCTTCACCCTTGGGAGCCACGGCGCTTATTTCAAGGACCGCGCCTCGACAAAAAACATCCAGCTCCCCTACGCCAGCTACGCCGCGCACATCTGCCTTGGCGTGATCTATACCCGGGCGGGCGCGGATGAGCTGGATGAGACGCGAACTTTTTCCGTGAAGGAATTGGGCCATGTCACACGAAAGCAAAAAGCCGAAGGATCGGCGGCCATCGTCGAAGACTTGCGTTCCATCACATCCGCGGTGCGTGACTTCGAATTCTTCGTCTGCGAGAAGTGGCAGCTGGCCAGCGACAAGCAAGGCTCGGGCAACACCGCGAACATCGGGGCGATCACATGGATCGAGGACATCCGGCGCGGCCATGGAGTCTTTTCCAGACTTGGCGAGAAGTGGTTTGACGAGTATTGGATGAATCACGGGCAGGCAACCATGCTGCGTGAAGGCAGGTCAGTGCCAATCAGGACGCTGGCGGACTTCATGGACTTTAAAGGCGCGGACAAAAAGTTGATCGTTCCCGTGCGCACCAAGACAACCCCGCGCAAATCGAAGGGCCTATGAGAGTCATCGTGCCGCCGCTCAAAAGCCAGGGCATCAAGACCAAGCTGGTGCCGTGGATTCGAGACCTTGCCCCCGCTTTCCAAGGACGCTGGATCGAGCCTTTTCTGGGCACGGGCGTTGTCGCTCTGAATTGCGGAGGCTCCCAGGCTCTCCTGGGAGACATTAATCCGCACATCATCCGCCTCTACCAAGCCATCCAATCCGGGGAGATCACAGCGGGGAGTGTGCGGAAACACTTGGAGAAGGAAGGAGCGATCTTGAGCGCGTCCGATGAAGACGGCTACGCGCACTTCCGGCATCTTCGGGACCGGTTCAACTCAGAGCACAACCCGCTGGACCTGATCTTTCTCTCCAGAGCCGGTTTCAATGGCATGATGAGATTCAATCGAAAGGGGGCGTGGAACATCCCCTTCTGCAAAAAGCCCGGGCGTTTCGCCCCGGCGTACGTCACCAAGATCGTCAACCAAGTGGCTGACGCCGCAAAGATCATCCAGCCTGGATGGCAGTTCATCACGGCGGATTTCGAGAAGATCATCAAGATGGCAGGCCCTGACGACATGATTTACTGCGACCCTCCCTACCTCGGGCGCCATGTGGACTACTTCAGCAACTGGACGGAGGAGGATGAGCGTCGTTTATCCGGGCTGCTGTCGGCGACACCCGCCAGATTCATTCTCTCAACGTGGCATCACAATGACTACCGCAAGAACGAGGCGATACCCGCTTACTGGAGCGGGTTCAATGTGATCACGCGCGATCACTTCTATCACACGGGGGGGAAGCTCGAAAATCGCCGTTCTGTCGTTGAAGCTCTTGTCTATAATTTCGAGGCCAGCATGCCCGCGCACACACAGAAACGCGAGACCAGGCTCAAGCAGTATGATCTGTTCGCCGACCTTCTGACCGAAGTCGCATAGAGCGCAATGGTAGTGGACCGGGTTGGGCGGGAGGGATGCCGCTTTTTTCCTCAAGCCCGCCGCAGGGCCTCCAGGCGCAGCGCCAGGGGCGGGTGGCTGTGGT
>ERZ761607.1528-NODE-1528-length-28450-cov-129.439021_pt1 | contig 28450 bp, 25 predicted proteins | sample MGYA00511164_ERZ761607 | MGnify/ENA primary metagenome ERZ761607 (study PRJEB28899, sample SAMN02445080) | bioreactor sludge metagenome | biome: EBPR sludge | place: Australia: Brisbane, Thorneside Wastewater Treatment Plant | collected 2011-06-22 ... | reverse complement strand
TAGCTTCCCACACCCACAACACCCCCCTGAGTACTACAAAGCCGTTTTTGAGAAGCCGGAAAACAAAAACAGATTGATTATCTGTATTTTATGCTTTATGCCCATCTGAAATTGGCCGTTCTAAGAGCATAATTTGTTGTTCTTTGACCGTTTTTTAACATAATTTGTTGAATAATAAGTAACTTGAGTTAAGGATAACATTAGTGTTACATGGTTTAGAAGAGGTTACGTTAACCCAAGTTGCGCTCATATGTAATAGTTATCACTTAATCTAACAGGCTTTATTATGAACTAATGGCATTTATATTGAGGGATGGGTTAACTGATCATTTCTTCCATAATATAAACACAAATTATTTCAATACTTGTATTAATGTAACTTATATATTACCTTTACATTATGAAAATCAGAGAAGTCATATCCTACAAAAATTATTTTGAGGATTTTCTTTTGAATCAACCTCTAAAAGTTCAGGATAAAATTTTTAGAATTTTTGAAGCCATTGAAACTTTAGAAAGAATTCCTTCTAATTATTTAAAACATATAGAAGGGACTGATGGTTTGTATGAAGCTAGAATACGACTTGGTTCAAATATTTGGAGAGTATTTTGCTTTTTTGTTGGAGACCAACTGGTAATACTGCTCACCGGTTTTCAAAAGAAAACTCAAAAAACTCCAAAAAATGAAATCCAAAAGGCTTTAAAATTAATAAAGGATTACTATGTACAAAAATCTAAATGAAATGGACACTAAAAGCTGGAAAACTATTAAAGACAACATATATGGGCCTAAAGGAACAGCAAGGAGAGATGAACTTGAAAGAGACTTTGAATCTTTCAAGATTGGTTTACTTTTGAAAAAGGCACGAGAAGAAAAACAATTAACTCAGTCGGAATTGGCAAATCTGGTCGATAAAAAAAGAGAATATATCTCAAGAATTGAAAATAATGGAAGCAATCTAACCTTAAAAACATTATTTGATATCGTAGAAAAAGGCCTAGGCGGGAAGGTGCATATTTCTATAGAGATTTAGCCATACACACTGCCATCTCCCACCCTCCTGCAAGCATGAGCAGAGGTCAGCTGACTCAATTCCCATTAAAACTTCTCTTATTCTATATCCATAAGCCTTATCGTACAAGTAGCAATTCACCGCGTTTTGAAAAGACCTCATCGCTTGAAAATACTTTGTATCTGATCAAAAAGATATAGGTGTCAGCCGGGGAATCCTTGCCTCTGAATCTGCCATCCCAGCCTTCATTGCCCGTACCCGTATAAACAGACTGTCCCCAGCGGTTGACTATCGTCATTTCTATGACTTCAACTCCCGGGTCTGCAATAGCCCTGAAGACATCATTTGTCCCGTCATTGTTTGGAGAAAAGGCATTGGGGAATTTAATAGAAGGGAGAAAGCCATCTATCGTAATCGAACCCTCACCCGAACAAAAGTCTTCTGTCGGATTGACCAGTTTAACAGAATATACATCAGTATCATTGGCGACTTCTATTTCGATGCTTTCACCGAATTCTCCGATCAATACATCATTCTTATACCATTGGTAGGTGGCGCCGGGCTCGGGATTGGTAACTGTCAGTACCGCTTGTTTGCCGGCGGGAAGATGAGAATCAGGGTCTGCTGTTATTGTGAAATTCTTATGATAGATTTCGTCTTCCAGAACAGAAAGATGGGTCACAACGATGCTGTCACACCCATAGGTTGTCTGCAGGGTATCAGCATAGATACCGGCAGTAAATACAGTTCCACCTGAGGGCAGTGTATAGGTCTCATTCGGACAGATTGACGCAGACACTTCAGTGGCAGTATCCGGCTGAGGAACTATGTTGATCATCACATCAGACGATACAGGACATCCTTCCAGAGTATCAATCAGCCGATAGGTAAGGGTGTAAGTACCGGGTTGCCTGTGCAGGGGATCAAATGTGTTCTCTAAATGCACTGTATCCGTCAATCCAGGGCCCAATGTCAAGACCCAGATACCCGAATCTGATTCCGTACAGACTAATTCATCCAGATTGACAAGGTACGGTGTATTGTTACACAAGTTGGCATCAAAGGTCTCTGTGCAGACTTTAGGACAACACTCATCAATAGATTCTGAAAAATAACTGATTAATACATCATCAAAAGGTGGATCATCTGCACAGATTCCTTTTTCAAGAATAGTCCACCTCAACCTTGTCTGCCCGGGCTTGACTTTAATCTTGATATGAGGATTAAAACTATTTCCTGAGATATAAGTAAAACCGGCACTCGGAGTTACATTATCAACATTGATCATGGTCCAGTACCCATTCAATCCATCAGGCAAGGTGGCGTCCAATGTTACTGTGCCATCAGAATTACGACACAGAACTATATCCGGACCGGCATCCACTATCGGCGTAGGGCCTCCTACGATAACTTTTACATCGGCAAAGCCAGAACAGACGCCCTGTCCTGCCGTCCATCTGAATACATAGATGCCCTCTTGCAGTCCGGTCACAGTGGTGATAGCGCTATTCGGATTAGTTATATTGGCAGGCTTCAGGCTTATATTGGTCCAGTATCCACCATCTGCAGGTGTGGCGCGGAGGGTAACAGAGGTTGGGATGGTCTGGTTGCACAGCAATATTTCATTTCGATCCACTGCCGCTTTTGCACCTATTGTAACCCATACCGTATCATGGGTCGAGGCGCAACCTGCTCCGGATAGCGTCCATATAAAGCCATAAATCCCCGGCGATAAGTTACTGACCAAAGTACGCGGGTTGTTGGATTCAGCAATGGATGCTCCCGGTGGGTTATTGTTTACTTGTGTCCACTGACCGGTAAAGTCGCCTGTGGCGCGCAGAGCAGTGAGAAAGACTTGTGTTGAGTCGGGTGGCAGACACCTGTCAGCGCCTGCAAAGGCAGGTGGCGGGCCCTCGGTATCGTTAGTAGAAATAACTACCTCATCACTTGATTTTCCGCATTTATTTTCCAGCGTAAACCGCAGTGTGTAAGTCGTATTGGGTTGGAGATTCATCAGTTGGGTAATAGGCTTATCTGACGGTTTGAAGCTCGGTGGCATTCCGGCGGGAACCTGACTTACTACCTCCCAGTAGCCATAAGATCCCAGTGGAATCTCTGAAGGCTGACAGGTCAATGTTACGGCAGAATAAGCACAGACTGTTCTATCCTCTCCGGCATCAGGCTTGGGTGGAGGCACATCTGAAACGCCGATCTTTACAGTGTCGATGACATCCGGGCAATGCGATCCGCCCCTGCTCACATATCCGAAATAGTATTCCGACTGCGCAGTCAGATTAGTTATGGTTAGCAGTCTGGTATTTGCTCCTTCCAGTATCGGATCGGGGATATCAGCCGGCTTCTTATAGAGGAGGATCCATTCCGGTGCAGCGCGATCATTGCCTATCAGCTGGCCGCTACTGCCACAGAAATATTGGTCAGTTCCTCCATTGACTTTTTCAGGTGGTTGCGAATAATCTACAATTAAAGTAGCGTAGTTGTCACAGGTATATTCATATGGAATTTGGAATATGTATTGGCCGGGGGGAGAAGTTTTAGGCATATTGAAATAGTATTCAAATTTGTGATTGGTTAGGTTAAATACTTTATTAAATTTTGAATATTTATTTTCACCCCCAGGAGGTGATGATATGGGTAATACTTGAAAAAAATTATCTTCTAGAATGGGTCTTATTTTTGATGTTTTAGGTAGATATTCATAAGGCAACAAAAAATGGACGAAAGTAGTATCGTATATTTTAAATTCTTCAAAGGCTTTAGTAGCATCACGATAATAATTATTCATATTAAAATCTTCAGACTTGCATTCGTTTGAAAGAAAATATACACTATTTTTATATGGTTGATTAATAACAATATAAATATTTGCATTTGTTTCGCAGCCTGCAGCATTAACTACCTTAAAAGAAAGTATATAGGTTCCAAAACCAAGATTTGATAAAACTGCTGTATATTCATCTGTAAATTGTGCAGTTCCTTCGCTTTCCATTTCACCATACCAAGGGCTACATCCAGCATTTGATAAGGGTGACCAAATGATTTTTTCACCATTTTTTAAGTTATCTTTTGCTGCTCTTATCATTAAAGTATCGGGGATACCACAAATATGAGCAGTATATGAAATTGTTTCTTTATTTTTGACTTTTGTGAGATCCTCAAAAATCAAATTTAAATCTTTAAAATCTGCCTGACTGGGCGCTTCGCTATCTTTAGGTACAGTAAACTCTATAGACTTTGATTGATCGTGACATGATCCGGTGATAGTAAATTTTGCAATATATACTTGATTAACATCGGCGTTTAAAATTCCAGTTACCCTCGATGTCGGGCTTTCAAAGGAAGCTCCTCCTCCATCAGCAGGTGAGATAAAAGTCCATTCGCCTTGTCCCGCCCCGGTACATGTGGCAAACAATTGAAATTTCTTACCACAACCTCCCGAAGATCCTAAGCGTAATGGTGGTACATATTCCTGCATACTGACTACTTTTGAGTCAGAATATAGGCAACCATTGTTGTCTTTAAAATTGTATTGGAGAACTGATACTGATGGGCCGGAAGGACAATTGCCTAGATCCTGAAAAGAAGGTCTATAAATATTGTCAATGACTGAACCATTGGGTACAGTCCAAAAGGAATAAAATCCCGGTGGAGGTTGATTTCCATCTAAATGCAATGTAAAATCCTGGTCAAAGCAATTTACAGAAATATCTTCACCGGCATCTGGCTGTGCTCCGGGCGATACGATATGTTTTACATCCTGGCTAGTTTTGCCCATACCACACACAATAGATAATCTGAAAACATATTCACCAGCTACAGTAGCGACAGCTTTAGTTTTTACTTTAGTAGAGTCTTCAATAGTCACAGGGCCTGGACCTGATACCAGTGACCATGTAGGTAATTGACCGGAAGCAACCGTACCAGCAACAGCACCGTCAAGAATAATTTCTTGCCCAGCACACCACTTGCCTTCCAAACCCGCATTCACACTACAATTTTGGGCGAATATATAAGATGGTGTAAAAATAATAACAGCTAAATATATATATAATGATTTCATATTCTCTTATTTTTTATCTTTAAATAAACGGAGTCCAACTATCCCTCCTCCAGGTATTTTACAAAAAGTAGTACTTGCTTCAAAAAGCACGGAGCAACCTCCTACAGTAAAACTTAAACCTCCTCCATCCCAAATATGCCCACATTGGAGTCCATGTGTAATTATTTCTGAAGTAGGTAGTTGTTCTGTTACAAACCCTGAGGGGGAGGTATCAAAAATTACTTCAGCTACATTTCCTGACATATCATATATACCTAGCTCATTTGATTTTAATTGTCCAACATTATGTAGAGTTCCAAACGCATTAGAGTATATCCATGCAACATCATAAATATTATTACTACCGCTATAATCAAACCCCATTGATTTAATACCTCCACGGTATGAAAACTCCCACTCAGTAGCTGTTGGAAGCCTAAAACTATTGTTGCTATAATCTTCATAGCTGTCAAATTGTGTATGTAAATCAGATTTTGTAACAGGCATCGTTAAATCCGGATCCTTATAATACCTGATTGGCAATCCTTTCATCTTATTTAATTCATTGCAAAAAATTAAAAAGTCCGGATAAAAAGTAGGCTCTTCATCAGCTCGAAATCCAACAGGATTCATTGGATGTATATTTACTTGAGGCCATGTTACAATATTATACCCCATCACCTCCTCAAATAACTTTTGTGTTACTTCAAATTTTGAGGAATAGAACGAAGGTAAAGTCACAATCCTTCCTTGAATATACATACTCCCACCCTCTACCAGTACCATTTCAGATTCTATGGTAGCGATGGATGTCTGGCTGTATGAAAGACCTGTAAAAAATATAAAGGTCAGTGTAAATAGTAAATTTGTTTTCATCCGGTGTTATATAAATTTAGAAATAGTTGTTTCTCTTCTTTCAAATATAAGGAATGAGGTTGATTTGTTATAGGCGAATCGCCATAAACCTGCCTTTTTGAGCCATGAAACGGGTGTTTTTGCGGATCATGCACCCGTCAACAAATCAACAAAAGGGGTTTACTTCTCATCGGAGTCCATTCGAAAACTGTGACATCCCACACCTAATCCGAAGCGCAGGTAAAATCCAGGTAGTACACATCCATATCATTTCGGGTGATATTTAGGAGACGAAAGCCTCTGCCTTGCGGGCATATCTCTATGAGGTCAAAAAATTTACAGGATTTGGGAAGACCTGAAAAGATTAAGGTAAAACCATAATCTGTATTAGGAGGAATATATATCCACTTTGGAAAAGCACTTATTCTTTCGAAGAGGATGAGTTCGCTTCTATGACCGGAATGGCAATCATAAAGATGGGTTGTAGAAGGCGATATCCTGATCGTACATCCTCCGGCAACTGCTCTACAAAATCCATGAACGATCACCTGGCCTGCATCAGCTACATAGGCCTGTACAGTATCCTGCAAGGATGATTCGATGGTAGTACCCGGGGTTTCAATCATGTAAGCCATTTTGAAAAAGTAATTTGACATTAATATATGGTAATTTTGAAAAAAGAATGACACGATCACACCATGTATATAAGTTAAATTACGACAAAAAAAGTTTCATTCTCTTTGGCATAAATGCCATAATTCAGATTTTCCAATTTCTAACGGATTAACAGGAATTACTCACAATCGCCTACACACCGCGACGAATCAGTAATGGGTTGAACCCAATAAACCCTTTTTAATACAAGATCTTCGATCACCAGTTCGATCTCAGCAGCATATCCCTAATAACACCGAATCAAGTCGTGTAGGGACGACCGCATAAAATTCAGCTGTTTATAGATAAAACCATGATAGATACAATGATAACAGCGGATGTATATCATAATGTACCGATAGCATAAAGTGGGATGTTGGTCATCCATTTTTCTTTTTTGTAAGGCGTCAATGATGTCCTGATAGCTGTCTGTGGCTTACTTTTTTCACAAAATAGTCTGAAACTTGTTGGTTTTACATTTTCTCCGGATTTAACTTCTATCGGAATGATCTCGTTATTGTCGGTCTGTATCAGGAAATCGACTTCATATTTGCTATTATCGAAGGTATGATAAAAAATATCATGTGTTTCGATCTGAGAAAGCTGTTGAAACACATATTGTTCTGCTAATGCTCCTTTAAATTCACTGAATATAGTATCGCCAAGCGCAATGGTTTTTGCATTGAGTCTGGACATCGCTCCCAATAACCCCACATCATTGTGAAATAACTTGAAAGCTGACAATTCATGATAGGCAACCAAAGGTAATGCCGCCCTGGATGTATTAAATACCTTGTGCAGAAGACCGGCGTCTGTGAGCCATTGGATCGCCAGTTCAAATTCTTTTGCCCTCGCTCCATGTTTGATCACTCCATATATGAATTTTTTATTTTCTTTAGATAATTGGGCGGGAATACTATCCCACACCATTGTGATACGTGGCAAAATTTCTTTCGGTGCGTGTTTTGAAAAATCGCTACGGTATGAAGCTAAAATTTGATTCTGTATATGACGGGTACTGCCCCAATCCCGGTTTTCGGCAAAATCTTTAACAGCCTCCGGCATTCCTCCTACGAATAAATAATACCGTAGATACTGGATTAGCTTTAAATGAAAATAATGTAGGTTTTCCAAGTCTTTCCTCTCTATGAGTTCTGCCATCCCCACTTCACCCATAGCCAATAAAAATTCATAAAAAGACATGGGGTAAAGTTTCATAAAATCAACCTTGCCTACAGGAAAAGACTCCTCAGGATGAATGGTTACTCCCAGCAATGACCCCGCTCCAATAACATGGTATTCAGAAGCGTTTTCATAAAAATACTTTAGTGCGGTCAGCCCTTTGGGAGCAGCTTGAATTTCATCGAATACAATCAGGGTATCTTCCGCATTGATCTTTAGACTGCAGTAAGCATTCAACACCGTAATGATCCTGTCTGCATCAAAATCTGTTTCAAACAAACTTCTCGGGGCATTCGGCTGTTCGAAATTGATGTATGCGAGCTGTTTGTATTCCGTTTTTCCGAACTCCTGTAAGAGAAATGTCTTTCCTACCTGCCTTGCACCCAGAAAAAGAAGCGGCTTTCTATTCCTGCCCATCTTCCATTTTTTCAAGCTGTTTATCTTATGTCTATACACTTTTCTCTCAATATTTAAGCTCAAAAATACACTTTTCTCTCAATATTTAAGCTCAAAATCACACTTTTCTCCCGTTATTTAGACCTAAAACTACACTTTTCTCCTGATTCTAATAAATCTTAGCAGGTCAAAAGTTTCAAAAAATGAAGAATATACAACCGGCATTTTCATCTTTTATTTACACATTTAAAGCGTGAATGAAAGGTCGCATATACGGAGCTTGGTTCCTTCCTTGTTGGTATATTCTACCAAAAGGCCACGCCTACAGCTTTTGTAACAGAAACGACCGGAATAAACAACAGAGGAATTACATCGCGATGGATTCAATATCCTGCGCAGTAAAAAGCCTCGTTAGAGGCGACCGTTTGGTAGTGTATCAGTTATAACACGAAGTCAAGTCCTGTAGGGACGACCGTTTAAAATTCAGATGCTTATTTATATAAAACCATGAAGGCATTAAGGTGGATTAAGTTAGTCATTCTTAATGTTCCTTCATTTCTTATTGGTTCGCTAAAGACAGCCATAACAATTAAGATGAATTAAGATGCAACCCCAATGGGTTTAATCAACAGCCTATACCTCTTATCTTATACCAGGATGATTTATATAATAGTCCATTAAATCCAGGAATACTAGTACCGGGAGTGAAACAATCCGGGGTTCCGGGATGCCGAGGTTACAGTCGTTTAGGCCAATGAAATTGATCTATTACAAATGTACCTTCGGTATTATGCTTAAATCCCCTCAAAAAAACCTGAAATGCAAAATGCGTTTGATATGAAGTATTGTGTAAAGATAAGGCAAAATCATAATAGATTCAATCCCAATAAATTGTTAAAGTAATTAAAACATTTAAGTACCCCGGTCAATGACTCCCGGGATTAACAGACTATGCTGAAAGCCTTTTCAAGGCATGATGAATATCCAGAACCTGATTGATCAGGGAATGATGACCATCATTTTTTATAACAAAATCGGCAAGTTTAAGCTTTTGCTCATCACTGGACTGGCTTTGAATCTTTTGCATGCCAGCTTTTCGGGAAATACCATCTCTGCTAATCAGACGGTCGAGTCGCATTTCGATCGGTGCGGTGACTACGATGATGCGATCCATCAAATAATTGAAACCTCCCTCCAGAATGAGGGCAGATTCATGCAGCGTATAGGCAGCATGCATCCGACTATGCCATAATAGATAATCTTGTTTCACTACAGGATGCACGATGGCGTTCAAGGCAAGCAGTTTTTTATGATCCGAAAATACAACGGACGCTACCCACTGTGTGTTGTAGCTCCCATCATCCCGATATGATTCCTCGCCCAATAAATCGATGATACGGCGCCTGATGTCGCTGTCTTCCACGATAAGTCGTTTTGCTTCCTTGTCTGCATAATAAACGGGAATGCCCAGAAGTTCGAACATTGATGCCACAAAGGATTTACCGGATGCAATGCCACCTGTTATACCTATTTTAAGCATCCTGCATGTATTTTTCGATTTTAAAATCAGGGGGATTCAATGCAGCGGCATGATCCACCTCCACCCCAAGGACGTAGCTTTTGAACAAGGGAATCAAATAGTCCTCATCTTCCCTTTCGGTTGACAAGATGAGAAAGGGATTTTGATCCAGGTGTTTATCGACAATCCGGCCCGGAAACCTTTTGGCAGCCGCCATCACCAGGGGCATACGGACATAGTCAAAGGTCACCTTATACAGATACTCCGGCCTGATCTCCTTAAGTATTGCCAAAGCCAGGACTTCTTTAGCAGAATCTTTATAAGCCTTAATCAGACCACCTGTACCGAGAAGCGTACCCCCAAAATACCTGACAACAACACACAAAATGTTGGTTACATCAAAGGCCTCCAACTGACCAAAAATAGGTTTACCGGCAGTACCTGATGGTTCGCCATCATCGCTCATTCTATATCCTGTAACCGGACAACCCACCTTGTAAGCCCAACAATGATGAGTAGCTTTTGGGTGGTGTGTCCTGACATCATTCAGGCGATTCATGGCGTCTTCCACTCTATCCACAGGAAAAATCACAGCAATAAATTTACTGCCCTTGACCTTGATTTCTGTTTCGTAATATGTATCAATGGTATATGCCATAATCCTTAAAAAATATGAGGGTTATCCTTCGGTTCGACATGCACGGCAACATATATGATGCCTATGCCGGCATCTTTCAGCTTGTCCTGGACCCTATGGGCAATATCATGCCCTTCAAACACCGGAATTCTACCATCCACTTCAATATGCAAGTCTACCAGGTAATTGAGACCTGTCTTACGCACGTAACACTTTTCAGTATCTAAGACACCATCGACCGAGGCCGACAATGCCTTAATTTTAGTCACCATTTCTTCGTATATCTGCCGGTCCATAATTTCACCCCATGCAGGCTTGAAGATACGATAACAATTGAAAAGAATCACACCGGCAGCAAAGAGAGCTGCCCAGTCATCAGCTGCTTCATATCCATCGCCGAGAATCAAGGCTACCAAAATCCCAATGAAAGCAGCAACTGAAGTAATGGAATCACTCCGATGGTGGGCAGCATCGGCCCGAAGGGATGTAGATCCGGTCTTTTTGCTTTGATGCAGCACATAACGGTACATTGCCTCCTTAACCAGGATGACGAGGAAAAGTACCACCAACGTAAATGGCGCAGGCATTTGATGTGGGGTGCGCATATTGACAATGCTTTGAAAGATAATGTAGGCGGCAGTCATAACCAAAATTCCTACAACGACGAAAGTAACCAGTGTTTCCGCTCTGCCATGTCCAAAAGGATGGTCCATATCGGGAGGCCGGGATGCGTATTTGAGACCTACCCAGACAATGAGAGAGCTTACCACGTCCGATAAAGATTCGATCGCATCCGCCACTAAGGCGTACGAGTGTCCGGTGATCCCTGCTATTCCTTTGACCATGACCAGTACTAAGCTGATGGCCACACCGAGCATGACGGTCCTCAGACCCTGATACCACAAATTATCCTGGCTTGTAGTCACAGGTTGACTTTTGTTCATAGGGTGCAAAGTTATATGATTTACTATTTAATCTTGAGGTTAAGAAGGTGAAAGTAGATGTCGCAAAATACATTTCTCTTAATCATAAAAAGGCAACCCGGTAAACCATAAAAGGGTTATTGCCAGGAAAAATGTGTATTTAATAGTAATTATATATGTTATATATTATCAAAATATTTAACATGAAATAAATGTAAAACAAAAATCAAATCAGTTAACAATGCATAATGCCACTTCAACTACTGCATATACTAAATAACCGGGCCAATTTCACTAATTTCTGATCAGCCCTATAGATGGGATGGGATGCGAGGAGCAAGACCGGTTACGCACAGCATTAATTTTTAATAAAACCTGAAATTTCTTCTGTACAATTGTGTACCGCTCAATTATTTTCAAAATAAAACCATATTGTAGAAATGTCATTAAAGTATATAGTGTTATTCATAATAATAATATTTATAATATATAAATAAATGGAATATTGACAGATAAATGTTATCATTACGGTGACTGAAAGCTTTCGTGTCAAGGTATAGCGGAGCACCTGAACAATGTAAGGTGTCTGGGGAATGAACTATGGCCTGTTTGGTGGCTGACGAGGATAGACGACCAGATTTCCAACCAAATAATTCCCCAATAATACTGATCCTTAGAAAATATATAAAATGGAGAATCCAATTACAAGACCATTAACGGCACAAGGTCTAAATCATCTTCTCCTGTTTGATTGCGTTGCTATGTAAGATTAATAAACAGAAATCCAGGGGAATTTATACCAAAGCATGGTAAAAAAGTACAAATACAGAAATATCTAATTCATAATCAATAAATTAAATATTTATATAAAAATATTTATTAATTAAAATCTTGCTGACCGTGTATTGGTTGCAAACGTTGAAACTTTAGTAAATAATTCAAAATAAAATATGTTGACAAAGAAATTATGTACTTTTGCACCTTATTTTGAAAAGGCATGGATTTAATAAATGTTTCCTCTGCACTAATTTCGGTATATGACAAGACGGGTTTGGATGTCCTGATCAGGGAGTTGGCAGACCATCATGTAACCATTTATTCCACCGGAGGCACCTTTGATTATATCACAGCGATGGGCGTACCCGCCATAAAGGTGGAGGATTTGACAGGATATCCATCGATGTTGGATGGTCGTGTCAAAACCCTGCATCCTGCTGTGTTCGGCGGGATACTGGCACGGAGAAATGATGACCATCTGGGACAGTTGAAGCAACATCAACTGCCGGTCATTGACTTGGTGGCTGTGGATCTTTATCCATTTGAGGAAACTTTAAAAAGAACCAGTGACGACCAGGTTATCATCGAGAAGATTGACATCGGAGGCGTATCCCTTTTACGTGCCGCAGCTAAAAATCATCACTCCGTCGTTGTCATCAGTCGGCAATCTCAATATCCAATTGTTGCACAATGGCTCAAAGCAAACAAGGGTTCAACTACCCTGGAGCAACGCACACTACTTGGTTATGAAAGTTTTGCCGTAACCGCGCACTATGACACAGCCATCTCCAGATATTTTGCTCAAAAGGCTGGAAAGCAGCAAATGTTGAGGTATGGAGAAAATCCTCACCAGAAGGCATACTTCACCGGAGATTACGAGTCAAAATTCACGCAGCTGGCAGGAAAAGAAATATCTTACAACAATATTGTGGATATCGATGGCGCCATAGCACTAATGTCAGAATTTAAAGACAATAAGCCGGCATTTGCCATCATCAAGCATACCAATCCTTGCGGTGTAGCATTACGTGACACTATAAAGGATGCCTGGGATGCAGCACTTGCCTGTGACCCGACATCGGCATTCGGCGGCATCATCATCTGCAACAAGACAATCGATGTGGAAACTGCAAACGCGATAGACGAGATATTCTATGAGGTGCTGATAGCTCCTGATTATGAAACCGGAGTCGTCGAAGTACTAAAGAAAAAGAAAAATAGGATCCTGCTCAAACTACATTCATTTGAACCGGCTGTCGAGCAGCAAAAATCCATGTTGGGTGGAACTCTCGTACAGGATGCCGACCTGGCACCGGTAGATGATGAAACATTGAATCAGGTGACCAGGAAGGGTATCCCCGGTGAAAAAAGGGAGGATTTACTATTCGGAATCAAGTGTGTCAAGCATCTTAAATCCAACGCCATTGCAATAGTCAAGGATCTCCAGATGATTGGAGCCGGTGTTGGTCAGACAAGCAGGATTGATGCACTTCGACAAGCCATCGACAAGGCAGGTCGGATGGGGTTTACTGTTGAGGGATCGGTACTAGCATCCGATGCTTTTTTCCCTTTTGCTGATAGCGTGGAGATAGCACATATGGCGGGCATCCGTTACATTGTACAACCCGGCGGCTCAGTCAGGGATGAAGATTCCATCGCATACTGTGATGAGAACGATCTGGGGATGTATTTTACAGGCACACGTCATTTCAAACATTAAACAAAACAATGAATCTGACAATCGATGCCGGTAACAGCCGGGTAAAATATGGAATCTTTTCCAACGATGAATTAGCAAAAGTTATCGTCAGGGACTCGTTAAAGTCCATGGATATAGAAGAGTTGTACAAGGAACATCAGATCAAAAGGAGTATCATCTGCGCTTCCCGCAATTTGAGTCCAGAAAACCTCGCTTATCTCCAATCCAGAGACACCCTCATCCTCGATGAGAATACGCCAATCCCGATAAAAAACAAATACCGTACCCCGAAGACTTTAGGAAAAGACAGGCTGGCCGGAGCTATAGCAGCGCATGTGGCATTCCCTTTTGCCAATAATGTCGTAATCGATCTTGGAACAGCCATGACAATCAACTTTATCAACAGCAAAGGTGAATTTCTTGGCGGTAATATTTCACCGGGTCTTAATCTCAGATTGCAGGCATTGCACAATAATACCGACATGTTGCCTCTGCCCAGTACCGATGGGGAATTTAGTCTGTATGGCATGGATACCGAGCAAGCCCTCAGAAACGGAGCCATACACGGTATTCTTGCAGAAATAGAATACTATAGTCAAAAGTATAAGGAATTGTGTTCTCCATTAAAAATTATACTTGCTGGAGGAAATTCTGTATTTATCAATCACTATTTGAAGGAACCATACGTTATTAAACCGGACCTTGTAATGGAAGGCCTTAACGAAATAATCAAGTTCAATGAGAAAGAATCTCTTTAACCTTTTTTTATTTACTATCTGTACGCTAACTGCCGGAATCGCCCAGCAATTGCACAATCCCTTCAGTATATACGGAATGGGGGAATTTCAAGATACCGATCCAACAACAGTCGTTTCCAATGGATGGGCCAATCAGACTTTTTATGACCGATTCCACGTAAATACCAACAATGCTGCATCCTACCCCTATCTTCTAAGTACATCCTTTGAAGTGGGCATTAATGCAAGATATAGTATACTGAACAACGGCCCAATTAACTACAAATACTGGAGTGGCCAATTGGCACATATGTCGCTGGCATTCCCGGTTTTCAGCCCATATAATGAATTACTGGAGAAAAGAAACCGGAAAGTTCACTGGGGCATGGGTATTGCTGTACAACCCTATAGTCTGGTAGCTTATAATTATGAGTTTGATGTAGATGATCCAAATGCAGGATTAGTCAGAAACAAGCATTTCGGTAATGGAGGTACATACAAGATGGTGTATAACAATGGAGTTTCGTACAAGGATTTTTCATTTGGTGTAGGCTTACATTACATTTTTGGGAAAATCATCAGAAATGATCAGATTGAATTCCTGGACAACAGTGGTGCATTTGGCAACATTACCTCCAAGGAAAATGAAGTGTATGTCAAAGGTCTGCAGTTCAATTTTTCGGCCATGTACAATTACATCCTCAATCCTATGACGGATGGCAAGAAAACGGATTACGACAAACAAAAGCGAATCACGGTCGGCGCATCTTTTCAACCCATGTCCAAACTTAAATCAAGGGTAGATGCAGTGGATTTTGTATATAGCAGGCAGTTAGGGACTTCCATCTCCGATACATTGTCATATCTCCAATCTAATCAGGAATATAAAGGCAACTATAATTCAACTTACGGAGTCGGATTATCCTATCAGCATGGTGCAAAATGGCAGGTAAATGTCAATTACGATGGAGGGGTATACGATCAGTATAATGTAAAAGGCCTTGAGGCTGATTACCGGAATACCGGAATGTTTAAAATCGGAGCGGAATGGTGCCCTGAACCAAACTCCTTCAATTCATTCCTTAAGAGGTCCAAATATCGATTGGGCTTCCGAACAGGAACGATGCCACTAGCTTTTGGAGGCGAGCAGACAAAAGTTACAGCAGGAGTGATCGGATACGGTTTTCCTGTATATGTCAACCGACAAATCTCACACGTCAACATCGCTTTTGAGGGGGGGCAAAAAACCTATTCAGAGAAATTCAAGGAGAAATATTTTAATATTCGGTTAGGATTTAACCTGAATGATGATTATTGGTTCCTGAAGAGGAAGTTCGATTAAAGGCCTTGATAGAATACCGGAAGATCGGTATAAGACAAGGGTAATAGTCTTTGATATCTTAAGATGCCAGAAACAGGATATCGCCAAAACAGTAGATTATATAGATTTGCCTACATCACGTATAGGTGCTGGGGATGGAGTCGTGTTGATACGCTTGATGGGAGTTGGGTATGCAACCTGAAGTAGGTACGAAAATAATACTCCCGAATGAAGATTAGGAGGAAATTATTTGTGCTAAAATGAAAAAAAGAAATCATTTTAACGATTGTTTTGAAATCTGTTTCAAAGAAAGACCCGTAAGTACGAATTCTTAAAGTATTAAACATCTACCTACTTCAGGGGAACGTTGTACTGACGCGTCTTTCGTCATCCGGGGGGATTCAAAAATCGAAGTATGTACATGATTAATAACTCCGAATGCTGATTCTACAGGCCTTCCTGCAAACTGCCGGACAAATTACTTTCAATTGTAAGCTGATTTTCAAAAACTGCTTCCGGCTGAGCCCGACCCACCTGACTTGTCGCCTATTAAACATCTACCTACTTCAGGAAAAAACAGTACTGACGCGCCTTTCGTCATCCCGGGGGATTCAAAAATCGAAGTATGTACATGATTAATAACTCCGAATGCTGATTCTACAGGCCTTCCTGCAAACTGCCGGACAAATTACTTTCAATTGTAAGCTGATTTTCAAAAACTGCTTCCGGCTGAGCCCGACCCACCTGACTTGTCGCCTATTAAACATCTACCTACTTCAGGAAAAAACAGTACTGACGCGCCTTTCGTCATCCCGGGGGATTCAAAAATCGAAGTATGTACATGATTAATAACTCCGAATGCTGATCCTACAAGCCTTCCTGCAAACTGTTGGACAAATTATTTTCAATTGTAGGCTGATTTTAAAAAATGGTTTCCGTCTGAGCCAGAAGCACCTGACATGTCGCCTATTAAACATCTACCTACTTCAGGAAAACACTGTACTGACGCACCGTTCGTTACCTCCGGGGAACTCAAAAATCGAAGTATGTACATGATTAATAACTCCGAATACTGATTCTACAGGCCTTCCTGCAAACTGCCGGACAAATTACTTTCAATTGTAAGCTGATTTTCAAAAACTGCTTCCGGCTGAGCCCGACCCACCTGACTTGTCGCCTATTAAACATCTACCTACTTCAGGGGAACGCTGTACTGACGCGTCTTTCGTCATCCGGGGGGATTCAAAAATCGAAGTATGTACATGATTAATAACTCCGAATGCTGATTCTACAAGCCTTCCTGCAAACTGCCGGACAAATTATTTTCAATTGTAAGCTGATTTTAAAATATGGTTTCCGCCTGAGCCTGACGCACCTGACTTGTCGCCTATTAAACATCTACCTACTTCAGGAAAACACTGTACTGACGCGCCTTTCGTCATCCGGGGGGATTCAAAAATCGAAGTATGTACATGATTAATAACTCAGAATGCTGATCCTACAAGCCTTCCTGCAAACTGCCGGACAAATTATTTTTAATTGTGAGTTGATTTTCAAGAACGGCTTCCGCCTGAGCCCGACGCACCTGACTTGTCGCCTATTAAACATCTACCTACTTCAGGCAAAAGCCCCACCAATGCACCTCCCATCCTATTATTTCAGGGAAATCCGCACAGATTATACTCATACCCTTACATGAAGAGCATTTCCCTTCTTCAGGACTCCCTCCTAAATCTCCCTATAACTTGTCGATTACTTATAATACAACCACGTGATAGCAGCTACGATCTCCCTACCCCATTTATTCTCATTATGCCGGCCTTTTGGGTCAATGGTCAACTTGACATCGACAAGCTTCTCAAAAAAATGCTGTTCTTCCAATGCCTTCTTCAACCGTTTCATACTAGGCAACATTGACGCACTCTCCTTCCCCCCTGCATATAGATATACCTTGGTCGGAAATGGAGTGTAAAAACGTGGTATCTCCGTCTGGGCATCCCGGATCAACCACAACGAAGGGCTAAAAATCATCAGCTTTCCAAATACGTCCGGATAAAATAAACCTCCATACAAGGTAATCAACCCTCCCATAGAACTGCCGCCTAGTCCGGTATACTCACGACCACGCAAAGTCCTGTACCGGTTGTCAATAAAAGGCTTGACAGCCTTAGCAACATCGCTCAGGTACTTCTGGCCATCACCACGCCCAATACGAGTTCCGCTGATTGGAGTGTATTCTCTTATCCGGTCAGCTTCACCATGGTCGATGGCCACAATGATCACCTCTGTCTTTCCGGCCATAGCCATCTGTGTCATCTTATGTTCCAGATCCCAGTTGCCAAAAGGGGCTTTCGGATCCCAAAGATTCTGACCATCCTGAAGGTAAAGCACATTGTAATGCTTGTGAGGATCAGCATTATAGTTGTAGGGCAACATGACACGCACAGTCCTCACAACACCGAGGTATGGAAAGGGGAACTTGTCGAACTTCTCTATGATGGGCCTAAATCTGGCTTCTGAACAAGACCCGTTGCATAGAAATCGTGCTACTCGGTCCGTATAACTCCTTCGCATTTTAAGAGCCACCCTATTCTTGGTCTTCAATCCTCGCGCAGTCAATTCCTCATTCTCCCAGCCTCCTTTAGTATATTTATATTCGAATGGGAAGGGAAAATTTTCGTCCAACTTAACCTTAAGCCGGTACTTACCCTTCTTGACACGCTCCATCTTAAAGCGTTCATCTTGAGGATTCCAGTCATTGAAGGTACCCACAAGATAAATATCACGACCATCATCATCCAACGTATTGAGGTTGAACGTGATGGTCTTGACAACAAGACTCCGGACCGTATTTTTTATTTGCTCTATCAAAAGAAATCTGTAAAAAAATGCATCTACCCGGCCATTACCTACCAGACAGATGCATTCAATTCTTTATTGATTATCAGGCAATTAAATACCGAATACTTCTTTTACCTTATCCACGTAATCGAGTTTTTCCCAGGTAAATAATTCAACGGTAACCTTCTTCTCATTAGCCTTGCCTTTATTGAATACTTTCTCAACCGTCCTGTTTTCGCGTCCCATGTGGCCATAGGATGCCGTCTCGCTGTATATCGGATTACGCAATTTTAAACGCTGCTCGATCGCATACGGTCTTAGGTCGAATATTTCCTGTATCTTCCTGGCAATTTCACCATCGGTCATGTTGACCCTGGAAGTACCGTAGGTATTGACATACACACCACAAGGCTCGGCAACACCTATCGCGTAAGATACCTGAACCAATACTTCATTGCAAAGACCTGCTGCAACCATATTCTTGGCAATATGCCTCATTGCATAGGCTGCCGAACGATCTACCTTCGAAGGGTCTTTTCCGGAGAAAGCTCCCCCGCCGTGAGCTCCCTTACCGCCATAAGTATCCACTATGATCTTCCTTCCGGTCAATCCTGTGTCACCATGCGGTCCGCCGATAACAAATTTCCCGGTCGGATTAATATGATAATTTATTTTGTCATCAAAAAGAGCTTGTGTAGCAGGTTTCAGCTGACTCTTCACACGCGGTATCAGAATGTTGATGATATCAGACTTGATTTGCTCCACCATTCGGCTATCATCTTCATCAAAATCATCATGCTGCGTCGAAATGACGATTGTATCAATTCTCACAGGTCTGTTATCATCATCGTATTCAATGGTGACCTGACTCTTTGCATCGGGTCTCAGGTAGCTAATCTCCTTACTTTCCCTCCTGATTTCGGCCAATACCTCCAACAACTTATGAGCAAGATCCAGCGCCAATGGCATGTAATTGGCAGTTTCATTGGTTGCATAACCAAACATCATGCCCTGGTCTCCGGCACCTTGATTTTCGGGATCAGAACGTTCTACACCCCGATTGATATCAGGCGATTGCTCATGGATCGCAGAAAGTACACCACATGACCTCGCCTCAAACATATATTCACTCTTTGTATAGCCGATCTTATGGATTACTTCCCTTGCTATTTCCTGGACATCCAGATAAGCATTGGATTTTACTTCACCTGCAAGAATAACCTGCCCGGTCGTTACAAGTGTCTCACATGCGACTTTACTCGTCTCATCATAAGCCAGAAAGTGATCAATCAGTGCGTCGGAAATCTGGTCAGCAACTTTATCCGGGTGGCCTTCAGAAACAGATTCTGAAGTAAATAAATACGACATTTTAAGAATTTTTTAGATTCGAGGGGCAAAAATAACAAAAATTGATATATGTTTCCAAATATTTATTGAACCGAATTGAATGGCAATCGTTCATTGAAAATATGCGTCTTCACACAATTATTGACGCCATAATCAGTTTGATTGCTTGCATTTCTAAGAAACAATGATGTATAGATGAAACTTTCCTTGTTTTTAATACCCATTCTTGTATGGGTGAATTACTCCGACATATCGCCCGATTCCATCCCAATAAAATGGCCCTCAGACAACTGTTTCATAAGATCTGCAAGACTGCCGATATCACCAACGGCCGAAGCATTTATTCCCATCAGCGGAAAATATTCCTGGTCGTTCAAAATTCCCCTGATGGGGACTCAAGTGATGACTTATGCCTTTTCAGGCCAGACCATTGATGTTACAATGACAGGAAGCGTGCTGGACAGAGCTTATAAACTCTCCGTTATTTCTTTCGATCAGGTTAAAAACAAAATCGTAGCAAGAACAATGAGGAATAAAGAAGTAATCTATGCAGTCATCTTCATCAAAGATATCAGGCATAATCGAGCCACAATATTTAAAAAAGAATTTTCCACTTTGAAGGAAGCAAATGAATTTGGTATCCCTCCTGCCAACTCAACAGACAGCAGAGGCTGGAATGTTTTTATTAAAAATGGAAATTAATGTAGCATTCATTCCGTAGGGACATTCTGTTTTGAGATTTATTTTCAGACACAAAATTCATGCCGGGCAATTGCGACCTTCCTAAGGACTCCTTTTAATAAATGTGTATCAATTATTCATGCATTCCTCAGATATTTCTCAAGCTTCGGCAAACCAGACATGTCGATGTAAAAAATAGTCTCCAAAACCGCCTTTACATCATCAACCGATGTGAGCGTTCTTCTTTCAATTTCCCGGTCGGGTTGATATATGGACAACTCATAATCTTTCAGCGTATATCTGGCCCCCTGTTCCGACCTGGCCGCAACTAATGTATGGGTGAAGATACATTCGGGGCTGGTCGATGTATACCAATTGGCAACTTGAAAATCCTGGATTATCTGTTTCCTGAGATTGAATTCATATAGCCTCTTCCAATGGCCATTCAGCTTAATTTCAAGACGATATTCACCATCCGGACTGATGATCCTGTAATCTTCATTGGGTGTGGTCTGTACAATATCCGGCTCGAGCAATAACGGACCGGTAGGAACCAATCCTCCATAGCCTACATCTACCAAATAATCCCTGCCTTCCAGTGTGACCAGCAATACCATGTGTGTCCTTCCAACACTTTCCGGCTCCTGCCCCGCCCTGCCCAACAACCCCCTTACCGTAAAGCCGATACGCTCCAGAACAACTTGCAACAACAAGTTATGCTCAAAACAATATCCTCCGCGATGCTTCCTGACAATCTTTTCAAAAATGGCTTCACCATCAAGCTCTACAGGGATACGCATCAACGGATTGAGATTCTCAAACGGGATGGAGGCAATATGGTTTTGTTGTATGTGGACCAATGTGTCCCATCCGACATCAGGTGTTCCGGCGAAGCCTATTCGGTCGAAATATTGCTTTAGATTTACGTCATTCATAGCCATACATCAGTATTTGCCCTCTATGGACATCATTACTCCGGCATTATCACCCATCCATTGCCAATCTAATCTACATGACGGAAGATGGCCGGTAATGATGATGTGTAATCTAACAGCATACCCCGATATTTGTTCGTTTCGGGCAGCAAAACCGCCTAAAAGCAATTGGCATTAATACGACAGGTGATATATTGATTTATTGCATATATCGCCTTAAATCATTTACTTTGTTCTGTCAATCAGGAAATATTTTGCCGGATATAAACCATCCTATAGAATTCGTCAAGGGCATCGGACCGAGAAAGGCTGAACTGCTCAAGAAGGCCTTCAATGTGACAACCATCGGAGACCTGATCATGCAGTTCCCTTTTCGTTACATTGACAAGACTACTGTCAAGCCCATCAACCAGGTTACAATCAATGATGAATGGGTGTTGATCAAGGCCAAAGTACTCTATACAGAATTAGCAGGAAAAGGGCGAGGCCGCCTCATCGCACATGTCAGTGACGGGTCAGGAGTCATGGAACTGGTCTGGTTCCAGGGAATCAAGTACATCGAGACCTTACTCGAAAAGGGCAAGGAATGGCTTTTTTACGGAAAGATCAATGTCTTCAACGGTAAAATCAACCTGCCACATCCCGAGCTGGAAACACCTTCGGTCGAAGGTCAGCCGGATTTTCTACTCCCTATCTATTCATCCACCGAAGGACTTACCAGGGCTGGATTTAACATGAAGTTCCGCAGAGAATTGATGTCCAAATGGCTTAATGAACTCACCCACAATGATTTTCCGGAAATGATACCCGAAGAGCTCATTCGAACAATGCAATTGCCGACCAGATTCGGAAGTATCCGCCATATGCATTTTCCGACCAGCCTAAAAACCGCTGAACAAGCCAAAAGAAGACTGATCTTCGAAGAATTCTTCGTCAATCAGACTACCTTGATCATGCAGAAGCTGTATAGAAAGAACTATATCCATGGATACAACTTCTCAATCATCGGTAATTATTTCAACAAATTCTACAATAATCACCTGCCATTTGATCTCACCAATGCCCAAAAGAGGGTTATCAAGGAAATACGTACCGACATGGGGAGCGGGTTCCAACTTAACCGCCTGCTCCAGGGCGATGTGGGGAGCGGAAAGACAATCGTCGCACTTATGTCAGCGCTGATAGCTGTGGACAATGGATTCCAGACTTGTATCATGGCCCCCCTGGAGATACTGGCACAACAGCATTACAAGAATATACTCCGGTATACTGAGCCCCTGGGATTGAAGATTGCCCTGCTTACAGGAACTACTAAGAAGAAGGAACGAGAACAGATATTGGCAGAATTAGCTAACGGTGAAATTTCCATCATCATCGGCACTCATGCGCTGATCGAGCCAATTGTCCGATTCCACAAACTAGGGCTCGTCATCATCGATGAGCAACACCGTTTCGGGGTGGAACAAAGAGCGGCCCTTTGGTCCAAAGCCACCCCTCTCCCGCCCCACGTCATTGTGATGACTGCAACCCCAATTCCACGGACACTGGCCATGTCCGTATTTGGAGATCTCGATGTCTCCATCATCGATGAGCTCCCACCCGGCAGAAAACCAATTAAAACCATCCATTATCACGAATTGAAGCGAACGGAGATGGAGGCATTGATGCGGCACGAATTGAGCATTGGCAGGCAAGTATTCGTAGTGTTTCCATTGATCGAAGAGAGTGAAAAGGTTGATCTCGAAAACCTGCAAATGGGTTACGACAGAATATTCCGGGCATTTCCACCCCCTAAATACCAGATTTCCGTCGTGCATGGCAAAATGAAGGCTGCCGATAAGGAATACGAGATGAACCGATTTATCCAGCATAAAACCAATATTCTGGTAGCTACTACAGTGATCGAGGTTGGTGTGGACATCCCGAATGCATCTGTCATGATCATCGAAAATGCAGACCGTTTTGGCCTCTCCCAGTTGCACCAGCTTCGGGGACGTGTCGGTCGCGGTGCAGAGCAATCCTATTGCGTACTGATGACAGGATTCCAGCTCACACTTGATGCGAAAAAGAGATTAAAGACCATGGTCGATACCGACAACGGATTTACCATTGCCGAAGTGGATATGCAGCTTCGAGGACCGGGAAGCATCGAAGGTGTACGCCAGAGCGGCGGTCCCGACTTTCGTCTGGCTAATCTTTCCTCCCATCAGGATATCTTCCAGCTGGCCAATGAAGCAGCCATCAAAATTCTGACAGAAGACCCGAAACTGGATTTGCCAAAAAACATCGGATTGAGGAAGTTTATGGCTACCCGATTGAAGATGAACAAGGACATGTCGAAAATTGGCTGATCCTTGAATGCACGCCTGCTTCACAGCCCTATCCTGACCACACTTTTGATTTTCTTCACAAGCAACCTGTACTGAAACCCGCTATTCGGTCAAGCATTTTCTACTCCCCGGATCTGTCAGACGACTCAACACTATTACCGATCTTATACCAGGATGATTTATATAATAGATTTCAAACTTGAGGTATAATAACAAATGTACCTTCGGTATTAGACACCGGAAATGCTTTTTGACGCCTTGGATGACCATATCAATGGTCGATGCATATTCACTTCAAATAGCCAATGTAGCTTAGGAATATGCGCTTGATCTGTCTATGAGTTTATTTAATTGACTTCCGTTCATTAGAATCATTTCCTGAACAATCTGGCATAATCCAGATAGTAATTGACACGTACCGAAATAATATTGTTCCGGATTCTGTTACCAAAATTGCTATAGGAAGACCAATAACGGCTGTCCTCATTGGTAAATTTGTCATAACCACTGTTCCACGCCAGTATCAGATCACTGCCCGGTGCAAACCGCCAGTTAGCCCGGGCCTCAAAATTGGTAAATTGGACAAGTTGAAACAATGGATAATTGCCTCCTGCAACCTCGTCTTCAGAAAGGTAACCATCTGTCTCAAGCAGGTGCAAAGATTTGATACTCACCTGTGACCAATAATTCCTCACGCGAAGGCTGAAATTGAGGTTTGGATTGATAAGCAGGACGGGATTGAAACCCAGAACAACAGTCTGGACATTCCGGCGTGAAAAGATAATGTCATTGACCCGCCATGGCTCATCTTCATGTCTGATGGTATAGGCATACCCGACATCGTTGTATCCCCTTTCGAAACCGATGGTAGCAAAGATTGAAAAATGGTCATTGAAACGCATCCTGGGATCAGCGTTAATCTGGTAATAATTTCTGCCCGCCTCATTCACATGACGATGGCCGAAATTCATGTCCAGAGCCAGGGGACGCCGGTAATCCGTCGATATAAAGCCCCCGATTTCATAACCGATTGGAAAGGTATAGAATCTACTGAAATCGCCGCTGCGAGGTTCATAAAAATCATAGGTGATTATCGGATTGATGCCTAAATCCAGATTAAGTGCATTAAAATTTCTGTCCAGAAAAAAATATTCCCCCTCTATACCAAAATTGGAAAATCGGTCAGGGCTGATAACTCTCTCATAATTCACACTGAGTGATGTAGTGGACTTATTTCTAATACCTCTGGGTATATAGGTGGAGTAGCCAAGATTCCACTCTGCCGCCCTGGTGTTAAATACTTTGAGGTAACCAAGATCAGTGGGATCAAACCTTCTGGAGATTTCTTCATATTCAATGGAAGTAGTCCAGTTACCGGAGTTTTTACCGGTGCTGAATGCGTATTTATACCCCGGCTTTGCCTCCCGGCCCTGACTGATATAGGAGAGCGCGCCGATTGCCTTGATGTAGTATGCCTGGTTTTTGCTTCGGATATTCAACTCTGCCCCGGTAACGTTTCCGTCACGATGCTCTCCTTGTCGCATGACATTGGTATTGATGAAGGAGATATACGAATTATTCCTGAGGTTTTGATCGACGACAATAATATTGTAGTTGGAGATTGGATTGACCGGAATCCTTTCAGTCTGCCCGGTTTTGTCATCCTTTAATACAGCATGGCTCCTGCCCTCCAGCGCATTCAGAATCCCCACACCAAGTCCATTAGATGCCCTGCCCGTCAGCTTGAATGCATTGATTAATTTGTTTTTTGCAGGAACCTCCACTAACGTCTTACCATCGGGAATTCCATTCCTGTCAAAGTAATGATTATCCGCAGCAATCCGTCTGGAATAAAACAGCTCTGCTCTCGAAAACAATTCCAGGCCTTCCGTAAAAAAAGGCCTCCTTTCTTCATACTGCACCTCAAAAGGCGTTAGGTTGTAAACAATATTGTCGAATGCCACCTGACCAAAATCAGGGATCAAGGTCATATCAAGGGTAAATGCATCATTGATACCGTACTTTAGGTCAAGTCCTCCGGCAAATTTCATTTTTGCTCCGGCTTCCGGTGCATAATATGCTGACAAATAAGGAAATAGTGAAAGCCGCAGTGGTGACTTCAAATGGCTTATCCCGGAAAGGTAGCCATTTTGATTGATCAGACCACTGATGGCGGGGTTGAGAATCTGCCAACTGGATTTTTCACGAACTTTTTTCATTTGGCGGACGACATTGAAGCGCCACTGCTGGACATCCTCTTCAGGGAACCGCAGTTGGGAAAAAGGAATCCGAAACTCTGCTTGCCAGCCATCTTCAGTAGACTGCACAGCACTGTCCCAGATAGCATCCCACGACTCATCCTCTTCCTGTGAACCAATGTACTTGGTATCCCGCTGGAGGTTGCGAGGGGTCACTGCGAAGCTGAAAGCCACAGTTCCGGACGCATAAGGATCAAAGAAAAACTCGATATAGTCGGTATTGTTGTATTGATCGCGCGGTGCCAGTTCTTTCAGGATATTGGCAGGATCATCCTCCATCCTGGCATAAATATAGATCGCATTGTCATCATAAAGCAGCCGGAAATAGGTATTTCGCGAACATGCTGCACCGGGATTGGGCTCAAAAAGAGTAAAGCCGGAATATTCCCTTGCCGCCTTCCATACATCATCAGAAAGGTCTCCATCGATCTCAGGAGGCATTGTATGCACAGCTATTCTGAAAATGGAGGCAGACCTGAATCCCCGGTAAAGAGAATCCGAAGAGATTGGTTGCCCCAACAAGCACGTGAAGAATCCAAGGAAGACAAGTGAATAAATATACCTCAACATAATACGTTTGCTGACTATTGCAAATATGGTGAAAAGTATTAAGGTGATGATAATTCGGTACTTGAAAAATCAACATTTTAGACCAACTTTATTTTCACACCACTGATCTACCAATAACCGGGAATAAAAAAATTAGAATAATTTTTAAAAAAATAACTACAATTAAATAAAAAATAAAATTATGTTTGTCATTAAATATTCAAACTATTATATTATGCAAAAGAATAAATTAATTCCATTGCTGGCTTTTGCCCTCTTTGCGATGGTCACCTTGCCGAATTGCAAGTCAACACAAAAAACTACAACGACAAAAACTACGCCTGAAGCAAAGGCGGTGGCTGCAGTATCATACGAACGAGATGTACTGCCCATTATCAATAATCATTGCAGCCCGTGCCATGTCAGTCCTGATGGCCGAAAAGCCCATCTTGACAACTACGAAGGCGCCAAAGAACACATCCGGGAAATGATCAGAATGGTCAAGCTGGCCCCCACTGATCCCGATTTTATGCCGTTCAAGAGCAAAAAAGCACCGCTAAACGCGGAACAGATCGCCACACTTGAAAAGTGGATGACAGAAGGAATGTCGAAATAATTTTTTTCATAATAGTGTTGAAACAGCCCGGAGAATATGGTTTTCTCCGGGCTGTTTAGCTTTTGGACAATAAAATAGCTCAAGCATTAGGCCCTTGCAATTGATTTTGTTCTTTGAAAGATTGATATTTGCTACAACATAGCACTAATAGAAAGGTTACATTTGATAGTTGTGAATTGCTTTTGTTCTTTGAAAGATTGATATTTGCTACAACCAGAGGCAGTCAGGTATATAAAGACGATTTGTTGTGAATTGCTTTTGTTCTTTGAAAGATTGATATTTGCTACAACAAACCTAAATAGTTTGGTAATGATCCCAAAGTTGTGAATTGCTTTTGTTCTTTGAAAGATTGATATTTGCTACAACAGAGGTTGGCGCGGAAGTCTGCAAAACTTCGTTGTGAATTGCTTTTGTTCTTTGAAAGATTGATATTTGCTACAACAAGAGACGTGGGAAAAGGTCGGAGGGTTCAGTTGTGAATTGCTTTTGTTCTTTGAAAGATTGATATTTGCTACAACCGCAAACGGCAAAGCAGTTAGAAGAAACACGTTGTGAATTGCTTTTGTTCTTTGAAAGATTGATATTTGCTACAACTTATAATAGAATGATAAACACAACGGTTGCGTTGTGAATTGCTTTTGTTCTTTGAAAGATTGATATTTGCTACAACCGGATACAATATTGCCAGAAGCGCAATATAGTTGTGAATTGCTTTTGTTCTTTGAAAGATTGATATTTGCTACAACTCCTGCATCAATACCCTTCTTTCCCATCTGTTGTGAATTGCTTTTGTTCTTTGAAAGATTGATATTTGCTACAACCTAAGATTTGATAGGCATTTTCTACTAATTGTTGTGAATTGCTTTTGTTCTTTGAAAGATTGATATTTGCTACAACAATAAGATTCGGATTAAGACCAGCAGCCTGTTGTGAATTGCTTTTGTTCTTTGAAAGATTGATATTTGCTACAACTTTTCTACATTTACCATGTCCAGAATGGATGTTGTGAATTGCTTTTGTTCTTTGAAAGATTGATATTTGCTACAACCTCCATTCGGTAAACCATCTCTGACCCATTGTTGTGAATTGCTTTTGTTCTTTGAAAGATTGATATTTGCTACAA
>ERZ761607.1525-NODE-1525-length-28500-cov-5.900264_pt1 | contig 28500 bp, 23 predicted proteins | sample MGYA00511164_ERZ761607 | MGnify/ENA primary metagenome ERZ761607 (study PRJEB28899, sample SAMN02445080) | bioreactor sludge metagenome | biome: EBPR sludge | place: Australia: Brisbane, Thorneside Wastewater Treatment Plant | collected 2011-06-22 ... | reverse complement strand
GGCGGACGCTGCAGCCCGGGCCGGCACGGCCCACAATGGCGCGCAGAGCCGCGTCGTCGCGCGGTGTTTGCAGGAGATCGCAGCATGCACAAGGCCCTGTCTGGAAAGCGCATTCTGGTCACGCAGGCCACCGAATTCATGGGGCCGGCGCTGTGCGCGGTGCTGGCCGAGCAGGGCGCCGAGGTGGTGGCCAGCGAGCAGCCGCTGGCCGCACCGGACGCGGCGGAGGCGGTGGTGGCGCAAACGGGCGCCGTGGACGTGCTGGTGGCCAATCTGGCGTTTCACGCGCCCACCACACCGGTCACGCAGGTGGGTGAGGACGAGTGGCGGGCGGCGTTTGCCGCCCTGGTGGACCCGCTGCCACGGCTGCTGCGCGCCGTGGTCCCCGGCATGGTGGTGCGCGGCGGCGGCACCTTTCTGGTCATTGGCAGCGCGTCCGCCTTGCGCGGCATGAAGCGGGCTTCCACCTACAGCGCCGCCCGCGGCGCACAGCTGGCCTGGGTGCAGGCCGCCGGGGTGGAGCTGGCGCCGCAGCAGATCCGCGTCAACGCCATCGCGCAGAACTTTGTCGACAACCCGACCTACTTTCCGCCCGAAGTCCAGGCCAACCCGCGCTTTCAGGAGCGGCTGGCGCGCGAAGTTCCGCTGGGCCGCCTGGTGGCGGCCCGCGAGGACGCGCTGTTTGCCGCCTACCTGTGCAGCGACGCGGCGCACTGCTTTGTGGGGCAGTGTTTCCCGGTCAGCGGCGGCTGGGTGGCACGGTAGCCGCCACCCGGACCGCCGCCAGGGCATCCGGGGTGCGTTTTTCAAGAAAAAATGGCCGATACCCAGGGTGGAATGGTCATTCTTTGCTCTGAAAACAGGACTCTTTTCAGGCTGCAGCCGCCAGCAGACGGGGCTGGCGACCCGCTTCCCACTGCGCCACATGGCCCGCCAGCTGGTGGGCCGTGATGGCCGACAGTGTCCAGCCGAGATGCCCGTGGCCGGTGTTGTAGAACACGTTGGGCGCGCGGCCGGGGCCCACGCGCGGCAGCATGTCGGGCATCATGGGCCGCAGGCCGGCCCAGGGCTCGACCCGGCGGGTGCTGACGCCGGGGAAGCACTGGTTGACCCAATCCACCAGCGGGCGGATGCGGTCGGCGCGGATGTCCAGGTTGAAGCCGTTGAACTCGGCCGTGCCCGCCACGCGAAAGCGGTCGGCGCCCAGGCGGCTGGTGACCAGCTTGGTCTCGTCGTCCAGCAGGCTGACCTGGGGCGCGGCGGCCTGGCTGGCGGCGTCGTTCAGCATCACGGTGATCGAATAGCCCTTGACCGGGTAAACGTTGAGCCGGTCGCCGAGCTGGGCGCCGAGCGCGCGGCTGTGCACGCCGGCGCAGACGACCACCGCGTCGCCGGTGACCACCTCGCCATGGGAGAGCGTGACCTGCGCGGTGCGGCCGTTGCTCTGCACGCGGGCCACCGTGTGGCCGGTCAGCAGGCGCACGCCGCGGCGCTCGCAGGCCTGGCTCAGGCCGTGGGTGAACTTGTGGATGTCGCCGGTGCTGTCGCTCTCGGTGTAGAAGCCGCCGTAGTACTGGCCGGCCAGCGTGGGCTCGATGGCGCGCATCTCGTCGGGCGTGACGGCCCGGCGCGGCAGGCCGCCTTCGGCCAGCAGCTTTGAGACGTTGGCGGCGTGGTCGAAACCGGCCTTGTCGCGGTAGATGTGCAGGATGCCGCCCTCCTTATGGTCAAAGTCCACGCCCTCGGCCCGGGCCCAGCCGAACAGGTGCTCGCGCGCGGCAATCGCCAGCTTTGCGGTGGCGACGGTGTTGTCGCGGTACTTCGGGATGGACGCGATGAACTCGGCAAACCAGCTGAGTTTGTGCCAGCTGGGCGTGGGGTTGACCAGCAGCGGGGCGTCGGCCTTGAGCATCCATTTGATGCCCTTGAGCAGGGTGGACGGGTGGGTCCAGACCTCGGCGTTGGAGGCCGAGAGCTGGCCGCCGTTGGCATGGCTGGTTTCCATGCCGGCGTAGCGGTGTTTTTCGATCAGGGTGACCTGGTGGCCGTCGCGGGCCAGGGCGTAGGCGCTGGTGACGCCGGTGATGCCGCCGCCGATGACGATGCAATGGGACATGGGAATCTCGCTTTCAAAAGCCGTCAAACAAAGGGCACGCCCCGCACACCGTGTGCGGCGCATGACCCCCTCTGTTTGTGACCTGAGAGATTCACCACCCGGGGGGGCGGCTTGCTCCTGCGGTGGGCCGGGGGACGAATCCCGGCCGCTCTTCAGAGTGTGGTGGCACGCCGATCTGGCGCGCCGTCGCGACGGCGGTCCGGGGTGCCTGAGAGTTTCCGGGGTGGTTGCTCCTTCGGCGCCGGTGCTCGGGGCACCGGTCTCTCCCGCTGTCGCGGTGGGGCGGCTGGTGGGCCGCCCCGGGGACATCAGTTCAGGATGGTCAGGCCAGTTCCTCCACCGGCACGCAGCTGCAGAACAGGTTGCGGTCGCCGTAGACGTTGTCCACCCGGCCCACCGAGGGCCAGTATTTGGTGTTGACCGCCACGCCGCGGGCGGCTGCCGCCACGTCGCGCGGGTAGGGGTGGGGCCAGTCGGCTTTCAGCACGCTGGCGGCGGTGTGCGGCGCGTTCTTCAGCGGGTTGTCGCCCTGCGGCCAGGCACCGGCTTCGATCTGGCGGATCTCGTCCCGGATCGCGATCATCGCGTCGATGAAGCGGTCCAGCTCTTCGCGGGTTTCGCTCTCGGTGGGCTCCACCATCAGGGTGTTGGCGACCGGGAACGAGAGCGTGGGCGCGTGGAAGCCGTAGTCCATCAGGCGTTTGGCCACATCCTCGGCCATCACGCCGCTGGTCTCCTTGAGACCGCGCAGGTCCAGGATGCACTCGTGCGCCACATGGCCGTTGGCCGAGGCGTAGAGCGTGGGGTAGTGGCCGGCCAGGCGCTTGCTGATGTAGTTGGCGGAGAGGATGGCGGCCTCGGTGGCGTGCTGCAGGCCGTCGGCGCCCATCATGCGGATGTACATCCAGCTGATGGGGAGCACGGCGGCATTGCCGAGCGGCGCCGCGCTGACGGCTCCCACGCCGCTCTGGATGCCACCGGTCGCGTGTCCGGGCAGGAAAGGCACCAGGTCTTCGACCACACACACCGGGCCCACGCCCGGGCCGCCGCCGCCGTGCGGAATGCAGAAGGTCTTGTGCAGGTTCAGGTGGCTGACGTCGCCGCCGAATTCGCCCGGCGCGGCCACGCCGACCAGCGCGTTCATGTTGGCGCCGTCCACGTACACCCGCCCGCCATGCCGGTGCACCATCGCACACAGCTCTTTCACCGTGGTCTCGAACACGCCGTGCGTGCTGGGGTAGGTGATCATCACGCACGACAGGTTGGCGCTGTGCTGCTCGCACTTGGCCTGCAGGTCGGCCAGGTCCACGTTGCCGTTGTCGTCGCATTTGGTCACCACCACCTGCAGGCCCGCCATCTGCGCGCTGGCTGGGTTGGTGCCGTGGGCTGACGAGGGAATCAGGCAGATGGTGCGGTGGCTCTCGCCGCGCGACGCGTGCCAGGCCTGGATGGCCAGCAGGCCAGCGTATTCGCCCTGGCTGCCCGCGTTGGGCTGCAGGCTGATGCCGGCATAGCCCGTGGCCTGGCACAGCCAGGCGCGCAGCTGCTCGTCCAGCTCGCGGTAGCCCTGTTGCTGGTCGGCGGGTGCGAACGGGTGCACGTTGGCGAACTCCGGCCAGGTGATGGGGATCATCTCGCTGGTGGCGTTGAGCTTCATGGTGCACGAGCCCAGCGGGATCATGCTGCGGTCCAGCGCCAGGTCTTTGTCCGACAGGGCGCGGAGGTAGCGCAGCATGCCGGTTTCGGAATGGTGGCTGTTGAACACCGGGTGTGTCAGGAAGGCGCTGCTGCGGCGCAGCGCGGCCGGGATCAGCGGCTCCACGCCTTGCTCGAAGCGGTCCCACCATGCCGTTCGCCCTGAGCCTGTCGAAGGGCTCACGAGGGCTTCGACAGTCTCAGCCGGAACGGATGGGGTCGGTGCGCTGGTCGTGGTGAACACGTCCCACAGCAGGTTGATGTCCTCACGCGTGGTGGTTTCATCCAGCGAGACACTGACGTACTGGCCCCAGGCCAGCCGCAGGTTGGCGCCTTGGGCGCGCGCTTTGGCGATGAGCGCCTGGGCCTGGGCAGCGTCGGCGGCTTTCACCGTCAGCGTGTCGAAGGCCGAGTCGCTGGTCAGTTCCAAGCCCAGCTCTCGCAGGCCGGCGGCCAGGATGGCGGTGTAGGCGGCCACGCGCTGTGCGATGCGGGTGAGGCCTTGCGGCCCGTGGTAGACGGCGTACATGCTGGCCACGACGGCCGGCAGCACCTGCGCGGTGCAGATGTTGGAGGTGGCCTTTTCGCGGCGGATGTGCTGCTCGCGCGTTTGCAGCGCCAGCCGGTAGGCCGGGTTGCCATGCGCATCGACGCTGACGCCCACCAGGCGCCCGGGCAGCGAGCGTTTGAAGTCGTCGCGGCAGGCCATGTAGGCGGCGTGCGGGCCGCCCGCGCCCATGGGCATGCCGAAACGCTGCGTGGTGCCGATCACGATGTCGGCGCCGAACTCGCCCGGGGGCACCAGCAGCGTCAGCGCCAGCAGGTCGGCGGCGACGATGAAGGCGGCCTGCTTGCCATGCACGGTGGCCACGTCGGCGCGCAGGTCGTCGATGCGGCCGCTGGTGGAGGGGTACTGCGCGAGCACGGCAAAGTAGTCGTCGCCGGCGAGCGCGTCCGACCATTCCTGTGCCGAGTTCGCGAGCTTCACGGTCAGGCCCAGCGGGCGGGCGCGGGTCTGGATGACTTCGATCGTCTGGGGGTGGGCGTCGCCGGCCACGACGATCAGGTTGCCCTTGGCCTTCACCGAACGGCGGGCCAGCGTCATGGCTTCGGCCGCGGCGGTGGCTTCGTCCAGCATGGACGCGTTGGCAATGGCCATGCCGGTCAGGTCGGTCACCATGGTCTGGAAGTTCACCAGGGCTTCCATGCGGCCCTGGGAAATTTCGGCCTGGTACGGCGTGTAGGCGGTGTACCAGGCGGGGTTCTCCAGGATGTTGCGCAGGATGACGCCCGGCGTGTGGGTGCCGTAGTAGCCCTGACCGATGAAGCTCTTGAGCACCTGGTTCTTCTGCGCGATGGCTTTCAGCTCGGCCAGCGCTGCGGCCTCGGTGGTGGCCGGGGGCAGGTCCATGCCGCGGCTGCGCGCAATGCTGCGCGGCACGATGGAGTCGATCAGCGCCCGGCGCGAGGCCTCGCCGATCACCGACAGCATCAGCGCTTCGTCCTCGGCGCTGATGCCGATGTGGCGGGCTGTGAATTCGCTGGAATTTTCGAGTTCAGCCAGGGGTTTGACGGGCGGCATCGGCATGAGGGCAACTTCCACGGACCGTTCGCCCTGAGCCTGTCGAAGGGCAGCGAACGGCAAAGAGGTGCGAGGGCTTCGACAGGCTCAGCCCGAACGGGATGGCGTGGTTCAGGCGTTGGCCGAAAACGCGTTGTAGGCGGTTTCGTCCAGCAGCGCGTCGACCTGTGCCGGATCACTCAGGCGGACCTTGAAGAACCAGCCGGCGCCCAGCGGGTCGCTGTTGGCCAGCGAGGGGTCGTTGCGCAGGTCTTCGTTGACCTCGACGATCTCGCCGCTGACCGGCATGTAGACATCGGCGGCCGCCTTGACGGACTCGACCACGCCGGCAATGTCCTTCTGGGCGATGGTTTGGCCGACCTCGGGCAGGTCCACAAACACCACGTCGCCCAGCGCGTCCTGCGCGTGGACGGTGATGCCGACGGTGGCAATGTCGCCGTCAACGGTGATCCATTCGTGGTCTTCGGTGAATTTGGTGGTCATGAGGGCTCCAGGAGTGAAAAGGGTGGTGATGATGACCGATCAGCCGCGGTGGTAGCGGTTGGGAACAAACGGCAGGGCGCAGACGTCCATCGGCACGGCCTTGCCACGCACCATGGCGTTCAGGCGGGTGCCGGTCGCGGCCAGGTCGGCGCACACGTATCCCATCGCCACGGGTTTGTCCGCGGTCGGGCCCAGCAGGCCGCTGGTGACTTCCCCGACAGACTGGCCGGCAGCATCCTGCAGCAACACATGTTCGCGCACCGGCACCCGTTCCAGGGCCACCAGGCCGACGCGTTTGCGGGCCGGGGGCGAGGTGCCGTCCAGTTGCGCCAGCACGTGGCCGGCACCGGGAAAGCCGCCGGCGCGGGCGCCACCGGTCCGGCGCACCTTCTGGATGGCCCAGTTCAGCGCGGCCTCGGCGGGTGTCGTTGTGGTGTCGATGTCGTTGCCGTACAGGCACAGGCCCGCTTCCAGCCGCAGCGAATTGCGGGCGCCCAGCCCGACCGGCTTGACTTCGGGTTGTGCCAGCAGGGCGCGGGCAAAGGCATCCGCGCTCTCGGCGGGCAGCGAAATCTCGAAGCCGTCCTCGCCGGTGTAGCCGCTGCGCGTGACGTACAGGTCGGCCCCATTCCAGCGGGCCGCCATGCCGGTCATGAACACCAGCTGCCCGACACCGGGGAGAAGACGGGCGAGGGCGGTGACGGCCTGCGGCCCCTGCAGGGCCAGCAGGGCGCGGTCAAACTGGGCGGTGACGGTGCAGCGGTTGCCGATGCGCAGGGCGATGTGGGCCAGATCGCCGTGTTTGCAGGCGCCGTTGACCACGACAAACAGCTCATCGCCCCGGTTCACGAACATCAGGTCGTCGATGATGCCGCCGGCATCGTTGAGCAGCAGGCCGTAGCGCTGCCGGTTCTCGCCCAGGCCGATCACGTCCACCGGCATCAGGCTTTCGAAGGCCGCGGCGGCGTCCGGCCCCGACAGGGTGAGCTGGCCCATGTGCGACACGTCAAAAAGGCCGGCGGCGCTGCGGGTGTGGTGGTGTTCGGCCATCAGGCCGGCCGGGTACTGCACCGGCATGGCGTAGCCGGCAAACGGCACCATGCGGGCGCCGAGTTCGAGATGCAGCGCGTGCAGCGGGGTGTGTTGCAGGGAAGCGTCGGTGGCGGACATGAACCAGTCACTTTCAAGGGCATGAAACAACCACGGTTGTTGGCCGTGGGCTGCCCTCGCTGTCCGCTTTACCTGAGAGATTCACCGGGCCGGCTGGCGCCTGCTGCGGCTTGCTCCTTCGGTGGTCGATGTGTCCACTTCGGACCAGCGACTCTCTCCAGGGAGGAAACGCCCTTGCGGACGCCTGTCAGTCCTTTATGCCTGAGCGTTCAGGGTCTTTGCAGACCTCCTGCGCCTTCGGCGGCCACCCGGGGTGACTCTCTCCTGACGGACGCAAGTATAGCGGGCGATCTCTGGCGGGTCATGCCGGCTGGTCGTCGGGCAGCATCGCCGCGATGCGCTCGCTGATGGCGTCGGCGCGTTCGGCACCGGCAAGCGATTCGACCGTGGAGACGATGTCCCGCGCCACTGACAGCATCGTGTCGCGGTCGCGCGCCTCTCGCAGGGCCAGGCGATAGCGTTCCGCGGCGGCGGGATCGCGCCGCGCGAACAGCCGCTCGCAGATGTCGAACAGGAACATTCGGGTGGTTGCCAGTGATCGACGACCGGCGAACTGGTCGGCTCCGCTGCGGCTTTCGGGTTCGGCGACGGGGGCGTCTGCCACGGGCGCGGGCGTCCGCGTGCCGCCCGGCCGGGATTGCGTCGTTCCGACGCCGGTACTGGCCGTCTGCGGGTTGGTGGACGCCGATCGTTTGCCTGGTCGTTGGCTCGCCAGGTCAAGGTATCCGTCCGTGACCAGACGACGCAGAACGGCCTCCGCTTCCCCGTCGAACAAGGCGCGCAGGTCGGCGTGGGTGCGGGTGCCGTCGGCCAGCAGCAGCAGGGTCCGCTCGCGCTGCTGCAGCTGACGCTGACCCGGCTGCAGCTCGGCGCGGGCCTTATCTGTCTTGACGAGGAACATGGGCGGTATGGGTTAGTTCACCGCACAGCATGCAAGGAAATGTTGACGAATCCGTGAAAACCCTGATGGTGACCCGGTCGGACGGGGCAAATCAGCGCTGTCGCAACCGGGTAACCCGCTCGCGGGTTGCTGCGATGTGCTCTCTCAGCGAGTACCAGCGTTCGCTGAGCTCGGGCGGCAGCCGCATGCTGCGGACGCGATGCTCCAGCGCGTCCACTCGTGTCAGGGTGGCGCGCATATCCAAGGGGCGGTCGTGGGCCTGTTGCTCCAGTTCGGATTCCAGAAAACGCAGTTCGCCATAAAACGTCTTCAGTTGCGCGTCGGCCCGCCACGTCGCGATGGTATCGGCCCGACGCAGCAGCAGAGCCACCAGGACCATGACCGGCAAAACGCCGAGCAGCCACCATTCGGCCCACTGCGCCACCCGGTAGGGCAGCATGGTGGCCAGGAGCGAGGCCGATCGCAGTCGGGCGATCTCGTTGGCATCGGGAACGGGGAAGTCGGCTCCTTGCATGGAGGGAAATTGCCCCTGTCGTTCCAGCATGCCGGTGACCCCGTGAACCTCGTAGGCAACCTCCAGAAGGGCCCTCTTGAGCGCAATGTGCATGTCACGCTGCACCACCAGCTGGGTCATGGTGGCCACGGCGGTGATGTCGTTCGGCGGCAGGTCGGACGCCAATTCGAACGCGCCTTGCGGGATCAGGATCGGTCGCAATGTCGGCTGCGCGCGTGTCAATGCCTGCACGCGCTCGACACCCAGGAGTCGTACACCCGGCGTTCGCAACAGGTCGCCTACGGTGCCCGACTCGGCCGTCGCGACGTGAACCACCGCGTCGACCCGGCCGTCCGTCAGGGCATCGACCGCGTTGCGGCCGACATCGTCGGTATGGGTCACGGCGGCGGGATCGATACCCGCGTGTCGCAGCAGCAGGTGCACCGCAAGACGATTCGATGATCCCTCAATGGACGAGGCAATGCGCAGACCCGCCAGGTCGCGCAGACTCTGAATCGGCGACCGTGCGAAGACCCAGACCATCTCCTGACCGATCACCGCCAGGGTCTGCACCGGCAAATTGCTGTCCCCGTACAGGCCTTGCACAAAAGCGGCAGCGACCGGACCCTCGGTGCCCATGTGGGCCAATGGGTCCTGTGGGCGGGGGTGTGGCCTGATGGTGACGGCAACACCGCGGCGCTCCAGGCGCAAGGCATAGGCCTTGGCGATGGCCATGTAGCTGCTGCCGGGCGGTCCGACGCCGATGACCAGGCTGGGCGGCGGAACCGGTTTCCACAGCCGGAACAGGCCAACCAGCGTCATGATGGCGACCAGGACGATAACGGCGGCGAGAACCGGTGCCACAAGAGTTCTACCGGACGGACGGTGTGCTTTCATCGGCCACGCATCCTTTCCAGCCGACGCCGCACAAAACCGATGTGCTGATGTAGCTGGTACTGCCTTTGCAACAAGTCCTCCGGCAAGCGGATGCGGTCCAGTGATTGCTCAATGGCCGCCAGACGGGTCGACACCCGGTGGAACTCCAGTGGCGACAGCCCCGAACTGTTCAGATCGTCTTCAATGAAACGCAATTCCCCATAGGTTTGCGCGATCTGCCGATTGAGGCGCCAGCGCAGCCAGGCTGGCACTGCGCGCCACAGCAACCAGGCGCCGATCAGAACCGGCAGACCGACAACCAGCAGCCGAAACACGATTTCGGCCCACCAGAAAGGCAACCACCGGTGCAAAGGGTCAGCCAGCGCGGCGTAGGTCTGACGGGCTTCGATCGAGCCCGGGAAGTCACTGACCCGGAGCGCCGGGAAATCGCCTGCCCGGTGAAAAACGCCCTCTCCGCCGTGCACCTCGGTGGCGACCCGTGCGGCCAGCCGTTTGAGCGAGGGATGCAGGTCCACCCGCACCAGCAGGTGGGTCGGTGTGGTCAGTACGGTGGTGTCGCGTGCGGGCTTTCCGTCCCCCAGAGCGTCCTGGGCCAGCAGGCGGGGTTCGAGAAAATTGTGGTTCAGGGCGACCTTGCGTATCTGGGAAAGCCCGATCGGCAACTGGCCTGAACCTTCGAGCAAGGCCCGCACAGCGGGCGACGAGGGCGAGGCAACCATCAATACGGAATCAATCTCGCCGTTGCGCAGCGCGGTCGCGGCGGCTGCCCCGGTCAGCGGACTCCACCGGATATCGTCGGGACGAATGCGATAGGGCCGAAGCAAGCGCTGGGCCAGTGCCCGGTGCCCGCTGCCGGTCGGGCCGGCAGCCAGGCGCTGCCCCTTGAGTTGGCTCAGGGAATGCAAACCGGCGACCCGGCTGAACAACCAGACGGCCTCCACATCCATGTTGCCCAGGGATTGGACCCGGGCAACACTGGCGCTGTCATCAATCGGCGAAGACCAGCCGAAACCGCCTTGTACCAGCGCCAGGTCCGCCTGGGCGGGTACGGCAGCCAGACGTTCCAGGTTCAATGCCGATCCGTCGGATTCGAGGATTTCGACTGCGATGCCGTGCCGGGCGAACACCTCGGCATACCGGCGGGCGTGCTGGTGGTAGGCCCCGTCGGGTAGGCCCGCCGAGAAAACCAGCCGAGCGGGCGGCAGGGGAAAAGTGCGGATCCAGAGTAACGCGAAGATGACCAGCGCCAGGACGGCAATCGGCATCCGGATCCAAAGCCAGCGATGCCGATAGACGAGCGCGGTAAGCGAGACCTCCATGACGGGCCCGGTCCTCCTTCGGCCGCGATTATCGAGGACGGCGTGGCGCGGACGGCAATCTTTTTTCTACATACCGGCGTAGTTCGGGCCGCCGCCGCCCTCCGGCGTGACCCAGACGATGTTCTGTGTCGGATCCTTGATGTCGCAGGTTTTGCAGTGAACGCAGTTCTGTGCGTTGATCTGCAGGCGTTGGGCGTTTCCACCCTTGGCCTCGTCAGGCACATACTCGTATACCCCCGCCGGGCAGTAGCGGGCCTCCGGGCCGGCGTACTTTGCCAGGTTGATGTTGACGGGTACCGACGCGTCTTTCAGCGTGAGATGCGCCGGCTGGTTTTCTTCGTGATTGGTGTTGCTGACGAACACACTGGAGAGCCGGTCGAAGGTGATCTTGCCGTCCGGTTTCGGGTAGACGATCGGTTGGCACTCGGCCGCGGGCTTGAGGTAGGCGTGGTCGGGTTTGTCGCGGCGCAGCGTCCAGGGGATGTGGCCGCGCAGCACAAACTGCTCGAACCCGTTCATCAGCGTGCCGACGGTGAGGCCATGCTTGAACCAGTTCTTGAAGTTGCGGTCCTTGTTCAGCTCGGTGTGCAGCCAGCTGGCGTCGAAGGCTTCGGGGTAGGCGGTCAGCTCGTCCTGCGAGCGGCCGGCGACGAGGGCATCATAGGCCGCTTCGGCGGCCAGCATGCCGGTCTTGATGGCGGCGTGGCTGCCCTTGATGCGGCTGACGTTCAGGAAACCGGCGTCGCAGCCCACCAGCGCGCCACCCGGGAAGACAAATTTCGGCAGCGAGTTGATTCCGCTGGCGTTGATGGCCCTCGCGCCGTAGGACAGCCGTTTTGCGGTGACCTCGCCTTTGTCGTTTTCCAGGTAGTAACGGACATTGCGGTGGGTCTTCCAGCGTTGAAACTCTTCGAACGGGCTCAGGTAGGGGTTGGAGTAGCCCAGTCCGGTGACGAAGCCCATGGCGACCTTGTTGCCTTCAAGGTGATACAGGAATGCGCCGCCGTAGGTGTTCTCGTCCATGGGCCAGCCCGCCGTGTGCATGACGAAACCAGGCTGGTGGCGTTTGGGATCGATTTCCCACAACTCCTTGATGCCGATGCCCCAGCTTTGCGGGTCCCGCCCTTCGTCAAGGTGGTACCTTGCGATGACCTGTTTGCCCAGGTGCCCGCGAGCGCCCTCCGCAAAGATGGTGTATTTGCCCAGCAGCTCCATGCCAAGCTGGAAGTTTTCGGTTGGCTCGCCGTCCTTGCCGACACCCATGTTGCCGGTGGCGACCCCGCGTACGGCGCCAGCATCGTTGTACAGCACTTCCGCAGCGGTAAAGCCCGGGAAAATCTCGACACCCAGCGCCTCGGCCTGCTCGCCAAGCCATTTGGTGACTGCACCCAGGCTGACGATGTAGTTGCCGTGGTTGTCGGCAAACGGGGGCAGGAACAGGTTGGGAACCCGAAACGATGAGTTCTCACCGAGAAAGATGTAGGCATCGTCGGTGACCGGCTGGTGCAGCGGTGCGCCTCTTTCCTTCCAGTCGGGAAACAGTTCGGTCAGGGCTTTCGGATCCATGATGGCGCCCGAGAGGATGTGCGCCCCCGGCTCGGAGCCCTTTTCGAGCACGACAACCGAGACATCGGTGCCCTTCTCGGCGGCCAGCTGTTTGAGCCGGATTGCGGTGGACAGGCCACCGGGGCCGCCACCGACCACGACCACGTCGTATTCCATGGCCTCACGGGGGCCATACTGCGCGAGGAGTTCGTCGTTTGTCATTGGGTTTCTCGTCTCTGATGTAATGCTCGGGGGTGGGGTGATTGTCGGCGCAGTTTGTGCCGGAGTCTGTCGGCCCCACGACGATTCTAGTCAGCGGAATGCTGAGAATCGAACGATCGTACTATTTTTAGTGGAGCTTCTCTGTATGGCATTCAGTATCGATCTATCGGGCCGTGTTGCCCTGGTTACCGGCGCGTCCAGTGGCCTGGGGGCCCAGTTCGCCCGCACACTCGCGCGCGCCGGGGCCGGCGTGGTACTCGCCAGCCGCCGGGTCGACAAACTCAAGGAACTTCGCGCCCGCATCGAGGGCGAAGGCGGAGACGCCCATGTGGTGGAACTGGATGTGACCAGCACCGATTCGATTGCGGCCGCCGTGGCCCATGCGGAAACCGAGATGGGTTCGATCGACATCCTTGTCAACAACTCCGGAGTAAGCACCACCCAGCGCCTTCAGGAGGTCCGCGAGGATGACTTCGATTTCATTTTCAACACCAACGTGCGGGGCGCGTTTTTTGTTGCCCAGGAAGTGGGCAAACGCATGTTGGCCCGCGCCAAGGGCGCGGCCCCCGGCAGTTACACCGGGGGGCGCATCATCAATATCGCCTCGGTCGCCGGGCTTCGGGTCTTGCCGCAGATTGGCGTCTACTGCATGAGCAAGGCTGCGGTGGTGCAGATGACCCGAGCGATGGCAACCGAATGGGGACGGTACGGCATCAATGTCAACGCCATCTGTCCCGGCTATATCGACACCGAGATCAACCACCACCACTGGGAAACCGAGCAAGGTCGAAAACTGGTGCAGATGTTGCCCCGCAAACGGGTGGGTCAACCGCAAGACCTTGACGCCCTGCTGGTGATGCTGGCCAGCGATCAGAGCCACTTCATCAACGGAGCCATCATCTCCGCGGACGACGGGTTCGGTGTCTGAACGGCGGGAGCCTTCGCGGGCGCTGACGACCGGTGTCCTTGCCGGACTGGGTGCCGGCGCGCTGTGGGGGCTGGTATTTGTGGCGCCGCACATGGCCCCCGGGTTGTCCTCGCTGGACCTCGCCGCGGGGCGCTTTGTCAGCTACGGCCTGGTGTCGGTCTTGCTGCTTGCCGTGGTGCCCGGTGCCAGGGCCTGGCCGTCCGCATCGCAGGCCCTGTGGGCGCTGGGGTTGAGTGTGCTGGGTTTCACGGGCTACTACTGGCTGCTGGTTCTGGCCATCCGCGATGCCGGGACCGAAGTGCCAACGCTCATCATCGGCACCATACCGCTGTGGGTCATGTTGCTGGGCAAGCCGGCCGGTCTGCGGTGGGCGGCTTTGCTGCCAGGGCTCGCTTTCACAGCCACCGGGCTGGTCTTGATGATGCACGCGCAGCATGACGGGTCCGTGCCGGGCGACGGCCCCGCCGATTTTGCCCGCGGGGTCTTCTGGGCTGTCGCCGCCATGGCCTGCTGGACCGCCTTCTCGCTGCTGAATGCGACCTGGCTCGCGCGCCACCCTGAGGTCAGTGCGGCAACCTGGGCCAACTGGCTGGGTCTCGCGACCGGTGCGGGCGCGTTGGCCTTGTGGCTGGTTTTTGGCACTCCCGCTGCGGAACTGGCGGCCCGGCCAGGCATCGGCCTGGCGGTGGTGGTGTGTATGGCGACCGGACTGGGCTCGGCCTGGCTGGCCACGGTGCTGTGGAACATGGCCAGCCAACAATTGCCGGCGAGCCTGTGTGGTCAGCTGATTGTGAGCGAGACGGTGTTCGCGCTGCTCTATTCTTTTGTCTGGGACGGTCGCTGGCCGACCCTTTTCCAATGGGCCGCTGGTGTGCTGTTTACCACCGGCATCCTCTTTTCCATCAAGGCACACCGATGAAACTGGAGCTTCCCGAGAACAAGAAAAAGGTGTTCACCATGACCATTCCCATTCGCTGGGGCGACATGGACGCCATGGGGCACCTCAACAACACGCTGTATTTCCGCTACATGGAAATCATCCGGATCGAATGGTTCCGCTCGATCGGGTGCATGGTGGACGCGTCCGGACAAGGGCCGGTGATCGTCAATGCCTTCTGCAACTTCTACCGGCAGTTCGAATACCCCGGCGACGTTCTGGCGACGATGTACGTCAGTGACCCGGGCCGCAGCACCTTCGAGAGCTGGTGCACCATGGAACGGGCTGACCAGCCCGGCGTGATCCATGCCGCCGGCGGTGCGACGACGATCTGGGTGGATTTTCCCAAGCAGAAGTCCGTAGCGCTACCCGACTGGGTTCGGAAACTGGTGGCAGACTGAACAGGCAACCGAACCGCGCCCCCGGCCGCCCGGCGGTCGGAATTATCAGAGTTTTCTACCCATACCCAGCGCAAAAAGGTCTTTTTGCGCTACCAATAACGTAGTCAGGACTTTGCCTTCGGCACCCGCCCCATCAGATAGAACTCGGGATTGGGCATCATGCCGCTGAAGCTGGCCATGCGGTTGGACAAGCCGAAGAAGGCAGTGATCGCGGCGATGTCCCAGATGTCTTCATCGTCGAACCCATGGGCGTGCAGCGCTTCGAAATCGGCCTCGCCGATGGCATCGGACTGTTGGCAGACCTTGATGGCGAAGTCCAGCATGGCACGCTGACGCGGCGGAATCTCGGCCTTGCGCCAGTTGACGGCCACCTGGTCGGCGATCAGCGGATTTTTCTCGTAGATGCGCAAAATCGCCCCATGGGCCACCACACAGTACAGGCAGTTGTTGGCCGCACTGGTGGTGGTCACGATCATCTCGCGTTCGCCTTTGGTCAGGCCACTGGTCCGCCCGACCGACTCGGGAACCATCAGCGCATCGTGATAGGCGAAGAACGCGCGCCATTCGGCCGGGCGGCGGGCAAAAGCGAGGAAAACGTTCGGCACAAAGCCGGCTTTTTCCTGAACTTCCAGGACCTTGGCCTTGATGTCGGCGGGCAGATCGTTCAGGTCGGGGGCGGGGTAACGGTTCATGGGCAGTCTCCGAAAGATGTTGCCGATTATGCTGGCGCATTTGGCAGGAGCTTTTGACATGACCGATGCATTCGAGCGGGGCCTGGCGACCCGCAAAAAGGTGATGGGCGAAGACTTTGTGGCCCGCGCGTTCGGCGGTGCCACCGAATTCACCGCCCCGATTCAGGACCACATCACCCGCGCGGCCTGGGGCGACGTGTGGCAGCGCCCCGGGCTGGATCTGAAGACCCGCAGCCTCATCACCGTGGCCATGCTTACGGCGCTGGGCAAACAGCACGAACTCAAGGGCCATGTGCGCGGTGCGCTGAACAACGGCGCCTCGCCGCAGGAGCTTCAGGAAGTCTTGCTGCACGCGGCGATCTACTGCGGCGTGCCCTCTGCGGTGGAGGCGTTTCGCACGGCCGCCGAAGTGGTCGACGGGCCGAAAGCGATCTGACGGAGGCCAGCGCGGAAAATTTTCGTCCTGATCGACCTTTACCCAGCGTAAAAAGGTCGCATGGTGCTACATATACGATAGCGATAGCGATATCGCGGCGCGTCGGGACTGATCAGCCGGCCACCAGGCGGTGCACCAGGTCGGCGGCGGTGCTGGCGCCGTACTTGCGCATCAGCCGGGCGCGGTAGATTTCGACGGTGCGGTGACTGATGGAGAGCAGCTTGCCGATCTCCTTGCTGGTGCGGCCGTCCATCAGGCCGGCGGCGACCTCGCGCTCGCGGGGCGTCAGTTCGGCCTTGACCGGTCTCCGTGAGCTCAGGTCTTCAAAACTCCAGATGCCGGCCTCATGCGGTGCGTCGCGATTGAGTGCGCGGCCCGTGACATGGCACCAGAATGTTTCGCCCTTCAGGCGTCCGTCCACCCGTTTCATGATGCGGTCGTCCGCATAGACACCGCGGGCATTGAGGATTGGCGCGATGCGCGCACCGGTGCGCTCGTACTCGTCCGCGCTGGGGTAGAGAATCTGGAAGCTTTGGCCGATCAGTTGCTGGCGCGATGTGCCGAACATTTCACACACCCGCTGGTTGCAGTCCACCATGGTGCGATTGCGGGAGAGCACCAGGCCGATCGGGGCGAGATCGAATGCCAGTTGATAGTCAATGTCGGTGAGCATGGGCGATATTGCGGGTAAACCCGATTACGAAATACTACGTATGACAATACGTAGTATCGTAGTGCTTTCCTTTCTCAGGAGACCTGTGTGAACAAGATATTTCCCTCCGCCGCCGAAGCCCTCCGAGGCGTCGTTGCCGACGGCCAGTTGCTGGCGGTTGGCGGCTTTGGTCTGTGTGGCATTCCCGAGGCGCTGATCGATGCCCTGTGCGCCAGCGGTGTCAAGGACCTCACCGTCATTTCCAACAATGCGGGGGTTGATGGCTTTGGTCTGGGCAAACTGCTTGAAACCCGCCAGATCAGGAAGATGATCTCGTCTTACGTCGGCGAGAACAAGGAGTTCGAACGCCAGTATCTGGCGGGCGAGCTGGAGCTGGAATTCACTCCCCAGGGCACGCTGGCAGAGAAGCTGCGCGCCGGCGGTGCGGGCATTCCGGCGTTCTTCACCAAGACCGGCGTCGGCACCATCGTGGCGGACGGCAAGGAACTGCGCGAGTTCGGCGGCGAGACTTACGTCATGGAACACGCCTTGTTCCCCCAGGTGGCGCTCGTCAAGGCAGACATCGCGGACCGCTCGGGAAACCTGCGTTTCAATCTCACGGCACGTAATTTCAACCCGGCGGCCGCCATGGCCGGCAAGATCTGCATCGTCGAAGTCGAGCGGGTGGTGGCCACTGGCGAGATTGCACCCGACGACGTGCACCTGCCCGGGATCTACGTGCACCGTATCGTGCACAACCCCACGCCCGAAAAGCGCATTGAAAAGCGCACCACCCGCGACCGCAAAGTCTGATCAGGAGAAACAACATGCCTTGGACCCAGGACCAGATGGCCGCGCGCGCGGCCCACGAACTGCAGGACGGCTTCTACGTGAATCTCGGCATCGGCATTCCGACGCTGGTAGCCAACCATGTCCCCGATCATGTGGAGGTTTGGCTGCAAAGCGAAAACGGCATGCTCGGCATCGGACCCTTCCCGTACGAGGACGAGGTGGATGCCGACCTCATCAATGCCGGGAAACAGACGGTGACCACCATCAAGGGCTCCTCGATCTTCGGTAGCCACGACAGTTTCGCCATGATTCGCGGCGGGAAGATCAACCTGTCCATCCTCGGCGCGATGCAGGTGACCGACAAAGGCGATCTGGCCAACTGGATGATCCCCGGCAAGATGGTCAAGGGCATGGGTGGTGCCATGGATCTGGTGGCCGGCGTGCCCCGGGTGATCGTGCTGATGGAGCATGTCGCACGCAAGAAAGACGGCACCACCGACCTGAAAATCCTGCCCGAATGCACCCTGCCATTGACCGGCAAAGGGGTGGTGGACCGCATCATCACCGATCTGGCCGTGATGGATGTCACCCCCGAGGGACTCAAGGTGGCGGAACTGGCCCCCGGTGTCACGCGGGAGGAACTCCAGTCCAAGACGGGCGTCAAGCTCCTCTGATCCGGTCGGGTCGCCGCCCTTCACCGCAATGCCCCGGTTCCGGGGCATTGTTGTTTTCGGCGGTGTCCCACAGGCCAAGGGCGCCGCATCTTGACCTCAGTCAAGTTACTTTCGGACACACGGCCTAGACTGTTCTCCATCAGCCGGGGAGTCATGGTGAGATTTCAATCTCGGGAGTTCTGCTATGGACGTGGCCACCGCGCCCGCACCGCTGCCGTCGGACGGTGATCGCCCTGTGGGGTTGCCGGCCGCGTGCACGCTGGCCGAGTTGTTGCATGCCCAGGACTGGGCGCGGCTGCAGCCCATCATCGACCTGGGCACGGCCATGGTGCTGCTGGACCTGATGGACCCTGTCCAGGTCAGCCAGCTTCGCAGCCGTGATCCCGCACTGCTGGCCAGCCACTCGCCGGAACTGGTGGCCCAGGGCCTGGTGCCGCCCGACGGCCTGTGTCATGCCCATGCGCGCGTCGCCGGACTGCCCGAAGCGGACGTTCGCCGGTTCGATCTGGGTGACGACGCGTGGACTTTGCTGCCCTTGCCGGCGGCCCGGGCCCATGAGGTTGTACCGCTGGGCAGCGCCATGGAACAGTTCTACGTCGCGTCGTGGTGCCCGACGCTGTCCGATCTGCGTTCCGAGTTGTGCTCCATCACCGGCCGCACGGTACGCCTCGTCTGGGCAGACCGCGACGCCATTCGCTCCCGGCTGGACGCGCAGGAGCGACTGACGCGGGAACGGGCCAACACACCGTTGCCGGCCGCACCGACCGGTACCAATGGGTCGGGCGCGACTGCGGCGGGCGCGCCGGTGCCTTCCGCCAAACCGGTACCGATGGTCTCGCTGGATGACATGGTGACCGATGCGCTGGTGGAGGTTTCCGCCGGATCCGAGCAGGAGCAAAGCGCCAGCATCAGCCAGTCCTCCGGAGTGGTGCGGCTGGTGCGCAAAATCATCGAAGACGCCAGGCGCCTGGGGGCGTCGGACATCCACATCGAAACCAACACGGGCGAGGAGATTACCCGGGTCCGCCTGCGGCGAGACGGTGATCTGGAAACGTATCTGCAGCTTCCGGCGCGGTTGCGGGCGTCGCTGGTGTCGCGGATCAAGGTGATGGCCCGCCTCGATATCTCCGAGCGTCGCCGGCCGCAGGATGGCAAGATCAATTTTGCTGACTTCGGCGGCGACAAGCTCGAACTGCGGGTGGCCGTCATGCCCACCCACGATGGACTCGAAGATGTGGTGTTGCGCCTGCTGGCCGCATCGCGCCCGATTCCGCTGGGCAAGCTGGGCTTTCAAGCGCGTGACGAGGACACGGTGGCGCGCCTGTCGGCGCGGTCGTTCGGCCTGATCCTTGCGGCGGGCCCGACCGGGTCAGGGAAGACCACCACGCTGCACTCGATGCTGGCCGAGATCAACACCGACGAACGCAAGATCTGGACGGCTGAAGACCCGATTGAAATCACCCAGCCGGGCCTGCGCCAGGTGCAGGTGAACCCCAAGATCGGTCTGACGTTTGCGTCGGCGATGCGCGGCTTTCTTCGTGCCGACCCGGACGTGATCATGATCGGCGAAATCCGCGACGACGAAACCGCCCGTATCGCGATCGAAGCCTCGCTGACGGGGCATCTGGTGCTGTCGACCTTGCATACCAACAGTGCCGCCGAGAGCGTGGTTCGCCTGCTCGATCTGGGCATGGATCCGATGAACTTCGCCGATTCGCTGCTGGGCATCGTCGCGCAGCGCCTGGTGCGTGGCTTGTGCCCCCATTGTGCGCAGCGCAACCGCATCGCGCGGGGGCATTTCGATCGTCTGGTGCGGGAATATGTGGACCGTTCCTGCCTGAGCGTCGAAGAAGGGCGTTCACGCCTGCTGCAGGCCGCCGGCGCGGTGGGCCCCGACGAAATTGTCATCTTTTCGCCGGTCGGGTGTGAGCAGTGTGGCGGCCGCGGCTACAAAGGGCGTGTCGGCATCTACGAAATCCTGGAGAACGATCCCACGGTTCGCGGCCTGATCCAGAGCCGCGGCCGCCCGACCGAGTTGTTCGATGCCGCCGTCCGGGCCGGCATGCGCAGTCTGCGCCATGACGCGCTGGAAAAACTGGTGCAGGGCCGAATCGACCTGCGTCAGGCCATGGCAGCCTACCGCTGAAACGAAAAAGCCCCGAGGCGCGGGCCTCGGGGCTTGCAAATCCGTGGAGCGGGCGATGGGAATCGAACCCACGTCTTGAGCTTGGGAAGCTCAGGTCCTGCCATTGAACGACGCCCGCAGGAATGGCGCGGATTCTACTTCAGGATGTCGCCGAGGCAGAGGTACTTGATCTCCACATAATCATCCATGCCGTGGTGGGAGCCTTCCCGGCCCAGACCCGACTGTTTCACCCCCCCGAACGGCACGTGTTCGGTGGCGAGGATGCCCACGTTGATGCCGACCATGCCGTATTCCAGCGCCTCGCTGACGCGGAAGATGCGGCCCACGTCCCGGCTGTAGAAATAGCTGGCCAGACCGAATTCGGTGGCGTTGGCCGCATCGATGGCCTCCTGTTCGGTGCTGAAACGGAACACCGGCGCAAACGGGCCGAAGGTTTCCTCCCGCGCACACAGCATGTCGGCCGTGGCGTCGGCCACCACCGTGGGTTCAAAGAACTGTCCGCTCAGGCGCTTGCCGCCAGCCAGCACCCGCGCGCCCTTGGCCACTGCGTCGTCCACATGGCGCTGGACTTTCTCCAGCGCGGCCTCCTCGATCAGCGGACCCTGGTTGACGCCGTCTTCGAAACCGTTGCCGACCTTGGTGGTTTTCACCTTGGCGGCGAACTTGGTGACAAACTCGTCGTAGACGCCGTCCTGCACATACAGGCGGTTGGAGCACACGCAGGTCTGGCCCGCGTTGCGGTACTTGCTGGCGAACGCGCCTTCGACCGCGGAGTCGATGTCGGCATCGTCGAACACGATGAACGGCGCGTTGCCGCCGAGCTCAAGCGACAGCTTCTTCACCGTCGGTGCACTCTGCGCCATCAGGATGCGGCCGACTTCGGTGGAGCCGGTGAACGACAGGTGGCGCACCACGTCGCTGGCGCACAGCACTTTGCCGATGGCAATCGACTGGGCGCTGTCGGCCGTGAGGACGTTCAGCACACCGGCCGGAATGCCGGCGCGGATCGCCAGCTCGGCGGCGGCCAGGGCCGTCAGCGGGGTCAGCTCGGCCGGCTTGATCACCACCGGGCAGCCGGCGGCCAGCGCGGGCGCGACCTTGCGCGTGATCATCGCCAGCGGAAAGTTCCACGGCGTAATGGCAGCGCACACGCCGATCGGCTGGCGCAGCACCAGCAGGCGGCGGTTGTTGTCGAACTGGGGCAGGGTCTCGCCATTGACCCGTTTGGCTTCCTCGGCAAACCATTCGACGAAGCTGGCGCCGTAGGCCACCTCACCTTTGGCTTCCGCCAGCGGCTTGCCCTGCTCGGCGGTCATCAGCCGGCCCAGGTCGTCCTGGTTCGCCATCAGCAGGTCGAACCATTTGCGCAGGATGATGCTGCGCTCCTTGGCGGTCTTGCCACGCCAGGCCGGCCAGGCGGCATTCGCGGCGGCGATGGCCGCTTCGGCCTCGGCCGGGCCCAGGTTGGCGACGGCTGCGAGTTTGAGGCCGGTCGCCGGATCGTGCACATCAAAGCGCGATGTGCCGGCGATCCACTGGCCGTTGATCAGCCCATCGGTCTTGAGCAGTGTCGGGTCTTTCAGCAGGGCGAGGGGGGAGGCGGGTGGGTTCATGGTGTCTCTTGCCAGTCGGTTGGAAGAAGGAAGGAGGATAAATTATTTAACAGATTAAATATTTGCGCCCAGCGATGCAGCATAACCGGGCCCCTGCGGTTTGTCTGTCGCCATGGCGGAAGGCAAAACCTATAATGGAATGTTCAGCCGAATCAAGCATTTACAGGTACCTGGCGCCGGTTGGCGGCGCGGCAGCCGCCTGGTGGCTCCAACCCATCCCATCACATCCCCAACATGTCCTCGCCAAAATTTTCCGTCGCCGACATCCGCCAGATCTTTCTCGACTTCTTCGCCTCGAAAGCCCACACGGTGGTGGCGTCCAGCCCGCTGGTCCCGGGCAATGACCCGACGCTGATGTTCACCAACTCCGGCATGGTGCAGTTCAAGGACGTGTTTCTCGGCTCCGACAAGCGCAGCTACGTGCGCGCGGCCTCGGTGCAGGCCTGCCTGCGGGCCGGCGGCAAACACAACGACCTGGAAAACGTGGGCTACACCGCGCGCCACCACACGTTCTTCGAGATGTTGGGCAACTGGAGTTTCGGTGACTACTTCAAGCGTGAATCGCTTCACTGGGGCTGGGAACTGCTGACCCAGGTCTACAAGCTGCCGCCCGAGCGGCTGCTGGCGACCGTCTATCACGAGGACGACGAGGCCTACGACATCTGGACCAGGGAAATCGGCCTGCCACCCGAACGCGTCATCCGCATCGGGGACAACAAAGGCGGCAAATACAAGTCGGACAATTTCTGGATGATGGCCGACACCGGCCCCTGTGGCCCGTGTTCCGAAATCTTCTATGACCACGGCCCGCACATTCCCGGCGGTCCCCCGGGCAGCCCCGAGGAAGATGGTGACCGGTTCATCGAGATCTGGAACCATGTGTTCATGCAGTTCGACATGAAGGAAGACGGCAGTGTGGTGCGCCTGCCCGCGCCCTGTGTCGATACCGGCATGGGGCTGGAGCGTCTGGCCGCCATTCTGCAAGGTGTGCACAGCAACTATGAAATCGACATCTTTGACGCCCTGATCCGCGCCGCCGCGCGCGAGACCGGCTGCGCCGATCTGCACAGCCCCAGCTTGCGCGTCATTGCCGACCACCTGCGTGCCACCGCCTTCCTGGTCAGCGACGGCGTGATTCCCTCCAACGAAGGCCGCGGCTATGTGCAGCGCCGCATCATCCGCCGCGCCATCCGTCACGGCTACAAGCTGGGCCGCAAGGCGCCGTTCTTCCACAAGCTGGTGCCCGACCTGGTGGCCCTGATGGGAGAAGCGTATCCCCACCTGGCCGCCCAGGCGCAGCGTATCGGCGAGGTGCTGGGAGCGGAAGAGGAGCGCTTCTACGAGACGCTGGCCAACGGCATGGAGATCCTGGACAGCGCCCTGGGCGGCGATGCCCGGGTGCTGCCCGGCGAGGTGGCCTTCAAGCTGCACGATACCTACGGCTTCCCGCTCGACCTGACCAACGACGTCTGCCGCGAGCGCGGCGTCACCGTGGATGAAGCCGGCTTTCAGGTCGCCATGGAACGGCAGAAATCGCAGGCCCGCGCCGCCGGCAAGTTCAAGATGGACAAGGCGCTGGACTACAGCGGCGACGGCAACGACTTTGTCGGCTACGAGCGGCTCGAATCCTCCGCAACCGTGGTGGCGCTGTATCACGAGGGGATGCCGGTGGACGCCCTGGCCGACGGCCAGAGCGGTGTCGTGGTGCTCGACACCACCCCGTTCTACGCCGAAAGCGGCGGTCAGGTGGGTGACCAGGGCCGGATTGAAGGCACGGGCGGGGCCTTCGACGTGGCCGACACCCAGAAGATCAAGGCCGACGTGTTCGGCCACCACGGCACCGCGCGTGGCCTGCTGCGGGTGGGCGACACCGTCACCGCCCGGGTGGACACCGCGCTGCGCGCCGCCACCGTGCGCAACCACAGCGCTACCCACCTGATGCACAAAGCCCTGCGCGAGGTGCTGGGCAGCCATGTGCAGCAGAAAGGTTCGCTGGTGAACGCCGAGCGCACCCGCTTCGACTTCGCCCACAATGCCCCGGTCACCGACGCCCAGATTCGCGAGATCGAGGTTCGTGTCAACCGCGAGATCCTGGCCAACGCCGCCGCACAGGCGCGGGTGATGGACATCGAATCTGCCCAGAAGACCGGCGCGATGATGCTCTTCGGCGAGAAATACGGCGAGACCGTGCGGGTGCTCGACATCGGCTCCAGCCGCGAACTGTGTGGTGGCACCCACGTGAAGGCCACCGGCGACATCGGCTTCTTCACCATCGTCGCCGAAGGTGGTGTGGCGGCGGGCGTGCGCCGGATCGAAGCGCTGACCGGCCTGAATGCGCTGGCTTACGTGCAAGGCATGGAGACGACCCTGGGTGGCGTGGCCGGCACGCTGCGGGTCACACCCGCAGAAGTGCCCTCGCGCATCGGCGCGATGCTGGAGCAGTCCCGCGAGTTGGAGCGTGAACTGGCCGCGCTCAAAGGCAAGCTGGCCTCCAGCCAGGGCGACGAACTGGCCGGCAAGGCCATCGACGTGAAAGGGCTGAAGGTGCTGGCCGCCCGGCTCGAAGGCGCGGACGCCAGAACCCTGCGCGATACGCTGGACAAGCTCAAGGACAAACTCAAGACCGCCGCCATCGTGCTGGCCGCTGTGGACGGCGACAAGGTGCAACTGGCTGCGGGGGTCACCGCCGACAGCGTGGGCCGGGTCAAGGCCGGCGAGCTGGTCAACTTTGTGGCCCAGCAAGTGGGCGGCAAGGGTGGCGGCAAACCCGACATGGCCATGGCCGGCGGCACCGACCCGAGCAAGCTGGCCGCCGCGCTGGCGTCGGTTTCGGGCTGGGTGGCCGAGCGGGTCTGAGCTGTGGCGGCGCCGTGGCCGGGCGCGCCACGGCCGTCCTCGCAGGAAAGCGGGCCAGACAATTAGTCACTAATTGATAGCAAATAATGACCTTTTTACGCTGGGTATCGGCCGTTTTTATTTCGAACCTGCTGCTCGTGGGCGCCTGGAGCCAGCCGGCCCAGCCCGGTGTGGTGTCTCGGGTGCAGGTGCCCAGTCAGGAGGCCCGCGCCGGCCAGGCGGTCATGCTCGATGGCTGGTTTTATGCCGCCCCTGCCGACCAGCAGGCGCCGACGGTGCTGTTGTTGCACGGCTGCGGCGGCATGCTCAACGGGCGCGGACTGCCTTCGCAGCGTATCCGTGATTACGCGGCACTGTTGAATGCGCAAGGGTGGCACGCGCTGGCGCTGGACTCGCTGTCGGCGCGCGGCGAAAAAGAGCTGTGCACCCAACGCATCGGCACACGCCGTGTGACCAACACCGAGCGTCGCCAGGACGTCCTGGGCGCCCTGCAGTGGCTGGCCGCACAGCCCGGTGTGGACGCCAGCCGTCTGGCCCTGCTGGGCTGGTCCCACGGCGGCAGCGCGGTGCTGTCGGCAACCAACCGCCTGCACCCTGATGTCGCGGCGGCGTCCGTCCGGCCCCGGTTGGCGGTGGCGTTTTACCCCGGTTGCGACACCGACCGCCGGCGCGGTTTCCAGCCTGCTACCGACACCCTGCTGCTGCTGGGCCTGGCCGATGACTGGACGCCCGCCGCGCCCTGCCAGGCCTTGGCCCGCGAGGGCCGCCCGGCAGTGACGGTGCGGGCCTGGGAGGGGGCGGTCCATGGTTTCGACGGTACCGCGCCAGTGCGCCACCGGGCTGACGTACCCAACGGCGTCAACCCGGGGCAGGGTGTCCATGTTGGCGGGCATCCGCAGGCGCGGGACGAGTCGCGCCAGGTGCTGCTGCAAGCGCTGCAGCACGCCTTTGCGCGCTGAGCAGCGGGCGGCGCAGCGCTCAGCCGCCGTCGCGCAAAGCCACGTCCCAGTCCAGCGAGCGGCCGCTTTCGAAATGGCGCTGCTGGCCGGTCACCGGGTCGGTGAAGGCCAGGGTATGGGCCAGCAATTGCAGCGGCAAGGCAAAGTCCTCCGCCTCGTCCGGGCCGCGCCGCGCGCGCGGGTAGAACTGGTCGCCGGCGATCGGCAGCCCCAGGGCATTCAGGTGCACCCGCAGCTGGTGTCGCTGCCCGGTGCGTGGCCATAGCCGGTAGCGGGCCCAGGCGCCGCGCTGTTCCACCGGCGCAATGGTGGTTTCGCTGTTGTCCGGCAGGGCTTCGGCCTCGGGCGCTTCGACCATGCGGTAAAACGCCTGTGGGTCCTCGCGAATATGGCTGCGGCGGTGGAGCGGCCAGGTGTGCTGGGGCGCGGCCGGCGCAAGGGCTTCGTACACCTTGTCGACCTTCCGTTCGCGAAACAGCCGCTGGTATGCGTCGCGGTCCTGCGCGCGCACACTGAAGGCGACCAGCCCGGCGGTCTCGCGGTCGATGCGGTGCAGCGGGCTCAGGCCGGGCAGGTTCAGGCGCTGGCGCAGGCGAACCAGCAGGCTTTCGCGCACATAACGTCCTCCCGGGGTCACCGGCAGGAAGTGCGGCTTGTCAGCGACCACCAGATGCGCATCCTGGTACAGCACCGTTTCGACAAACGGAACCGGCTGTTCCTGTGGCAGGTGGCGCCAGTACCAGGCGCGCAGGCCGCCGCGGTAGGGCGTATGCGGCGGCAGCGGTTGGCCGGTGTCGTCCAGCACCTCCCCGTCGGCCATGCGCTGCAGCCATACCGCTCGGCCCACGGCCGGCATCCGGTGATCGAGAAAATCCAGCAGCGTGGACCAGGGCGGCTGGCGCATGTTCGGCAGCGCCACCGCGCTGGGCGCGACCCCCTCACGCAAGGCAATGGCCGGCGCGCGCGGCGGTCGGGCCATCGCCAGGGAAAACGTCAGCGCACCACGCGCCCGTCGGGGCGAATGGTCACCAGGTCGATGCTGCGTACCGCGTCACGTACCCCGGCGCGCAGATTGATGCGAAAACCGCCCACATCCCAGTCGGTCATGCCCGCCAGGGCCTGCTGCAGTTTGCTGCGGTCCAGCCCTTTCGCGGGAGCCACCCGGCGCAGCCCTTCGGCCAGGGTCTTGGCAGCAATGAATCCTTCCAGGCTCTCGTAGCTGGGTGTCTGGTCCGAGTTGTCGATGGCGGCCAGATATTCACGCACGATGGGGGTGGCCGTGCTTCGGGGCGAGGGCACCACCTGCGAGACCACAACGCCGCCGATGTCCTTGCCCAGCGCGGTGAACAGCGGGTCGATCCCGACCACCGAAAACGCCATGAAAGTGCCGGCAAAACCGCCCGCGCGGGCTTTGCGGATGACCGCCGCGCTGGAGTTAAACAAGGACACCAGAATGACCGCCTGCGCCTGCGACTTCAGCAGGTTGGCGACGGCGGCGTCCACCTTGTCGCTGTTGACCGGGACGATTGCGACCGCCACCGGTGCAGGCAGCTTCAGCTCGGTCATGGCCGCCTGCACGGCGGCGGTACCGGCACGGCCCATGGCATCGTCCTCGGCCACCACGGCAATGCGGGTCTGGCCCAGCGTCGCGGCATGGCGAACGGACTTGAAGGCTTCGTCCGACAGGCTGGGGCGCACATGAAACACCTGGCTCTGGCTGGCCTCCCGCAGGGTGTCGGGTGCGGCAAACGGGGCGAAGAGCAAAGCGCCGGCGGCCTGCGCGACCCGGGCGCCCGCCTCCGACGACGCCGTGCCGACAAAGCCAAACAGCACATCGGCGCCATCGGCCAGCAGCTTTTTGGCATTGGCCTCGGCCCGCTGGGCGTCGTAGCCATCGTCAAGCTGGCGCAACTCGAATTGCCAGCCGGGGTTGTTCTTGCGACCGTTGAAGGCGTCCACATACAACTTGGCGCCCGCCGCAAAGGCCAGCCCGATCTCGGAGGCTGCCCCGGTCAGCGGCACAGACTGTCCCAGCACGATGCGGCGCGCGGTGCCTGCCGGCTGGGCCAGGGCGGCGGGGCCGGCCAGCGCGCCCAGGGTCAGCGCCAGTCCGGCGCGGTGGAAGTGGCGGCGATGCAGATTCATGGGATCTCCAGGAGGGGCGTCAGCAGGAAACGACTTCGCAATAAGCGTGCCGGATGGGCGCGATGGCCAAGTGCGAGACGATAGTCCAATCCGGCCCGCCCTGCCAGAGCCGGGCCTTGCCAATCTGCCATCGGGGCATGCCGTTTGTGCATCGGCCGCCGGTTCGATCCGCCAGGGGGGCGGGTCAGACGCGGCGAAACACCAGGTCCCAGACGCCGTGGCCCAGCCGCAGACCGCGGTTTTCAAACTTGGTCAGCGGCCGGTAGTCGGGTTTTGGGGCAAAACCGTCCGCGCGGTCGGCGGCGGTGTTCACCAGCAGCGGCTCGGCGCCCAGCACATCACGCATCTGCTCGGCGTAGGGCTGCCAGTCGGTGGCGCAGTGCAGGATGCCGCCGGGCCGCAGGCGCGTGGCCAGCCGGGCCACCAGCGGGGGCTGGATCAGGCGGCGTTTGTGGTGCTTTTTCTTGTGCCAGGGGTCGGGAAAGAAGATGTGGATGCCGTCCAGCGAGGCTTCGGCCAGCATGTGATCGACCACCTCCACCGCGTCATGGGCCAGGATGCGGATATTGCCCAGGCCCTGTTCGCCGATCCGTTTGAGCAGCGCGCCCACGCCGGGCTCGTGCACCTCGCAGCACAGGAAGTTGTCCCCGGGGCGGACCGCGGCGATATGGGCCGTGGCATCACCCATCCCAAAACCGATTTCCAGGATCAGCGGCGCCACGCGGCCGAACGCGGCGGCCGCATCGAAGGTCTGGCCAGGGGTGTACGGCAGAAGAAACTGCGGCCCCAGCACCTCCAGCGCCCGCTCCTGGCCCGGGCCCATGCGCCCGGCACGCAGCACATAGG
>ERZ761607.1523-NODE-1523-length-28507-cov-5.269928_pt1 | contig 28507 bp, 27 predicted proteins | sample MGYA00511164_ERZ761607 | MGnify/ENA primary metagenome ERZ761607 (study PRJEB28899, sample SAMN02445080) | bioreactor sludge metagenome | biome: EBPR sludge | place: Australia: Brisbane, Thorneside Wastewater Treatment Plant | collected 2011-06-22 ... | reverse complement strand
TCAGCGGCACCTGGATGTAGTAGCGGCTGAGCACCTGCGAGCGCAGCGAGCACAGGGCGAAGCCACGCTCGTGCTTGGCGTAGATCAGTTCTGGCGACACCGGCTTGGTGCGCGAGAGCACGCCCAGCCAGCCGAAGGGGTAGACCTTCTCGTATTCCTTGAGCACGTCGCGCGGAATGGACTTGCGGCTCACCCCGTGGAAGCCGTCGGCGCCGATCACATAGTCGCAGTCGATGCGGATGATCTCGTCCCCCATGCGGTAGGTCACGTAGGGGTTGGCGCTCTTGAGGTCGTGCGGCTGCACGTCTTCGGCGTTGTGGATGACCTTGCCGTTCATCCGGTCGCGCGCTTCGTACAGGTCACGCGTCAGTTCGGTCTGGCCGTAGACGACGACCGAGCTGCCACCGCTGTATTTGTGCAGGTCCACGCGACGCATGGCGCCGTTGTCGGAGATGAAAAAGCCTTCGTGGATCTCGCCTTCCCGGTCCATGCGCTCGCCGCACTGGGCTTCGCGCATCAGCTCGGCAAAACCGTGCTCCAGCACGCCGGCACGGATGCGCGAGAGCACGTATTCGCGGCTCTGGCGCTCCAGCACGACGGTGGCTATGCCCTTGAGGTGCAAGAGCTGGGAAAGCATGAGGCCGGACGGGCCGCCGCCGATGATGGCTACCTGGGTGCGCATGGGAAAGTCTCCTGGGGTGTTGTGGAACGGGTGCAGAGAAATGTACGGACGCGCTCCGCGTGGCGCCACCACTTGGCGCGGTCATTGTGCGATGATCGTGCACTTCGCGCGATCACCGCGCAACACTTGATCCGAGGCCACACATGGACATCGCCAAGGCCGATTTCATCGAGGGCATGGCCAAAGGGCTGGCGGTGCTGGAGAGTTTTGACACCGAACGCCAGCGCCTGAACGCCACGCTCGCCGCCCAGCGCGCGGGCCTCACCCGCGCCGCCGCGCGCCGGCATCTGCTGACGCTGGCGCACCTCGGGTATCTGGAAACCGACGGCAGTTATTTCTGGCTGGCGCCCAAGGTGCTGCGGTTTTCCGGCAGTTACCTCGCGTCCGCCCGCTTGCCGCGGGTGCTGCAGCCCACACTGAACCGGCTGGCGGCGCAGACGCAGGAGTCGTTTTCGGCGGTGGTGCTGGACGGCGCCGAGGTGGTGATCGTGGCGCGCAGCGGCCAGCTGCGCCTGCTGGCCTACGGCCTGCACCTGGGCGCGCGGCTGCCGGCGCACGCCACCTCCACCGGGCGGGTGCTGCTGGCCGCGCTGCCGCCGGCGGCGTTCCAGACCTGGATGGGCGGCGGGCCGGATGGCGAGCGCCCGTTGCCGCGCCTGACCGCCCGCACGGTGGTCGAACCCGGCGCGTTCCGGGCGCTGATCGAGCAGGTGCGGCGCGACGACTGGTGCGTCGCCAGCGAGGAACACGAACTGGGCATCCACGCCCTGGCGGTGCCGGTGCGCAACATGCAGGGCCACACCGTCGCCGCGCTGAACGTGGTGGCCCCCCCGGCCCGCCTGGAGCCTGCGGCGATGCAGCGCGACCTGCTGCCGCTGCTGCTGGACGCGGCGCGGGAACTGCGGCCGCTGGTGTGAGGGGTGCCGGCAGGGGTGCGCCGACGCAGACTGCAAAGGTCCGCTCAGACCCCAAGGTGTTGGGCGAGGCGTTCGGGCTCGGACAGGAGCTCGTCGGAGCTGCCCGCAAACACCACTTCACCCTTGACCAGAATCACGTTGCGGTCGGTGATCTGGGTGACGTGACGCCAGTTCTTGTCCACGATGATGCTGCTGATGCCGCTTTGCCGGATCAGCCCGCAGATGCGCCAGATCTCGCGCGCGATCAGCGGGGCCAGGCCTTCGGTGGCTTCGTCCAGGATCAGTACGTCGGGGTTGGTCATGAGCGCGCGGCCGATGGTCAGCATCTGCTGCTCGCCGCCGCTCAGTTGCTGGCCGCCGTGGTTCAGCCGCTCGGCAAGGCGGGGAAATGTCTCCAGCACCCGCTCGTAAGTCCAGTCCCGTTGGCCGCCGGTACCCGGACGCGCCGCCATGCGCAGGTTTTCTGACACGCTGAGGTTGCCAAAAATTCCACGCCCTTCGGGCACGTAGGCGATGCCGCTTTGGGCGACTTCGAACACCGCCAGATCGCGGGCCGGGCGTCCTTTGATCTCGACCGACCCGGCGCGAGGTCGCACGATGCCCATGATGCTTTTCAGCAGCGTGCTTTTGCCCATGCCGTTGCGACCCATCAGGCCGATGGTCTCCCCCCGGTCGACGTGGAAATTCACTCCGCGCAGGATGTGGCTCTGTCCGTAATAGCTATGGATGCCTTGCACCTCAATCAGTCGCTCGCCCATGTCAGTGCGCCTCCCCGAGATAGGCGGCCTGTACCGTCACGTCAGCGCGCACGGCTGCCGGTGTATCGCTGGCGATGACCTGGCCGTTGACCATCACCGTGAGGTGATCGGCGACCGCAAACACGGCGTCCATATCGTGTTCCACCAGCATCATCGCGTGGTCGGCCTTCAAGCCCAGCAGCAACTGCACCATGCGTTCCGCCTCCATCGTGCCCATGCCGGCCAATGGCTCGTCGAGCAGCAGCACCTGGGGCTCGGTCGCCAGGGTCATGGCGATCTCGAGCTGGCGCTGTTCACCATGGCTGGCAGCGCCGGCGATCGTGTTGCGACGACTGCCGAGAAGTGCCAGCTCCAAGGCCTTTTCGGCGCGCTCATTGACGACGGCGTGGGTTGCCGCGCGGGTCAGCCAGGCCAGTGGATTGAACGCGAACGGCTGGTTGCGCGATTGCGCGGCGAGGCGGATGTTCTCCCAGACCGTGAATGCCGGAAAGATATTGGTTTTCTGGTAGCTGCGGCCCAGTCTCTGTCGGGAGATGCGTTCCGGGTTCCAGCCGGTAATGTCCTGTCCGGCAAGGGTGACGGTTCCCTCGGTCGGGGGCAGGTCGCCGGACAGCAGGTTGGTCAGCGTCGATTTGCCCGCGCCGTTGGGGCCGATGACACCGTGGATACGGCCTTGCCACAGATCCAGGTTGACCTGGTTCACGGCTGCCAGGCCACCGAACCGTTTGGTCAGTTGCCGGGCTGTCAGGACCAGCCCGGGCATTGTTCCGGGGTGGTTTGGCGTCCGCGGCTGGATCTCACCGGTCGCGGTGGCCGTCACAGCTTCAGTCATCGCCGGTCTCCTTGCGCTGCAGCCATCGCGCCAGCAGACCCAGAATGCCCCGCGGCGCCAGGATGACGATGGCGACAATGAACAACCCCATCCATAGCTGCCAGTGTTTGCCCGTGCGGAAGGAGCCGATGTCGGGCAGGTCCTTGAACAGGTGCAGCAGGTATTCGAAGGCGAAGGCTCCGACGATGGCACCGGCAAAGTTTCCCATGCCGCCCAGGATCACCATCATGATCGCGTGGGCGCTCATGTGAAAGCCCATCAATTCCGGGTTCATGAACCCGGTCTGGGCAGCCCACAGATAGCCAGCCAGACCCGCCAGTGCTCCCGCCAGTGTGAAGGCTGCGAGCTTGTGCGAAAAGCTGGCAAAACCCAGAGCCCGCATCCGGTGCCCGTTGGCACGGATGCCCGCCAGCGCCCGGCCGAAGGGAGAAAACAGCAGCCTGCGCAGGAAGGCGTAGGTCGCCACCAGACAGGCCAGGGTGAACCAGAAGAAAACCCGTTTGTCTTCCAGGTCGAACAGTCCGGCATCGGGCTTGAAATTGAGGTACAAGCCATCGGAGCCGCCCAGCGCCTTGATGTCAAAGAACAGGAAATACACCATTTGCGCAAACGCCATGGTGACCATGATGAAGTAGATGCCGTGCGTGCGGACGACAAAAAAGCCGATCAGCAGGGCCGCCAGCGCGGACGCCCCTACAGCAAGCGGCAATGTCCACCACAGGCTGACCGCCTGGCCCGAAGGCGTCATGAAGGCGAGGGCATAGCCGGCGAGGCCAAAGAACGCGGCGTGGCCGAGAGACACCAGGCCGGTGACACCTTGCAGCAAGTCCAGACTCATCGCGAAGATGGCCATGATCATCATGCTGGTGACCAGCCCGATGGTGTAGTCGGCGCCGAACACCGGCACGGCCGCGAGGCCGATCAGGGCGACGGCCAGCATTAGCGTGAGGCTGCGCGGCAGGGTTTCCAGTTGGGCTTTGGGGGCGCTCATGGTCGTTTGTTCAGGCTTTGAAGAGGCCTTCGGGCTTGTACAGAAGGACCAGGGCCATCAGCATGTAGACCAGCATGCCGGAAACCTGCGGCAGGAGTACCTTGCCGAACGTGTCGACGAACCCGACCAGCAGTGCGGCGATCAGCGCGCCGCGTACCGAACCGATGCCGCCGATCACCACCACAACAAAACACATGATCAGCACACTCCCCCCCATGTTGGGGTAGACGCTGGAGATGGGGGCGGCAATCATCCCGGCAACCGTTGCCAGGGCGACACCCAAAGCGAAAACCAGTGCGTGGATCAGGCGGATGTTGACGCCGAGCGCTTCCGTCATTTCATGGTTGAAGGCGCCGGCACGGATTTTCATGCCCAGTTTGGTCCGTGAAATCAGCAGATACAGGCCAATGGCCAGCACGATACACAGTCCGCTCATGAACAACCGGTAGACCGGGTAGGAGAGGGTGTCGGTCAACGGAATGGACGCCGCCAGAAGCGCCGGCATGGCGACACCATGGACATCGTCGCCCCACAGGATGGAGCGCATCTCTTCAAAGATATAGATCAATCCAAAAGTCAGCAGCACCTGGTCCAGATGGTCGCGGTGATAGAAGTGCCGTATCAGCACTTTCTCCAGCAACAATCCAAAGGCCACGGCAAGCAGGGTGCCAACAACGATCGCCAGGGCGAAACTCCCCAGACGGGCTGCCAGCGACCAGGCCAGATAGGCCCCGAGCATGTAAAAGCTGCCGTGGGCGAGATTGACAACACCCATGATCCCAAAGATCAGCGTCAGGCCGGCCGCCAACATGAACAGCAACAGGCCGTACTGCACACTGTTGAGCAGCTGGATCAGAAAACTGGCGAAATCCATCGCATGTTCCAGAAAAAGGGCGGTGTGGCCAGGAGGCCGACACCACCCATGCGGCAGTGAGAAGGCCGTCAGGTCGCCATGCGGCAACCGGCCCCTGAATCGGACACGGCTTTTGCCGCAATTCCGATCACCTTGTTTTCCTTGCCTTCGACCTGGCGCAAGTAAATGTCCTGCACCGGATTGTTGGCCTTGCTGAGTTTGAATTTGCCGCGCGGGCTGTCAATGGTGGCGTTTTGCATCGCCGCATACAGCTCTTTCTTCTTCGTGAGGTCACCCTTGACTGCATTGGCACCTTGCAGGAGCAACAGGCCGCTGTCATACCCTTGCACGGAGTAGACGTCAGGTTGCATCTTGAATGTCTTGGCATATTCCAGACGGAACTGCTTGTTGCGTGGGGTATCCAGCGAATCGCTGTAGTGCAGTGTGGTGAGGATGCCGTTGGCCGCCTCGCCTGCGGCGTCCAGCACGCCCTCGGTCAGGAATCCGGAGCCATACAGCGGGATGGTGCGGTTGAGGCCTGCCGCGGCGTAGTCCCGAATGAACTTGGCGGCCCCCGCACCGGCAAAGAAACAGGCAACAGCGTCCGGCTTGAGTGCGGCGATCTCGGTCAGAAGGGCCTGGAATTCGACGTTGGGGAACGGAAGTCCAAGTTTTTTGACGATCTGTCCTCCTGCGGCGGTGTAGCTCTTCTCGAAGCCTTCAAAGGCTTCGTCGCCGGCGGCATAGCTCCAGGTGATCCAGACAGCTTTCTTGTGGCCGCGGTCGACCATGACTTTGCCCAGGCCGAGAGTCGGCTGAGAGTTCGTGAAGCTGGCGCGAAAGACATTGGGCGCACATTGTTCGCGGGTGGCGACGTGGACGCCCGCATTGGGGATGATGTTCAGCACGCCGGACTCGCGGGCTACGCGGTGGATGCCCATCTGGACCCCCGAATGGACCGTACCGATCAGCACGTCCACTTTGTCGCGCTGCACCAGGCGTTGGGCATTTTCAACGCCTTTTGCCGGGTTGGATTCGTCGTCCACCTTGAACCACTCCACTTCGCGACCGCCGAGCTTTCCGCCCTGTTCATTGAGTGCCATGCGGAATCCGTTCTCGATCGCAACACCCAGTTGGGCAAATGCGCCGGTGTACGGCAGCATCAATCCGACCCGGATCTTGTTGCCTTGGGCGCGCGCCAGTTCAGGCAAGAGCAATCCGGATGATGCAGCCCCGATGAGAGCGGCACTACGGGAGAGTACGAGGCGACGAGTGGTCATGAAAATCTCCGGTTGTTTAGGTCTAAAGTAAATCTAACCCAAGTGCGGCAATTGCCGCTCCTGACAAACCCTAGCCGGGCTGGGTTTTGGCGCAAGGCGCTTATGGGAAATCCGACAGGATTTGCCTGCAAGAACACGCACTATATTGCACATTCGCCAAGTTGCTAGCAGGGTAAACACCGATCTTCGAAAGGTCGGTGATATAGAAACGATAGCTAGAAGCGACCAAAATACGCTGGGTATTGGCGAAAAGACGGCTTTTTCGGGTGGGGCTGCATCTCGACTCGGCGCGCCCGGAGTGTGGCCTGAAGACTTGTGGCCTGCCCGGAGGGACTCGAACCCCCGACCTACGGCTTAGAAGGCCGTTGCTCTATCCAGTTGAGCTACGGGCAGATGGATAAAAGGCCCACCGAGGTGGGCCCTTGTTCCTTGGTCGGAGCGGCGGGATTCGAACTCGCGACCCTCTGCTCCCAAAGCAGATGCGCTACCAGGCTGCGCTACGCTCCGACGAATCCCGCATTCTACCCGAATCGACCATTGGATCGGTCAGGCCCGCCTCCGGGGGGCGGTCAGCAACCCCGGGTCACCGGAACGGCTGCATCGCGCCCGAATGTGCCGTACTTGCCCAGTTCCCATTTGGCGATGGCGTTCCGATGCACTTCGTCCGGGCCGTCCGCAAAACGAAGCGTACGGGCGCCGACGTAAGCACTGGCGAGTGGAAAATCCTGGCACAAGCCGCCACCGCCATGGACCTGAATGGCCCAGTCGATGACCTCGCAGGCCATGCTGGGTGCAACGACCTTGATCATCGCGATCTCCGAACGGGCTACCTTGTTGCCGGCAACGTCCATCATCCAGGCCGCCTTCAGTGTGAGCAGTCGCGCCATGTCGATCTTGCACCGGGCTTCTGCGATGCGCTCTTGCGTGACGGTCTGTGCGGCGACCGGTTTGCCGAATGCCACCCGCCCGAGGGCACGTCGGCACATCAATTCCAGCGCTCGTTCGGCCAGGCCGATCAAACGCATGCAGTGGTGGATACGACCGGGCCCGAGGCGCCCTTGCGCGATCTCGAAACCGCGACCTTCGCCGAGCAAGATATTCTCGGCAGGCACTCGGACGTTCTCGAAGAGGACCTCCATGTGGCCGTGGGGCGCGTCGTCGTACCCCATCACCGTCAAGGGCCGCACGACCGTGATTCCCGCAGTGTCTGCGGGGACCACAATCATGCTTTGCTGAGCGTGTTTAGGTGCTTCCGGGTCCGTTTTGCCCATTGTGATGTAGACCGCACAGCGTGGGTCACCGGCACCCGACGTCCACCATTTGCGGCCGTTGATGATGTATTCGTCGCCCTGGCGCTCGATGCGGGTGGCGATGTTGGTGGCATCGGACGAGGCGACATCGGGTTCCGTCATGGCAAAAGCCGAGCGGATATTCCCCTGGAGCAAGGGCGAGAGCCAGCGCGCCTTGATTGCTTCGCTGCCGTAGCGGGCAATCGTTTCCATGTTGCCGGTATCCGGCGCTGAACAGTTGAAAACCTCGGACGCCCAGGTCACCCGCCCCATGATTTCCGCCAGTGGCGCATACTCCAGGTTGGTAAGCCCGGCGCCGTGGTACCCCGACGCCTCAGCTGTGTCCGTCGGCAGGAACAGATTCCACAGACCGGCGTCACGGGCCTTGGGCTTGAGTTCTTCGATGACCTGAAGCGGGCTCCATCGGCGGCCGGCTGCGGTGTTTGCCGCCAATTCATCTTCGTAGGCCCTCTCGCTCGGGTAGACATGGTCGTCCATGAACCGCTGCAGGCGCGCCTGCAGCTCTCGGGTGCGAGGCGAATATTCAAAGTCCATCGGTTTCTCCGGTTGAAATGGGTCGGGTCAGGCCTTGCTGGCAAACTGCCAGGCCAATGCAGCCATGGGGCGGGCCCCTGCACCCGATGCGCGGGCCTGTGCGCTGGAGGCCGTGCCGGTTTCGACCCGTTTGGCGATGCCCTGCAGGATGGCCGCAATGCGAAACAGGTTGTAGGCCAGATAGAAGTTCCAGTCGGTGCGCAAATCGTCAGGGGCGGCCAGGCCGGTACGGTCGCAGTAGAGGCGGATGTACTCGTCTTCGACGGGAATACCCAGGCTGTGATGGTCCAGCCCACCGATGCCACGAAAGGCCCCCGGCGGGATATGCCATGCCATGCAGTGATAGGCAAAATCCGCCAGGGGGTGCCCCAGCGTGGATAGCTCCCAGTCCAGCACGGCCAGGACACGGGCTTCCTGCGGGTGAAAAATGAGGTTGTCGAGCCGGTAGTCTCCGTGGACCACGCTGACAAGTGAGTCGTCGCGGGCCCGGGGCGGGATATTCGCCGGCAACCAAGCCATCAGCTGGTCCATCTCGTCGATGGGTTGTGTGACGGATGCAAGATATTGCTTGGACCACCTGCCGATCTGTCGTTCGAAATAATTGCCTGGCTTGCCGAACGTGGCCAGGCCAATGTCCGCCGGGCGAATCTTGTGCAATTCAGCCAGGACCCGGTTCATCTCCAGATAGATTTCGCGACGCTGCGTGGGCAGCATTCCAGGCAACGACTGGTCCCACAGAACGCGACCCGATACGAACTCCATGATGTAGAACGCACGACCGATGACGCTTTCGTCCTCGCACAAGGCGAGCATTCGCGCAACTGGCACCGCCGTTGCACAAAGCGCATGCATGACCGCAAATTCCCGCTCGATGGCATGGGCCGAGGGCAGCAATTTGGCGACCGGCCCCGGTTTCGCACGCATGACGTACGACTGAGTCGGAGTCGACAACTTGTACGTCGGATTGGACTGCCCACCCCTGAACATCTCCACCGTGAGGGGGCCCTCGAAGCCGGGAACACGGCCCTTGAGCCAGCCTTCGAGGCGTTCGATGTCTACGGCATGCTGACTGGTGACGGGCCGGGTCCCGATGAAATGGTCGAATTCACTCATGTTTCTTTGTCCGCAGGTTGGAACGCCTGATCGTTCAGGACTCTTGATCGATGAGACGCATCAGTGCGTCCCGGTCTCGAATCACGAGTCCGCCCGCCTCGATGCGGATTGCTTGCTCGCGCTCCATCGCTTTGAGTTCCTGATTGACCCGTTGCCGGGATGCTCCCAGAAGTTGGGCCAGTTCCTCCTGGGCCAGTTGCAGTCCGATTCGTGTTTCGTCGCCGTGGGCCAGGCTGGGAATGCCATAGCTGCGCGCCAGATGTAAAAGCTGTTTGGCCAGTCGAGCGCGCAAGGGCAGCGTGTTGAGGTCTTCCACCAGGCCATAAAGTTGGCGAATGCGTCGGGCATGAAGTCGCAGCATGGCGTCGTACAACTCGACATGCAGTGCCAGAATCTTCTTGAAATCGGCTTTTGCTACGCACAGAATGGTTGTGTCTCCATGGGCATAGGCATCGTGGGTGCGTCGGTCGCCGTCGAAGATCGACACATCGCCGAACCAGATACCTGGCTCTACATACGTCAACGTGATCTGCTTTCCCGACACGGTGGTGGAACTCACCCGAACCGCGCCTTTTGCGCACGCGATCCATTGCTCCGGTGGCTCGCCTCGTGCAGCAATCAATTCGCCGTCTTTGAATCGTTTGACGTAGGCGCATCGCAGAATGTCGTGCCGCAGGGAAGGGGAAAGAGCCGAGAACCAGCGACCGTTGTTGATCGCCTCGCGTTCGTCGATCGTAAGAATGGGATCGTCCATGGCGTGTCTTTTGTGTGACTGGTTGCAGGGGAATTGTCGTGTGCGGGACGGCGGCGGTGCACCGCGGCTGTCGCATGGGCGTCTGTGCTGGGCCGGTCGCTGGCCAGGCAGGCCGGTACCCGGCCGAATTCCTGCCCCGTGTTAGCGGTAAGACGGCGGGGTTTTGCTCAGAAAGGACGCGATTCCGATTCCTGCATTGGGATGATGCAGGTTCCTGACAAAGTGGTCGCGTTCCCGATTGAGGTGGGCGGACAATGTGCTGCTGTCGGCCTCGGACAACAGTTCCTTGATGCTGGCCAGAGCGTTGGGTGCCCGCTTGTTGAGTCGCTCGCACAGTGCCAGTGCGTCGGTCAGCGCATTGCCGGCGTCGCTGATAACGTTGACGACACCCAATTGGGCCAATCGCTCGGCACTGATTCGGTCCCCGCACAGGAGTAATTCGGTCGCGAGACAAAGCGATATTGACGTAGGCCATGACGAAAGCGGCATTTCGCGCGGCGACGATGAAATCACATGCCAGCGCCAACGAGAAGCCGGCGCCAGCTGCGGCGCCTTCGACCGCGGCGACAACTGGTTTCGGAAAAGTCCGAATGGTTTCGATCCAGTTATGCAGGCCGTCGATACTGCGCGCCTGGTGGTCGGGGGGGAGTTGTCGATTGGCCTGAAGGCGTTGCAAGTTGCCGCCGGCGCTGAAAACGGGTCCTTGCCCGGTCACGATCACCGAACCGATTTCCGGGTTGGACTCCGCAGAGCCGAGCGCTTCGACACCCGCCGCATAGATCTCGGGCCCCAGGGCATTTCGGTGTTCGGGATTGCTGATGGTCAGGACCATGGTCCTGCCTTCCGTGGTGCTCTGCAGTTCGGCTGTCATGGTCTCAGTCCTCGGTGTGCAAGAGCGAAAGTCCCAAGGCACCCCGGCGCCGCAGCCAGGGGCTAGGTCGGTAGCGTGGATCGCCGTAAACGGTCTGCAGGTTGAACAGGACTTCAAGAATGCTTGCGGGGCCGCAGGCGTCACCAAGCGCCAGGGGGCCTTGAGGATAGCCAAGGCCCCGTGTAACCGCCGTGTCCAGATCGTTCGGACTGCAGACGCCTTGTTGGCACATGTCCGAAGCAATATTGACAATGGTCGCGATTACCCTCTGGGTGACGAAGCCTCCGCTGTCCCGGATGACACTGACGGCTTTGCCGTCGCGTGCGAACAGCGCGTGCGCGGCAGATACCCAGTCACTGCGTGAGGCCGGGTTTCGCGCCAGAACACGACGACGGGTGGTACTGTCGGGCAGCAACAGGTCGATCCCGATGGTTCGCGCCGGATCAAGCCGGTCGACCGCAGCGACGGTGGTGACGTCGAAGCCGAGCGGGGCGACCAGGATGAGAGCCTCGGTCGAGGGCGAAGCCGCCGTTTCGATGCGGGCGCCCAGTCCTTTGAGCAACTGCAACAGTTCCTGACGGCGCGCAGCACGTGGTGACACCCAGACCGGCGGAATCGATTCCACGGCCGGGGTTTGGGCTTCTGGCGGTATCTGCGCCACGCCATTGACATACCGGTAAAAGCCTTCGCCGACTTTTCGGCCCAACAGACCGCCGGCAAGCCGCTGCGCGGTGATCACGCTGGGGCGATATCGGGGCTCTTCGAAATATTGGTGGTAGATCGACTCGATGACCGGATGGGAAACGTCGAGCGCAGTGAGGTCAAACAGTTCGAAGGGACCCAGCCGGAACCCCGCCTGATCTCTCAATATTCGATCGATGGTGGGAACGTCGCTGACCCGTTCGCCCAGGATGCGCAGAGCTTCGGTGCTGTAGCCGCGGCCGGCATGATTGACGATAAAGCCGGGCGTATCGCCTGCGCGAACCGGTGCATGGCCGATGGCTTGGGCGAAGCGTGTGAGTGCCGCACAGGTCTCTTCGCTGGTCCGAAGTCCGGCGATGACCTCGACGACTTTCATCAGGGGAACGGGGTTGAAAAAATGGTAGCCCGCAAATCGCTCGGGCCGCTTCAGCACCGAAGCGATCTGAGTGACCGAAAGTGAGGAGGTATTGGTCGCGAGGACGGCTGTATCCGAAACGATGTCTTCCAACTGGCGAAACAGCTGCTGTTTGATATCGACACGTTCGACGACAGCTTCAATGACGAGGTCGCAACCTTGCAGGTCAGCCAGTTTGTCAGCAATGCCCAAGCGGCTTCTGTAGGTTTCCCGGTCGGTATCGGTCAGCTTGCCTCTTTCCCTTAACCGTTCCCACGTATCGCCCAAGGCACTGATGGCTGCTTCACAAACAGAACGCTGAGTGTCGTGCAGCCAGACGAAACAGCCGGACTGCGCGGCAATTTGGGCGATGCCTCGTCCCATAGCGCCGGCGCCGATGATGGCGATGTTGGAAAAGGGTGTCGGATTCATGGGTTTGATTATGCGGCCAGCCGAAAACGCGCAAGGGCTGTGTCAAAATGTTCGGATAACAAGTTACAAACTGCCTTGCGAAACTATCTCATTGGATCGGCTCTGACTCTGACGGCACTGGGCAGTAGTGCTTTGGGTCTCGGGCGCGTGCAGGGTGCCGCCTGGATTGGTAAACCGTTGTCGGTAACGGTCCCGGTTCGGCTGGAAATCCCCGAGGAGCCCTCTGCGCTTTGTCCAGAGGTCGAGGTGTTTCAGGGGGATACACGTGTCAATCCGGACCGGGTTACCGTGGTGGTGGGTGGACGCAACCCTCGCGAGCCGGTCCTTCAGGTGCGTGCGGCGGTTCTCGTCGAAGAGCCAGTCGTAACTTTGTATGTGCGGGTGGGTTGCGCGAATCGAACATCACGCCGCTACGTTTTGCTGGCAGAGCCGGAGCCGGAGCAGGATTCGGCAGTTCCGGTTCCTCCAGCGGCGGCGTCACCGCCTCTCGTTCGACCGGTCGCGCCCGTGCCGGCAAATGCATCCGGATCGGGTGCTTCGGCTGGTGCCGGCGTAGCGTCCGGAGCGCCGGGTTCGAATCGGCGAGACGCCTCGTCGGGTGCAGACCCGAGGTCTCAAGGCCGACAGACCGCCACGGTAGCCAGGCCGGTGGACGTGCTCGATTCAACCGGTAGTACACCGAAGCCTCGAGCGGTCGTGCGCGTTCCGGACGCCACGCCGCCCAAGATGCTTCTTGGAAGGTCCCGATTGAAGCTCGATCCGGTTGAGCTTCTTGTCGAACGTGACCCGGTCCTGCGTTCTACCCGCGAGTTGGGTCAGGTTCCCGGCGAAGCGGATCCGCGTCGCAGTGAGATGGCAGCACTTTGGAAGGCACTGAACGCAAGTCCCGAAGATATTCTGAAGGCGGAGCAGCGGTTGGTCAGCATGCAGACCACTTTGTCAGCGATAGAAACCCAGCATCGACAGCAATCTCGCCTCGTCGGCGAATTGCGGGCCGAGCTGGAAAAAGCCAAGGAAACGAACAGCCGCTCCCAGATTATTCTTGCCGTGATGGGGTTCCTGACGGCGCTTGCTGCGCTGTTGGCGGGTTTTGTCTGGTATCGGGCGCGCAAGCGCTCCGAATCGGCTTGGTGGAATGTCGAGGATGATTCGGCGTCAAAGGAAGAGAGTGATCCAGTACCTGCTCCTGTCTTCCCACGGCCAGAAGCCAACTTAGGGTCACGGAAAAGCGAGATTCGTACGCAGGAGCCGATTGGCGCGTCAGGTACAGGGACGACACCACTCGTCGTCCCCATCTCTCCGGCGACCCCCGCACCGACAACTGAAACATTGCGCGTATTGGGCGCTCGAAACGAGGCCCCATCAGTCGAAGTGCCGGAATTCGTACCCAGTGAAGGAGGGGCTTCCAGGGCAGTCAACGTTGACGAGCTTGTCGACGTACAGCAAGAGGCGGACTTCTTTGTCTCCTTGGGCGATTTTGACAAAGCGATCGAAGTTCTGACCAACCATATAGCGGAGAACTCGCAGACCAGTGCGTTGGCCTACCTTGACTTGCTGAAGATCTACCATCTTCAGGGACGTCGGGAAGATTACGAAGCGGTACGCATGGACTTCAATCGCGTATTCAATGCCGAGGCACCAGCGTTTGACGCCTACGATCAGGTGGGTCGCGGACTCGAAGCCTATGGCTCAGCGATCAGTCGCATCGTTACGTTGTGGCCGTCGCCCAAAGTGCTCGCGGTAATTGAAGAGTCGATATTCCGCAAGCCCGGCAGGGGAGCCCAGGCTTTTGATCTTGAGGCCTATCGCGAGCTCATGCTGTTGCACGCCATAGCCAAGGAAATTGCTGGCGAGGTTGAATCCAATACCTCGCCGACACCATTGCTTGCGGACGAACCCATTCGGCTTGAACCGTTGCCCTATCGGCCGAAATTCGAGAATACGAATATCCATCCGTTGTCGGCAACTTCAGAGGATTCGCAATCGGTTTCGCCTGTCCTGGTCGAACCGGCAACGCCCGCGCCAACGCCAACGCCAACGCCAAAGCCCATGGCGCCAATGCAGCCAGGCGTTGTTGCAGCACCAGTCGAAGTCGCGATGCCGAGGGTTCCGAAATCTTCGAAAATTGGTCTTGATATTGACTTGTCTGCATTCTCTGGACCGGAGGAGGCCCCCTCCAACGCGCGAGTTTCATTGCCAGACCTGCCACCGATTCCCCCGCGAGATGCGACCGTGGCGTCGAGCGCTGGCTCGGCTACACCGTCCATAGGAAACCTGATCGACTTTGATTTGTTGGACGAGTCCCTGCCCAAAGGGCAGCGAAAGTAATTTACTGTGATGTGGCCGCTACGACGGCTACCGTCGAACCTGTAGCGATCCGGGATTGACAATGTTCGTGGGAGTTCCGCGTACAAAGTTGACAACGTTGTCAAATGCAGCGCCGAAGTATTGCTCGTAGCTGTCCAGCTCGACGTAGCCAATATGGGGTGTGCAGATGCAGTTCTCGAGCCGCAGCAGCGCGTGTCCCTGCAATATTGGCTCGCTTTCGAACACATCAACAGCAGCCATCCCCGGTCTTCCGCGGTTCAAGGCGCTGATGAGGCTGTCCGGTTCCAGGATCTCCGCGCGCGACGTGTTGATCAGTAGCGAAGTGGGTTTCATTCTCGCAAGATCTTCTCCAGTCACCAAGGACCGAGTGGCTTCCGCCAGTCGCAAGTGGAGGGTCAAGACGTCGCTCTGTTCAAAAAGGTGCTCTCGACATTCAAAAGTCGCCAGCCCATCTGCCTGGGCTTTGTTCCGGGAACTCTCACTGCCCCATACCTGAACCTTCATTCCGAATGCCTTGCCATAGCCTGCAACCAACTGACCGATTCGTCCGTAACCCCAAACCCCGAGCGTGCGGTTGCGCAGAACGGTGCCCAACGAAAAGTTGCTTGGCATGCTCGCGGTTTTGAGACCGGATTGTTGCCAGGCGCCATGCTTGAGATGGGCCACATATTGGGGAAGCCGACGCGATGCAGCCATCATCAAAGCCCAGGTCAGTTCCGCGGGAGCATAGGGTGAACCGACCCCTTCAGCGACTGCAATGCCGCGCTCAGTACAGGCGTTGATGTCGATATGAGAACCGGCCCGTCCGGTTTGGGAAATTAGTTTCAGTCGCGGAAGCTTCTCCACCAGTTGTCGCGTGATATGGGTCCTCTCCCGGATCAGCACGATGATGTCGGCATCCTTCAAGCGTATCGACAATTGGCCCAACCCCTTGACAGTATTGGTGTAGACCTTGGCGGGGTATTCGTCCAGCTTGGCGGCACAAGCCAACTTTCGGACCGCGTCTTGATAATCGTCGAGAATCACAATGTTCATGGACAGCATTGTGCCTTTGCCAATTCATGGCAGTCTCCCCACGATGAGATCCGGGACAAAAAGGGGTCGGTCGGGTGTTACCGGTTCGCGTTGCGAGCGTCTGTCATTCGCTCGAGTTCAGCGCAAACATCGGCCATTCGTCCGGAAATCACCATTCGACCTGCAAGCGAATGGTCGGGACCATCGGCGAAGCGGACTATGCGCAAGGCACGAGCGCTGTTGCCTCGGACGCCCGGCCCTCCGTCACAATTCTCAGCGGTTTTCGGAATTGCGACCGGCGCAGGAAAGATGACGGATGCCGCCGGGACGCGTTGACCGGAGCATGCTGAATGCTCGCGACCGCAACCTGAGCCACTCGGTAGTTTTATAGATGTAAACAGGCCGGAAAAAAAGCCGGCAAAAGCCATCGCAACAGTTCCCATGTGAACCCTTCCTGGAGAGACAGGTTGAACATAGGCAGGATTGCTGAAGAAGGCTGACCACCCAGGGAAGAGTGCCAGTTCGGCCTCATCGCCCGCCACCTGAGAGTCAGAAACAAGATGTCAGAACATCAAGCTGTTTCGAATCAGACCAACCGCAAGGCCTTCGATCTCAAACGGCTCTTCGGCCTGAACCACGATGGTCGGATAGTCGGGGTTTTCGGCATGTAGTTCGACTCTGCCGCCTTGATACCAGTAGCGCTTGACGGTTACCTCATCCCCCAAGCGCGCAACAACGATCTGTCCGTTTCTGGCCTCGCGGCGTGTCTGTACGGCCAACAGGTCACCATCGATAATTCCAGCGTCTCGCATTGACATGCCTCGAACCCGGAGAAGATAGTCCGGGCGATTCGGGAAAAGACTGCTTTCGACATGGTAGGCTTGATCGACATGTTCCTGGGCGAGGATCGGCGATCCTGCTGCCACCCGCCCGATCAGCGGCAAGACCAGTTGCGAAAGCCCCGGGAGCGGCAGGTTGAACTGGTTGCGGCGAGACTCCGCAAGAGAGCGTAAAGTCTGGCTGCGCAGGCGAATGCCGCGCGATGTTCCACTGACTAGTTCAATGGCCCCTTTGCGCGCCAGTGCCTGCAGGTGCTCTTCCGCTGCGTTTGCAGACTTGAAACCCAGTTCGTTGGCAATTTCAGCCCGGGTGGGAGGGGCGCCTGTCCTCGCCATGGTGTTTTCGATGAGTTCGAGAATCTGTTGCTGGCGTGCGGTCAGTTTGGGAATATCGGTCATGACAGGCTCCTGCGTCGTTTCAGGTCACTTGAGCTGGAAGTTCATACAGTTACTGTAGTTTTACACAGTTTAAAAATTTATGCAAGCAAGTGCGAAGAAAGTTGTGGTGTTGGGTACCGGCGGGACGATTGCGGGCGTTGCCAGGGACCGGGGGGATACGCTGGGATACACCGCCGGGGTCATACCGATACGGGATTTGCTGGCGAACGTCGCGGTAAGCGCTGATTTGGAACTTGTTGCCGAGCAGGTGATGCAACTTGACAGCAAAGACATGAATGAGTCGGCGTGGTGTGCCATTTTGCAACGCTGTCGTTTCTGGTTGGCGCAGGACGATGTGGGCGCGCTGGTAATTACCCATGGAACTGATACGTTGGAAGAGACGGCGTTTTTTCTCGATGCCGCCTTGCCACCAGACAAGCCCGTGGTCTTGACCTGTGCGATGCGTCCCGCGTCGGCGCTTGTTCCCGACGGGCCGCAAAATCTAGCGGACGCCATTGTTCTGGCCAAGGGCCTTGGTGAGGGCGGCGTGTATGTTGTCTGTGCCGGCCTTGTTCATCAGGCGTGTGATGTGCAGAAGGTTCACACCGATCGACTGGACGCGTTTGACTCGGGCGATCCCGGCCCATGGGGTGCCATCGTCGCGGGGCAGATTCGGAAATACGGCAGAGGGCATGGCCCGAAGGTAACGATCGATCCCGACATCGTTGAACGCACGGCGCCCCAGAACTGGCCGCGGGTCGAAATCGTCTTCAACCATACGGGAGCCGATGGGGCACTGATTGCTGCAATGTTGGAACCGGCTGCGGACAGTCGCAAGGTTGCCGGAATCGTTGTCGCGGCGACAGGTAACGGCACGGTTTCCAATGGGTTGGAGTCGGCGCTGCTGGCAGCACAGGGACGAGGGGTGCGTGTCGTCCGGTCAACGCGCTGTGCGCGGGGCAGTGTGACTCCAGTACCTGGCGCAAGAGTCCCCGACTCGCGAGGTCTAAGCCCCGTCAAGGCCCGGATCGCTCTGATGCTGGAATTGATGGGCGGTCACTGGTCGATACCTCAGTAATGGAAAAGCCTCGCAAGGCGAGGCTTCGGTCTGCCTGATTCATCAGGGGTTCTGGCCCATCGGGTTCGGGCCAATGGAGACCTTAGCTCTTAACTGGAAAGTGCGGTCAGTGCTCTGCCGGTAATTTCGTCAACAGAACCGGTACCACTGATGGCCCGGTACCGTGGCGCCGCAGCCGGATCGGTGGCAGCCCATTGACTGTAGTAATCGACCAGCGGTCGGGTCTGTGCGCTGTACACTTCCAGCCGCTTGCGGACGGTCTCCTCTTTGTCGTCTTCCCGCTGAACCAGCGGCTCGCCGGTCAGATCATCAATCCCTTCCACCTTGGGAGGGTTGAACCGGACATGGTAGGTCCGTCCCGATGGCGGGTGGGAGCGACGACCACTCATGCGCTCGATGATCGCGTCAAACGGAACGTCGATTTCGAGAACATAGTCAAGCTTCACGCCCGCGGCCCGCATCGCGTCGGCTTGCGGAATGGTTCGTGGAAAGCCATCAAAGAGGAAGCCATTGGCACAATCGGCTTGCGCAATGCGTTCCTTGACGAGATTGATGATCAGATCGTCACTGACCAGTCCGCCGGACTCCATGACGGCCTTCGCCTGCATACCCAGAGCCGTCCCCGCTTTTACCGCTGCGCGCAACATGTCGCCCGTCGAGATCTGCGGAATGCCGTACTTTTGGCAAATGAAGGTGGCTTGAGTGCCTTTACCCGCTCCGGGTGCGCCCAACAGGATCAGTTTCATCGGAATCCTCAGAAAAAGGGAGGTGTTTCGGTAGCGATATCAAGTCGGCCTGCAACCGCTCGAAGGGCTACCGTTCGAAAGCAACCGTCGAGAATAGCACGGGGAGGCCTTATGAAGCCTTACATTGATCCGGCCACGTGGCCCGGACTCGGTCCAGATCCTCCGGGGTGTCGACGCCGCCAGCCGGTGCGTGGTCGACCACGTGCACGGCAATACGGTACCCATGCCACAACGCGCGCAGTTGCTCCAGGGACTCCAGGGTTTCGAGGGGTGAGGGCTGTAGTCGAGGATAATTTTTCAGAAACCCGACCCGATAGCCATATATGCCGATATGGCGCAAAGGGGCGGGCGTTGTCAGCCGGGCGACGCCTCCGATATTGCCATCCCGCCACCAGGGAATCGGCGCGCGGCTGAAGTACATCGCGTTGCCAACGGCATCCAGCACAACTTTGACCACGTTCGGATTGGACAGATCATGCTGCGAGTCGATCGGATGTGCCGCGGTACTCATGGCCACCTGGCCGCCAGGAGGGAGCAAACAGGCCACTGCGTCGATGAGCGCAGGTTCTATCAGTGGCTCGTCACCCTGGACGTTGACAACACATTCTTCCTCGCCAAGCCCCAGCAGGGCGCTGGCTTGCGCGAGCCGGTCACTGCCGCTGAGGTGATCAACGTTCGTGAGAATGGCTTCAAACCCGTGACGCTTGCAGGCTTGCACCACCGTGGAATCATCAGCTGCGACGATGACACGCTTCGCACCCGAAAGCGATGCTCGTTCAGCAACACGCACGACCATCGGCGCGCCGTGTATGTCAGCCAAGGGTTTTCCGGGGAGCCTGCTGGAGGCCAGTCGAGCCGGAATGAGAACGGTAAACGTCATCGTCGCTCAGGGTAGCGACGGCCGTGGCGGGAGCGCGGCCAGTTCCTCTTCCGTCACCGTCCGCGCCTCGCCTTCCAGCATCACCGGTATGCCATCCCGGATCGGATAGGCCAGTCGGGCGCTGCGTGAAATCAGCTCCTGGCGGGTCAGGTCGTAATCCAACGGGCCTTTGGTGATCGGGCAAACCAGCAGCTCAAGCAGTCGAGTGTCCATGGCCCAATGATACCGGCCGCTCGCCCCGGTTGAGATCCAGCGCGCTGTCAAACGTTTCCAGAAAACCTGGTTCCAGATGCAAATTCAGCCGTGCTGCCCATACCTCCGGATGATGAGCCCAGATTTTGGTCGCGTCCTTTTCGGTACAAATCCAGTCGGTGGTTCCCTGCGGCGCGGCGGGGAGTTCCTTCAGGCTGGCATGGTCGGCAAGCGCAATGCATCGCCCTGGTCGCAGCCCCGCCTGTTCCAGCATGGCAAAGAAGGCCTGCGGATTGGCAATTGCGGCCACGGCGCAGGTCTGTCGACCCGCCAGGTCACCCAGCGGCAGACGCGTGCCATCGGCGCGGAGCAATTCGGGGTCGAGGGTGCGATGCATCTGAAAGCTGGCCGGCCCTCTTGGCCCTTGGCTGCCAGCGTGCAGAAACAGCCGCGGCACAGTGGTCGTCCAACGTGACGGCCACGGCTCCCGCAGCGGCCCCGCTGGCAACAGCAGGCCATTGCCGATGCCGGTGCTTCCGAAAACACACACTTCAAGGTGACGCCCCAAGGCAAGGTCCTGCATCCCGTCATCACAGAGCAGGATCTCGGTTTGGGGAAACTCTGCCAGAAGCGCCTTTGCCGCCTCAGCGCGATCCGGTCCGACCCAAACCGGTACTCCGGTGCGCCGAAAAATCAGCAGAGGTTCGTCGCCGACTTCATCAGCAAGGCTGTCGGCTGTAAGCTTTCGCTGGTCACGGCCACGGCGCCCGTAGCCACGGCTGATCACGCCGACCGCGATGCCGCGCGAGCGCAAGTGCTCAGCCAGTGCGATGACAACCGGGGTCTTGCCGCCGCCGCCGACGACCACGTTTCCGACCACCACCACCGTGACTGGCAGGCGTGTCGTTTTCAGTACGCCACAGCGATACAGTGACTGCCTCAGCGCAACCAGCACGCCAAAAACCATCGAGACCGGGCGCAGCAGGGCGCTCGCGATTCCGCGGCGCTGCCAGACCGACAGCAGACGAATCTGCCACTGCGGACGGGCGTCTGACGCCTCCATGCGAAGGTCAGCGCGCAGCGGCTTGCCCCGCCGTCTGGGTCGCAAAAGTCAGCTGGGACAGGCCCGCGCGTCGCGATGCCTCCATCACGGTGATGACCGACTGGTGCGTAGCGGCGGCGTCCGCGCTGATGATGACGACCGTGTCTTTCGCCGCATAAGGGGCCATCTGTGCGGCCAACTCGGCGGCGCTACTGCCTGTCGTCGGCTTTCTGTTGATGCTCACCCGTCCGTCAGCCGAAACCGCCACGATGATTTCTTTCGGGTAGTCCCGCTGGGCCTGGGTGTCAGCGACGGGGAGTCGCAACTGCATCTCGGTAAATTTGCTGTACGTTGTCGACAGCATCAGAAAAATCAGTACGACAAGCAGGACGTCGATGAACGGAATCAGGTTGATTTCCGGTTCGTCGCGCGAAGTTCCTCGAAAGTTCAGCTTTCTCATCGGGTCGCCTCAGGCACTTGGGAGGCCGGCTCAGCGCCGAATCTCGGCCAGATGGCGGGCAAACCGTTCGCCGGAAAGCTCCAGGGTCAACAGGTAACCGTCCACTCGGGCCCGGAAATAGCGCCAGAAAATCAGCGCCGGGATCGCGACAATCAGTCCGAAAGCAGTGTTGTACAACGCGACCGAAATGCCATGAGCGAGCTGCGCCGGATTTCCGCCGGGGGCCCCCCCGCCGGTCGGCGCCTGCGAGCCAAAAATTTCGATCATGCCGATCACGGTGCCCAGCAGTCCCAGCAACGGGGCGGCCGACGCAATCGTCGCCAGTGCGCTCAGGTAGCGCTCCAGCGAATGCGCAACCTTTCGACCGGCGGCCTCCAGGGCTGCGCGAATGTCTTCGTCAGAACTGGACGGATCGCGCACCAGAGTCCGGATGCCTGCGGCAAGCACTTCACCCAGCGCCGAGTTTTGCGCCAACTGGTTGACGACTTCGGTCGACGGCAGCCCCTGGCGTGACACGGCAATGGCCTCGTCCAGAAGATTCGGTGGCGCCACCCGGGTGGTCTTGAGGCTGACCAGCCGCTCGGCGATCAATGCCAGGGCCACGACAGAGCAGGCAATCAGGGGCCAGATCGGCCAGCCGGCGGCTTGTATGATCGAAAGCAAGAATATGTCTCCGCGTCAGGATCGAAAAGTTCTGCAGTCCAGAACCTGCGGGTCGATTATGGCGCAGTCAGCCCCGGTGCCCGGCCCGAATTCCCGGCGCTCTTGCCCTGGTTCCTTTTTATGCTTGCACGCCCCTCGTCTGGTATGGATTCGCCGCTTTGGTCGGTGGGGACACTGTGCCGCGCCATCGGCGAGCAGCTGGATGCACGTTTCAACCCGGTTCGGGTCGCGGGCGAGCTGATGGGCTTCACCCGCGCGGCCAGCGGGCACTGCTATTTCACGCTGCGGGATGCGCAAGGACAACTGCGTTGCGCGATGTTCCGCCGAGCGGCGGATCAGCTGCTTTTCTCTCCGCGTGATGGCGATCGGGTCGAGGTCGCGGGGCGTCTGGGCGTCTATGAGGCCCGCGGCGATCTGCAGCTGGTGGTCGAGCGCATGGACAAGGCCGGGCAGGGCGTGCTGTTGGAGCAATTCCTGCGCCTGAAGGCGGCGCTGGAATCACAAGGCCTGTTCGACCCCGGGCGCAAACGCGCCCTGCCCGCATTGCCGCGCCGGATCGGTGTGGTGGCGTCGGCGGGCTCCGCAGCGTGGCACGACATCATGACGGCGTTGCGCCGGCGGGCTCCCCATGTGCCGGTGGTGCTTTCGCCGGCTTTGGTGCAAGGCGCCGAAGCACCTGCCGATCTGGTCCGTGCATTGACACGCTTGTACGATTTGGCTGCGCTGTCGCATTCGAACGAGCCACCTGTTGAGACCATCATCCTGGCTCGGGGCGGGGGCGCGCCGGAAGACCTGTGGGCCTTCAACGACGAAATGCTGGCCCGATGCATTGTGCGCAGCCCGGTACCGCTGGTTTGTGGCGTCGGACACGAAACCGATTTCACCATCGCGGATTTTGTCGCCGATGTGCGCGCGCCGACGCCAACCGCTGCGGCTGAACTCGCCGCCATACCGCGGCAGACCTGGATTGCCGACCTTGCCCAGCGGGAACGGCGCCTGCAAACAGCGGTAGGCCGCTATCTCGACTCCCAGGCACAGCGACTGGACCTCGCCGTCCTTCGCCTGGGACGCCCATCGCTTCACCTGTCGAGGCAGCGGATGCAGCTGGCCCGCCTGGAGCAACGAACCCGGCATGCGGCCCAATTGCGGCTCGATCGGCTGCAGGGCGCCCTGGAGCAGCACGCCCGGCAATGGCCCGGCACCGTGCAACGGGCCGTCGAACGGCAGCAGGGGCGTCTGGAGCGCCTTGATGTGCGCCTGCGGAGTCTGGACCCCCGCCGCACCCTTGAACAGGGATATGCCTGGCTGTCCGCTGTCGATGGTCAGCCGCTGACCCGGGCGGCCGCGATCGCCCCGGGCCAAGCCGTACGCGCCACCCTTGCCGATGGGATGGTTGAATTGACAGCCGGCGAGCGACGGCAAAGATAAATTCCTACAATCCGCCGCTGAACGCTGCGACCTGTCGCCCACTGCAAACCACAACCCTCGAGGACACCATGGAACATACGCTCCCGCCCCTTCCTTACGATATTGACGCGCTGGCACCGCACTACAGCCGGGAAACCCTGGAGTTTCACCACGGCAAGCACCACAACGCCTATGTGGTCAATCTGAACAATCTGCAAAAAGGTACGGAGTTCGAGAGCAAAACGCTCGAAGAAATCATCAAGACCTCCAGTGGCGGCATCTACAACAACTCGGCCCAGATCTGGAACCACACCTTCTTCTGGAACTGCATGAAACCCGCCGGCGGCGGCGAGCCCGGCGGCGCGCTGGCTGCGGCCATCAACGCCAAATGGGGCAGCTACGCCGCTTTCCGCGAAGCGTTCGTCAAGTCGGCCGTCGGCAACTTCGGCTCCGGCTGGACCTGGCTGGTCAAGAAGCCTGATGGCAGCGTCGACATCGTCAACACCGGTGCCGCCGGCACGCCGCTGACCACCGCCGACACCGCTCTGCTGACCGTCGACGTCTGGGAACATGCCTACTACATCGACTACCGCAATCTGCGGCAGAAGTTCGTCGAAACCTTCCTCGACAAACTGGTCAACTGGGAATTCGCCCAGGCCAACTTCGCCTGAGACCGCTCGTTTGCAAACGAAAAGCCGGCCCGCGGGCCGGCTTTTTCATGAATTTACTGCCTTTTCGGTGACTACCCAGCGAAAAAAGGTGCTTTCTAGCTATAAATAATATAGCGAATCAGCGCAGGCTGAACGGCCCGCCAGTGAGTTTTGCGCCCGCTTTGACGCCTTTCTTATCGAACCAGCCCTGATTCATCTCCAGAACAAACCGCACGGGCGCCTTGGAACAATGGCTTTCGGTACTCTGCGGCTTCATGTCCGCGAGATTGACGATCGTCCCGTCGTCCGCAATGAACGCAGCGGTCAGCGGTATCAGGGTGTTTTTCATCCAGAAACACTGAACTCCTGGCTGCTCGAAAACGAACAACATGCCCTCATGCTGCGGCATTTCGCGGCGCCACATCAGGCCGATCTGGCGTTGTTCGGGCGTCTGGGCAACCTGGGCATCGATGCGGTGCATGCCGGCGCCCAGGCTGACCCGTTGCAATTGCATCTGCGGGCTTTCCTGGGCTCGGGCGAAGCTGCCCAAGACCTGAAACGACAACAAAACCAAGGTCAATCCAAGGCGCAGACGCAATCTCATGGGAAGCTCCAGGGGAGAAGTGGGGTTTCGCGACGGGCGATTTCGACGGGCCAAGAAAAAATGCCCGCAACAGCGGGCATTTTTACTCAGATCGGCTGATTACTTGGCCGCTTCTTTCTTGGCCTTTTTGGCTTTTTTGGCCTTCTTGGCCTTCTTTTCAGCGGCGGCAGCCGGTTTGGCTTCGGCGGCCGGGGCAGCAGCCGGGGCGGCAGCGGCAGGCTTGGCAGCCGGGGCGGCAGCCGGGGCGGCAGCCTGTGCAAATGCGCCGACGGCGAAGAATCCGGCAACCAGGGCGGCAAGCAGCTTGTTCATGTGAAAAATCCTCAAAATGTTGGAAAGTGTGCCGGGCGGTTTCGCTCCGGTGAGTGTGTAACGAAACTTCACACTTTTGGTTGACAGGCAGCGGCCGCCATTTTTGCCAGTGCTGCCCATAGAATCACAAAACCCAAGCCAGTCGCCTGTTGAGGCCTGATGGCTTTTTTTCGGAGACGTTCCATGTATCAGCACATCACTGTTCCCGCGCAAGGCCAGAAAATCACCGTCAATGCGGACATGTCGCTCAATGTCCCTGACGAACCGATCATCCCGTTCATCGAAGGCGACGGCACCGGTGTGGATATCACGCCGGTGATGATCAAGGTCGTCGATGCCGCGGTTGCCAAAGCCTATGGTGGCAAGCGCAAGATTCACTGGATGGAGGTCTACGCGGGCGAGAAGTCGACGCGCGTCTATGGCCCGGATGTCTGGTTGCCCGAAGAAACGCTGGCGGTCCTCAAGGAGTACGTGGTCTCCATCAAGGGGCCGCTGACGACTCCGGTGGGCGGCGGCATCCGGTCGTTGAACGTCGCCTTGCGCCAGGAACTGGACCTGTATGTCTGCCTGCGGCCGGTGCAGTATTTCCGCGGGGTTCCCAGTCCCCTGAAAGAGCCCGAAAAGACCAACATGGTCATCTTCCGGGAAAACTCGGAAGACATCTACGCCGGCATCGAATACGAAGCGGAGTCCGACAAAGCCAAGAAACTCATCCGTTTCCTCACCGAGGAGATGGGCGTGACCAAGATTCGCTTCCCGGCCACGTCCGGCATCGGCGTCAAGCCGGTGTCGCGCGAAGGAACCGAACGGCTGGTGCGCAAGGCGCTTCAGTATGCCGTCGACAACAACCGGCCCAATGTGACCATAGTCCACAAGGGCAACATCATGAAATACACCGAAGGCGGCTTCCGGGATTGGGCCTATGCGCTGGCGCAGCGTGAATTTGGCGCCGAACTGATCGACGGCGGACCGTGGTGCAAGTTCCGCAATCCCAAGACCGGCAAGGACATCATCGTCAAGGACAGTATTGCCGACGCATTCCTGCAGCAGATTCTTTTGCGGCCGGCGGAGTACAGCGTGATCGCCACACTCAACCTCAATGGCGACTACATCTCCGACGCATTGGCCGCGCAGGTCGGCGGCATCGGCATCGCACCGGGAGCCAACCTGTCCGATTCCGTGGCCTGTTTCGAGGCGACCCACGGCACCGCGCCCAAATATGCGGGCAAGGACTACGTCAATCCGGGCTCGGAGATCCTCTCGGCGGAGATGATGCTGCGTCACATGGGCTGGACCGAAGCGGCCGACCGCATCATCAACAGCATGGAGCAGTCCATCCTCTCCAAGAAGGTGACCTACGACTTCGCACGCCTGATGGACGGGGCCGTGCAGGTCAGCTGCTCGGGCTTCGGCAAAGTCATGATCGAAAACATGTAGCCGGTGATTCGACCCGGGGCCGCCTGAGCACAAAGCGCAGCGCGGGCCCCCACCGCAGGAGCGTCACTCAGGCCGCGGAGGAGGGCTCGCCGGCGGGGGGCGCCTGGGCACCCGTATCGGAGGATCCCGCCTGGATGTTCAGTGCCATGCGGCCCTTGGGGCCTTCGCCCAGCTCGAAATGGACCCGTTCGCCTTCCTTGAGGGTCTTGAAGCCCTCCATGGCGATCGCGGAGAAATGGGCGAACGCATCCGGGCCACCTCCGTCGGGTTCAATGAAACCGAAGCCTTTGGCATCGTTGAACCACTTGACCGTACCGCTTGCCATAACGCTGTCTCCTGCCTGTTCTGGTCGCCATCGATGATTTGCCGATTGCGCGGAAAGTTTGCGGGAATCCCCCTTGATTTGTCAACGGGCATAGGCCTGTCAGCGCAGGGGCAGGCGTGGCTCGATAGAATGAAAACCATGGCCAGCCAGAAACCGCGAAACCCGACTGCGCCGCGCGAGCGCAACCGTCCCGCGCGGGGAGATGACAGTGGCGTCGTCGTGATGGAACGGCGCCCCCAGCGCGTCAAACCACCACGCCTGTACCAGGTCCTGATGCTCAACGACGACTTCACCCCGATGGAGTTCGTGGTGGTGGTGATTCAGGAGTTCTTTGGCAAAGACCGCGAAACCGCGACGCAGATCATGCTCAAGATCCATCTCGACGGCAAAGGTGTCTGCGGGGTGTACTCCCGCGATGTGGCGCAGTCGAAAGTCGAGCAAGTGCTGGATGCCGCGCGGCAAGCCGGTCACCCGCTACAGTGTGTATGCGAACCGGTGGATGGTTGAAACGCCAGCCATTCGCCCCATATCGTTTTTTTAGCAAGGCAAAGGAAAGCCCATGATTGCCCAGGAATTGGAAGTCAGCCTCCACATGGCGTTTGTGGAGGCCCGACAGCAGCGCCACGAGTTCATCACCGTGGAGCATCTGCTGCTCGCCTTGCTCGACAACCCCAGCGCTGCCGAGGTGCTGCGGGCCTGTTCAGCCAACATTGAAGATCTGCGCAAATCGCTCAGCACCTTCATTGCCGACAACACCCCCCAGGTCGCCGGCACGGAGGAAGTCGACACCCAGCCCACGCTGGGTTTCCAGCGCGTCATCCAGCGCGCCATCATGCATGTGCAAAGCACCGGCAACGGCAAAAAGGAAGTCACCGGGGCCAACGTGCTGGTGGCCATCTTCGGCGAGAAAGATTCCCACGCCGTCTACTACCTGCACCAGCAGGGCGTGACCCGGCTGGACGTGGTCAACTTCATCGCCCACGGCATTCGCAAGAGCGATGGCGGCGACGCCGCCAAGGGCCCGGAGGCGGCGCCGCCCGCCTCGGAGTCCGAAGAAGGCTCCGGCTCCGAGCGCAACGAAAAGGCGTCGCCCCTGGAGCAATACACCCAAAACCTCAACCAGGCCGCCAAAGACGGCAAGATCGACCCGCTGATCGGCCGCGAGTACGAGGTCGAGCGCGTCATCCAGATCCTGTGCCGCCGCCGCAAGAACAACCCGCTGCTGGTCGGCGAAGCCGGCGTGGGCAAGACGGCCATTGCCGAGGGCCTGGCCTGGCGCATCACCCAGGGCGACGTTCCTGAGATCCTGGCCGAGTCCAATGTGTATTCGCTGGACATGGGCGCTCTGCTGGCGGGCACCAAATACCGCGGCGATTTCGAACAGCGCCTCAAGGGGGTGCTCAAGAGCCTAAAGGACAAGCCCAACGCGATTTTGTTCATCGACGAAATCCACACGCTGATCGGCGCGGGCGCGGCCTCGGGCGGCACGCTGGACGCGTCCAACCTGCTCAAGCCGGCGCTCAGCTCCGGCGCGATGAAGTGCATCGGCGCCACCACCTTCACCGAATACCGCGGCATTTTCGAAAAAGACGCCGCGCTGTCGCGCCGCTTCCAGAAGGTGGACGTAGTCGAGCCCACGGTGCCCGAAACGGTGGAAATCCTCAAAGGCCTCAAGAGCCGCTTTGAAGAGCACCACAACGTCAAGTACGCCAGTGCCGCGCTGCAGGCC
>ERZ761607.1519-NODE-1519-length-28578-cov-7.839568_pt1 | contig 28578 bp, 30 predicted proteins | sample MGYA00511164_ERZ761607 | MGnify/ENA primary metagenome ERZ761607 (study PRJEB28899, sample SAMN02445080) | bioreactor sludge metagenome | biome: EBPR sludge | place: Australia: Brisbane, Thorneside Wastewater Treatment Plant | collected 2011-06-22 ... | reverse complement strand
ATTTCATTTTCCTTGCCGAAAGGACTGTGTGTCTCGTTTTTGGGGCGCAGACCCATTCGAAGGTCTCAAGGGGCTTACATCATTTATCCCGGGGACTGCACGAAGCGCTTTCAGGCGTTTCACGAGGTGATCCCGGGCTTGGGAGCGTTCGCGATTCGGCCGACCGAAGCTGGCAACGCTGCCGGCATGGACACCTTGGCCGAGTTCTTGGAGCGAATCATCGATCACTTGGCAGACCGGTCGACTGCACAGGAACGGGTCAGTTACCACGTCTGGAACAGTTACCGCGAGGTCTCTGATGCACCCCGACGGCCCCCTCCCCAAGTTCGTGAGGCAGACTCCCTTTACGACGGGGAGAGAGCGGTTCCTCCGGCAGAGGAGGTGGTTCTGGTCGCTTGGTATCGGAATCAAGCCCAACTTGATCTTGCACTTCGAGAAAAGGGAATTGTCTATGTTAGGTTGGGCTCAAGACGTGGAGCCTTTCGTGTTCCTCCGAGCTTGTCCATGACGCGGTACGTGCTGCTGCGCGGTGGAAGCGGACGGGACGATGTGATGCCAGGTTTGCTACAGATCAGCAAGCCGGGATATGAGGTACTGACCCGAGCAGACCTAAGAAAGCGGATTGAAGATCGCGGTGCCGTTGGCGTTGCGGAGTGGCAGGCCCTGACCGCAGGAGACGGGGATGGCGATCTTGAGAGCATCTATGCGCTCTTTCATGTCGAGCCAGCCGAGGGGTACGACAACCTCCGCTGGGACGGGACCAGGGTGCTTGACGAGATCGAACGGTACGAGTCCATCGCGCGCAACCGACCCGTTGGTAATGTCGGGAGAACCTCGCCCTATCCTCGATTGATGAGCCTGAAGCACCTGATGCAAGCGGCGATCATGGCCCGTCCTTAGCGCCATCACCCGAACCGGGCTACGACCGCCGAGACCAGGGCGGGGATGGCGTTGCCCATGTTGCCGCTCGTCATCACGGCCACCACGTCGCCCGGTTCGACCGGGGCCAGTTCCGCCACCGCAGACTCCGCGTCGCCCACCGCTGCCACGGGGCCGGAAAAGCCCGCGCGGATCAGTTCCAAGATCTCTTGCGTGCCCATCTCGTCCGCGCCCAGCCCCCGCAGCGAGGGAGGGGAGAAGAGGACCACGCGCGAGGCGTCCGCGAACATCCCCGCATACCAATCCGCCGACGCCCGCGACCGGAACGAGAACGTGTGCGGCTGGAAGAACGCATGGATCCGCCGGTCGGGGAATTGGCCCCGCAGCGCCGCCAAAAACGCCATGGCTTTCTCGCGAGAGCTGGACAAATCCTCGTAAACCGCCACGGAGCACTCGGGCGGGGTCTTGAGTTCGCAGCGCCGCTTCATCCCCGGGAAGCACGCCATGGCCGAGGCCAGCGCCTCGAACGAAACCGCCCCGTGTTCGAGCAGCATCGCCGCGACACCTGCCGCGTTTTCGGCATTGTGCACGCCCAGCATGTTGGACAATTCGACTTCGCCCAGCCGCTCGCCGCGCCGCCAGAGCTCGAACGCCGAGCCGCCGGGGATGCGCCGGAACGCTCGGTAGGACACGTCCCAAGGCCCGTCGCCGCCATAGGTCACCACTCGGGCGCGGCTCAGGGCGGCGACTTCGGGCACGCGGTAGCCCGTGCCGCAGGCCGCCAACACGCCCGAAGCGGGCAGCATGCCCACCAGTTCGCGGAACCGCTCGACGTAGCTTTCCTCGGTTTTGAAGAAGTTCTTGTGGTCGTGGACGAGCGACGTGAGGATGGCCGAGGTCGGGCGGTAGCGGACGAACTTGGAGCGGTCGTCCCAGTTCGATGTGGGGTACTCGTCGCCTTCCAACACGAACCAATCGGAGCCGCCGAGGCGCGCCTGGGGGAAGCCGTTGGGCACCACGCCGAGGAACCACGAGGGGTCCGCGCCGGCATGGTGCAGCGCCCAGGCCGCCATGGTGGCCGTGCTCGATTTGCCGAAGCTGCCGGTGACCACGATGTTGTGGGTCTGGGCGGCCAGGTCTTCGAGTTCGTCGGGGAACGAGCGCACGACGACCTTGCCTTGGGCTTGGAGCCGGAAGGCTTCGGCGACCTCTTCGTTGGTGTCGGGCGTGAGTTTGGCGTGTCTGCCGATGACGATGCGTTCGGCTTCGGCGGGGATGTTGGCGGCGCGGTGGCCTTCGATCGGTGGAAGTCCTTCGGCGAGCAACATGGACCATTGCGGATCGTAGAAGCCCTCGTCGGAGCCGGTGACGGTCCAGCCTTGGTCGCGCATGAGGATGGCGGTGGCGCTCATGCCGACGCCGCAGAGGCCGATGAAGTGGACGGAACGGCTCATAGGGGGTGCAGCTCCAGGATGGAGACTTCGGGCGGGCAGTTGTTGCGCGCGGGGGGCCCGGTGGTGCCGACGCCCCGGCTGACGTAGAGCGGCGTCGGCGTTTCGTCGAAGAATCCGGCCACGAACCTGGACCCCATGAACGTGTGCATGGGTGTGAAGCCTCCCGGGAAGACCCATTGGCCCCCGTGGCTGTGTCCGGCGAGCATCAGGGCGGCGCCTGGGGGCAGGCATTCGACCATGTCGGGTTCGTGCCACACGGCGATGGTGGGGCCATCGAGTTCGCGGGCTTGGCGCATGGCTTCGGCGGGATCGTGGACGCACAGGCGGGCGGAATCCACTCCGGCCCAGACGACCCCGTCTGGGGTGCGGCAGGCCTGGTTGCGCAGGAGGCGGACGCCGAGGCGCTCGTAGGCGGCCACCAGACGGCGCGCGCCGCATTCGGCCTCGTGGTTGCCAAAGACGGCGATGGCGGGGGCGTCCAGAGCGCACAGGGGCCTCAGCACGGCTTCGGCGTACGCTGCGGCCTCGGGGAATCCGCGCGAGACCACGTCGCCGGCCAAGACGAACGCGTTGGGCTGTTCGGCGATGGCCAGGGCGACGGCGCGTTCGGCGAGTTCGACGCTGTACTCGTGGCCGATGTGCAGGTCGGCGAGGACGGCCACGCGGTAGCCGGCCATCGAGCCGGGCCAGCGGGGGAGGCGGAGGCGTTTGCGCTCGACGACCAGGCGGCGCGATTCGACCAGGCAGCCATAGACGAGCCATGCCGCCGACACCGCACCCAACCCGAACGCCAGATCACGCCACCGCAACGTTAGGGCAAGATACCACTCGGACGGAGGACGGGGGTCCGCCGGGTGGGCGACCACGCGAGCGCGAACCCGACGTAGATCGCCACGACCAGCCACGCGGGGACGGGCGGCACGTAGACGGCGGCCAGCGGCCACTGGGCCACGCCTTCGATGACGGCGACCATCCATCCCACGAGCGGCTGGACCAAGTCGCCATAGACGAACCGGGCGACTTCGGGGAAGGCCAGCGTGGCCGGGAGCGCGAGCATGCCCACCAACACCACGACGAACGCCACGGGCACCACGAGCATGTTGGTGCCGATGGACGAGAGGGAGACCACGCCGAAGTGGTAGGCCACCAGCGGCGCCGAGGCCAGAAACGCCACCAGGCTCACCGTGGCCAAGCCGACGAAGTAATCGCGGACGGCGTCCCACATGCCCGTGGCGCGCTCGATGGGGAAGCGGATGAAGAGGCTCAGGGACGCGGCGGTGAGATAGGAGAGTTGGAAGCCCATGTCGAGGACCGATCCCGGCGACCACAGGAGTTCGGCGGAGCCTGCGACGGCGACGGCGGAGAGGCCATCGGGTTCGCGTTTGAACAGGTAGGAGGAGAAGAACAGGGCGCCCATCGCCACGGCGCGGAGCACGGGCGGGCGAAGGCCGGCGGCTCCGGCGTAGATGGCGAGGACCAGCAACAGGAGGGCCACTTGGGCGGCGCGCGGCAGGGGCAACAGGCCGAGCAGCCCGTGGATGCCGAACGCGAGGATGAGCACGTGCAGGCCCGAGGCGCTGACGATGTGGGCGGTTCCGGTGCGCGAGAGTTGGTCGTTGGCCGAATCGTCGAGGCTGCCGCGCACGTTGAAGCAGAGGGCCTTCATCCAGTCGGCGGCTTCTGGGCTCATGGCTTGGTCCACGGTTTCGACGAAGGCGCGCCGCCATGCGAGGCCGACTCGGAAGGGCCACGGGCCTTGGCCGAGGACCTCGACCCGCTGGCTGAGGGGCAGGACCAGGCCGCGCGTGCCGATGCGGCGGTAGTAGTCGGCAGCGCTTTCGGACGGGGGCTGGACGAACGCTCGGAAGGCGACGGTGTCGCCGAGCGAGAGGTCTTGGTCGGCGCTGACGCGGAGCATGAAGCGGCCCTGGCCGGTGGCGAGGCGCGCCGTTTGCGAATCGGCGGTCCACATGGGCACGGAGACGACGCGTCCTTGTCCTTCCCAGAACCGCTCGACGGGCTCGAATTCAACGTCTGGCGAGGGGCCGATCGCCACGCCGAGGGCGTAGAAGCTCAGCAGGAAGCGGCGAGAGACGGGCGAGAGCAGGAACGTGAGGATGGCGGGGACGAGCGCCCACCACGGCTCGACGCGGGTGGAACAGCCGGCCAGCAGACCGAGGAAGAGGGTCAGCAGCGGGCGGCGCTCAAGGTTCGCGATCACCGAGCAGACGCCTCCTCCTCTCGGTGATCTCGCGCAGCGTCATGCGGTCGTAATCGGGCAGGTCTTTGGGTTCGGGCGCGGGGCTGGGCGGGACGACCTTTCGGACGCCGAACCGCGCGCTTTTGAACAGGTCCTCGCCCGCCGCTTGGTTCAGCCGCTGCAGGATGGTGTCTTTGGCCATGCGCAGTTCTTGGGCCCACACAGCTTCGGCCACGGCCACCCACACCGTGCCTTCCTCGTAGCGCTCGGGCTGCGACTTGCTGGCCAGCAGAGGGCCCACGACCGAGGGCCATTGGCGGAGGGCCCGGGTGGCCCGGGTGGCGCGCAGCATCTCGGCCTTGCCGACGGCGTCGGGGATCAGGGCTCGAAAGGCGCGCGGTTCTTTAGCCATGGCTGGGGGCGATGGTGCCTTCCACCACTTGGAATCGGCGACTGCGGTCCAAGATGGCCGGGCCTGCCGCCGCCGACTCTGTACAGGTTAGCACCGTTTGGCCTTGGTAGCGGCTCACGACTTCGGCGAGGCGTTCGCGGCGCGAGGCGTCGAGGTCGGAGAGCACGTCGTCGAGCAGCAGGAGGGGCGGTTCGCCGGTTCGGGACTCCATGGCTGCCGCGGTGGCGAACTTGAGCGCGAGGACGGCGCACCGCTGTTGGCCCAGCGAGCCGTGTGTGCGGGCCGGACGGCCGTCCAAGCGGAGTTCCAAGTCGTCCCGGTGGGGTCCGACGCTGGTCGAGCCTCGGGCCGTGTCTCGGTGCCGGCTGGAAGCCAGCGTCGCGGCCAGGGTTGGGGCGTCGCCCGATTCGTCGGTGGCGGCGTAGCGCCAGCCGAGGGTTTCTCGTTGCGAGAGGCCGGCGTAGCGCTCTTGGGCCAGGGGGCTGGCTTCGGCGAGGAACGTGGTCCGCTCGCGGCGGATGACGGCGCCCGATTCGGCGAGTTGGGCTTCCCACGCGTCGAACTGCTCGGAGCCCACGGGCTGGTCTTGGGCGAGCCTGAGCAACGCGTTGCGATGTTCGAGGGCGCGCTTGTAGACCGTGAACGCCCGCAGGTAGGCCGTCGAGCATTGGGCGAGGAGCAGGTCGAGGAACTGGCGTCGGTCGGCGGGTTCGCCTCGGACGATGAGCATGTCTTCGAGGCTCACGCAGACGCACGGGAGACGGCCGATCAGGTCCGAGGCCTTGGGGAGCTTCATCGCGTTGAGCGCTGCTTCTTTGCGTCCGTGCCGCTTGACCACCATGCCGATGGTCGTCTGGAGCGGTGCGAGTTCGGCTTCGACCCATGCGGCGTCGCGTTCGTCCCTAACCACTTCGCTGTCGCGGGAACCTCGGAGGGCCTTTGTGGTCGAAAGCATGTACAGCGCTTCGAGGAGGCTGGTCTTGCCTTGTCCGTTGGGGCCTTCGACGACGTTGAACCCCTGGGTCAGCTCGACCTCGGCTTCGGCATAGATGCGGAAGTCCCTGACCTTCAGAGACGAGACCCACGTCCGGTCGTTCGGGATGTCCCCACTCATTGGGAGAAATCAAACTCCTTTCTAATCCATGCTCTTGTTCTTATTGCGGGCAGCCCGAATGTGGAAAACCGCAGATCGAACTTGAACGTTTCCGCAGGGCTAGGTTCAACCGAAGCTGATCCGAGGCGTTCGTATACGTGGAAAAGCATGTGGACAATTCCGCGATCTGTCGAAGTTTGCGGGGTGGGAGCGTCGGCACAATCCCCAATCGCCGTCGGACGGGCACCTTTCCACCCCCACTGTGGAAACCGGGTTGGCATTCGGGTGGAAGGACGAACCACGGTGCGACTAGAATAGCCCATCATCCAATTCGGTCCCATTCTGCGCGATTCCCCGGGGTCGCGGGAGTTGGGGGGGATGGATGCAGAGGTGCACCAAAACGATGAGCGACGCTGCAATCAATCTGGGACGGGCCCTGTTACGATCGGAAAGTCGGTACGGCGACAAGGCGGCTCTGCTGGTCCCGGAGCGTTCGGGTGTGTTCCGAACCGTGACGTACCGCGAGATGGCGGATATGGTGCGCCGCTATGCGGAAGTGCTCGACGAACTGCACCTTTCGCCGGGCGACCGCGTCGCCATTCAGGGCGAGAACTCGGTGAATTGGGCGCTGGCCGATTGGGCGTGCCAGACGTTGGGGCTTGTCGTCGTTCCGATTTATCCAACTCTTCCGGCCGATCAGGCTCAATACATCGTGCACGACGCTGGCGCATCGGTGGTTCTCGCGGGGTCGGAGGAGCAGGTGGCCAAGACCAAAGGCATGCCCGGGGTTCGCGTCGAGTTGCTGGTCGGTGCGGGTTCGATCGCGGAGCGGGCCGAGGCTGCGGGCGAAAGGATGACGCGCGAGGCCTGGGAGGCTCGGATCGCCTCGGTCAAGCCCGACGACCTGGCCACGATCATCTACACCAGCGGCACTACGGGCAACCCCAAGGGCGCGATGCTGCAGCATCGCGCGTTCACGAGTTTGGCGGACAGCATCCTGACCAGCCTGCCCATCAACGAGCACGACACCTTTCTCTCGTTCCTGCCGATTTCACACGTTTACGAGCGGTTTGCCGGCCACTTCTTGCCCATATGCGTTGGAGCGACGATTGGTTACGCCGGTTCGCTGAGGACGCTTGCGAACGACTTGTTGGCTGTTCGGCCCACGATCATGTTGTGCGTGCCTCGGTTCTTGGAGTCGTTCAAGGCCAAGGTGGTCGAGGGTGCGGCCAAGGCGCCGCCGCTTCGGCGCTGGCTGTTCGAGAAGGCTTTGGAGCAAGGCACGCGTCGATGGCGCGGCGAGAGCACGATGTTTGTCGGGCTGCTGGACAAGATCGTGGGGCAGAAGATCCGCGACCGCGTCGGGGGACGCTTGCGGTTCTTTGTTTCGGGCGGCGCGGCCATGCCGATGCATGTGGCGGAGTTCTTCGGCGCGTTCAACCTCATGGTGTTGCAGGGATATGGCCTCACCGAGACGACGGCCGCCACCTCGTTCAACCCTCCCGACGACAACAAGCCGCACACGGTCGGCATTCCGATTGACGGTGTCGAGGTGAAGATCGCGGCGGACGGCGAGATCCTGATCCGGGGGAGCAGCCGCATGGTGGGCTACTACCATCTGCCCGAGGAAACGGCGGCTGCGATTGACGCGGACGGCTGGTTCCATTCGGGCGATATCGGCGAGTTTGAGGGCCGACACCTGAAGATTACCGACCGGAAAAAGGACATTCTCGTGCTGGCCAACGGCAAGAACGTCGCTCCGGCGCGGATCGAGGGGCTGCTCAAGGAGGGCCGCTCGATCGGCGAGGCTGTCGCCTTCGGCGACGGCGAAGAGTACATCGCCGCACTCATCGTGCCCGAGTTCGACGTCATCCGGGCCGAGCTGAAGAACCAGGGCATCGACCCGGGAACCGACGAGCAGATGATCGAACGCGAGGACGTCCGCGCGATGGTCAAGAAGGACGTCGAAGCCGCCAACCGACGGCTGGCCGACTTCGAGAAGGTCAAGCGGCACACGCTTCTTGCCCGAGCGTTCTCGATCGACGAGGGCGAACTGACGCCTTCCCTGAAGGTCAAGCGGCGCGTGGTTCGCGACCGTTACGCCTCCGAAATCGCCTCGATGATGAAGTGACGCTATGAACCTCCAATTCCGCATCGTCTACCACCACAAGCTCTTCCCGCTCGCGATCAGTCGAGGCGTCAACCGGGGAGGCGAGAACCTCTACGTGATGGCGATGCGCGGCGGCCACGTGGGCTACGGCGAGATGGCGCCCGCCACCGCCCGCCCCGACCAGACCGCTCAGGAAGGCCAGCGTCAGTTGGAAGCCCTCGCCCGAGAGGTGGATCTCGACCACGTGGCCATCGCGGACGTCTACGACGCCATGCGCGAGCGGGAGATCGATCCTGCGGCGATGGCTGCGCTCGACGTGGCGCTTTGGGACCTGCTCGCCCAGGAGGCCAGCATGAGCCTGACCCGTCTGCTCGGTTTGCCGCGCCGCTCGGTGCCCACTTCGGTGACCATCGGCATCGAGACGCCCGAGATCATCCGCGAGCGCGTGCCCGACCTGCTGAGCCGGTTTGGGGCGAAGTGCCTGAAGATCAAGCTCGGTTCGCCACAGGGCATCGAGCACGATCAAGCCAACTTTCTGGCATCGAAGGAATCGGCCGCGCCGTTCGGGGCCAGTTTGCGCGTGGACGCCAACGGTGGCTGGAGCGTGGGCGACGCCAAGAGGATGCTGCATTGGCTGGCGGGGCACGGGGTCGAATACGTCGAGCAACCCCTGGTCGAGGGCGCCGAGGACGGGTTGCCCGAGCTGTTCGAGAACCGCCCGCTGCCCATCTTCGTGGACGAATCGTGCCGGTTCGCCGCCGATGTGCCGCGTCTCGCCGACCGTGTGGACGGGGTGAACCTCAAGCTGATGAAGTGCGGCGGGATCACCGAGGCGTTGCGCATCGTCGCCTGCGCGCGGGCCCACGGACTCAAGACGATGATCGGCTGCATGAGCGAGGGATCGGTCGCGATCGCGGCGGGCGCGTCCATCGCCAGCCTGTTCGACTATGTGGACCTGGATTCCCACCTCAACCTGAAGCCCGACCCCGCCGAGGGCACCCTCTTGCGCGACGGTGTGGTGCTGGCCGAAGACCGGCCCGGCCACGGAGGGCGACTCGCAACGTGATCCGGCCCGAACATCGCTTGGCGATCTACCTTGAGAAGAGCCTGACCGGCGACTACGCGAAGATGGGTCAGGGGGTCCTGCGCTATGCCGCCAACCCCATCGTGGCCGTGGTGGACTCGGATTGGGCGGGCCGCGATGCCGCCGACCTTTCCGGCGTGCCGCGCTCGGTACCCGTCGTGGGGTCGGTGGACGAGGCTCGGCGGCTGGGAGCGGACGTGCTGGTGTTGGGCACCGCACCCTCGGGGGGCCGGATCCCAACCGAGTGGCTCGCCGACTTGGATCGCGCCATCGAGCTGGGCATGAGTCTGGTGAACGGGTTGCACGATCGGCTGGCCCCTCGCTATCCGACCCTTGCCGACGGGCTGTTCGTGTGGGACATCCGTGTGGAGCCCGAAGGGCTGGGCGTGGGGTCGGGCGCGGCAGCCCGATTGCCTTGCAAGCGCATCCTGATGGCTGGGACGGACATGGCCGTAGGCAAGATGACCACCGGTTTGGAGATGCTCAAGGCCGCTCGGGCGCGTGGGATTCGGGCCGAGTTCGTGGCCACGGGCCAGATCGGCATCTGCATCACGGGTTCGGGGATTCCCCTCGATTGCATCCGCGTGGACTATGCGTGTTCGGCTGTCGAGCAAGCCGTGCTGAGGGCCGCCGAGAGCGAGCCGGACTGGATCATCGTCGAGGGCCAGGGCGCGTTGTTGCACCCCGGCAGCACGTCCACGTTGCCTCTGATGCGGGGCTCGTGCCCCACGCACTTGGTCATGTGCCACAGGCTGGGCGCTCCAGGATTGCGGCGGCACGCCCACATCGGATTCCCTCCGCTCGATGCGTACATCCGGCTGTACGAGGACCTGGGCGAGGTTTGCGACACCTATCCTCGGCCGAAGACGGTCGGCATGGGCCTCAATTCGTCCCTGATCGAGAGCGACGACGAGGCTCGGGCGGGCGCGGCGCGATTGGCCGAAGAGGCGGGCGTGCCCGCTTGGGACGCCGTCCGCTGGGGCGCGGACCCCATGGTGGATTGGGTGGAACGTGCCTGAGGTCGGGCCCGTGTTGGTGGCGGGCCACGCGTGTCTCGACATCATCCCGGCGATGGATCACGCGGGCGCGCTTGAGCCCGGAGTGCTCGTCGAAGTCGGCGCGGCTCGGCTGGCCGGTGGGGGCGCGGTTTCCAACACGGGACTTGCGTTGCACCGATTGGGGGCATCGGTGCGTTTGGCGGCCAAGGTCGGCGACGATGCGTTCGGCTCGCTGCTGCGCGGACTCTATGAGAACGAGGGACCGGGGCTGTCCGAGGGCCTGATCGTTTCGCAGGGCGAGACGACGTCTTACAGCGTCGTGATCAGTCCGCCGGGGCGCGATCGGACGTTTCTGCATGCGCCGGGTTGCAACGCCACGTTTCGCTCCAGCGACGTGCCGAATGGCCTGTTGGAGGGCTGCGCGTGGATGCACCTGGGGTATCCGACGCTCATGACCGCCCTGTTCGCCGATGGCGGCGCGGAGTTGGAATCGCTGTTCCGCAGAGCCAAGGAGCACGGGCTCGGCACCTCGCTCGACACCAGCCTTCCCGACCCCGAATCGGCGGCCGGGCGAGCCGACTGGCGGGCGATTTTGGGGCGCGTGCTGCCGTTCGTGGACGTGTTCCTGCCCTCGCGGGACGAGATCGCCTCGATGCTCCGTATGGGGGAGAGCGACTTGCCGGCGCTGGTCGGAGCCTTGCACGGGATGGGCTGCAAGGTCGCGGGCATCAAGTGCGGCGCGGAGGGTTTGGTCGTTTCTTCGCATCGCGACCCGTTGGGCGATCGGCCCGAATGGACGGACCGGTGCGTGTCTCAGGGAACGTTCCCCGTGGCGGTGGCCGGGACGACGGGCGCTGGCGACGCCACGTTCGCGGGGTTCCTCTTTGGCTTGCTGAGCGGGCAGACCTTGGAACAATCGGCGGCTTCGGCGTGCGCGGTTGGCGCGTGTTGTTGCGAACAACCCGACGCCCTATCGGGGATTCTTAGTTGGCAATCCGTGCAAAATAGGCTTGAATCGGTGTGGGCCGGTCGAGAGCACCCTGGACCAGCCTACGAAATCGCCGGAGAATAAACATATGCGAACGATGCTGGCCAGCATGCTGGCTTGCGCGGCGGTGTGCGCGCAGGCCCAACTCTTCAGCGAGGAAGAGCGTGCTTCCGTGATGCAGTATTGGGGTGCCCCGGGCCGCTACCGCGTGGGCGCGCCGCCCGACAGCGTGCGGACGGGTCCGTTTCAGGTGCGTTTGACCGTGGCGGGTTCCCAGTGGCTGTGGAACTACAACCGGGCGCGGGGCTTGGGCAAGACGCCTCCGGGCTCGGTGCCGCCACCCCAGAGCGAGCGCGAGACGGTTTGGGAGGCGTGGATCGAGGCCAAAGTGGCGCACGACCGCTGGCTGGCGGGCGTTGGTGCGGATCGCGCGAACGCCGACCTTGGCAAGAAGTCGCAATTGGCGGGCGCGACGCCTCCCGCTCCGGGGCCGATTCCCGCGGACCTGTTCGACCTCGCGGGCAACCCGCCGCCCTTCGCTTCGGTGGAGGCGCCCCTGTACCACGTGACGACGTTCGACGATTTGGAGATCGCGCTGGCCGACAACGTGCCGATGCGGCCCCGCTACGCGTACTACCGGTTCGAGGACGGCGTGATGTCGGGCGGGCAGCGCGTCCGCGATCTTCCCGAGGACGAACTCAAGGCCCTGTGCGCCGATGCCGGGCTGAGCGAGAGCGAGTTCCGCATCTTCCGCGCCGTGTCGCTGTTGGAGGGCGGGTTCGATTCGATCAACACCTACGACACCGGGTTCGTCTCGGTGGGCTTGATCCAATTCGCCAGCTTGAGCGAAGGCGGCGGTTCGTTGGGTTCGGTGATGGTGAACCTGAAGTTCGCCGACCCCGACGCGTTTCATCGCGATTTCCGGCGGTTCGGCTTGGACGTGACGCTCGACGGCAAACTTGTGGCGATGGACCCCTCGACGGGTGCGGTTTCGACGGGCGCGGAGGCCAACAAGACGATCATCCGGGACAAGCGGCTGATCGCGGTGTTCCAGCGTGCCGGGCGCGTGTGCCGCCCGTTCCGAGTCGCCCAGTTGCGGGTGGCCAAGACGCAGTACTACCCCGCCGACGACTTGGTGCCCATCGTGGCGGGCAACCAGGTTTGGCAAGCGCGGATCGCCGACATCGTCAAATCGGAGGCCGGGCTGGCCACGCTGATGGACCGGAAGGTGAACACGGGGAAGGTGGACCCCTTGGCGACCGTGCTCAGCACTCTGGTGGCCTCGAAGCAGATTCGCTCGGTGGCCGAGTTGGCCAACTACGAGGCCGAGATCGTCGGTGCGCTGAAGTACCGCAAGGATTACACCGCCGACCCCTTGCTCAGCAAGCCTTCGGGCGCGCGCCAGCGATGACGCCGCTCGCCCAGGCGCTGAAGGATGCCGAACGTCTGTTGGCGCACCGGGACCGGTTCGAATCGGACGTGGCGGGACGCTTGGAGGCGAAGGGCCACCCGTCCGAGGTGGTCGGCGAGGCCGTGGCGTGGCTGCGCGAGCGGCGGTTGCTCGACGATCGGCGGACGCTGCAGGCCCATCTGGCTTCGCCCGCGATGCAGCGGCGGGACACCGAAGCCGCTCGGGCTCGGCTTTTGGCGCTGGGGGCACCGGAATCGCTGGTGGACGAAGCGTTGGGGCACCGCGGCGGGCACGACCTCGATGCGTTGGAGGAGACGGTTCGAACGAAGTACGGCAAGCCCACCGATCGGGCGAGGGCAGCGCGGTTCTTGGCGCGGGCGGGCCTGGAAACGGATACCATCGGGGCGATGTTGGACTGTGTGTTTGGCGAGGAGGATGCCTGGACTTCCTCTGGCCCCTGATCGCCGCGCTCGAGGCCGTCGGCTTGGTCGTGCTTTGGGTGATGCGGGGCCGTTCGCGGCCCGCGCCCCCGGTCGTTTCGGGCGAACCGCCGAAGGCTGAGCCCAAGCCGGACCTTGCGACCCTCGATGCCGAGTTCGAGGCGATGGCGCTTCGGCGAAAGAGGGAGATCGAGGCCGCGACCCTCGCGGATGCCGAGGACCGGGCGCGGAAGGCGTTGCTCGCCGCGATGGAGCGCAGGTTGCCGCAGACCGTCGCCGAGGCCACCGTGTCGGTGGTGACGCTGGCCTCGGAGGACCTCAAAGGGCGGATCATCGGGCGCGACGGGCGCAACAAGAGGGCTTTCGAGCAGACGACGGGTGTGGACCTGATCGTGGACGAAGCGCCGGATTCCGTGACGCTGTCGAGTTTCGATCCCGTGCGTCGGGAGGTGGCTCGGCTGGCGCTGCTGGACCTGCTCAAGGACGGGAAGATCCATCCGACGCGCATCGAGGAGGCGCATGCGGCGGCGCTCCTGGCCGTTGAGGCGTCGTGCCACCGGGCTGCGGATCGGGCGATGGCGGAAGCCAAGGTGAGCGGGCTGGCGAAGCCTGTGCGCGTGGCGCTTGGGCAGTTGGCGTACCGCACGAGCGTAGGTCAGAACCTGCTGGACCACTCGATCGAGACGGCGGTACTCGCGGGTGCGGTGGCCGCCGAGATCGGGGGCGACGAGGCCGTGGCGCGGCGCGCGGGGTTGCTGCACGACATCGGCAAGGGTTTGGACGGCGAATGGGAGGGGCCGCACGCTTTGGCGGGCATGAGGTTCTTGCAGCGTCACGGGGAGGCGGAGGCCGTGCTCCATGCCGTGGGCGCGCACCATCGGGACATCGAGCCGGCGACGGCTGAGGCGCTGGCCGTGATCGTGGGCGACGGGCTTTCGGCGGCGCGTCCGGGCGCTCGGCGCGAGCCGCTGCAGTCCCACGTGGATCGCCTGCGCGATTTGGAGGACTTCGTCCGCGCGTTCGAGGGGGTGGACCAGGTCTATGCTGTCCAAGGCGGGCGCGAGGTGCGCGTGATCGTGCGTCCGCAAGACGTCGACGACCTGGCTGCGGAGCGGCTGGCGAACACCATTGCGCGCGGCATCGAGGGCTCGCTGGAGTACCCTGGCCAAATCGCGGTGACCGTGGTGCGCGAGTGGCGTGTCCAAGAAGTGGCGCAATGAGCGAGTACAAGATCCTGTTCATCGGCGACGTGGTCGGCCGTCCGGGGCGCAACGCCGTGATCAAGGGCCTTCCGCGACTCGTTCAGGAGCATCGCCCCCTGTTCGTGGTGGTGAACGGGGAGAACGCGGCGGCGGGCAAGGGCATCACGCCGGAGATCGCCGAGGAGCTGTTCCGCACGGGGGCGGACGCGATCACGTTGGGCAATCACGCGTTTCAGAAGCGGGAGGTCTATGGCTATTTGGACTCGGGCAAGCCGATCGTGCGGCCCGGGAACATGCCCTTGAAGGTGCCTGGGCGGGGGCTGGTGATCGTGGAGAAGGAAGGCGTTCGGCTGGCGATCGGCAACCTGTGCGGGCGCGTGTTCATGGACAGTTACGACGACCCGTTCGCCGATGCCGAAGCGATGGTTGACGCGCTCGACACGCCGCACTTCCTGCTCGACTTCCATGCGGAGGCGACCAGCGAGAAGGTGGCGATGGGTTGGCACCTGGACGGGCGGGCGACTGCGGTGATCGGGACGCACACCCACGTGACGACCGCCGACGAGCGCGTGCTGCCGGGTGGCACGGCCGTGATCACCGACGTGGGGATGAGCGGGCCCCGGGATTCGGTGCTCGGGGTGGACCGGCGGATCATTCTGGAGCGATTCCGCACGACTTTGCCGTCGAAGTTTGACGTGGCCAACGAACCGGGTGTAATCTCGGGAGTGGTTGTGAGCGTCCAAAAAGATACAGGACGCGCCACGGGCATCTCGCGCGTCCGATACGAGGACCAGGCGTAGGGCGCCAGGAGTTCGAATTCTGATGAAGACATCCAATCTGTGGGCTTGTTTGGCCGCCGGGAGCCTTTCGGCGGTCTCCTTCGGGCAGGCCATCACCATCTACAACCCGACGCGATCCATCGCCGACCAGCAGATCATGGTCCGGCCGTGGGGCAGCGGGACGATTTCCGAAACCAAAGAGGTGGCGTACGAGGGCACGAGCTCGATTCGGTTCTTCACGCGCAACTACTTCCAGGGCGGCTCGCTGATCTTCGGCTCGCCGACCGACTTGTCGTCGCAGTTCGCCAACAAGGCCAACCTGCTGCAGGTCATCTACCGCACGGCGGATGGCTCGATGACGTTTGGCGGCGGCCCGCCCCGAGGCGGCATCCCTGGGGGTCCTCCCGGCGGATTCGGTGGACCTCCCGGCGGCTTTGGCGGCCCTCCCGGCGCCGGTGGCCAGCTTGGTCGCGGTCAGCAAGGCGGACGGGGCGGCGGCGCCTCTCAGGGCGATGCCGGCGGCGGCCCTGCCGGTGGCGGATTTGCTGCGGCGGGTGCGGCGACGTTCGGCATGTTCCGCGTCGTGGTCACCACGACCGACGGATTGAAGAGCGAGGCCTACATCCCGGCTTCGACGAGTGCGGGCCGCGACGGCTGGCGCTCGGTCGGCGTTCCGCTGCAGGCCATCAAGGGCTTCGAGCGCACCAACAAGGTCGTCAAGGAGATCACGTTCAGCGGCGACCAGTCGGCGACGATCTATCTGGGCGAGCTTCGCGTGGTCAGCGACGAGACCCCGATCACGGGCGAGCCGAACCGGCGCGAGTGGAACCTCTCGCTGGGTCAGGAGATCGAGCTGTGGGCCGCAGGCTATGGCGGATCGAGCGCCCTGCGCTACACGTGGGACTTCGATGCCCGCGACGGAGTGACCGAGGACGCCGAGGGGCAGCTCATCAAGCGCAAGTTCCGCAAGGACGGCGAGTACACGGTGACGCTGACCATCTCGGACAAGTACGGACTGAAGGCACCCTTCCAGACGACCATCAAGGTCGTCGTCAACCCCTGACGGCGCGACGTCGTCGGGTTTCGAGCCCTCCTCGCCCTTTGCGGGCCGGGAGGGTTCGATGCGTTTTGCGGCCAGAATGTTGGGCTATGGACCCCGTCGAAGCCCTTGAACACGTGCGTCAATCTTGCCTCTCGCATGAAGGCGCTTACGAGAAGACGAGCCATGGCAGCCCCTGCTTCTTTGTCGAGAAGGGTCGGCAGTTCGCCGCCTTTGTCGACAACCACCACGGCGACGGACGGTTGGCTCTGTGGTTGCGGGCGGCACCGGGTGTGCAGGAAGCGTTGATCGAGGAAGATGCCGAGGCGTACTTCCGCCCGCCGTACGTCGGCCCGAGCGGCTGGGTGGGCGTTCGGCTGGACCGCGGCCTGGCATGGGAGACGGTGGCTGCGCTCGTCGAGGAAGCCCATGCGCTTGGGTGCCCGGGGAGGCGGTAGCTTCGGTGGTTGGCGGTCCTTGGCTGCGGACTGACACGGACTCGCACGGACTGCGATCCCATCAACGAACGAGTTTGCGCCACAAGTCCTAGCCCTCACCCCTAGCCCCTCTCCCACCGGCGCGACCTGATGGGATGCCGAGAAGCTGGCCACGGTGGAAGAGGGGGATTCCGGTTGCGCCTGGAGACGTGGGCTCGGCAGGAACCGGCGTGACCCGAAGCCAAGTATGAGGGGCATGAAGATACGCGTCGCGCTCGGTCTTGCGGCATTGACCATCTTCGCCGCCGCCCAAGGGCAACCCACGCTCACCGAACTCAACCAGCGCCTTGTCGAACGCCTCAAGGCCTTCCAGTCCGAGGCCGGATTCCCGGGTGCGACGTTCGCCTACGTGCTGCCCGACGGACGGCAGGGGGCCGTGGCGGTTGGATTCGCCGACAAAGAGCGGAACAAGACCATGCAACCCGACGCGCGCATGCCGGCTGGAAGCACGGGCAAGACCTTCTTCGCCGCCTGGATCCTACAGGAGATCGAAGGCGGCCGACTCGGGCTGGACGACCCGCTTGCCAAACACCTCGGAGGCGAGGCGTGGTTCAAGCGGCTGGCCAACGGCGAGGCCGTGACGCTGCGCCAGTTGTTCCTGCACCAGAGCGGAATCCCGGAGCACGTCTACGGCGAGGCCGTGCACCAAGCGATCCGCGGGCGAGGCGACAAGCCCTGGACGCCCGCCGACATCGTGCCGTTCGCCCTAGATTCCAAGCCCCTGTTCGAGCCCGGCAAGGGGTGGGCGTACGCGGACACCAACTACATTCTGCTCGCCTTGGCTGCCGAAGCCGCCACCAAGCAGAACGGCTACGCCGAGATCGAGCGCCGGTTCCTTCGCCCGTTCGGACTGAAGGGCACGCAGCCCGCGACGAAGCGCGACATGGAGGGCCTGACCATGGGCTACACCACGCTCGGACGCGACTTCGTGGGGCAAGAAACCACGCTCGACGACAAGGGCGCGTTCCGCGTCAACCCCGGCTTCGAGTGGGCGGGCGGCGGGTTCGTCTCCACGTCTCAAGACTTGGCTCGCTGGGCGCTCAGCCTGTTTGGGGGCAAGGTGCTCAAGCCGGAGACGCTGACCTTGGCCAAGCAAGGCGTCGCTGCAAGGACCGGCCCCGGCGACCAGTACGGACTCGGCGTTCAGATCCGCGACGGCGAGTGGGGCAAGGGCTACGGCCACGGAGGCTTCTATCCCGGCTACCTGACCGAGATGGAGTACGTCTACGACCGGTTCGGCGTGGCGATCCAGTTCAACACGGATTCGGGACAGGCGCTGCTGCGCGGGCGCCGGCGCGTGATGCTGGAGATGGCCAAGATGGTGCACGAGGCGACCCGCTGAGCGTGGCCAGGCCTCCCCTGACGCTGGTGACCGGTCGGCCGGGCTCGGGCAAAACCACGCTCGCCCGACTCATCGCCGAACTCGTGGGTGGGCCGATCGTGTCGCGGGATGCGATCATGGAGGGCCACCGGCGCACCTCCGAGCATGGCGTCGTGTTGGCCGATCCTCCCGCCTTGCACGTGAACGACGTGTTCTTCGCGACGGTGGAAGCGCTCTTGGCCCAGCGGGTGGCCGTGATCGCGGAGGCGGCGTTTCAAGACAGGGTATGGGCGCCGAGGCTGGCCCGATTGGTCGAGGTCGCGGACGTGCGCGTGGTGCTGTGCCAGTGCGACGCCGAGACGGCCCGACTCCGGTGCGTCGCCCGGTTCGAGAGCCATCCCGAAGTGCGCCGTTACCACGAGGCCGACGCCTCCGTGTTTGGGACGGGGCCTTTCGAGCCGATCGCGCGCGACTTGCCGACGTTGGTGGTGGACACCTCGGAAGGCTACGCGCCCGGCTTGCCCGAGATCGCGGCGTTCGTCAGAGCCGCGCCGGTTTGACGGGCTGGCCGGTGCGGGCACTTTCCAGGGCGGCTACGCCCAGCGCGACGGCTTTGGCCCCTTCCAGACCCGAGATGGGTGGGGGAGTTCCCGCGGAGACGGCATCGAGGAAGGCCCGAAGCTCCAGATAGTAGGGATCGTCCGTCGCTGCCACGGGGCTCTCGGCCACCGATCCGCTCGCCGAGTGGGTGCGGAGCGAGGGCGTGGTTCGGCTGTCGTATTCGATCATGCCTTCGCTTCCGCACACTTCGAACGCGGTCCGGAACCCGCTGGGATCCATCCACGTGCTTTCGCAGTGGGCGACCAGACCGCTGTCGAACGTGAGCGTGGTGAGGGCGTAGTCGGGGCCTTCGCCAGCCTCCGCTCGGACGGATCGCGAATAGAGTTGGGCGACTTCTCCGAACGTCCAGCGGAGCCAGTCGAAGTCGTGGATGGCCAGGTCCACCAGCACCCCGCCCGAGCGTCGGTGGTCCATGAACCAGTTGTCTGCTCCCGTCAACGGGGCTTTGCCCCCTCGGCGGGTTCGGGCGGCGGCGGGCCGTCCCAGCAGCCCGCTCAGCACCAACTGGTGCGCGGCGGCGTATTCGGGGAAGCATCGGACGACCATCGCGCAGCCCAAGGGCACCCCGGCCCGGTCGGCGGCTTCGACGATCTTCATGCTGTCCGCCACATCGAGGGCGAGGGGCTTTTCGACGATGACGGGTTTGCCGGCGGCGATGGCCCGGATGGCGTAGTCGGCGTGCCGATCGGTGGGGTAACAGATGTCCACGACGTCGGCGGCGGCGAGCAGAGCGTCGCAATCGCTCGCGGGGGTCGCGTTCCACTCCGAGCAGAACGCCGCGACGCGTTCGGGCCGACGGTCGAACACGTGGAGTTCGACATCGGGCATCTTGGCGTATTGGCGGGCATGCACCGTTCCCATCCATCCGGTGCCGAGCAATCCGACGCGCATCACGTGGTTCCCATTCGCTGCAGGGTCGGGGCTTCCTGCCGATGAGGTACGTTCGGCCCGTGCGCATCCTCGGCATCGACCCCGGCCTGGAGCGGATCGGCTACGGCACGGTCCGCCGCGAAGGGTCGCGCTTGACCGCCGAGGGGTACGGCCTGATCCAGACGCCGCGCATCGAGCTGCCGGAGCGGTTGGCGCTGGTGCGGCGCGAGGTCGTCGAACTCCTGGAACGCGTGCGCCCGGACGCCGTGGCGACCGAACAGTTGCTGTTCTCGGTGAACCGGAAGACGGCGATGGACGTGGCGAAGTCGCTGGGCGTGATCCTGTGTGCGGTGGCCGAGCACGGGGCCCCGTGGACCGAGTTCGCTCCCGGGGCGGTCAAGCTTTCGGTGGTGGGCAACGGGGGCGCGGAGAAGAAGCAGGTCCAGTTCATGGTGACTCGGTTGCTGGGGCTGACCGAGACGCCCAAGCCCGACGACGTGGCGGACGCCTTGGCTCTGGCCGTGTGTTTGGCGTTGCGTTCGCGGCCCGGCGCTTAGGGCGCGCGGTGGGTGCGCATCCATTGGACCTGCGGCAGTTCCAGGCCGAGCCGTTGGTTCAGGCGGCCGAAGGTCTGCGCGAAGCGACCCGTGCGCAGGATCAGGCCCACCTCGACGGCAGCCACCGAGGCGCGGAACGCATCGAGCGAGTGCAGTCGGGCCACGGTTTGCATGGCCGCCTGGTCGCCGAGCGCTGCGCTTTCCCGTGCGAGGAACATGGCTTGGCTGGCGACTTCCCGGCGATAGTCGCGGAGACGTCCATCGAGGGTCAGGGCTCCCTGGGCGTAGGCGTAGACCGCTTCCATGTCGCGCAGTCGTTGCCGCTTGCGTTCGGGCGATTCGCCGCGCGAGACGCTCGGGCCGGCCAAGCGGACGTGGACGAGCACCTCGTCGAGCAGATGGACGCTTGCGCCCGCCAGCAGTCCGCGCAGGTTCTGATCGAAGTCTTGGTTCGAGGTGAGCGCCTCGCGCCAAGGTCCGACCTTGTCGAGGAACGAACGCCGCCAGACCGCGCCTTGGCATGGCCAAACCACGTCCCGCCTGAGGAAGCGGCGCAGGTGGTCGGCGGGCTCGAAGGCGTTCCACAGGAAGCCCAGGTCCCCGGGTTCCGCTTCGAAGACGGCGGTCTGCCCGACCACCATGTCCGCTTCGGCGCGGGCGGCGAACGCCTCGACCGAGGCCTCGAGCTTGCGCGGCGCGAACAGATCGTCGGAATCTTGGAACACCAAGAACTCGGCTGCGGCGGCTTGCCAGCCCGCATTGCGTGCGCGTTGCGCCCCGCCGCGTTCGAGTCGAAGGTGGCGGAAACGCGGATCGCGCGCGGCGAACGACTGGGCGACTTCGGGCACGTCGTCCTCGCTGGCGTCGTCGGCGACGATGCACTCGAACCGCTCGTAGGTCTGCGCCTGAATGCTCTCCAAGCATTCGCGAAGGAGGTCGCCCCGGTTCTGCGCCGGGACGACCACGCCTACGAGCGGTCCATCGCTCATATCAGAGGGCGATGGCTGTCGAGACCGAGTTGGCGGCGACCTCTTCGGGGGTGACTTCGCGGCCCAGCCGCTCCGAGAGGTAGATGCCTTCGCTGATGAGCATCGTCTTCAGGGCGAGTTCTGCTGTGGGGATCATCTCGATCTCGCCGAGCAGCCCGCCGATCCAGTGGTGTTGCGGCGAATCGAACCACTGTTGCTTGGGGTCGAGCACGTGCTTACGCCAATCCGCGCCTTCGACCTCGAACGTGGCGTTCATCGGCACGTCCTCCAGGTTGGTGAAGTAGCTGAGCGGATCGAGCTTGAGGCCTCCCTTCGAGCCATAGACGCTCGGGGCTTCGAAGGACGACTGGTGGACCGCCCACGCTTCGACGATGTCGAGGGTCAGCCCGCCGCCCAGCCGGACGAAGCCGAGGCCGAGTTCTTCGACGTCGTACTTGCCCAGTTCGCGACGGCCGGGGTCCATGTCGGTCTCCTGGTAGGTCTTGCCTGTGATGCGCTCGACGCTGGGGTTGCCCAACAGGTGCAGCATCATGGCGATGTGGTAGACGCCCATGTCGTAGAGAGCGCCGCCCGAGGCCGTGGCCTTGCGCACGAACGACGACGTGCCGTAGCCGTCCACATAGGGGCGTCCTCGGCGACGGTGGCCCGTGCTGCGCGCGTGATAGACCTTGCCCAGGTGGCCCGCCTCGATGAGTCGTTTGGCCAGCTTGGTGTGGGGCGAATAGAGCGTGGAGAGTTGGATGCTGAGCTTCTTGCCCGTTCGCTCGGCGGCCTGGGCCATGGCGACGGCGTCCACGTACGCGCCCGCCATGGGCTTTTCGCAGTAGACGTGCTTCCCGGCTTCGAGCGCGGCGATGGTGACCGGCGCGTGGAGGTTGTTGTGGAGGCAGACGTCCACGGCGTCGATGTCGTCGCGGGCGATGAGTTCGCGGAAGTCGCCCGTGGTGAATGGGATGTTGTATTCGGAGGCGGATTTGGCGAGCGCGGCGGCGTCGGTATCGCAGGCGGCGACGACCTGGACTCCCGGCACGTCTCGGTAGGTTCGGAGGTGGTGTTGGGCGATCTGCCCGACGCCGACAAAGCCAACGCGAACGGTGTTCACGGCCCGATTTTGGCCGATTCGGGGAGGGGGCTTGGGGCCGTCGTGGTCGGCTGTTGGCTGTTGGCGGCGGCCGGCTTGTACAATGGGTGCCTGCACTTGTGCTGCTGGGTTTCTGGCATCAACGGTCGGGGCGAAGCGCAGCACCACCTGTACCACCACAGGCAGTGTCAAGGTGCTATAATGGACAAGGCCGAGAAGCATGAACGGCGGTGGCGCAACCAGTCCACCCACGATGTTCGGGTTGATGAGCTCCTTCTTGTGCTCGAAGCGAATGGGTTTCGCGTGAGGCAAGACCGAGGTCACCATTATCTGGCGGAGCACCCGGGACTGGCCGATTCTCCGCTGTTTGCGCTCCCGGTGGCAAGGTCGGACGCGTGACCATCAACGCCCACGCCCACGGGATCCAGGGCCGGGTTCACCCTTTGGCTGTGCGGGATGTGCTTCGAGCTCTCGACCATATCAGGAAACCACGATGACGCCTCAAGAGAAGATTGCCGCCTACCGAGTCACGGTCCGCCCGGTCGCCGAGTCCGATGGAGGGGGTTTTGAGGCTGTGTTTCCTCAGCTCTCCCGCATGGTCGTTGGCTACGGAGCGAGTCAAGCCGACGCTGTCGAGGACCTGATGGCTGGAGTGCCCCTGCTGGTGGAGTCGGTAGTGGAGGCTGGAGAAACGCTTCCGGATCCTGACGGCGAAGCGGTGTGGAAGGATTACAGTGGCCGGGTGACGCTACGACTGCCCAAGTCGCTCCACCAACTGCTCGACATATTGGCCGAGCGGGAGGGGACAAGCCTGAACACGCTCATGGCAACGCTCCTTCAGGCGGGCGCGACATCGCTGAGCGCGGGGCTTCCGTTTGGCGCGGAGCCGTCGTCGGCCAAGAGTCGCAACCGATTGGCGAGCTGAGTCGGGGTTCCGGAGCGGGTGAATCCTGAGCGGCGCTCGCCGTCGGCTAGCGGCATGGGTGAGGGAGTGCGCCTCGTGTGCCATAATGTTGCATCGTTTTGCGGTGTTGCGAACGAAATGCGAAGACGCTGCCGGGCATAGCCATGTCCGCGGCGTTTTTTACTTTCGGCTCATGATCCGCTTGGCCCGCCCCGTCGCAAGGAAAAAAGCACCCCTATGACACCCAAGGAAGCGCTCGCTTATCTCGCGGAACACGAAGTTCAGTTTGTGGATGTTCGGTTCACCGACCTGTTGGGCACGTGGCAGCACTTCAGCTTGCCCGCGCATCAGATCACCGAGGACACGTTCGAGGACGGTCTAGGCTTCGATGGCTCGTCCATTCGCGGCTTTCAGGCGATCAACGAGTCCGACATGCTGTTGGTTCTCGACCCGACCAGTCTGTTCATCGATCCGTTCATGGTTCACCCGACGGCCTGCATCTTCGCGAACGTCGAGGACCCGATCACGCGCGAGCCGTATTCCCGCGACCCGCGCTACGTCGCGAAGAAGGCCGAGGAGTACCTGAAGTCCACCGGCATCGCCGATACCGCGTACTTCGGCCCCGAAGCCGAGTTCTTCGTGTTCGACAGCCTGTCGTTCGACGTGACGCCCCACAAGATGGGCTTCAAGTTGGACAGCGAAGAGGCCCCGTGGAACGCTTCGAAGGAGGATGGTCCCGGCTATCCGCTCAAGCCCAAGGGCGGCTATTTCCCCTGTGCGCCGAGCGACAAGCTTCAGGACCTGCGCAGCGAGATGGTGCTCAAGATGATGGACATCGGCATCGACATCGAAGTCCACCACCACGAGGTCGCGTCGGCCGGCCAGTGCGAGATCGACATGAAGTTCGACACGCTGCTCAAGATGGCCGACGACCTGCAGAAGTACAAGTACGTCGTGCGCCAGACTGCGGCCGAGAACGGCTACGTGGCCACGTTCATGCCGAAGCCCCTGTTCGGCGACAACGGCAGCGGCATGCACATCCACATCTCGCTGTGGAAGAACGGTCAGACGTGCATGTACGACGAGTCGGGCTATGCGGGCCTTTCGAACGAGGCGCGTTGGTTCATCGGCGGACTGCTCAAGCACGCTCCGTCGCTGCTCGCGTTCACGAACCCCTCGGTCAACAGCTACCGTCGTCTGGTTCCCGGTTACGAGGCGCCGATCAACCTGATCTATTCGCAACGCAACCGCTCGGCCTGCGTCCGCGTGCCCATGTACAGCAAGTCGCCCAAGGCGAAGCGCGTCGAGTTCCGCATTCCGGACCCGCTCGCGAACCCGTACCTGGCGTTCTCGGCCTGTCTGATGGCCGGCCTGGACGGCATCCAGAACCGCATCGAGCCGCGCGCGCCGATGGACAAGGACCTGTACGAACTGCCGCCGCTCGAAAAGGCCCAGATTCCGCAGACGCCCGGTTCGCTTCGTGCCGTGCTGACCTCCTTGGCCAACGATCACGACTTCCTGCTGAAGGGCGACGTGTTCACCAAGGACCTCATCGAGACCTACATCGAGTACAAGCTCTTGCACGAGTGCGACGCCGTGGACCTGCGGCCCCACCCGTACGAGTTCTATCTGTACGCCGACCAGTAAGGACTTCTCCGCTTCCTGCAACAAGGGCGCGCCACGGGCGCGCCCTTGTGCATCTAGAATGGGGAGGTGATTCTGGAGTTCAGCGCCGAAGCCATCGAATGGCGGGGCCCCGCGCCGTTCGTCTACGTACCGATTCCGCCCGAGCCATCCGCCGACATCAAGGCCATCTCCAACCGAGTGACCTATGGCTGGGGCGTGATTCCGGCGAGGGTTCGGATCGGACAGACCGAGTACAAGACCTCGCTCTTTCCCAAAGACGGACGCTATCTCGTGCCCGTGAAGGTCGCGGTGCAGCGTGCGGAGGGAGTCGGGGTCGGCGACTGGGTTTCGGTGTGGCTCGAGATCTAGGCGTTCCGATCCAAACGCTCGTTCATCGCCGCCACCTTTGCCTTGAGCGCCTCGGCATAGGCGTCCAGTTGGGCGGCGAGTTCGGGGTCGGAGGAGGCCAGGATGCGAACGGCCAAAAGGCCCGCATTGGCTCCGTTGCCAATGCCGACGGTGGCCACGGGCACGCCCGCCGGCATTTGAACGATCGAGTGCAGCGAATCCACACCCGAGAGCGCCGTAGTCCGGACGGGGACGCCGATCACGGGCAGCGTGGTCAACGAGGCCACCATGCCGGGCAAGTGGGCTGCGCCGCCCGCTCCGGCGACGATCACGCGCAGCCCTCGGCTCCGAGCCGTCTGGGCGTATTCGACCATGGCCTCGGGGGTGCGGTGGGCGCTGACCACGCGCACCTCGTGCGGGATGCCGAAGTCGGCGAGCACCTGGGCGGCGGGGGACATCGTCTCCAGGTCGGAGTCGCTGCCCATGATGATGCCTACGATCGGGGCTTCTGCCACGACCGCAATGTACCTTCGTCGTGGCATACTCCAAGCTCGATCGGATGAGTCAGAGCGAAACCAGCATCGGCATTGTGGGGCTTGGGCTGATCGGCGGATCGGTGGGGTTGGCGGCGCGTGCGGCGGGCTGGCATGTGCTGGGCTACGATCCTGTTCGCGAGACGCGCTTCGCCGCCGAGGGCCACGCCGTGGATCGCACCGTGTTGGACCCGCTCGACTTGTGCGAGTGCGACGTTGTGTTTGTGGCCGTGCCGCCGCCGGCGACCCTTGAGGCGCTCGGGGTCCTTCGCCACGCGTGTTCGGTGCTCACGGATTGCGCGAGTGTGAAGGGGCCCATCGCCGAATGGGCTGTGCGGCAAGACGAGGACGCCTTGCGGCGAAGGCTGGTCCCCGGGCACCCCATGGCTGGACACGAACGGGGCGGACTTCAGCATGCGCGGAGCGACCTGTTCAGCGGTGCGCCTTGGTTGCTCACGCCGACCGACCACACCGATCCGCGGGCGACCGAGTTGGTGGAGCAGACCGTCCGCGCGTTCGGCGCGGAGCCCAAGCGGCTCGACGCGCGGGAGCACGACCGCATCGTGGCACGCGTCAGCCACCTGACCCATGCCGTGGCAAGCGCATTGGTTCTCGTCGCGGGCGACGACGCCCGATTCGGGGGCGGCTCGTGGAGGGATGGGACACGGGTGGCCGGAGCCTCCCCTCCCATGTGGCGGGACATCCTGCTGATGAACCATGCCGAGGCCGCCGATGCGCTCGAAGCGTTGATCGCGCAGCTTGAATCCGTGCTGTCGAAGGTGCGTTCGGGGGATGCGGAAGGGCTAGAGTCCTACTGGGAAGAGGCGAGGCGCATCAAACACGGGATGCAAACGCCTTAGGTTTGAACCTGAGCCCGGCGCATCGTCAATCCAGGCCAAACTCCATCATTTTGTGCAAATACGGTCGTGTGCGGGACTGTCTGAATGAGACCGAGATGACCGCATTACTTGGAATCGCTTTCGTTTCCACCGCGGCGTTCGCCCCCCTGCCTGCCCACAGCCCTGGATGCGCGTTCGCTAACCTGCCCCCCCTCCAAGAGGCCCAGGCGCAGGACATGAAGCTGTGGCCCAACAGCGCCCCGATCGAGGCGCACGAAAAGGAGGTCCATTTGACGAACATCCGCCAACTGACCTTCGGAGGGCAGAACGCCGAGGCCTACTGGAATCTGGACGGCACGAAGATCACGTACCAGACCAAGCAGCCGGGCTTTCCGGACGAGCAGATCTTCACCATGAACGCCGACGGCTCGGGCAAGCGGCTCGTGAGCACCGGCAAGGGGCGCTGCACATGCTCCTACTTCACTCCCGACGGTCGCTACATCTACTTCAGCTCCACCCACGAGCTCAACGAAGGTCCCCAAGCCCCGGTGGACATGAGCAAGGGCTACGTGTGGAAGGTCAATCCCCAGTTCAGGCTTTACCGCAGCCGACCCGATGGCAGCGGACTCACACAGATTCTCGCCCGCGACGGCTACATCGCCGAGACCACGATCGCCCCGGACGGCTCGTACATGACGTTCACGGGCTCGTTCGACGGCGACCTTGAGATCTACCGGGCCTCGCTCGACGGCTCGAAGGTGGTCCGACTCACCAGCGAGCCCGGCTACGACGGCGGCCCGTTCGTGAGCTGGGACGGCAAGCACATCGTGTACCGCCGCGACCTGATCGAATCCAAGGAAGAGTTGGACGACTATAAGGAACTGCTTCGGCAGCACATGGTCCGCCCCAGCAAGCTGGAGATTTGGATCATGGACGCCGACGGCAAGAACAAGCGCCAGGTGACCAAGCTGGGCTGCGCCTCGTTCGCGCCGTTCCTTCACCCCGACGGCAAGCGAATCATCTTCTGTTCGAACTACGGCGACGGACGCGGGCGCGAGTTCGACCTGTACATGATCAACGTGGACGGCACCGGCTTGAAGCAGATCACGTTCACGGGCGAGTTCGACGGATTCCCCATGTTCACCCGCGACGGCAAGAAGCTGATTTTCGCCTCGAACCGCAACGGCAAGGTGCGCGGCGAGACCAACCTGTTCACCGCCGACTGGGTGGACTGAGTCTTTTAGCCCAAGCGGTCCGTCCTTGAGGTTGAGCCAATGGATTGGAGTCGCTTGGGCTAGGACGGCCCGATTTGCTTTGGCGCGGCTTCCAGCTCGTCGAGCAGTCGGGCCATTTTGTTGACCAGTTCGCTGTTCGTGGCCACGCGGGCGCATCCGGCGCGGCGTCCGATTTCCAGCTTGTCTTCCTCTTTGTGGCCCGCGTGGCCGATGACTTTGACGCCGCGCGCGGTCAGTTCGCGGCACACGGCCTCGGCATCGGGGTCTTGGGCGAGGTTCAATAGGGCGACGTCGGGGCGGCCTTCGCTCGGGGGCGCGGGGTGGACCGTGGCCTGATGCCCGAGGGTGGTGGCCATGTTCTTGAGGCGTGTGCTCCACAGGAGGTTCCTCTCGATGATCCAGATGGTCATGGCAGGGATGATGGCACTCGCGGGTCCCAAAGGATTCAAGACGTGCGGGACGGGCCAGATTTGTCGGGATTTTCGTCCTCCCCCTTGACATTGGGTCGCGGACCGGCCTATAATTTCCCTTGCGCCTCCTTCGGGAGCCGCCGCACGTTGAAAGCTCAATATCGTGCAAATCGCTTTATGCGAACTCATTGAGTTCATGGCGAGGTTCCAGATTCTGCGGGCATGTCCCGGTGAAGCTGGTCGCGCAGGTAAGGGCGCAATCTCGCAAAAAACCATTCGAACACTCCAATTGGAGGACTCGATTCCTTCGGAGAGTTTGATCATGGCTCAGGACGAACGCTGGCGGCGTGCCTAAAACATGCAAGTCGAACGACCCCTTCGGGGGTAGTGGCGAACGGCGGAGTAATACATGAGGAAGCTGCCTCGAAGACTGGGATATACGGTCGAAAGACCGGGCAATACCAGATGTGGCTCCAAAAGGGCATCCTTTTGGAATCAAACGGCGCAAGTCGCTTCGAGAGGCTCTCATGGCCTATCAGGTAGTTGGTGGGGTAATGGCCTACCAAGCCTACGACGGGTAGCGGGTCTGAGAGGACGATCCGCTCGAGTGGGACTGAGACACGGCCCACACACCTACGGGTGGCAGCAGTTGGGAATC
>ERZ761607.1518-NODE-1518-length-28587-cov-5.274394_pt1 | contig 28587 bp, 20 predicted proteins | sample MGYA00511164_ERZ761607 | MGnify/ENA primary metagenome ERZ761607 (study PRJEB28899, sample SAMN02445080) | bioreactor sludge metagenome | biome: EBPR sludge | place: Australia: Brisbane, Thorneside Wastewater Treatment Plant | collected 2011-06-22 ... | reverse complement strand
GTCGAGCCACTCGCACGCCTGGCGTGGGGTCGCGAAGGTCTGCATCGGCACCGGCGGCGGGGTGAGCCACGTGATCGCGGTGACCATCCCGCGGAGGATCGCGGACTCGAAGACGAGCGCGTTGGCGACGTTGAAGCGCTTCGAGAGCGCGGCGTCCTCCGCCATCACCTCGGCGGCGCGTTTGCGTTGGGCGGCGCTCGGCGTGCCCGCGCCGCGCGCGTCGGTGAGCGTCACGTAGCGCTCGCGACGCGTGGGGAAGCGGCGCATCTGCGCGAGGTAGGCGTCCCACTCCGCATCCGACCACTCCGCGGGCAAGGAGACCACTACGAGCGGGAAGCTCGATTCGTCGACCCGAATCACGCCGACGTCGTACCGCGGCTCGGCGCGAGAGAGAAGCGCGTCGGTCGAATCTGTCGTTCGCCGACGAATCGCGGTATGGGAAACGCGATGACCGAGCCCACCGAGGCGACCGCGTCGACGGCTTCGACCGGAGCGAGCCCTGCCGATCCGTCCGACGCGCTGCTGACGATCCGACAGCTCCGCACCTACTTCCACTCCGACGAAGGCGTGGTGAAGGCGGTCGACGGCATCGACCTCACGCTTCGTCGTGGGCGCACCCTCGGGGTCGTCGGCGAGTCGGGCTCCGGCAAGTCCGTCACGAGCTTGTCCGTGATGCGGCTCTTGCCCGAGATCGCCGGTCGCATCGAAGGTGGCTCGATCTCCTTCCTCGGCAAGGACCTCGTGAAGCTCCCCCGCAAGGAGATGCAGAAGCTCCGCGGCAAGGAGCTCGCGATGATCTTCCAGGAGCCCGGCACCTCGCTGAACCCGGTGCATCGCGTGGGTGATCAGGTCGCGGAGTCGATCCGGCTGCACCTCGGGCTCTCCAAGAAGGACGCGCGCGATCGCGTGGTGAAGCTCTTCGAGGAGGTCGGCATCCCCGACCCGGCGCGGCGCCTCGAGAGCTACCCGCACGAGATGAGCGGCGGCCAGAAGCAACGCGTGATGATCGCGATGGCGCTCTCCTGCGATCCGAAGCTGCTCATCGCGGACGAGCCGACCACCGCGCTCGACGTGACCATCCAGGCGCAGATCCTGGAGCTCATCCGCAAGCTCCGCGACGAGCGCGGCATGGGCATCCTCTTCATCACGCACGACCTCGGCGTGATCGCGGAGATCGCGGACGACGTGGCGGTGATGTACCGCGGCGAGCTCATGGAGGCGGGACCGGTGGAGGCGATCTTCACCGCGCCGAAGCACCCGTACACCAAGGGGCTGCTCGCGTGCCGCCCGCGCCTCGACACGAAGTGGCGCCGGCTGCCGACGGTGGCGGACTTCATGGTCGTCACCGACGAGCCCTCGAAGGAGGGCGGCAAGATCACGATCACGGAGAAGAAGCTCGAAGACGAGACGCGCTTCGAGCGTGGACGCGGCCGCGTACTGCACCCGAAGAAGACGTTGATCGAGCTCGGCTACGATCCGAAATCCGAGTTCGATCCCGGAGCAGACGCGGCCTTCGTCGACGAGGGCGCGCAGCCGCTGCTCTCGGTGCGCGATCTGAAAGTCTGGTTCCCGATCAAGAAGGGCGTCCTGCAGCGCACCGTCGATCACGTGAAGGCGGTCGACGGCGTGAGCTTCGACGTCTACCGCGGGCAGACCCTCGGGCTCGTCGGCGAGAGCGGGTGCGGCAAGACGACGACGGGCCGCGCGGTGCTGCGGCTGCAGGAGAAGACCGGCGGCGCGATCCGCTTCGACGGCGTCGACGTCCACACGCTGACCGGCGACGCGCTCCGCAAGTGGCGGCGCCGCATTCAGATCGTGTTTCAGGATCCTTACGGGTCGCTCAATCCCCGCATGCGCGTGGTCGCGATGCTCACCGAAGCGATGCAGATCCACGGGCTCGGCGTGTCGCACGAGGCGCGGGTGAAGCGCGCGGAGAAGCTCCTCGACGAGGTCGGCCTGAAGAAGGAGCACCTCTCGCGCTACCCGCACGAGTTCTCGGGGGGCCAGCGGCAGCGCCTCGGCATCGCGCGCGCGCTCGCGGTGGAGCCCGATCTGATCGTCTGCGACGAGAGCGTCTCGGCCCTCGACGTGAGCGTGCAGGCGCAGGTGCTGAACCTCTTGCGCGATCTTCAAGAGCAGCGCGGGCTCACCTACGTGTTCATCAGCCACGACCTGAGCGTGGTGAAGTTCATGGCCGACATGATGGCGGTGATGAACGCAGGGAAGATCGTGGAGATGGGACCGAGCGAGGCCATCTACGCCAAGCCGCGCGAGGACTACACGCGGCGGCTGGTCGAGGCGATCCCGGACGACTCGATCGAGAACGTGCGACGGCGGCAGCGCGAGCGCGACGAGGCGGCGAAGAAGCGCGCGGCGTCGTGATCTCGCGAGCACGTCGTGGTGAGCGCGAGCGCGTCGTGATCGCGAGCGCGTCGTGATCGCGAGCGCGTCGTGATCGCGAGCGCTTCGTGATCGCGAGCGCTTCGTGGTCAGCGCTTCGTGGTGAGCGTGAGCTCGTTGCGGGTCGTCGCGTTCGCCCGTGCGCCGCTTCGTCACACGTCCGGGACGTCGGTGTGGCAACGCGCGACGCTGCGAGCGTACTTTTTCGCCCAGCCCTCGCGTGGCCCGATGCTTGCTCGGCGCCGCGCCGCCAGGCCCGCGGATCTGCTCGCGTTTTTCGAGCGATCGCGTGATAGCCTCGGCCCCGCGCGCACGCCGCGCACGAGAGGGAGAACATGCTTCGACACTCGACTCGACTCCTCGCGACGGTCGCGCTCGCCGCGCTCGCCATGAGCGCGACCGCGACCGCCCAAGCGCCGATTCCCGTCAACATCGAGAGCACGCCGCCGGGCGCGACGGTGCACCTCGACGACGAGAACGCGGCCCCGCTCGGCGTCACGCCGCTGCGACGCGTCCGCATCCCGCGCGGTCAGCACACGCTCATCTTCAAGAAGACCGCGCACCAGACGCAGCGGCTTCCCATCAACGTCCGTCGTCGCAACGAGACCTTCCGCTCGACGCTGCCGCCGCTCGGCGTGATCACGATCACCGCGGGCAACGGCGACGCGACGGGCGCGGCGGTGAAGATCGACGGTCAGTCGATCGGCAACGTGCCGACCACGCACGAGGTGCAGCCGGGCCGGCACATGGTGCAGGTCGGTCGCGAGGGCTTCGTGACCTTCACGCAGTGGGTCGAGGTCGCGGGCGGTCAGGTGCTGACGATGCCGGTGCTGCTCGAGCGTGAGGCGCCGCGCACGGGCTCGATCCTCGTCGCGGCCGACGTGAGCGGTGCGACGGTGCTCGTCGACGGCGAAGAGCGCGGCCAGACGCCGACCATCGTGGAGAACCTGAGCGAGGGCGATCACCTCGTGGTCGTGCGTTCGAACGACGCGGGCATGCAGCCGCACCAGCAGACGGTGCGCGTGATCGCCGCGCAGCGCGCGGTGGTGAACGCCACGCTGCGTCCCGCGCCGCCGGAAGGCGGGTCGCTCCGCGTGCTCGCGAACGCACCGGGCGCGGTGATCTTCCTCGACGGCGAGGCGCTCGGCGAGGCACCCGCCACCGCCGAAGGTGTCTCGCCGGGCGAGCACATCGTCGAGGCGCGCGCGGAGGGTTTCCAGCCGCTGCAGCAGCCGGTGACGATCGAGCAAGGTCGTCAGCGCGTGCTCAGCCTCGAGCTACAGCGCGTGCAGCTCGCGCCCGGTCGTGTCGTCGTGAACGCGAACGTCGCAGGCACCACGGTCCTCGTCGACGGCGAAGAGCGCGGCAGCGCGCCGGTGGTGGTCGAGGAGCTGCCCGCGGGCACACACGCGATCATCGTGCGCGCGGCGGGGCATCGTGAGTTCCGCACCACCTGCGAGACCGCGCCCGGCACGAACTGCGAGCTGAACGTCGAGCTGCACGTGCTCGGCGCGCCGGTGCGGGTGAGCGCGAACGTGCGCGGCGCGGAGCTCTTCGTGGACGGCGAGCGCGTCGGCCCGGTGCCCTACGAGGGCGACATCCCGTCGGGCTCGCACGTGATCGAGGTGCGCGCGGAGGGCTACCGCGCCTACGTCGCGCAGACGATCTTCGCGGCGGACGACGAGCCGCGCGTGATCGAAGCCACGCTGGTGCGCGAGGGCGAGCTCACGCCCGAGGAGGTCGCGGAGCGTGAGGCGTCGCGACGCGAGCGTCATCAGCAGGCGGTCGCGCGCTCGGGTGTGCCGCTTCCGGACGATCTCGCGCTCCTCGATTTCAGCCTCGGCTGGCCGTACGTCTTCGAGGCGCGCCTCGGCATCGGCATCTTCGACTGGCTCGAGGCCGGCGTGGGCCTTCGCACCTTCGTGCGCCTCACGGAGTTCGAGGGCCGCGTGAAGGCGGGCTGGCGACCAGTTCCGCAGTTCAGCTTCGGCGCGCAGTTCCGCATCGGTGGCGGCATCGGTCCGAACCGCGACGCGACTCGAGCGGAGCGCGACGCCGCGCCGCCGGGTGAAGAAGCGGGCGGTCACCCGACCAACAGCTTCTACACGAGCGTCGAGGGCCTCCTCTCGCTCCACTTCCTGCGCGCGGGCAACTTCACGCTCTGGGCCGGCTTCGACTTCCACTCCGATCGTTGGGATTGGAACGCGGCCAACGCGGATTGTCGGTCGCGCAACGGCTGCGAGAACGGCATGTCGATCCGCGGCGACGACGGAACGCTCGGCACGATCGTGGGCCGTCAGAACCTCGCCCGCTTCCGCGTAGGCGGCTCGCTCGAGTTCATCGTCAGCAAGAACTGGAACGTGTGGGGCTCGTTCGAGGGCGCGTTCGGCAACCCGCGCCGCGTGCTCGGCGACGTCTTCGGCGGCAACAACGAGGACCTCCAGCTCTACTCGCGCCTCGGCATGACCTACAAGTTCGACGTCGCCCGCGACTGAACGAGAGACGAGAGTCTCGAACCCAGAGAAGCGCCGCGGCCCCGAGGTCGCGGCGCTTTCGTGTTCGCGGAGCGCGCGCCCGAGCTCGTCGACGTGGTCGTGGTCGTGGTCGGCGACACGAACGGTGACGAGAGCTCGTGAGCAGCGAGCGTCGACGAGACGAGCCCGATCACACACACGCGCGCGCTTCCCTTTGCGCGCACCCCCCGCGTCCGCTACCCGAGCGCCCATGCTCGACGATCGCGACGCGGTGCGTGCGCAGCTCGGTCGCCCGCTGCGAGGCGAGAGCGAGGTGGTGCGACGTTGTTCGCTGCGGCTGCCGATCGTGGTCGCGGTGCCGCCCGTGCTCGCGTCGGGGGAGCCGTTCCCCACGCGCTACTGGCTGACGTGTCCGCTCGCGCGCAAACGCATCGGCCGCCTCGAGAACGCGAACGGCGTGCGGCACTTCGACGAGCGGGCGGCACACGACCCGGTGTTCGCCGAGGCACTGCGCGCGGCGCACGAGGCGTACGCGGACGAGCGCGACGAGCTGATCGCGGACGACGCCACGCGACGCCCCCGCGGCGGCATCGCGGGCATCGATCCGAGCGCAGGCGTGGTCGGCGTCAAGTGTCTCCACGCGCACTTCGCACACCACGCGGCAGGCGGCGCGAACCCCGTCGGCGCCGCGATCGCGCCTTTCGTCGAGCCGCTCGAGTGTACCCGCCCGTGCGTGGGTGAGGGCGTGTGGAGCGAGCCGCCCCATCCGGTCTCCGGGCCGGGCGGCGATCCACGCGCCGCCTTCGACGACACGCGTGAACGTTGAGGTTGTCGGGGTCGTGGACATGGTCGACGTGGTCGTGAACGGCGACGTGATCGGCGACGTCGGCGATGTGACCGGCGACGCGACGTGAACGGCGACGCGGGATCGACGATCGCCTCGGATCCCTCGGGGTTGCCGACCAGGTCCACGTTCACGTTCATGTTCACGACCACGACCACGACCACGTTCACGCGCCCGACGAACCCGCCTCGCTCCGGTTGACGCACGCCGCGTGCGCCGATCAGAGTGTGCGCGTGCACTCCCAGGCCGTGACCGCGGTGCCTCCGCGCCCGATGATCCGCTCCCGGATCGCCTGGTCGATCTTCTTCACCGTCGCGACCGCGGTCGTCGTCACCGCCGCGATGCTCACCCCGAGCCCGCTCGGCCACGGCACCCACACCCAGCTCGGCCTCCCGCCCTGCGGCTTCCTCTCGTTCACCGGCGTGCCCTGCCCCGGCTGCGGCCTCACCACCTCCTTCGCGCACATGGTGCGCTTCGAGGTCGTCGGCGCCGCGCGCGCGAACCCCTTCGGCGTGCCGCTCTTCCTCGTCACCTTCTTCAGCATCCCGATCTCCGCGCTCGGCCTCGTGCGCGGCTGGGGCGTGCTCGACACCCTCGACCGCATGCGCTTCGAGCGCGTCGCGATCCTGCTCGCGCTCTGCTCGATCGTGAGCTGGGGCATGCGCCTGCTCTCGGTCGCGCTGCACTGATCCGCCCATCCGCGCGGCGGTCGCGGCGTCGCGCTATCCTCGCCGACGCCGCGCGGAGCAGGTCCGTGCGAAGCTCACGAGCAGCAGGGTGTTGGATCGCGTGCAGCCACCGGGGCGTGTCGCCCGAGCCTCGACGACGTGCGTCGCGATCGCGCTCGTCTTGGCGTGCCTCGGCTGTCGCGAGCCCGCGGTCGCCACGCAGGTGCTCGTGCACGTCGACGTCGAGCCCGCGATGCAGGGGAGGGCGGAGGCGCTACGCCTGCGGGTGCGCCGCGCGGATGCCGAGCCGTGGACGCAGACCGAGCCGCTCGCGCGCCTGCGCTTCCCGACCACGCTCCCCCTCGAGCCGCGCGACGGAGACGCGAGCCGACGCTTCGACGTCGAGGCCGAGCTGCTCGGGCCCGGCGGTGCGGTGCTCGTGCGCGAGCGCGCGCTCGGCGGCTACGTCGATGGAGAACGCCGCCACGTCACGCTCCGGCTCGCGGAGCCCTGCGAGGCGATCGCGTGCGGCGCGCTCGAAGCCTGCGTGGAAGGCGCGTGCGAGGGCGCTTGCGTTCGGCCGACCGACGCACGCACCGACACCCGCACGCTCCCCGAGCGCTGCGTGGGACTCGACGCCGGAGTCGATGGCGGCTTCGACGCGGGCCTCGACGCCGACCTCGACGACGCGGCGCTCGACGCGGACGACGCCGCACTCGACGCGAGCGAGGACGCCGGCACCGACGGAGGCACCTGCGCGCCGGTGGTGACCTTCGATCTCGCACCGAACCATCTCTGCGTGCTCCTCGATGGCGGCGTCCTGCGCTGCTCGGGTGCGAACGGTCGCGGCGCGCTCGGCATCGGATCGCGCGCCGCCGTCGACGGATTCGCGTCGCCCGTCGCGGACGGCCCGTGGCGCGAGGTCGTGGTCGGCGAGCGGAGCACCTGCGCGCTCGCGGGCAACGAGCTCTTCTGTTGGGGCGACGACCCGGGACGCCTCGGCCTCACCCACCCCGAAGCCGACACCACGCGCCCGCAGCGTGTCCTCGGTGCCGGCGGCGTCACGCTCTTCCGCCGCGCGTCGATCGGCGCCGGCCACGGCTGCGCGCCGCGTTTCTCGGATCCCCCGAGCGTCTACTGCTTCGGTCGCAACGACTTCTCGCAGTCCGGCGGCGAGGTCTCGGCGACCCTCGTCGCCCCCGCGGCGTCGCCCATGCTCGGCTCCGCGTTCTCGGTGAGCGCGGGCGATCGCCATACCTGCGCGATCCGCACGACCACCCCGAGCGTGGTCTGCTGGGGCGACAACGACTTCGGCCAGCTCGGCGTCGCGTCCGCGACCACCGAGACCGCGGGCGCCCCACAATCCGCGATGCTCCGAGCGTTCTCCATCGCGGCCGGCGCGACCTTCACGTGCGCGCTCCGCGATCCGGATCGACGCCCCGTCTGCTTCGGCGACAACCGCAACTCGCAATGCGGCGCGAGCGTGCAGCGCGAGGTCAGCCGCACCGTGGTCCCGCTCGACGTCGCGATCGTCCCGAGCGGGATCGACGCGGGCGACGCGCACGCGTGTGTGGTCTCCGAGGAGGGCGAGATCTGGTGTTGGGGATCCAACGCCGCCGGCCAGCTCGGCACGGGCGTCGACGCCGGCCCGAGCACGGCCACGCCACGACGCGCGCTCGGCGACGGCTACGTCGAGGTCCACGCGGCCGCCGATCGAACGTGTGGTCTGCGCTCGGACGGCTCGCTCTGGTGTTGGGGCCGCGGCGACGGAACGCCGCGCGCGCTCTGCGTCGAGTGATGCGCCGACAGCGTGTTCGCGATGAGCTCACGACCACGACGCACGACGCGCCATGCACGACGTACGACCACGTCCACGACGCGCACGACGACGCACGGCGCATCCGCTGTTCGCCCCGTCTCGCCGTCGCGTGAGCAAACCAGCGTTCGCTCCCGCGCCCGCGCGGACGCTCTGCCGCGTGCTGCTATCGTCCGCGGATGAGCCAAGACTGGGTCGGGATCGTGCTCGCGGCCGGACAGGGCACGCGAATGAGGAGCGCCACGCCGAAGGTGCTCCACGCCATCGCGGGGCGACCGCTCGTCGCGTGGGCGGTGGGCGCCGCGCTCGAAGCCGGCGCGCGCGAGTGTGTGGTGGTCGTCGGCCACGGCCGCGACGCGGTGAAGGCCTCCCTCCACGCGCGCTTCGGCGACCGCGTGCGCTTCGCGGTGCAAGAGGAGCAGAACGGCACTGGTCACGCGGTCCGCTGCGCGCTCGAGCAAGCGCTCCCCGACTACGCCGGCACCGTCGTGATCAGCTACGGCGACTGCCCGCTGCTCACCGCGGAGACGTTGCGACGTCTCGTGCACGCGCGCGGCGGCGCACCGCTCGCGCTCGTCACCGCGATGCTCCCGGACCCCACCGGCTACGGCCGCATGATCCGCAAAGACGGCCGCGTGATCGCCATCCGCGAGCACAAGGACTGCAACGAGACCCAGCGCGCGATCCGCGAGGTGAACCCGGGCCTCTACGCGATCGACACGACCTTCCTGCGCGAGGCGATCGCAGGCCTCGACACCAACAACGCGCAGGGCGAGCTCTACCTGACGGACGTCGTCGCCGCCGCAGCCAAGCAGGCCCACGTCGCGGACGTACCCGGCGACATGAGCGAGCTGCGCGGCGTCAACGACCGCTACGAGCTCGCGCTCTGCGGCGAGGTGATCCGCCGACGCATCGCGGAGACGCTCGCCCGCAGCGGCGTCGGCGTCATCGATCCCGCCACCACCTACGTCGACGCGGACTGCGTGGTCGAGCCCGACGCGACCCTCGAGCCCAACGTCCACCTGCGCGGCGCGTGCGTCGTCCGCGCGGGCGCGCACGTCGAGACCGGCTGCGTGCTCACGAACGTCCTCGTCGACGAAGGCGCGCACCTCAAGCCCTACAGCGTGGCCACCGACAGCCGCATCGGGCCGCGCGCCGACGTGGGTCCCTTCACCCACCTCCGCCCGCAGACCGAGCTCCACGAGGGCGCCAAGGTCGGCAACTTCTGCGAGACCAAGAAGACCATCGTCGGCCCCCACTCGAAGGTGAACCACCTCGCCTACGTCGGCGACGGAATCCTCGGAGAAGGCGTCAACGTCGGCGCCGGAACCATCTTCTGCAACTACGACGGATTCCGGAAACACACCACGATCCTCGAAGACGGTGCGTTCATCGGAAGCGACTCCCAGCTCGTCGCTCCCGTCCGCATCGGCAAGGGCGCCTACGTCGCGAGCGGCTCCACCATCACCAAGGACGTCCCCGACGACGGCCTCGCGATGTCGCGGACCAAACAGGTGAACAAAGAGGGTTACGCGAGCAAGCTCAAAGCCCGTTTCGCGGTGGACGCGAAGAAGAAGCCCGAGCACGGCTGACGATCGTCATCGCCCCGGGCACGACGTTTCGCCGCTCTCGCACGCGCCATCGGACGCATTCGCGTCGTGAGCGGAGGCGCGTGCGCGCGCGTCGTGACGTGCGGTCGCATCGTGAGCGCGCGCGGTCGCGTCGTGAGCTTCTGGGTTCCCTGAAGTCCACGACCCGAACGCGAGCGAGGGAAGCGGCGGCCCTACGGTGCGAGACCCCGAAGGGTCGAAGAAGGAAGGACCGCCATGGCCTCTGCGCGGCAGGCTAGCGGAGAAGCGTCGTGAGGTCGACGGGGGAGAACGCGTTGGCCTCCACGCGCGGGCGAAACACGTACGCCGGCTCGCCGCGCAGCGCGACGCCCTCGTCGGCATAGAGCACGGGAATCCCGACGTCGCTGCGTGGAACGCCGCGGAAGAGGTCGTGGACGCTCGGCAACGCGTCGAGGCTCTCGACGAAGGGCGGCATCAGCTTCGCGAGGAGCTTCGTGTTGCCGGCGGCGGAGTGAACCCGCCCTGGCAGATTCGCGTCGAGGTAGATCAACGCGCGCCGCTCGAGGTCGAGGTACGCGATGTACTTCGTGAGGTTCGCGCCGCGAAGTGGGAACGAGAGCTGGCAGCGCGAGGGCTCGAAGAGCTTGCCGCTCTCGGCCTTCTCTCCCCACATCAGCGCCGCGAAGACCTCTTCGGCTTCGTCGAAGGTCTTTCGCGAATAACAGAGCACGTTCCAGACCGCGTAGCGGACGCCCGAGGCGGCGAGCGGCTCGAGGTAGAGGTCGATGAGCTGACACGCGCGCCCGTCGAGATCTTTCGAGTTGGTCGGATCACCGCTGAAGAGCGCGCTGGCACCTCCGGGGCCCTTCGCCTGCGTGTGGGTCCAGCAGCACACTCCGCGTGGGCTCCAGTCGGACGCGAAGAAACACCAGCCGTTGTCGTACCAGAGGTTCGTGCTCGCGGGTCCGGACTTCCAGTAGCTCGCGCTCCGAACGAACGTCATCTCGGGCGGGATCGGGAACAGCGTTCCGCGCCCATGCGGTGAGAGGTCCGAGTCGTTCGTCTGCAGCTTGATCCAATGCGTCCGCGGATCGAGCCGCACCTCGGGGATCTTCGTTCGAACCCGCGCCGCGATCTCCGCTTCGATCCGCACGACCAACGCCGTGACGATCTCACGCGACGGCAGCTCGTCCGCCGCCCGTGCCTCGCGCACCTGCACCTTCGACCAAACCCCCTTCGGGGGAAACACGCGGTGCGCCCGTGCATGCAGCGTCTCGAGCGTGCGGAGCACCTTGAGGAGCTGCTCCGTTCGCAGCGACGGCATCACGCTCACGAACGTGCCGGCCGCGTCGGCCCCGAAGCGCCGGAGCGCGTCGACGAGGCGCCGCAGCATCTCGCCCGGCCGCTCCGCGAGCATCGTGAGCGCGGCAGGATCGCGGGCCGCGAGGGCGGCTTCGAGGCGAGCGTTCCAGGTCTGGATCGGCGCGTCGCGGTACACCCGATCGTACGCCGCGCATGTCCGCGGAAACCGAGCCGCGTGATCGCCCGGCCGCAGCGCACGAAAGAGCCGCTTGAACCGCTCCGGGCGGCGCGCGACGTCCTCGTCCAGCCGCTCCGTCGCCTCCAGCATCGCGAGGAGCGCGCGCCGCTCGGGCCGCTTGAACCCGCGCAGCTTCGAGGGCTCGCGGAGCGCGACGTCGCCTCCGCTCATCGCGACCGCCAGCCGCAACACGTCCGTCGCGGTCGTGACCCGCGGTCGTCCGCCGAGCGCGATCATCCGCGCGGCGAGGCGCATCTGATTCTCTTTGAATGGCACGGAGCTCACGTCGACGCGGTCGAGATACCGGGGCAGAAGATGCTCCACTTCCTCCCATTGACCCGAGGTCCAACGCGCCGGGAGCCGCAGGTTCGCGTGCAGCGCGTCCTCGAGCGCGTGCTCGCTCGCCAACCCGAGCACCCGCAGCGACACCGACTCGTCCAGCGCCGCTCGCGGCGCTTCGGGTGCAGTGAAGAGCTCGTTCGGCAGACCCCAATACATGAGGATCTGGCGGAGCCAGTAGTCGCTCTCCGACATCGCGAGCACTTCACCGGGGAAGTTCTTGTAGACGACGTGGTCGCCCATCCGCCGATCGTCCCCCGTGATCGACGCGAGCGCGGCCTCCAACTCCGGCCACCAACGATCCACGTCGACCTCCGACGCCGCCGCCAGCGCCGTGAACGCCTCGTGCGAGAGCGCGTACCCGAAGTAGGTCAGGTTCGACGCGATCGTCGCGAGCCGCGCTCGATCGAGCGGCGTTCTTCCCGCGCGAGGGATGGAGACCAAGCCACGCCGAACGAGGATCTCGTGGTCACGTCGAAGCGCCATGGAGCGCAGGGTAGGCGGTGGTGGTGGGGGCGTCACGGGCGGATCTGCACGACAGGCGAACCTCACGACCCCGTGAGCGGCGGCAACGCGCCTCCTTCCCCGAGCGACCGCAAGAAGCGCCCGAGGTGCGCCCACGCGTCTTGGCCCACGCCGCCGAGGTCGACCTTCACGTCGCTTCCCGACCGCGACGCACGCACCACCACGCCGCCCATCGCCACCTCGAGCACCTCCTCGTCGAGCGTCATCGGCACCTCGTCGGGCGCGCGGCGCATCTCGGCGTCCGGAGGCTCGTCGCGATGCACGACCGCTTTCCTCGGGGCTTCCGGCTTGGTCTCGACCCCGAAGACGCGCCGCATGCGCTTCAAGAACGACTCGTCGGTTCCGAAGTGCAGCTCGTCCGTCGTTCCGTCGAACACGCCCTCGAAGAGCGCGCGCTTGTGCACGAGGCTCTCCGCGATGCGTCCCTCGATCCCCTCGCGCGTCACCAGCGTGATCACCCGTACCGATCCTTGCTGCCCCATGCGATGCACGCGTCCCACACGCTGCTCGAAGACCGCCGGGTTCCACGGGAGATCGAGCTGCATCACCGTCCTCGCCGCGCCTTGCAGGTTGAGGCCGACGCCGCCCGCATCGGTCGACAGAAAGAGCCGCGCGTCGGGATCGTCGTGGAACGCCGCGACCGCCCGCGCGCGACGCGCTCCGTCGAGATCTCCGTGCAGCTCCAGACACCGCAGGCCACGCGCGCGCAGCTCCGGGCGAAGCACCCGCTCGAGCAGCACCAACATGCGCCGCCACTGACTGAACACGACCACCTTCTCGCCCGCGTCCACGAGCGAGAGCAGATGATCGCGCGCGACCTCCAGCTTGGGCGACGGATACGCGGCGAGTAGCTTCTCCACGCTCCAGGACTCCAGCCGCGGCTCCACCTCCTCGAAGAGGTAGAGCGCGAGCCCGTCGCAGATCATCCGCATCTCCTGGAGCTCCCTCATCAACCGGAGGACGTCGTCCTGGAGCAGCACCTCCTTTCGAAGAATCCGCTGCGCGCGCTGGTGATGTTCCGCGTGCGCGGTCCGTTGCCGATCGGTGATGGACGCGTGCTGCACCTCGTCGAGCCGCTCGGGCAGCTCCGAGAGCACCTGCTCCTTCGTGCGTCGCAGCCAACGCCGCCCCATCCGCTGCCGCAGCAGATCCAGCCGACGCACGCCTTTGACCTTCTTCTCCTCCTCGTCCACCACCGCGTGCTCCGGAAACAGCCGCCACATCGGACCCAGCGCGCGCGGATCCAGCAGCTCCATCACGGAGTGCAGCTCCTGCAGACGATTCTCGAGCGGCGTCCCGGTGAGCGCGAGCACCCGCGGCGTCGTCAGCGCCTTCACCGCCTTCGCGGTCAGCGTGTTCCAGTTCTTGATGCGCTGCGCCTCGTCGACGACCAAGAGCGCCGCGTCGATCGCGCGAAGCTCACCGAGGTCGTGGCGCATCGTCGTGAAGTTCAGCACCCACACGTCCGCGCGGGTGGTGCGGATCGCCTCGCGCCGCCGCCCGCGCGAGCCCTCGAGCACACACACCGAGAGCGACGGTGCGTAGCGATGGATCTCCCGCCGCCACTGGTCCTTCAGCGACGCCGGGCACACCACCACCGTTCGATGCGCCTCCCCCAGCGCGCGCAGCAGCACGATCGTCGCGATCGTCTGCACCGTCTTGCCGAGCCCCATGTCGTCCGCGAGCAGCGCGCGTCGCTCCCGCGCGGCGAAGAGCACGCCGTCGATCTGATACGGACGCAGCCGAACCTTCAGCGCATGCTCCACCTCCACCCAAGCCGTCGGAGGTGGTCCGTCGCCTGCGAGATGACGCCGCAGCTTCCGCTCGAAGCGCCCGAAGCGCGCGCGCCACGCGTCGTGCTCCGCCCACGCCTGGAGCTGCTCCGCCAAACCCTCCGCCATCCAGAGCCCACGCGTGCGCCGCAACGCGTCCTGCAACGTCTGCGGCGACACGTTCGCGCGCACGTGCCCCTCCCGATCCAACAAGCGCGCGATCCCGAGCGAGCGCCCCGCGGGCACGTAGACGTGTACGTCGGTGATCGGCGCCACGACCCGACCTGCCGTGCAGCGCGGCCGAATCATGGCGACCGGCCGATCGAGCGGTAGCTCCACCACCTCTGCGTTGCGTGCCGACGGCGCGGGGGAGCGATCTCGCACGGAGTGATCGCGCACGGAGTGATCGCGCACGGAGTGATCGCGCACGGAGTGATCGCGCACGGAGTGATCGCGTGCGAAGTCGCGAGCCGAAACGTGAAGAGTCGAGTTGCTTCGCACGAGCGACCCACGCGTCTCGCGTCGTACGAGCTCGCCCCAAGCGAGCGCACGTGCCTCGGAGTCGTCGTCGTCCTCGATCTCCTCCCACTCGGCCTCCTCCGCCTCGATCTCGCGCCGCCGCGCGCGCAGGAGATCGAACGCCCGCTGCTGCAACCCACGCGAGTCCGCCGCGAGTCGACCCTGCACTTCACACGGATCCTCTCGATGACCTCCGCGGCCGCGCTCGCTCCGCGCCCTCGACGGCTTCCTGTCTTCACCCTCTACGGCTGCCGCCTTCGGTGCGACCTCCCGACGCACCACCCAACGGTGCTTGCAAAGCGCCAGCTCGCTCGTCCAAGCGTCTGCGCAACTGCAGCTCATCGCCGTCTCCGAGGCCCAGATCACCTCGTACGCGCGTTTCCCGCACGACGAGCTCACCCGCCAGCGCCCGTACCGCGCGCCACCCGCGGGTCGCTCGAGGATCTTCAGTCCCTCGGAGTTCAGACCCCGATCGAGGATCTCTCTCCCGCGCGCTTTCTCGATCGCGTTGCGCACCACCGTCTCTGCGTCTTCCGTCGTCGTGGTTGTGTTCATACGCAAAGACTCGGGAGCGCCTGTGACATGCCGCGGCGCTCAAACGACATAGATCATGCAAAGCGATCGCTTCATGCCCGCTTCCTGCCGCTTCGTGTCCGGGTCCCGCACGCGAAGCGGGAAGCGCCGACGTGCTTCGCCGTGCGCGCGTCCGCCCGAGGCGTTCGGAGGTGCGCGGATGTGACGCCTGCGAGAACGTGCTCTCCTCAGCCCATGAATCGGACCGTCCTCGTCGCCTGCTCACTCGAGCACGTCGTCCACATCGCGCGCGACGTTGGAGCCTTCTTGCCCGAAGACCCGTTCGCGGAGAGCTGCTTGCCCAGATGCGGGGCGGGCGCCTCTGAGCCGCGCGTCGAAGCGCCCACGTCGCGCGAGTGAGTCTCCGTTCGTCGGCCTCGCCACCCGATCTCGCAGCGCACGCACGGGCGGCGCGCGACTCTACCGAGTCTTGCGAGTCAGGCCTCGGCACGAGTACGAAGGAGCGAGATGGCGAGGTCTTTCGTTTCGCACGCGGGCGTCGACGTGGTCGTCGTGGACGGCGCGTTGCTCGTCCTCTACGCGCTCACGTTGCAGCGCCTCTCCGACAGCGACGAGCGCGGCGCGGAGCTGCGAGAGTTGTTGAGCATGGGGGAGCACTGGATCGGCATGCTCGGGATCGAGCTCTCGTGCATCGACCGCGCGTGCGCCGAGCAGCTCTGCGCCGTCGTTCACGACCTCGCGCACGGCGACGTGAGCACCGACGAGCTCGAGAAGGCGCGCGATCGCTGGTTCTCGCACGTCCGCGAGTGGAGCGAGGAGGGGATCCCGGAGGAGCTGATCCAGGCGGCGGTGGTGGGGCCGCTGCAGGAGTTGTGCGAGCGGTTCCTGGCGGCGTAGGTGTCGCCGCCGCACCACCGGCAAGCCACGCGCGCGGAGTCAGGTACGCGAGCACGCGTGGACCACGACGCCAGGCACTCCAGGTCGCCACCGTGCGGACCGACGATGGCTCGCTCCTCCGGGCGGCGCGCGGCGCCGCGAGTCATCACGACGTCCTGTCGTGCGTGGCCTCGCGCGTTCCGAGCTCCGCGGCCCAGCCGACGTCACCACGACGCGACCGTCGCCCGCACGTACGCGTTCAGCGCCCGCACGACCGCGTCGACGTCCGAGGCGTAGAAGCCCGCGCCGTGGAGGCAGTTGTATTCGACGACCCGCAGCGCACCGCCGGAATGCGCGACGTCGAGCACGAACGCCGGGCTCGGCGCGTACCGCGCGGCGATCGTCTCGCCGAACGACACGACCTCGACCGGCACGTCGGCACGCACGTCGAGCGTGTCCCCGCGTCGGTAGTGGCTGCCGGTGACCACGCGACCGTCGACGACGAAGAGCCGCCACTCGTCGTCGATCGTCCGCGGCGGACAGAGCGCCACGTCGGCGTCGAGCAACGGATGGTCTTGCGTGCGCAGACGCTCCGCCCACGCACGCAGCTCGCCCACGCGCCAGACCTCGCCGGCGAGCGACTTGTCGTCCCGCGTCGGGCGCGCGAAGAGCAGGACGTCGTCGGCGTCGGGCAACGCCGGCAGGTCACGCACGGGGGCGATGCGCGCACCGTGGTTGAGCGCGTCGTGTCCGAGCGCGGCAGTCCAAGTGCGGAGGTCGAACCCGGTTTCGTCGAAGTACACGCCCGGCGTCCACCGCTTCGCGGCATGAACGCGGGCGACGAACGAGGCCGCCCCGTAGAACACCGTCGGCACGTCGTTCGGCACGTCGGGCAGCTCGTCCGAGAACGGGACGACGCGAACCTCGACGAGCTCGGCGCGATCGTCTCGGACCGCACGGCGAAGCCGGTCGAGCTCGGCGGTGGAACCGAGGTTGGATTGGAGCACCCAGCGCATCGGCGGAGGTTAGGAGCTACCGCTCCACCTCGCGACCCTCCTCCGCGTCCCCCACCTCGTACTTCGCGACCCCCTCCGCCTCCCAGCCCGCGAGAAGCGCGAGCACCGTGGCGAGCTCCACCTCGGGCGGCACGTCGATCGCGAAGAGCCCGGCGAGCGAGCTCCCCTCCACTGCGCACCCCAAGGCACGCACCGCGTCTCGGTGCGGCGCCGCGTCGGCTTCGTGCACGATCACCCGCAGCGTCCGATGTCCGCCGCGCGCCACGACCTCCACGAAGGGCCGCAGCGTCCCGTCGGCCGGCCCCACGCGGACGACGTCACCGCACGACACCTCCCGCACGAAGAAGAGCACGTTGTCGATCACGACGAGCTCCGGGTCCTCGGTGCGCCGCGCCCAGCACGTCTCGGCGTCGTAGGGCGGCCACCCGTCCTCGTCGGCCTCCAGCCGAAACTCGACGCGCACGTACGCCTCGGGCGAGGGCGGGTCGTTCGGGGTCACGCCGTCGGCCTTCGTGCTCATTCATCCACCTACGCCCGGGACACACTCGTTCGTCGCGTCTGTCATACGGCAGGCCACCTCGACGACACGAAGCACGCGGAGGTCCCCATGTCCGTTGCTCGTGCCGTGGCTCGTGCTCGATCGATCCTGCCCGTACTCGTCCTCCTGACCCTCGGTTGTCAGGCCACGGACGCGCCGAGGCTGCCCCAGGACTCCGACGATGGGGCGACCCGATCGGTGGTGCGTTCGCTCGAGCTCGGGCTGACGGTGGAGGACCTCGAGGCGTCCGCTGCGTCCGTGCGCGCGCTGGCGGTCGCCCACGACGGATCGCGCGTGGAGTCTGCGTCGATTCGCGACGAGAGCGCGGAGCTGGCGCTGCGTGTACCGGCGCTCGAGCTCGAGGCGGTGCGTCGCGAGCTGCGCGCGCTCGGGGAGGTGGAGCGCGATGAGGAGCGGTCCGAGGACGTGACGACGCAACGGGTGGACGTCGGCGCCCGTGCGCGTTCGGCGCGCGCCGAGGAGGAGCGCCTGCTCGCGATGTTGCGTGACGACACCGCGTCGCTCGCGGACGTGCTCGCGGTCGAAGCGCGGCTCGCGACGGTGCGGGAGCGTATCGAGCTGCTCGAGGCGACCGAGCGCGAGATCGCTTCTCGCGTCGAGCTCGCGCATGTGCACGTTCGGCTCTCGACGCGCGCCGCGCCGCCGTGGGCGCGGCCGCTCACGACGCTCGGCGACGCTGCGGAGCTCGGCGTTCACGCGGCGGCCGGCCTCGCGGTCGGGCTCGCCGCGTTCGTCGTCGCGGCCGCGCCGGTGGTCGCGCTCCTGCTCGCGGCGCTCGCGCTCGTGGTACTTCCGCGGCGTGCGCTCGGTCGTCGACGTGCCCGTGCCCGACTCGCCACGAACGGTGGATGACTGACCCTCGTCGCGAGCTCGAGCGCGAGATCGCGGAGCTCCACCTCGCGAGCTTCGCGTGGGCGCGTGCCTGCGTCGGGGACGACGGGGACGCCGAGGACGTGTTGCAGACGACCTACGAGAAGATCTTCAGCGGCCGCGCGCGCTTCGAAGGGCGCGCGAGCTTGAAGACCTGGCTCTTCGGAGTGATTCGGCTGACCGCGCTCGAGCATCGGCGACGTGCGTGGCTTCGGTGGGTGCGCTTCTCGCCCCTGACCCACGAGCCGGAGGCGACGTCGCGCGCGCCGAACGACGATTCGGAGTCGATTCGCCGTGCGCTCACCGCGCTCCCGGAACGACAGCGGCAGATCGTGCACCTCGTCTTCTACGAGGACCTCACGGTCGACGAAGCGGCCGCGTGCCTGGCGATCTCGGTCGGGTCGGCGCGCGTGCACTACGACCGCGGCAAGAAGCGGCTGCGCGAGCTTCTGACGGAGAGTGGTGTGGAACGCCAGGCGGGTGAGGCTACGGGAGGAACGCGATGAACGCGATGAACGACGACGACGACGCGGATCTGCGCGAAGCGTTTCGGGCTTTGAAGGAGCACGACCGAGCGCACGCACCTTCGTTTGCTCGTACGCGCGCGCGGGCGGACACCGCGTCGAGAGCGCGCGCGCGCACGCGTGTCGTGGGTGCGTTCGCCACCGTTGGAGCGGTCGTCCTCGCGTTCGTCGCGCTCGCTGTCCTCCGCCCGCAGCCCGAGACGTCGCCAGAGCCCGCGACGTGGGCGGTGCTCCCTGCTGCGGCCGAGCCGCTCGGCTTCTTGGCGCGCCCTCCGACCGCGCCGGTCACGTCGTCGGAACGACTCCTCGAACTCGAACGGAGCTGGTGATGCGAAACGTTCTCTTCTTCACGACGTGTCTGGTCGCCGCGAGCTGTGCGCGGGTGGACGAGGCTCCGCGCGAGCCGTCGCTCACCGAAGGAACCGTCGCGGCGGATTCACCGGGTGGGCGGGGGCTACCGCCGACGGAGCCTTCGAGCTCCGCCGTCGAGTCGCACCTCTTCGCAGCCGAGCTCGTGATGGACCATCAGGCCGCGCTCGGGCTCGATGCGGCACAGACCACCGCGCTGCGGGCGGATGTCGCGAGCGCGCAGGCCGAGCTCGTCGAGGCGGAGTGGTCGCTCCGTCGATCGCGCGAAGCCCTCGCGGAGCGACTGGCGATCGAACGCGTAGACGAAACCTCGGCCATGGCGGCGGCGGAGCGCGTGATCGAAGCGGAGAACGCCATCAAGCGGATTCACTTGCGCTTGCTCGTGCGGATCAAGAATCGGCTCACTCCGACGCAGCAAGCGCGGTTGACCGAGCTTCGTGGCGCGCGCTGATCACGTGACCACGGTCTCGGCGACCGTCGCGGTTCTGCCGTCGCCGAGCGTTGCGTGGCGTCGCTTTCTGACAAGCGGAGCTCTCACCCGCGACTCGACGCGCGCCGACGTTTCCTCGATGGACGCAGCGCGAGCAGCGTGGCTCCGAAGAGGAAAACAACCGAAGAAGGAGCGCCGTCGCTCGACGTCGTCGCGCAGGAACATCCGCCACTGCCGCCGCCCTCCGAGCCACCTCCGTCGGGATCACCGGTCGCAGGCCCACCGTCGGGAAACGTGACGCTGCCGTCGGTGCCCACGCCGCCGTCGGTGTCGACTCCCGCGTCCGCTTCGGGCTCCGGTTCGGGGAGGCCGGAGAGCCGAGCGACGTACGCGCCGCCGTGCCGCGGGTCCTCGTACGGACCGCGGGCTCGGCTCGGGCTGCCCGCGATCATCCACTCCCCGTCGAGCGCGAGGCTCGTTCCGAACTGATCCCCCGGCTCGGCGTCGCTCGCGACCACCCGAAGCTCGTGCGCCCAAACGTCGCCCGTCAGTCGAAACACGTGCACGGACCCGGTCCCGGGGGTTCCTTCGAACGGCAGCTCGGCGGCCCCGACGAGCAGCGTGCCGCGTTGGAGCGCCACCCCCGCGCCGAAGTAGTCCCCCGCGCGTCGCTCGGGCGCGACCAACCTCGCGTGCGGTTGCCACGCGCCGTCGACGCGTCGGTGCACGTACACGGCGCCGAGAGAGTCGTCCTCTGAGAACGCTCCGATGGCGAGGAAGTCACCCGACACGGCGAAGAACTCGCCGGTAACGCCCTCCTCGTCCCCGTCGATCGCGCCGTCGAGGGCCCAAGTCCCCCCGACGCGGCGGAATGCGAACACCTGATGGCTGCCATCGCTGCTCAGCAATGCGACGTCGCCCGAGAGCGCAACGCTAGCGCCAAGGTCGTACTCGCTACGATCCGCGACCTCCAAGCGAGCGCGTGGCGCCCACGTCGAGCCCACACGCTCGAACACGTACGCTGCGCCCGCACCGTCCCCCGCGTACGGCGCGCCCACGACCAAGGTCGAACCCTCGAGCGCGAGCGACTCACCGAAACTGTCGAAGTCCTCCGACGAGCGGAGCTCGGCCTCCTCGGACCAGGTGGTCCCTTCGCGGCGATACACGCGGACGGCGTCGATCCTGGAGCCGCCTTCGGGTTCACTCCTGGTGCCGACACACACCACGTCCCCGTCGATCGCGAGCCCTCGCGCGGTCGAGTCGGCGTCGCCGAGCTCCGCTTCGAGCTCCCAGCCCGCCCCCATGCGCCGGAACACGTAGACGACGCCTTGCCACGATGCGCCGCGCTGCAGGTTCGCGCGCACCACCGCGGTGTCGCCGGAGATCGCGACGCGCGATCCGAGCCCCGCGCTTCCGGGTCCGCGCCCCGGCGCGAGGGTCGTGGTCATGCTCCATCCGCCCCCGCTGCGCGTGAAGACCGCCACCTGCTCCATGTTCGGCGCACCCATCAACAGCACGCCGCCGTCGAGCGCGACGCTGTCCGCGAACTGCACGCCGTCGATGACGAGCTTAATCGTCTCGTTCCACGACGCGCCGGAGCGCTGGAACACGTAGACGCCGTCACGCGCCCGCCCGAACTCGTTCGCAGCCACCGCGAGCGTGTCGCCTTCGAGCGCGACCTCCACGCCGAAGCGAAGCCCGAGCACCGTGTCGGAAGCCTCCAGTCTCGCGCGGTGCTGCCAGACGCCCCCGACGCGCTCGAGCACGTACGCGGCGCCTCCCGCGCCGATGGCTCCGACGACGAGGCGTTCCCCGTCGATCGCCAAGCTCGTACCAAACGCGGCTCCCGAGCGTGGGTCGCTCGCGACGATCTCCGCGGTGGAGGCCCACGAGCCCGCCGGGGTGAACTCGAACACCGCCCCTGCGCGTGATTGCCCGGCCGTCCGAGCTTCGTCGGCGCCGACGAGCACCGTGTCGCCGCTCACGATCACCGACGCGGCGAAGCCCGTCGCCTCTCGTGGTGCCATCAGCACGGCGCGCTGCGTCCACGTCGCGCCGCTGCGCTCGAACACGTACGCCGCTTCTCCCTCTCGGTCGGCGACGACGATGCGGTTCCCGTCGATCGCGACCTTCGTGCCGAACGTCTCGTTCGTTCGGTAGATCGTCGGTGTCAGCCGCGCCTGCTGCACCCACGCGTCGCCCTCCCGAACGAAGACGGACGCCGAGCCGGGCGTGGGCGCACCCGAGAGATCCGAGAGCGTGTGGGGCGCCCCCACGACCACGGTGCCGCCGGAGATGGCGACCGTCTCCCCGAAGTTCTGACTCTCGCGCGGCACGTCGGAGACGAGCTTCGCCTCGACACGCCACCCACTGGCTCCACGCCGAAACACGTAGGCCGAACCGGCCGCCCCGAAACGACCGACTCCGTCGCCGCGCGCGCCCACGATCGCGACGTCTCCTTCGATCGCGACGCTGACGCCGAAGCGTGCCGCGGGGCTGTCGTTCTCGAGGGTCGCGATCGGACCTTCGAGCCGCTGCTCGTCGACGTAGAACAGCGGATCCACCGTCACGGGCCACGCCGCGCCGCGCGTCTCGACGACGAGCGAGACGCGCGACGAGGAGGTCTCGAATCGGCTCGGCAGCGCGCGCCCGGTCGCGTCGAAGGCGAAGAGCTGGTCGTAGGTGATGACGCCGCGCTCGCCGCGGAGCTCGATTCGCCCGTCGCGCGACGCCTCGACCGCAAGCCCGTCCACCGCGAGCTCGAGGACCAGCCGGTCGCAGGCGCGCGCCTTCACGTCGAAGCCCTGCTCGACGCCGAGCGGACCCACCTCGTACCACTCGCTCACCGCGAGCTCGCCGCGCGCGCGCAGGCTCTCCATGCGGTGCGGGCTCGCGCCGACCTGCGGCATGCGAGCCTCGGCGGAGATGCGTCGTTCGTCGCACGCGATCGTGCGCAGCGCGACCCGTCCGCGCGTACCGTTCGCGACGCCCACGACCTCCAGACCGTGCGCGTCGAAGCGCGCCTCGATCCCCGCGGGTACGCTCACGCCGCGAAGCGACGCCGCCTCACGACGCACGTGGAACGCAGCATCGCGCGCTCCTTCGGCCTGCCGAGCGCGTACGAACGCAGCCTGCAGGGAGCCGAGCCGATCGGGCCCTGCGTTCACGAAGCGCGATCGGCTCTCCGGCTCCCCGGGCGCCGAGTCGCTCTCGTGCGCCGAGCCCGACGCCGCGTGAACGCGCGCTCCGAGCACCAGGCCCAACATCGTCAAAGCGACAAGCGCTCGACGCCCCGTCTCCCTCTCCCTCGACATGGTGCGAAGCCTCGACGGGGAGGCCGGTGGTGTCAAACGAAGATGTCGTTGCGTCATCGCCGCCGTGACCTCTCCGGCCATGCGATGAGCAACCAGCGCGTGGGGAATGGACGCAGACTCGATCTGCGCGGACCGGTCGACCGTCGTGGGTCCTCGAGCTCCAGCGAGTCGAGTGGCCGAAGGGAACGTGAGCGCCTGGAGTGTCGTCGCGCTTCCACTCTGGATGCGTTCAGCGGGGCGGCGGCAGCTCGACGTAGACACGAACGCTGCACACGAAGCATGCGCGGAGCGCGCCTGACGAGTGATCGTCGAAGAATCGGCGCAGCCACACCTCGATGTGACGTGATAGAAGGCTCGGCGGAGGGTTCCGATGCGACGAGATGAAGTGGTTCGAATGTTTGGCGCGGCGCTGATCGCCGTAGTGGTCCTGAGCTGCGGTGGACCCGTCGTCGAGATGGCGGCTGACGCGTTCTTGAGCGACGCGAGTGTGGATGCGGTGAGCGACGCGGCGGCGCAGCCGACATGCGGGAACTGCACGACGGGCGGGGCGCTCCGAATCGTCACCGCGGACACCGACCCGACCCGCTTGGTGCGCGGCAGTGCCGGCCCCTCGGAGGGTCCGGTCATCGCGGGGCCATTCGTGCTCACGGACATCGAGTTCGAGCGCGCAAACAGCGTGGACGCGGTGATCACCCCGAGCGACGAGTGCTACGACGACGACGCGGAGAGGCTCGTCGACGTAGACTCCGGACGCGCGCCGATGCACGGAGGGAGATTCGTCGTGCCTGCGGGGTTCTCGCTCTGCCTTCAAGTCTCGGTGGGACGCGTGTACTGGGCGGGCTTCCGCCCGTACGACTGACACGCGGCGTCATTCGAGATCCCGGATCGCTCGCATCGTCCCGATGTCGAGCACACGATGATCACGTGCCGGCGGGTTCGGCGCGAGGTGCGGCTCGGACGGCGGCGAACGTGCGGTCCCCGTGGCGCCGCCCGCGAACTTGGGTCGGCGTCGCGGACCGCCGTGTCAGCTCGCGGCCTGCGAGAACGGCGCGAGCTGCCGGATGAGCTCCAGCACGCGCGCCGAGCGCGCCTCGTCCACGAGCGTCACGCGGAGCATGTTGCCCTTGCCCTTCTGCTCACCTTTGCACTCATCGATCAGCGCGCTTCGTACGCGCCCCCACGTCGCCGCGTCGTTGAGGTTCTCCATCGTCGGCGTGAAGAGGGAGACGGACGCTTCTCCCTTTCGGCGCTGCGGCGTGATGTAGAGCGCGGGCGCCCAGCGGCCGTCGGTGCGGCGAGCCTCGTACGCGATCGAGCCGGACGTCGTGCGCTCGCGGAGCACACGCCGGTCGACGAGTGAGACCGCCATCGAGTGCAAGGGGCTGACGAGGCCGAGCTTTCCCGCCGCGAGCGCACGATCGAGGAGATCGTTCGCCGACGGGTTCTGCAGGCCAGGGTTCGCCTCGTCTCCCACCGACGTGATCGCCGACAGCTTCAGCATCGACCGGAGCTCGTCGATCTCGTCGAGCGAGATCTCCTCGTCTTGGTTCTTGTCGACGATCGACACCAGCGCGCGCAGGAACGCCATCTCCTCGTCCGCCAGCTCCGGGCCCTCGTCGTCGCTCTTGCTGGAGTCTTCCTCGGCCCGCAGCGCTTGGAGGACGAGCGTGCGGACCTCGTCGCGCGGACGACTGGCGATGAACTGGTAGAGCGCGGGGTGTGAGCTCTCCATGCACACGAGCCCGAACAGGAGCGCCAGCCGGTGCTCGTCGGCGATCAGGTGCGCCGTCTCCTCCTGCGTCTCCGCGACCATGCGAAGCAGCAGCAACGTGTTGCAGAGTCGCTTGAGACCGCGCGGGTTGAACCCGACCGAGTGCTCGAGGAGCTTCTTGTAGATCGCGATCCCGTCGTCGCCCTTCCAGATCTTCCATTGAATCGCGTCGAGCATCCGCTTCACGTACGCGTCGACCTCGTACGTGTAGACCGGCATCCGGAAGGGGACCTGGATGATCTTGTCGAAGAACGAGCGCCCGGAGAGGTCGTCCTCGGTGACGTCGAACCGCTTCTTCAGCCCCTTGCGGACCACCTCGTAGTCGCACGCGAGCACGAAGACACAGCCCGGCACGTCGACGAAGTTCTTCAGCGACTCGAGGATCTCCACCGCGCGCTCCGGGAGGATCCGATCCAAGTCGTCGATGAAGACCACGAGCCGATCGTGCTCCGCCCCGTGCTGCGCGAGCCGGTGCGCGACCGCCTTCGCGAACGCGCTCTTCAGCTCCGCCAGATCCGGCGCCGGCCCCGCCTCGTCCTTCGTCTCCAGCGCGACCACCCCGAGCTGCACCGCCTTGAGCCGGTCGAACGCCGACGCCATCCGGCCCCACACCCGCGCCAGCCCCTGGTCCTTGCCGGCCACCTTCTCGTGCAGCGCGCGCAGCACCACGAGCGCCAGCGCGTCCCCCTGCACGAGCTGCGCGTACTGCCACGTGTTCAGCGTGAACGTGAGCGGTGTGATCGCGCGCTGCGAAAGATCCAGCTCGATCAGGTTCATCAGGCTCGTCTTGCCCGCGCCCCAATCACCCTGGATTCCCACCGTCATCGGCGTGTCGCACTCCACGATGAACTTCGCGAGCGCCGACGCATAGCGCCGAAGCCCGAGCGCATCGTCGTCACCGAGGCGAATCGGGGCGTCCACGACGCCGAGCGGCTTTCCGAGCATTCGATGTTCCTCCCCCGCGAGCTCCGACCCGACGACCCCCGTCAGTCCGAGCGCGAGGGGCGATCTACGCGAGGATTCGCGCGGAGGTCAACGAGGTTGGAGGGGGTGAACGAAGAGCAGAGACCGTCATCGATCATGCGTGTAGTCTCAGGTGCGTTGACCATGACCGACGACGCGCTCCAGGTCGCCACCGTGCGCACCGACGACGGATCGCTCCTCCGGGCCGCGCGTGGCGCCGCGAGCCACGACGACGTCTTGTTGTGCGTCGCCTTCGCGCGCGTCGGCGGCGTGCAGCTCCTCGCGAAGGAGCTCAAACGCGCGAACCGTCGCCGCCTCCTCGCGACCACCGTCTTCGGAGGCTCCGAAGCGGCGCTCGCCGAAGCACGCGACATCGGCGTCGAAGTCCGCATCCGCAACCCGAGCTCCGGCACCTACCACCCGAAGCTCTACCTTGGTGTCACCGCCGAACACGCCTCCGCCCTCGTCTGCTCCGCGAACCTCACGGGCGGCTTGCTCATCAACGTCGAGCTCGGCACCGAGCTCCGCGGCCCGATCGACGCGCCGCCGGTCGCCGAAGCCCGCGCATGGGCTGAAGCCGAGTGGGACCGCGGCGAGGTCTGGCGCGGCCCCTATGCTGTCGAACGCGAGACCCTCGAGCCCGCGCTCTACGAACGCATCCTCGCTGCTCACCGCGAAAGCCCGGTCTTCCTCACCCTCGGCAAAGCGGCCGAGAACCTCGTCCGCGAGGTCACCCCCTCCGCGCTCTACGTCGACACCGAACGAAGCCGAGCGCGAGGTAAGCCCGAGCCGATCCCTGCGTGGATGCTCAACCTCGCGTGGGAAGTCCTCCGAGCCCGTGGCACCCTCGACAACGGTGCTCTCCTCGACGAGCTACGCGTGCATCGGTCGTCAGCGGTGCTCGCGATTCTCGCGAGACTTCCGGGAGTGGAGCGATTGAAGGGGCGGAGGATTGGGGTTCGTTGGGTGGGAAGCGGCGGGTGATCGGACGGGTCGGGCCCAACCTTCGAGAGCCACAGTGCGACTGCTCCTCCCGAGGAGCAGTCTTTGGGTGCGGTCTTCGACATGCGCCGCGTGGCCTTTCGACGTGATGCCGCGAGCGGGGTTGCCTCCGTTCTACGCCATGTCGTGCATCACGTGCCCACGCGGTGGCCAGTCGCGATACCTTCTCCCCTGTGCGCGGCTTCATCGCCAACACCGACCTCGAGTGGCACCAGCTGCTTCGCGCCCAAGCGCGGACGGGGCGGCCGTTCGAGGAGGTGAACTTCTGGCGGCCCTCGACGCAGCAGCTGAAGGCGCTGCTGCCGGGCGAGCCGCTGCTCTTTCGTTTGAAGTCGCCCGTGAACGCGATTGGGGGCTTCGGCTTCTTCGAGCGGTACGCGTCGCTTCCAGCGTGGCTCGCGTGGGACACGTTCGGGCGTGCGAACGGGGTCGCGAGCCTGGACGAGCTGGAGGCGCGGATTCGTGAGATCCGGCAACGCAATCAGATCGAGCTCGCGGGGGAGCTGTCGATCGGATGCATCGCGCTCGTGGAGCCGGTGTTGTTCGAGAGCGGAGACTACGTGCGGCTTCCCTCCGACTGGCGAAGTCAGACCGTGGCGGGCAAGTCGTACGACCTCGCGCAGGGCGAAGGCGCGCGGGTGTGGACCGAGTGTCTCGCGCGAGCACAGGTCGACGTGTCGAACGCGGCCGATCGTCCCGCGGCCCGCTACGGCGCGGCCCACCTCGTGCGCGCGCGGCTCGGGCAAGCGGGCTTTCGCATCGCGGTGCTCGACGCCTACGGACGAAGCTGCGCCGTCACGCACGAGCACTCGCTCCCAGTGTTGGAGGCCGCGCACATCCGTCCGTTCGCGGAGGACGGCCCGCACGACGTGTCGAACGGCCTGCTCCTCCGCAGCGACGTGCATCGTCTCTTCGATCGCGGCTACGTCACCGTGACCCCCGATCTGCGCTTTCGCGTGAGCCGTCGGCTGCGCGACGACTACGCGAACGGCAAGACGTACTACGCGCTCGACGGCAGCCCGGTGGCTGCACCGAAGGATCCCGCGGAGAGGCCATCGGCCGAGGCGCTGGCTTGGCATCTCGAGTCGCGTTTCTTGGGGTGATCACACACCACTTCAACACACCACGAGTACTCCGGCGTCTTCCCATTCCACGACGTCAGCCCCGTGGTCACCCCGATCTCCAACTCCGCGTGCACTTCCTCGAGCTCCCCCACCGCATCCTCCACCCGCACCGGCGTCGGCCACACGAGCGGCGTCCCGTCCGGTCGGAAGAAGCGTGCTTCGTCATCCTCCAGCTCCACCTTCCAGCCGCCCTCGTGCACCAGGCGGTGATGCGCGCTGCAGAGCGTGAGCAGGTTGTCGAGCTTGGTCTCTCCGTCGTTGGACCAGTGCTCGACGTGGTGACGATCGAGAAAGCGGCGGTGGTTGCAGCCGGGGAAGCGGCAACGGCCGGCGTCTCGGACGTCGAGGGCTCGGGATAGCGCGGGTGGAATCGTTCGCGTTCTTCGGCCGATGTCGAGGACCGCGCCGGCTTCGTCGACCTTCACGAGATCGAGCGCGCAGTCGCACGCGACGCGGCGCCAGGTCTCGGGGGCGATCCAGGTTCCGTCGTCGAGGTTGGCGACGAGGCCGTCGGACAGGAGATGCGGCGCGAGCTGGATGAGCACGCGTTGGACGTCGCCGCCGGAGACCTTCTTCTTCCTTCGGGCGGTGCGGTTCGACTCCGCGGAGTGGTCGGCGACGTCTTCGTCGGCCGTGACGGGTGACTCCGCGGAGTGGTTCGTGGCGTCGAGGTTCGACGCCGCGGAGTGGTTCGTGGCGTCGAAGTTCGACTCCGCGGAGTGGTTCGTGGCGTCGAAGTTCGACTCCGCGGAGTGGTTCGTGGCGTC